>Ga0164308_10000482_pt1 | contig 21956 bp, 22 predicted proteins | sample Whisoiple_246_MG_FD_109983 | JGI IMG/M metagenome (GOLD analysis project Ga0164308, IMG submission 109983) | Soil microbial communities amended with fresh organic matter from upstate New York, USA - Whitman soil sample_246_MG | ecosystem: Environmental > Terrestrial > Soil > Unclassified >...
ACCGCGCCCTGATCGACCATGTTGTTGGAGTTCATCAGCTTCGTATAGGGCCAGCTGATCATCCGGTTGTCGGCGCTCGGCTGCCAGATATCCTCGGCCGACAGCGCTTTCCGGCTCCACGCGTGGGGATTGTCCGCAGCGACCGCGCTGAACTGCGACCACAGTTCGCCGATCCGGCTGCGGTGCGCCTCCGAGGACTCCCCCGCATCGATCCGCAGCGCCTGCTCGAACATGGCGTAGAAATAAGGGGCACGGATCAGGCCGATCCGGGTCTCCGCAGGCCCGACGAGCGGCTCGCCCTCGTTGGCACCGTCGGCGAACGGCACCGACTCGTCTTCGCTCGTCCAGTCCGGCTTGACTCCCCGGTTACGCATCCGCGTTCGGGTGCGGAAGGTTTCGGCACCCGCAATCACGACAAGCTCGGCGCGTCCCGCCTGGATGTCCAGACAGGCCTGGTTGACCAACGTCTGCGGCACATTGCCCCCGACGCCTGTGTACCTGGTGGATGCGTCGCGGGCCCGGACGCGCTGCGCCAGCAGCCGACCCGGGTCGCGGTAGCGCCACGACAGGATGTTCACGACGCGTATCGAGTCCACGGCCTCCAGCACTCGCGGATCCGCTGCCGACCTGGCCGCGGCCGCCATCAAGTCGATCGGCTCGACGGCCGGATCCTCGTCGTGCTGGTTGACCTGTCCGTAGCCGACGATCACCGGCGTTCTGGGTGGTGTCATGAGTGGGTCCTCGGTGCGTCGGAGGTGAACAGGACGGCCTCGGCGATCAGGCGGTCGATCTCATCGGTGTCCAGCGCCAGCAGCTTCTGGCAGATCTCGCGGGTGTGCTCGCCTGCCAGCGGTGCGGGGCGCAGTTCGGCCCGAGGGGTGTGGGCGAACAGGGACGGGCTGGTCTCGGTGGGCATCGGCTTGGCGAACAGCGGATGAACCATGTCGGTGAAAAACTTTCGATACACCAGCGTGGGATCGGCGAGCACGTCGACGGCGCGGTTCATCGGCGCCGCGGGCACTCCGCGTCGTTGAAGCGTCTCTGCGACAATGACTTTGTCCATGCGCAATGTCCAGGCGGATATCGTCTCGACGAGATCGACCCGGTTCTCGGGCAATGCGGCGCCGCCCATCGCGGTGGCCAAAGCCTTGCGATCCGAGTCGCCACGAAGCGAGATCACGCACCATTCGTCTTCGCCCTCACACGGGTAGACCGCGTGCAGCGCGGGATCGTCGGCGACGGGTAGCGCTGCTGTCTTCGCGGCATCGATCACGTAGCTCGCGGCGAGCTGGTTGACGGCCGCCTCCGCTTGTGAAATATGCACGTGCGCACCGGTTCCTGCGCGGTCGCGTCCGATCAGTGACGCCAACGCCGCGACCGCGGTGATTCGGCCGACAACGTGGTCGGGAAACACAGTGGTGGCGTCGTAGAAGCCAGGTTCGTCGGTGGAGGTCCACAGCTGGGAGACGCCGGTGGTGGCACGCACCAACGGCCCGTAGCCCATGTGCGCACTCCACGGTCCCGTCGCGCCGAACGCGCTGCTTTCGGCCAGCACGATCCGCGGGTTGAGCTCGCGCAGCTTCTCGTATGGAAAGCCCAGCGAGGCAAGGGTTCCCGGTTTGAAGTTGGCGAACACGGCGTCGGCGCCGACGACCAGGCTGGCGAAGATCTGTGCGCCCTGCGTGCTGCGCAGGTCAAGACCCAGCGCGTACTCGTTGCGGTGGGTCAACGCCCACGACCTGCTCATCACCTGGCCGGGTGGCGTCTGACGCAGCCCGTCCGGATAAGCCGCGCTCTCGATCTTGATCACCTCGGCACCGAGATCTGCGAACAGCCTGCCCAGTTCACCGCCCGCGACGATGATGCCGAGATCCAGAATCCGCAGGCCGTCGAACGGCCGCTTCGCGATGGTGTTGGCAGGCACATCGGGTGTTGTGGATCGGGGCGGGTTCCACACGGCTTCGTCTGCATTGACCGCCGGGGCGGGAGTGGCGATTCCGACATGGCTGCCGTCGATGACGAACGCGCCGGCGGGCACCGTGACGTCGACGCCCGGTGCGATCGTCGCCTCGGTCAGCGCACCGACGGACCGAAAGTGCTCGGACGCCAACGTCTCCGCCGGGCTGAGCACCGCGGCGACCGGAACTCCCCTCGACTGGCCCGCGGTGACCAGTTCACCCATCGTCTGCGTGCCGAACCGTTCTGCGATCAGCGCGTTGATCTCTTCGGACGCGGCGTAGCGGGCGGCGATCGTGTCGAACTTCGGATCGGCGAATTGTTCCGGTTCGCCCAACCATGTCCACATACCGCGCCACTGGCGTGGTGACAGCAGGCAGACGCGGACGTGGCCGTCGCGGCACGCAAACGTCGGGTAGATCTGCTGGTTCCGGGGTCTGCCGCGCCACAACTCGCCAGACGTCTTCAACCCGACGGCGGCCTGCCCCTCCGAACCGAAAGGCGGATCCAGAGCCGCAACGACCGCCTCGAAGCGGGAGAAGTCGATGTAATCGCCGACGCCGTAACGTAATCGGCGATAGTAAGCGGTCAGCGCGGCCCATGCGGCCTGCACTGCGGCGGTGGCAGAGGCGATGCCCTCAGGCGGCAGCACTGGACGTCCCGCCGTCGGACCCGATCGGGACAGCGCCGTCGACAACGCATAGAACACCGGGTCTGTGCCCGTCCACGATGCCCGCGGGCCGTCGGCGCCGAAGTCCGTGACCGACATGGCGACCAGGTGCGGATATCTCTCGAACAACTCCGCAGGCGATGTCTTGAACGTCGCCGCCCGGCCGGTTCTGCCGCTGTCGACCACGATGTCCGCGTCCGCGGCCAACTCGAGGAACCGTTGTCGGTCGCGCGCGTCGTCGGGGTCGAGCGCGCAGCCGCGCTTGTTGGCGTTGTTCAGCGCGAACGGAACGCTCGCCCCGGCCACATGGGGCGGCTGGGACCGGCCTGCGTTACCGCCGGGCGGTTCGACCTTGAGGACGTCGGCACCGAGGTCGGCGAAGAGCCGGGTCACCGCGTCGGCGTCACCGTCGCACAGATCCAGCACCCGCAGTTCCGCCAGCAGCACGCCCGTCAGGTTAGTGCTTGGCGCTCTGTGCGCCGGTAACCACTACCTCACCCATTTTTCAGCCACGGCGACAATTATGGGTTCATGAGCACAGAGCCCCAATTGTCCTCCGCGGATTTCTCCGACGAAGCCCTCTCTCGGATCGACGGGTGGTGGAGGGCGGCCAACTACCTGTCGGTCGGCCAGATCTACCTACTCGACAATCCACTGTTGCGCAGGCCACTGGCGCGCGAGGACATCAAACCGCGGCTGCTCGGGCATTGGGGCACGACGCCGGGGTTGAACTTCATCTACGCGCATCTGAACCACGCAATCAACCAGCACGGCACGTCGATGATCTATGTGACGGGGCCCGGCCACGGCGGGCCGGGTCTGGTCGCCAACGCCTACCTGGACGGCACCTACAGCGAGATCTATCCGGACATCACCCGGGACGACGAAGGTCTGCGCAGGCTGTTTCGGCAATTCTCCTTCCCCGGCGGTATTCCGTCGCACGTTGCGCCGGAAACTCCAGGGTCGATCCACGAGGGCGGCGAGCTCGGATACGCGCTCTCGCATGCTTACGGCGCGGCTTTCGACAATCCGGAACTCGTTGTCGTCGCCGTGGTCGGCGACGGCGAGGCCGAGACAGGTGCCCTCGCCACGAGCTGGCATTCGAACAAGTTCACCCATCCCGTCAACGACGGCGTCGTGCTCCCGATTCTCCATCTCAACGGCTACAAGATCGCCAACCCCACTGTGCTGGACCGGATTCCGAAGGACGAACTGCGCAGCCTGATGGTCGGCTACGGTCACAACCCGTATTTCTTCGAAGTCGCCGAGCATGGCGATGCCGCGGATGCGCATCGGCGCTTCGCGGCACTGATCGATCTGGTGCTCGGCGAAATCGCCGAGATAAAAGCGAATGCCGCGGCCGGCGACGAGCGACGACCTCGATGGCCGATGATCGTTTTTCGTACGCCCAAGGGTTGGACCGGCCCGGACTACATCGACGGCAAGAAGACGACAGGATCATGGCGCGCCCACCAGGTCCCGCTCGCAAGCGCCCGAGATACCCCCGAACACATGCAGGTGCTCGCCGACTGGCTGGCGTCCTACCGCGCCGACGAACTGTTCGACGCAGACGGCAGGCTCGACCCGAAGATCGCGGCACTGGCGCCGCAGGGTCAACTGCGGATGAGCGACAACCCCCACGCCAACGGCGGCCTGTTGCTCAAAGATCTACGGCTGCCTGAGTTCCGGCACTTCGGCGTCGACGTGCCTGCGCCGGGTGCCACGATTGCCGAGGCGACGCGGGTGCTTGGAGCGTGGCTCACCGAGGTGATTCGGCTCAACCCTGACAACTTCCGCATCTTCGGGCCTGACGAGACGGCGTCAAACCGGTTGCAGGCGGTGTTCGACGCAACCGAGAAACAGTGGAACGCGGAGTTCTTCGGCGAAGAAGTCGACGAGCATCTTGCCCGTGCGGGTCGCGTGATGGAGATGCTCTCCGAACATCAGTGCCAGGGCTGGCTGGAAGGCTACCTGCTGACCGGGAGACACGGCCTGTTCAACTGCTACGAGGCGTTCATCCACATCATCGACTCGATGTTCAACCAGCACGCAAAGTGGCTGAAGGTCACCAACGGCATCCCGTGGCGGCGTCCGTTGTCGAGCCTGAATTACCTGTTGTCCAGCCATGTCTGGCGTCAGGACCACAACGGCTTCAGCCACCAGGATCCAGGCTTCATCGATCATGTGGTCAACAAGAGCGCGAACGTCGTTCGCGTCTACCTCCCGCCGGACGCCAACACATTGCTTTCCACCTACGACCATTGCCTGCGGTCGCGCCAGTATGTCAACGTCGTCGTCGCGGGTAAGCAGCCTCACCCGACCTTTCTCACCATGGACGAGGCGATTGCGCACTGCACGCGTGGCCTGGGGATCTGGGAGTGGGCCGGCAACGAAACACTCGGCGAAGATCCCGACGTGGTGGTTGCGGCGGCGGGCGATGTTCCCACGTTGGAGGCGCTCGCGGCCGTCGATCTGTTGCGCCGGCACCTGCCGGACCTGAAGGTGCGTTTCGTCAACGTCGTCGACCTGATGCGCCTTCAGGATGAAACCGAGCATCCGCACGGTCTGTCCGGCCGCGCTTTCGACATGATCTTCACGTCGGACAAACCGGTGATCTTCGCCTATCACGGCTACCCGTGGCTGATCCACCGGCTCACGTACCGCCGGACCGATCCGAGCAGAATCCACGTTCGTGGCTACAAGGAGGAGGGCACCACCACCACACCGTTCGACATGGTGATGCTCAACGACCTCGACCGCTACCACCTCGTCATCGATGTGATCGACCGTGTGCCGTTCTTGCAGTCTGCCTGCGCGACCCTCCGTCAGCAGATGGTCGACAAACGGCTCGCAGCCCGGGAGTACACCCGCGAGCATGGTGACGACATCCCTGAGGTGCGCGACTGGGTGTGGTCGGGTGCGCGCGGAGCGAACGTGGACGCCGATGTTGATGCCGCCGCGGCCACCGGTGGCGACAACGAGTAGACGTGACCTCGGCAGATGGCCTGCGCAGGTAAGCTGGGCCGGTTATGTCTGACACGCTGGCACCGGCCGCAACTGCGGCACACCCGTCGGTGCTTGCGCTCTCGGCGTTGCACCACTTCCGCACCTATGTCGATATCGCGGTGGTCGTGGTGGTGCTTGCGATGGCCAATCTCGTCGCCCACTTCACGACTCCGTGGGCCAGTATCGCCACCGTCCCCGCGGCCGCCGTGGGCCTCCTGATCCTGGTGCGTTCGCGCGGCCTCGGCTGGACCGAACTCGGGCTCGGCCGCGACCACTGGAAGGCAGGCGCCGGTTACGCGCTGGCCGCGGTGGCCGTGGTGACGACGGTCGTCGCGATCGGGGCGGCGTTGCCGTGGACCCGCCCGATGTTCATGAACAACAACTACGCCACGGTTTCCGGCGCGCTGATCGCGTCGATGGTCATCATCCCGCTGCAGACGGTGATTCCCGAGGAAGTGGCGTTTCGCGGGGTGCTGCACGGTGCGTTGGACCGGGCATGGGGATGGCGAGGAGTCGCCGCGGCGGGCTCGCTGCTCTTCGGCCTCTGGCACATTGCCACCTCGCTCGGACTCACCAGCAGCAACGTCGGGTTCACCAGGATCTTCGGCGGCGGCACAGTCGGAACTCTGGCCGGTGTGGTGCTGGCGGTGCTGGCCACCGCGGTCGCCGGGTTCGTGTTCACCTGGCTACGCCGTAGAAGCGGCAGCCTGATCGCGCCGATCGCGCTGCACTGGTCGCTGAACGGCATGGGCGCGCTGGCAGCCGCCATGGTGTTCCACATGTCAACCTGACTGCCCGCTGCGCTTGCGAGCGCGAAATTCGCGGTTCTTGAGTTTGTTTCCGCACGAGGACATTTCGCACCAGGTGCCGCCGTGGTTGCGGGATCGGTCGTAGAACGCCCACTGGCACTCGTCGTTCCCGCAGGCTTTGAGGCGCGACCAGGTGCCGTCGCGCTGCGCGTCGCGAATGATCAACAGCAGCTCGATCATTCTGGCCGTCACCGAGTCTCCCGCCGCGCTCAGCAGGATTTCGCCGCCGTCGCCGAATTCGGCGCGCGCCGTCGCGTCGACGGCGACATCACGCAGCGGCGCCAGGGCGCCTGCTGTCGGCGGCGGTCCGCCCGCGTTGTGCACCAGCATCGCCCGTAGACCCTCACGGACGCCTCGGACATGCGCGAGATCCTCGGGCCGAAGATCCGCATCGGACCCCAGTAGATCGCTGGCCACCAGCCACGGCGCGGCGTCGGCCGGATCGCTGAGCCGGTCAGGGCCTTCGGGCAGCTCAACGGTGTTGACCAGCGCCTGAATGCGGCTCAGCGGTTCTGGTGCCGGTTTGGACTCGGCGTCACCGAGCCAATGCGCATGTGTCGGCGCCATGTGATTGAGTATAGCTCACGTGACCGGTAAAATGGTTTGACTAGTCATGAATGACCGGTGTAGCGTTTTCGATAGTCACGAGCTGAGTACGATTCGAACGGAAAGAGGACAGACATCATGACCGGCAACAGGCTCTCGATCGGCTTCCTTTCATCGGCGCAGGGCACGACGCGGCGCGACGACGCTCGGCGCGGGACCTTCGGCAAGCGCGTCATCGCCCTGGTGAAGGCCAACAAGTTCGACCGGATGCTCGCGGTCGGCGTGCCCGTCCCGGCAGGCAGTGCACTCGCCGTGCATGCTGCACGGCTGACGTCGGTCGACGAGCGTGAGGCCCTCGCCCGGTCGTTGCGTCATGTCCTGCACGACGCCCGCCACCGGACCGCGCTGATGTCGTCGCGGACCGAATTGAACGTGCCGAACGTCAGAGCCGCGCGGGATCGGATCGACCAAATCACCCTGCGGTTGCACTCGCCGAGGCCGGTCACTTCCCGAGGAGTCGCGCGGCTTCGGTTGTTGCTTGCCGACGGCGCAGGGCCGCTGTACCGCTACGGCCGTGGGGACCTCGAGGGTCGCCTCGGTGCGGCATTCGCAGCGCTGTGATCGGTTCGCTACAGCCGCAGCACGGCGGCACCGGCTATGCGTCCGGCGCTCAGATCGGCGAGGGCCTGGTCGGCACGGTCGAGTGCATATTCCGGTGTCGTGACGGCAATCCGATGGCGGCCTGCAAAAGCCAGGAACGCGCGGGCGTCATTTCGGGTGTTTGACGTCACCGAGCGAATCTGGCGCTCGAGGAACAGATGCCGCTCGTAGTTCAGCGCAGGGATGTCACTGAGGTAGATGCCCGCGATGGCCAGTGTGCCGCCGCGGTCGAGCGCCTCGAGCGCGGGCACCACAAGGTCACCGACCGGAGCGAACAGAATGGCGGCATCCAACTTCACCGGCGGTGCTTGGTCGGCACCTTGCGCTGAGGCCGCGCCGAGCGCCAGCGCCAATTCGCGTGCAGCTGCACCGCGGGTCATCACGTGCACTTCGGCGCCGCGCGCCAGGGCCACCTGAGCGGTGATGTGTGCGCTGCCGCCGAAGCCATAAATCCCGAGTCGGCCGCCTTCCGGTAGGTCGGCCCGCAGCAGGGAGCGATAGCCGATGATACCCGCGCACAGCAGCGGGGCCAGTTCGGTCTCGGAATACCCGGCGGGTAGCGGGTGGGCGAAAGCGGCTGGCACCGTGGTGAATTCGGCATATCCGCCGTCGGCGTCCCAACCGGTGTACCGCGAACGCGGACACAAATTCTCCCGGCCGCTGGTACAGAATGTGCACTCGCCACAGGTGTGACGCAGCCAGGCGACACCGACGCGATCACCGACGGCGAATTCGTCGCCCGCCTCCGCGCCAAGAGCCACCACTTCGGCGACCACTTCGTGTCCCGGTATGACGTTGGACCGGTGTACGGGCAGGTCTCCCTCGGCAACATGCAGATCGGTGCGGCACACGCCGCAGGCCCGCACCGCGACCAGCAACTCATCCGGCGCAGGTGACGGCACCGCAACGGTGACGCGCTGCAGTGGACGCGTGTTCATCGGACCGGGACTACGGACCTGCCACGCGGTCATGGATGTGCCGGTGGTCATCAGCCCATGGTGACGCACAAGGCATACGGCCGTCGAATAAGGCCGTATGCCAACGGGTTAGCGCGGACTGTTCTTACGCTGCACCATTCCGACGATCCACAGCAGGATCACCGATCCCAGGATCGCGGTGAACAGCGTGAACCACCAACCGCCGCCAGCAGTATCGAGGAAGAAGCTCAACAGGAAGCCGCCGATAAGCGCACCGACGATGCCGATCACGATGTTCATCAGAATGCCTGAGCCGCCGCCTTTGACGATCTTGCCCGCGATCCACCCGGCGAGAGCTCCGATGATGATGTAGCCAATCCAGCCGACGCTGGTCTGTGTTGTTGACCGAGCGAGGAACTCGGTCGCTGCAAGGGCATCCATTCCGCCGTCTCCTGCCTGTCGGCGCCCAGCGCGACCGCTGGGCCAACCTCCGGTATACGCCCGAAGCGTAACGATTCAACCGTCGAACGGGACACGAACAAGATCGAACATTCCGGTGAACGAAAAACGGCCGACCCGCTAAGTGTCGGCCGTTTTTCGCGTGTGCTCAGCCCGCGGGCATCATCCCCGGCGCGTTGGCCGGATCGACTGGGACACCGACTCCCACGGGTGGGCGACCCGGTGCACCCTCCGGCGCGACCGGTGCGTTCGGATCCGCGGGGGCCGCATTGGGATTGGCGGCCTGCGGCGCGTTCGGGTCCGGCTCTGGTGGCGGCGGCGGAGACCACGGCCGGATGGAGTTGGCGAGCGTGGCGGCTGCCGCCTTGTCCACCGGATTGGTCGCGGTGCCCAGCCAGACCACGAACCAGCGCTCGTTTCGCTGACCGCGCGGTGCCAGCGGCTGACCGGGTGCCACCGTCGGCGTCGCGTTACCGACCACGCCCGCCCAAATCTGACCCGTCGGCTTGTTGGTGTCGGTGAACTTCACGTCGTAGGCCGAGAAAGCGCCGGGCATGTCGGCACTGCCGAGCGTCCCGTTCGCCTGATTGACCCGGGTGCCGGGAAACGGCATGAAGAACTCGCCCATATCGGAGGCCAGCCGGGTGGCCGCCTTGGCGTTGTCGGCCTCTGCTCCTGCGAACAGCTTCATGTCCAGCCTGCCCAGCAGAACGCTGGTGTCGTTCGCGGGCTGCGGACCCTGCTGTCCGGGTTGGGTCGGTGCAGTTCCCTCGGGCTGCTCGCGGGTCAACAGCGCCTGGCCGTACGACAGCTGCCTGGCGTCGGAGACCTTCCAGCCGGCGGGCACCACATAGCTGAACCCGCCCGCGGCGTTGTCGACCCGGCCGGGCTCGGGCGCCGGTGCCGGTGCGGGTGCGTTGGGATCGGCGGCAGCCGGTGCGGGTGCGTTGGGATCGGCGGCAGCCGGAACGGGCGCGTTCGGATCGGCGGGTGCCGGTGCGGCCGGACCGGCAGCAGGCGCCGGTGCATTCGGGTCGCCAGGCGGGCCTTGCATGAAGGTATTGCCCGACGGGGCCGGCGGGCCGGGCTCCGGCGAAGGATCCGGGTCGGCCAGGGCCACCGATGGGATTGTGAGGGCCACCACCGCAGCGCCGGCCAGCGTCGCCATCGCCAGCCTCGTCACGTGGCGCTTGCGGTGTTCAGAGATCGCGTCCGGGTCATACATGCAGACGAAACTACAGTGTTGCTGGCGTGACGCAAGTGTGGATTGGTCTTAAAGTGTCTATCTGTGAAGTTGCTGACAGGCTCATAACATGAGCTAGCGCCGTTAGCAGAAATTGCTGGCATGACAAGGCACTCGCGCCGGTGCGCGAGGTTTATTGATTTGATCGGTGCGTCCGCAGCCGCCGTTACCGAACTTGGTGAACGGTGACTTCCTGCGCCTTGACGGAGAAGTAAACGCGCTCCCCCGGCGCGACCCGAAGCTCGGCGGCGGAATCGGCGGTGATGTCGGCGGCCAGCCCCGGCCCCCCGTCGGGTTGCTCGTCGGCACGCACGCGAAGGGCTGACCCGCTGCTGTCGAGTTCGGCAACCACTACTTCGACGGTGTTCCTCGGGCTGCCGTGCGGCTTGTCGCGGTAGATCGCGACGGCCGAAGGCGGGAAGATGGCCACCGCCGGCTGCCCCACCTCGATGTCCGGACCGGCGTTGCCATGCCAGGTAGCGCCCCAGCCGGTGGTGAGCACGCCGCTGCGACCCGCGGTGCCGGTGACGAGGTTCACTCCTGCGAACCGCGCGCCGAAACGGCTTCGGGGTGAGGCCAAAATCGCTGCCGACGAACCGGTTTCGGCGACCCGGCCGTCCTCCAGAATGAGCACCCGGTCGGCCAGGGTCAGCACGTCGAGGACATCGTGGGTGATCAACACGGCCGAGCGACCGTCACGGGTCAACCTGTGAAGCAACAGTTTTCGCATCGCGCTCGCGGCGGAGACGTCGAGACCGGCGAGTGGCTCGTCGAGCAGCAGTACGTCTGGGTCGGCCGCCAGTGCCCGGGCCAGGGCTACCCGCTGAGCCTGGCCGCCGGACAGCTGCCTGGGCATTCGGTCAGCGAGATCGGAGGCGCCTACCTGGTCGAGCCATGACATCGCGGCGGCGCGAGCCTCCCGCCGCGGTTTTCTCGGGTGGCCGCTGCGAGGCGCGAAGGCGACGTTGGCGGCGACGTCGAGGTGTGGGAACAACAGCGCGTCCTGCAGCAGCAGGCCGACCCGCCGTTCGTGTGTCGGGACGAACACGCCCGCTGCGGTATCGGTGAGCACACGGTCGCCGACTCGAACGTGTCCTGTGTCCGGCCGGATCAGGCCCGCGATCACGTGCAGAGCAGTCGACTTGCCTGCACCGTTGGCCCCGAGCACAGCGAGGACTTCACCTGCGGCGACGGAGAATTCGATATCGACGTCACGGTGGGCGCCGGCGGCGCGAACGTGAACGCCGGTCACCGAACAGTTCCCGCCATCGCAGAACCCGCTCGCAGCGTGCGCGCGCCGAGCACGAGCACGACGACGGCGGCGACGACGACCAACAGCACCGAAAGTGCGACGGCGGCGTCGGCGTCGGTTTCCCGTTGCAGGTAGATCTCCAGCGGAAGTGTCCGCGTGACGCCCTCGCGCGAGCCCGCGAATGTCAGCGTGGCGCCGAACTCGCCCAGGGAGCGGGCGAACGCCAACACGGCACCCGAGACCACGCCGGGTGCGAGAAGCGGTAGGGAAACCCGCCACCACACTGTGGTCGGTCTGGCGCCGAGCGTGGCGGCCACCACGTCGTAATCGCGCTTGGACGTGCGTGCCGCCCCCTCCAACGCGATGACGAGGAACGGCAGCGAGACGAACGTCTGCGCTAGCACCACGGCCGTCGTGGTGAACGCGATCCGGATGCCTGCCGCATCGAGGTACTGGCCGATCAACCCCAACCTGCCGAAGGCGTACAGCAGCGCGATTCCCCCCACCACCGGTGGAAGCACAAGCGGCAGCAGCAGCAGCGGGCGGATCATCTGGATCGCACGCCCGTCGTTGCGTGCCAGCACGAGCGCCATCGGAACACCGAACAGCACGCACAGCAGCGTGCTGGCTGCCGCCGTCTTGAGGCTCAATACCAGTGCGGCGCGGGAGGACTCGCTGGAGACAAGGGTGACGAACTGCGGCCAGTCCACCTTCGCCACGACGGCGATGAGCGGGAGCACCACGAACAGCGCCCCGACTACGGCCGGGAGATAAATCCAGCGCGGCAGAACAGGCCCGGTAGTCAAGGCTTGGAGCCGCAGGTGAGCGGGGAGAAATTACTCACAGAGCAAACCCTAGGTCACCGATGGATTGCAGGTCGGAGTCGGGGCGGAACGGATCTGCGCGTCGGGTTTCGCCGAATAGCTACTGTCCAGTAACATCGTCGGCGGATCGCAGCCACGGCGGCGGAGGTCCTGCGCTAACTAGGAGGTCTTGGCGATGGAGGTGCTGGTCACCGGCGGTGATACGGATCTGGGCCGGACGATCGCGGAGAACTACCGCGACGCTGGGCACAGCGTGGTTATCACCGGCGCCCGCCGCGACGACCTTGAGGTAGCGGCCAAGGAACTCGACGTCGACGCGATCGTGTGCGACAACACCGATCCGGCGAGCCTGGAAGAGGCCCGCGGCCTGTTCCCACATCATCTGGACGCCATCGTCAACGTGCCCGCCCTGAGCTGGGATGCGGGCGACCCGCGCACCTACACGCTGACCGACCATGCCACCGCCTGGCGAAACGCCTTGAACGCCACGATGCTGTCGACGGTGCTGACCATTCAGGTACTCGGCGATCATCTGCGCTCGGGCGGTTCGATCATCAGCGTCGTCCCGGACAACCCGCGTGAGGGCAGCGCTGACGCCGCGATCAAGGCGGCCGTGTCGAATTGGACCGAGGGTCAGGCAACGCACTTCGGCACGCGCGGCATCACCGTCAACGTCGTCGCGTCCGGGCGCAGCGCCCAGGAGGGCTACGCCGGCCTCGGCAGTTCGGCCCCGGTGGCAGCGGAGATCGCCCGGCTGGCGGTGTTCCTGAGCACGCCGGCAGCGCGCCACATCACCGGGCAGACGATGCACGTCAGTAACGGCGCGCTCGCCCAGATCGGCTGATATTCCCGCGTTCGCCCGAAGCTAAAGCGGGGTGACCGCCCCGGTTAGTTGTGGTTACGTGAAGGCGTGACCATCAAACTCGGACTTCAGATCCCCAACTTCTCCTACGGCACTGGCGTCACCGAACTCTTTCCCACTGTGATCGCACAGGCCAAGGAGGCCGAAGCCGCCGGCTTCGATTCGGTCTTCGTGATGGATCACTTCTACCAACTGCCCGGGCTCGGTACGCCCGACCAGCCCATGCTCGAGGCCTACACGGCGCTAGGCGGCCTAGCGACGGCCACCGAGCGCGTGCAGCTGGGCACCTTGGTGACCGGCAACACCTACCGCAACCCGACACTGCTCGCCAAGGCGGTCACCACGCTGGATGTCGTCAGCGCGGGCCGGGCCATCCTGGGCATCGGTACCGGCTGGTTCGAACTCGAGCACGATTCACTGGGGTACGACTTCGGCACCTTCACCGACCGCTTCAACAAGCTCGGGGAAGCGCTGCAGATCATCCTGCCGATGCTGGCCGGCGAGCGTCCGACCGTCAACGGCCAGTACTACCGCACCCAAGAGGCGATGGCGGAGCCGCGCTTCCGCGACCACATCCCGTTGATGATCGGCGGCAGCGGAGAGAAGAAGACGATTCCCTTGGCGGCCAAGCACTTCGACCACCTCAACATCATCGCCGGCTTCGACGAGCTGCCGCGCAAGGTGGCCGTGGTCAAAGAGAACTGCGAGAAGATCGACCGCGATCCGGCGACCTTGGAGACCAGCATGCTGGTGATGGCGGTCATCGACGAGAACGCTACGGAGGACATGATCCCCGAGAACCTGCGACGCAATGTGGCGGTCGGCGGACCCGAACAGGTCGCCGATCAGATCAAGACCAAGGTGCTCGACGCGGGCGTCGACGGCGTGATTCTGAGCCCTGTGACGAACCTGTCGGGTTACCACCCAGGGGGGATCACCGCGGTCGCCGAGAAGCTGAGGCCGATGATCGACGGTTAAACATGGCGTTCGGTGGCAAATCTCACGCGTATGCGCCTTCTGGACGGGATGGGGGCGGCTACGGTAGACGCTGTACAGAACGTGAGAATCGTCGAGGAGCAGGAGCTCATGAGCCACCCGGGAGCTACCCCGTCTGACCGGCACAAAGTGGTCATCATCGGGTCGGGATTCGGTGGGTTGACTGCCGCCAAGGCCCTCAAGCGCGCCGATGTCGACATCAAGATCATCGCCAAGACCACGCATCACCTTTTCCAGCCGCTGCTCTACCAGGTGGCAACCGGCATCATCGCCTCCGGCGAGATCGCGCCCCCCACGCGGATGATCCTGCGCAAACAGAAGAATGCCCAAGTGCTGCTCGGAGAAGCGACGCACGTCGACCTGGCGAAGAAGTCCGTCCGGTCCCAATTGCTCGGCCACACGTACGTCACTCCGTACGACACGCTGATCGTCGCCGCGGGCGCCGGGCAGTCCTACTTCGGCAACGACCATTTCGCCGAGTTCGCGCCCGGCATGAAGTCGATCGACGACGCGCTGGAGCTGCGCGGCCGCATCCTCGGTGCGTTCGAGCAGGCCGAGCGGTCCAGTGACCCGAGTCGGCGCGAGAAGCTGCTGACCTTCGTCGTCGTCGGCGCAGGCCCGACCGGCGTGGAGATGGCCGGACAGATCTCGGAGCTCTCCGACTACACGCTCAAGGGCGCGTTCCGGCACATCGACTCCACCAAGGCCCGGGTGATCCTGCTCGACGCCGCGCCTGCCGTGCTGCCTCCCATGGGTGAGAAGCTCGGCAAGAAGGCGCAGGCTCGGCTGGAGAAGATGGGCGTTGAGATCCAGCTCAACGCGATGGTCACCGACGTCGACCGCAACGGCATCACGGTGAAGGACTCCGACGGCACCACCCGCCGTATCGAAGCCGCAACCAAGGTGTGGTCGGCCGGAGTGTCGGCCAGCCCGCTGGGCAAGCAGATCGCCTCTCAGACGACCTGTGAGGTGGATCGGGCGGGCCGGGTCAAGGTGCAGCCGGACCTCAGCATCCCGGGCTACCCGAACGTGTTCGTGATCGGCGACATGGCCGCCGTCGAAGGTGTGCCAGGGATGGCACAGGGCGCCATCCAGGGCGGAAAGTACGTCGCGACCGCGATCAAGTCCGAGCTCAAGGGGGCCGACCCACTCGAACGCGAGCCGTTCGACTACTTCGACAAAGGGTCGATGGCGACGGTGTCGCGGTTCTCGGCGGTGGCCCAGATCGGCCCGCTCGAATTCGGCGGTTTCATCGCCTGGTTGGCGTGGCTCATGCTGCACCTGGTCTATCTCGTCGGGTTCCGGCGCAAGCTCACCACGCTGCTGTCGTGGACGGTGACGTTCCTCGGCCGCGCCCGCGGAAACCTCTACATCACCGAGCAGCAGGCGTACGCCCGCACCCGAATTGAGGAACTCGAGGAGATCGCGGCGGCCGTTGAAGGAGAGAAAGCGGCCAGCTAGCGGGTTGCCAGCCGGTCCCCCTGCCACGTTGCGAGGCTTCCGCCGTCGGCGAGCTCCAGAACGGTGCCCAGAGCGTCGGCCGCGAAGTCCGGGTAGCGCAACTCGCTCACCGAAGCCAGCGGAGTACCGATCAGGTCGTGGGTCGCCGATTCCTCGCCGAGCTCGATCCGATGCCGCAACAGTGGTTGGCCGCCCACATCTGCATGGAGCGAACCCGACCAAAACCCTTGCCGCTCATCGGTTCTGCCGATCTGGATCCGCTCGCGAATTCTGATCCGCCCGGCATCGTCGACCAGTAGCCGAGTGGACGTCACATGCCGCGAACCGCCCGCCACCACCGTCGGTTGCGGGTCGACGTCGAGGTCACCCGATACCTCGAGATGCCAACGGGCGGCCGACTCTGCCGTGCTGCGGCCGGGCAGCGTGACCGTCGCCGCGGCGCTGCGCACCCGCAGTGCGGCCCCGCGCTCGACCACTACCCGTACTGCGACGGTGTCGCCGCCGAGCGGTGTCGCCGCCGTCGACACCAGATGCACGGTGTCCGGCTCGGTGGCGCGCGCGGCGATACCGCCCGCGCATTCGATCCACGGCTGCCTTCCGGGTCGCGCGACGATCAGGACGTCGGAATGCATCTAGACGGCCTGGGCGACCCGCAGCTGCTCGCGCACCCACGATCGGACCGGCCCGGCCGACGGGTCGTCGGTCAGCGAGATCAACACGGTAGGGCGCTCACCACGCGCGGCCGCCGCGTCGCGGCGCATCACACCGAGGTCGGCGCCGACGAACGGCGCCAGGTCGGTCTTGTTGACCACCAGCAGATCTGAGTAGGTGACGCCGGGGCCACCCTTGCGCGGCACCTTGTCGCCGCCCGCGACGTCGACGACGAAAATCTGGACGTCGATCAGGCCGGACGAGAACGTCGCTGTCAGGTTGTCGCCGCCGGACTCCACCAGGATGAGGTCGAGGTGGTCATGAGCGGCGATCAGATCCTCGATGGCGTCGAGGTTGGCGGTGATGTCGTCGCGGATCGCGGTGTGCGGGCATCCCCCTGTCTGCACCGCGGCGATCCGGTCGTCGGCCAGTACCGCGTGTCTGCGCAGGAAGTCGGCGTCCTCGGTGGTGTAGATGTCATTGGTCAACACCGCCAACGACAGCTCGTCTCGGAGCTCGCGGCACAGCGCGGCGACCAGGGCGGTCTTGCCCGAGCCGACCGGGCCGCCGACGCCGATTCGCAGGGGCTCTCCCGCCGTCCGCGGTCGCCTCGGCCGGTCGGGATGATGGCGATGCGGCTCGCCGTCGGTGAAATGCGGTGGCATGTGGTCTATAGGCCTTTCAGGAGACGAACAGTGGACGCTCGCGTTCGTTGTGGCGCTGGGCCAGCACGTCGAGCAGCGGGTCGGACAGATCGGCTAGTTCTTTGCAAGCCAGGTCGGCGGTCTGGTCGCACAATCCGGACAGCTCGAACGTCAGCGCAGCGACATCGCCGGGATCCAACGCCAGCAGGCGCTGCGCGGCGGTCGCCGAGGCGGTCATCGTGGTGTACACAACGGACAGCGCCGTGTGCTGCGGGGTCATGCCGCTCGCCGCGCCGACAGCACCCGCCGCCACCGCGAGGTGCGGCGTCGCGCCGAGCGCGTCCCACTCACCGTCGACCCACACCCGGCGCGCCAGCCGCGTCAGGCCGCGGCCCTGCGCGCGCGACGCCTGCCGGGCTGCCGGAGCCGGTGTGCGGGCATCGGTTTCGCGATCGGCGGCGGCGGCCGACAGCGATCCGGTGTGCACCGCTGCCGCAACGGATGCCGTCACGAGCCCCTGGGTGGTGATTCGACGGCGCAGGAACGCCCGCAACGTCGGGAGGTCGACGACCAGACCACTGGCCACCGCTTCCTCGACACCTCCTGAGTGAACATGCCCGCCGGTAGGTAGCCGCGAATCGGCCAGTGACAGCAGCGTTGCCAGGCTGGACATCAGAACAGGAAATACCGTTGAGCCATGGGCAGTTCGGCCGCGGGCTGTTCCTGCCAGACCTCGCCGTCGATGCGGACAGTGAATGTGTCCGGCTCGACCTCGATCCGCGGCATGGCGTCATTGCCCGGCATGTCCGCCTTGCCGATCTTGCGAACGTCGGAGACCGGCACCAGGCGTCGAGTGACGGCGAGCCGGTCGGCCAGCTTGTCGTCGATCGCCTGCGGCGACACGAAGTGCACCGATGTGGCCGCTGCCGCGGCAGGCGCTGCCCCGAACATCGGCCGCGGCAACACCGGCTGTGGCGTCGGGATGGACGCATTCGCGTCGCCCATCGCCGCCCACGCGATCATGCCGCCCTTGACCACCGCATGCGGTCGGACCCCGAAGAACGCGGGCTCCCACAGCACCAGGTCGGCCAGCTTGCCGACCTCGACGGAGCCGATCTCGGAATCCAGCCCATGGGCAACCGCCGGACAGATGGTGTATTTCGCGACGTAGCGGCGGGCCCGGTTGTTATCCGCTCGGCCGTCGCCAGGTAACGCACCTCGGCGACGCTTCATCACATGCGCCGTCTGCCAGGTGCGCAGGACGACCTCGCCGATACGGCCCATGGCCTGGGCGTCGCTGCCGATCATCGAGATGGCGCCGATGTCGTGCAGCAGATCCTCCGCGGCGATCGTCGACGGTCGGATGCGGCTCTCGGCGAAGGCGAGATCCTCTGGGACGCTTGGGTTCAGGTGATGGCACACCATCAACATGTCCAGATGCTCGTCGAGCGTGTTGACGGTGTGCGGCCGGGTCGGATTCGTCGAACTCGGCAGCACATAGGACTCGGCCGCCACCGTGATGATGTCCGGCGCGTGCCCGCCGCCTGCGCCCTCGGTGTGATAGGCGTGGATGGATCTGCCGCCGACGGCGGCCAGCGTGTTCTCCACGAAACCCATCTCGTTGAGGGTGTCGGTGTGGATGTTCACCTGAACACCGGACGCCTCGGCGACGTCGAGGCACGCGTCGATCGCCGCGGGTGTCGTGCCCCAGTCCTCGTGCAGTTTGAAGCCCGCTGCGCCGCCGCGCAGTTGTTCCCACATCGCCTCGGTGCTGACGGTATTGCCCTTGCCGAGCAGCGCAATGTTGAGCGGCCAGGTGTCCAGCGACTCGAGGATCCGGGCCAGATGCCACGCCCCGGGGGTCACGGTGGTCGCCTTGCTGCCCTCGGCAGGGCCCGTTCCCCCTGCGATGATCGTGGTGATGCCGCCGCCGAGTGCCTCTTGCATGATCTGCGGGCAGATGAGGTGGACGTGGCAGTCGATGGCGCCTGCCGTCACGATCCGGCCGTTACCGGAGATGATCTCCGTCGAGGGCCCGACGACCAGATCGGGGTGCACGCCGGTCATGGTGTCCGGGTTGCCCGCCTTGCCGATAGCGACTATGCGGCCATCCCGAATGCCGATGTCGGCCTTGATGATTCCCCAGTAGTCGATGATCACCGCGCCGGTGATGACGGTGTCGGGTGCACCGTCGGCCCGAGTCGCCCGACCCTGCCCCATCGATTCGCGCAGCACCTTGCCGCCGCCGAATACCGCCTCGTCGCCCGCCAGCCCTGGACCTCCGCTGCGATCCTCGGAGATCTCGATGAACAGGTCGGTATCGGCCAGCCGGATCCGGTCGCCGGTGGTGGGCCCGAAGAGGGCGGCGTAGCGGGCTCTGGACAGTTCGGTCATGGGATGTCCAAACGGCCGGGCGGATCGAGGCTCAGCCCGTGCACCTCGCGGGTGCCCCTCAGTGGCACCAGCGAAACATGCTGGGCGACACCGGGTTCGAAGCGGACCGCGGTGCCTGCCGGGATGTCGAGCCGGTGGCCGTGGGCGGCGGCCCGATCGAATTCGAGCGCCGCGTTGGCCTGCGGGAGGTGCACGTGGCTGCCGACCTGCACGGGACGGTCGCCGGTGTTTTCGACATCCATGGCCAGTCGCTGCGCGCCGGCATTGATGGCGATTTCGCCGTCGCCGTAGATGATCTCGCCCGGGATCATGATGCGCGATCCGCCTGCGGCTTCTCGCTGGTCATGAAATCGGATCGTGGACGGTGACGAGCTTGGTGCCGTCGGGGAAGGTGGCCTCCACCTGCACGTCGGGCAGCATCTCGGGGACGCCCTCCATCACGTCGTCGCGACCGAGCACGTCGCGGCCGCTGACCATGAGCTCGGCGACGGTGCGGCCGTCCCTGGCGCCTTCGAGCAGGTGGTCGGTCAGCAGGGCGACGGCTTCTGGGTGGTTCAGTCGCAGCCCGCGTGCTCGCCGGCGGCGGGCGAGTTCGGCCGCGTACGAGAGCAGCAACCGGTCCTGCTCGTGCGGGGTCAGACGCATAGCGGGGATGCTGCCACGGGTAGCGCGTGTCCGCAGCGCTCGACGCCCGCTACTCCTGAATGTTCTGCAGCCGCACCTGTCCGCGTGCCACCATGCGGCCCTTGTCGTCGGTGACCTCGATCAGCCAGAGCTGTTGGCGCCGACCACGATGGATCGGTGTCGACACGGCCGTCACGATGCCTGAGGAGATCGCGCGCAGGAAGTCGGTGTTGTTGTTGACGCCGACGACGGTGCCACGCTCGCCCTTGTCGGCGAACCAGACGGCACCCGACACGCTCGCGAGGCTCTCGATGATCGAGCAGTACACGCCGCCGTGCACTATCCCCCACGGCTGCAGCAGCTTGTCGTGAATCTCCAGAACGGCGCGTCCGCCGTCGGGAGTGACGTCGATGTATTTGAGACCGAGTTCGCTGTCGAATCCCTTACCGAGATCCTCCATGGGCACAGATGACACAAGGAGTGTCTACACGGTGAAGCCCCTACGCCCGCAGCGAGCCTCGCGATACCGTCGGAGGCATGGCGAAAAGTGTCAAGGATTTGGTTGCGGCAGCCAACGCTGTCGTGCCGCGTATCTCGGTCGACGATGCGAAGCAGAAGATGGCGGCCGGTGCTCTCGTCGTCGACGTCCGCGACGCCGGCGAAGTGGAGAAGAGCGGCAAGATCGCAGGTGCCGTACATGTTCCCCGCGGGATGCTGGAGTTCCGCGCCGACCCCGACACGCCCTACTACGACGACAACTTCACGAAGGGCAAGCCGGTCATCCTGTACTGCGGGTCCGGGGGCCGGGCGGCACTGTCCGGGCAGGCGCTCAAGGAAATGGGCTACGACGAGGTCTACAACCTCGGCGGGTTCGGCGACTGGGCGGAGGCCGGCGGCGCCGTGGAGAAGCCGTAGAACCGATCGGGACGGCAGCAGATAGTGGGCGGGCCCCGCACCACCGGCACGGGACCCGCCCTTGGAGTGGACCGGGGGTCTCTGCAGCCCTCAGGACTCCTGCCGGTCCAACTACTAGTCCAGGATAGGCAAGGCTGCCCTAATTTAACAAGCCCTTCCCCTCACGAGGCCGGTGTCCGCCGCGTACCGGCAGTCCGAACCCGACCAGCGCGTCGAGCACCGCCTGCCCGCGGCACATGCTCTTCAGCTCGCTCGACCTGGCCAGCAGCGGGATGTGCGTCGCGGCGCCGACCACCGCTGCGCCGACGATGTTCCACATCGACGATGTCGATATCGCCCCGCCGCTGACATCGAAGATCGTCTCGAACAGCGGATGCAGCGCGCGGTGGCTGCGGTGGGCAACCCACGTCGTCAACGCCGCCTCGCTGGGCAGCCGGACCATCCCGTCACGGGCGAAGTGCGCGGCGCCCACATCTGTGCGGTCCTCGAAGAACGGATCGTCGGGCAGCGCCCGCACCGTCGGGTCGACGACGCCGACCCAGTCGATCGCGCCCTCGGAGTCGGCGTGCACCCACAGGTTCTCCAGGCCGGTGTCCCATGCCCGGCCCTCGAGTGCGAGGAGCGGAATCACCCTGCCGATGACGACATGGGCCAGCGTCGCCGCAAGCTGCTGGGCCGCCGCCACCGGGCTGTCCATCTCCAGTGCGCCGATGCTGAACATCTCGCGCAACCGATCCGTCGTGAGCGCCTCCTGCAGCGGCCACCACCGCCGCCGGGTCAGATCCGACATCACCGCGACGCCGTACACGCGTGGGCACTCGGGATACAGCTCGCGCAGCCGCCGGCTCGACTCGTGCAGCGGCAGCGTTCGGGTGATCGCCATTCCCGCAATGAGCGGGTCGTCGACTGAGACCGTCATGAGGCACCTCCAAGCAAGTTAGGTTAGCCTTAATATAATCGTGCGGAGGTGCGGGGCAACCTCTGTGACTGCACTCACAGGAAGACACCGGAGGGGGCGCATGAGCGGTAGCGATGCGCTGAGTCGATCGTCAACCCCGAGGACTCCG
>Ga0164308_10000484_pt1 | contig 21942 bp, 13 predicted proteins | sample Whisoiple_246_MG_FD_109983 | JGI IMG/M metagenome (GOLD analysis project Ga0164308, IMG submission 109983) | Soil microbial communities amended with fresh organic matter from upstate New York, USA - Whitman soil sample_246_MG | ecosystem: Environmental > Terrestrial > Soil > Unclassified >...
TCGGGGACAAACAGAAGGGCCGCGGATCCCGGGTGGGGTTCCGCGGCCCTGAAGGCGCCGGCCTGATCGACGATCAGGCTGGATCACTCCAGGGTTCTGGCCCACGGAAGGCCCACATCAGGTGGTGCTGCGTCGTCTGCTTCCGGAATCCGGCACCGGTCGCGGTAAAGGCATAGGCCTGCGCCTGTGCCGCTACTGCTGCTTCCAGTGCCTTGGTCGGTCGCTCATTGCGCTCCCGGACGGGAAGGCCCGCGGGAGCAGCGGCGGCGGCAGCCGGACGCACGGCACGAATGCCGGACAGACCGGTGCCCGAGTGAGAAGCGCCGAGCGTGCACAGGGAGACGGCCGAGCGATCGGTCATTTTGGCGGTGGAGCTGACGATGAAGCTGCTGTTGATGCTGATCACTGGGCTCGCCTCCTCTCGGCGTCTCGGGGGACTGGGACGAACCAGTCCGCGGATATGCAAGTACAACACGGATTCAGGGCCTCCGGGAAGGCCGCTGTTCCCGTGACCAAGAACCTATGGGGATTCCCGGGGCATGCGCAAACTATTTTCTCGACGAGTTTGTATCAGTCGTCCTCGTCAAGCCCCACGCCTTCCTGGCCTGCGCAGATGGCCAGGACGTCGGCCCCGAACCTGGTCAGCTTCCGGTTCCCGACACCGGCGATGACGACCAGCTCGCCCTCGCTGTCCGGTGCCGCCTCCGCGATGGCCATCAGTGTCTTGTCGGTGAAGACGCAGTAGGCGGGCTGGCTGATCTCCTTCGCCCGGTCCGCGCGCCACTCACGCAGCCGCTCGTACAGCGCCTCGTCCATGTCCGAGGGGCAGTCCTCGCAGCGCATCAGCTTCATCTCGCCGGCCTCGGTGAGCGTCCTGCCGCACACCCTGCACCGCACCGGACCCCTCCTGGCCGGCCGGGCGGGCGTCTCGGCACCGGCACCCGACGTGCCCGTGCGGGAGCCGCGGTCGATTCCGCCGCCCCCTCCCGCTCCGCCCCGCGGGCCGACCGCTGCCGAGCCGGGCCTCAGTCCGTTGAGGAAGCGGGTCGCCCTGCGGTTCCCGCGTCCGCCCGGCGACCGGGACAGGGCCCAGGACAGCGACAGGTGGAAGCGGGCCCGGGTGACGCCGACGTACAGCAGCCGGCGTTCCTCCTCGATCTGTTCGTCCGTCTTGGCGTAGGCGATCGGCATCATGCCCTCGGTGAGCCCGACGACGAACGCGGCGTCCCACTCCAGGCCCTTGGCGGAGTGCAGCGACGCCAGCGTGACGCCCTGGACCGTGGGGGCGTGCTGAGCGGCGGCCCGTTCGTCGAGCTCGGCCACGAGATCGGAGAGGGTCGCGCCGGGCTTGGCCTGTTCGAAGTCCTCCGCCAGCCGCACCAGCGCGGCGAGGGACTCCCAGCGGTCGCGCACCGCCCCCGAGCCGGTGGGCGGCTTGGAGGTCCATCCCTTGGTGGAGAGCACCGCCCGCACCTCGGAGGGCAGGTCGTCGGCGCCGTCGAGCAGCGAGTCGTTGCCCCCCGCGCGCGCCGCGCCGCGCAGGGCTACACCCGCCTCCCGCACCTCGGGACGGTCGAAGAAGCGCTCGGCACCGCGCAGCTGGTAGGGCACACCCGCGTCGGCGAGGGCCTGCTCGTAGACCTCGGACTGGGAATTGACCCTGTAGAGCACGGCGATCTCCCCCGCCGGCACCCCGGCGGCGATCAGGTCACGGATCCGGCGCGCGGTGCCCTCGGCCTCCGCCGGCTCGTCGGCGTACTCCGTGTAGACGGGTTCGGGGCCCTTGTCGCGCTGCGAGACCAGCTCCAGCCGGTGTTCGGCCGCCTTGCCCCGGGCCTGGCCCAGCAGTCCGTTGGCCAGGCGGACGACCTGGGGGGTCGAGCGGTAGTCACGCACCAGCTTGACCACCGTCGCGTCCGGGTGGCGGGTGCGGAAGTTCAGCAGGTGGTCGGGGGTGGCTCCGGTGAAGGAGTAGATCGTCTGACCCGCGTCGCCGACGACGCAGAGGTCGTCCCGGTCACCGAGCCAGAGATCCAGGAGCCGCTGCTGGAGCGGGCTGACGTCCTGGTACTCGTCGACGACGAAGTGCTGGTACTGACGGCGCACGTGGTCGGCGATGTCGTGCCGGTCCTGGAGGATGCCGACCGTGAGCAGCAGCACGTCCTCGAAGTCGATCACCGAGCGGTCGCGCTTCAGCTGCTCGTACATGGCGTAGATCTGCGAGAGCTCGGCAGGGTCGCGCGGCGCGTCCCGCTGGGTCTTCGCGACTGCTGCCGGGTAGTCCGCCGGCACCGTCTGGGTGACCTTGGCCCACTCGATCTCGCTGGTGGCGTCCCGCAGCTCGTTGCGGTCGAGCCGGATCCCGCAGCGGGCGGCGGCCTCGGCGACCAGCTGGACCTTGCGCTCCACGAGACGCGGAAGCTCACCACCGACGGCTTTCGGCCAGAAGTACTGCAGCTGACGCAGAGCCGCGGAGTGGAAGGTCCGGGCCTGCACACCCGTCGCGCCGAGCTGGCGGAGCCGGCCCCGCATCTCGCCCGCCGCCCGGTTGGTGAAGGTGACGGCGAGCACCGTGGTCGGCTGGAGGATCCCGGCACGCACCCCGTAGGCGATGCGGTGCGTGATCGCCCGCGTCTTGCCCGTACCCGCTCCGGCCAGCACGCACACGGGTCCGCCGAGGGCCAGCGCGACCTCGCGCTGCTCCGGGTCGAGCCCGTCGAGCACGGCGTCCGCGGAGTCGGGGACCTGGGGGAAGAGGGTGGAATGCGTTGCTGCTGTCACCCTGCCATGCTGCCAGGTCGGAAGGGACGGCCGAGGCGGTTGTCCACAGGGGCCGTCGATTGTCGTACCGGCTGCGTGGGTGCCGTGCGGGTACGGGGCGGGTCCGGGAACGGCCCTCGGCCCGGGGCCGGGAATGGTGTCCGGGTCCCGGACGTTCCCTCCATGCGGGACGGTGCGCGGACGCGTCTGTCGCGCGGTTTCAGCGGGACCTTCCCAGCGGGACACACGAGACAAGGGAGCACCGACGACATGCCGGGCACTGTGACGATGTACAGCACCACGTGGTGCGGCTACTGCCGCCGGCTCAAGGGGCAGATGGATCGCGAGGGCATCGCGTACACCGAGGTCAACATCGAGCACGACCCGGACTCGGCGGCTTTCGTGGAGAAGGCGAACGGCGGGAACCAGACGGTCCCGACCGTGCTCTTCCCCGACGGTTCGACGCTGACGAACCCCTCACTGGCCCAGGTCAAGCAGAAGATCGGCGCCTGACCCGCACGAGGCACACGACCCCCGACCGGCCGGCGCCGGTCGGGGGTCTTCTCATGACCTGGCCGTACGAGAGCGCCCCGGCGGTAGCGTGAACGGCATGACGACCGAGGACGGGGCGGCCGGCGGGGCGCTGGCGGGAGGCATGGCGAACGCGGGGGACGTCTTCCGCAGGGGCGCCCTGGTGGATCGCCCGGCACCGCGCCACGCGCCCGCTCTCCATGCCCACCTCCTCGCGCTGAGGGAGCACGGCTTCGACGCCGCTCCGATTCCCGTGGGACCGACCGCCGACGGCCGGGAGCAGCTGACGTTCATCCCCGGTGACGTGGCCCTGCCGCCGTTCCCGCCATGGGTGATGACGACGGCCGCCCTCGAATCGGTTGGGGCCCTGCTGCGACGCCTGCACGAGGCCGGTGCGTCCGCCGCTGCCGCATCGGACGTCGAGTGGCCCCAGGACCTCGCCGACCCGGAAGGGGGACCGGTGGTGTGCCACAACGACGTGTGCCCGGAGAACGTCGTGTTCCGCGACGGCCGCGCCGCCGCCTTGATCGACTTCGATCTGGCGGCACCCGGACGGCCCCTCTGGGACGTCGCCATGGCCGCCCGCTACTGGGTGCCCATGCTCGATCCCCTGTTCGCGGCGACGCTGTACCCGGACGCACCGGACGTGCTCGCGCGGCTGCGGGTCCTGGCCGGCGGCTACGGCCTCTCACCTGCCGAGCGGGCCGAACTGCCCGGCGTGATCGAACAGGCCACGGAGGTCTGCCGCGCGTTCGTCGCCCGACGCGTGGCCGACGGCGATCCCCTCTACGTCGAGGCGCTGGCCGACCGTGGCGGATGGCGGCGCTGGGACCGTGCGCAGGCCTGGCTGACGGCCCACCGCGGGATGTTCGCGGCCGCCCTGTCGGACTGACGCGTCCGCTTCCCGCCGGCCAGGACGCGTCCGAGGCACGACCCGGGCTCCGCCGAGACGCCTCGGCGCCTTTGTGACCAGGCCTGCGCGAAGGCCCCGCCCGCACCGTCAGCCGGCCGCGCCCGGCCTCGGGAGCGGCTTGCCGTACCAGAGCTCGATCAGGCGTGCCGCGATCGAGACGCCGAAGGGCGGCAGCACCTCGCCGGATTCGAAGGCCGCGGTCAGGTCCTCGCGGGAGAACCAGCGGGCCTCCTCGATCTCCTCGCCGTCCACGGTGATCTCCGAGGACACGGCGCGGGCCATGAAGCCGAGCATCAGGCTGGAGGGGAACGGCCAGGGCTGACTGGCGATGTACTCGACCTCGCCGACGGTGACCCCCGCCTCCTCGAACACCTCGCGGGCGACGGACTGCTCGATCGACTCCCCCGGCTCCACGAAGCCGGCGAGGGTCGAGAACCGGCCCTCGGGCCAGTGCACCTGGCGTCCCAGCAGTGCGCGGTCCTGGTCGTCCGTGACCAGCATGATCACAGCGGGGTCGGTGCGCGGGTAGTGCTCCGCACCGCACGCCTGGCAGCGGCGGATGTGCCCGGCGGCCGCGATGACGGTGCGCTCGCCGCAGCGTGAGCAGAAGCGGTGCAGCCGCTGCCAGTTCTCCAGGGCCACCGCGTGCACCATCAGGCCGGCGTCGCGCGGGCCGAGGAGCATCCCGGCCTCGCGCAGACCGGCCGGCCGCGCGGACTGGTCCATGCGGCCGGGGAGCGAGTCCTTCTGGAGGGCGAAGTAGCGTACGCCGTCCTCGTCGGTGCCCAGGAAGTAGCGGTGGGTCTCGGTGACGGGCGCCTCGAAGGCGGGGGTCATGACGAGCTCGGTGCCGCCGTCGGGGGTGTCGTCGATGAGCGCCTGTCCCCCGGAGACGACGAAGACCCTGGTCGTCGGGTGGCTCCAGGCCGCGGCGAGCCAGGCCTCGTCGAGCCGATGGTGCGCCGCGCGGTCGATGCCGCTGGGCGCGGTGAGACCGATCGGGCGGTCTGCGGTGGCGTTGTCGAAGGTGCTCACAGGTGCTTCCTACTCCCCCGGGGGCGGATCGGGCGTTCAGAGATTCAGCGGAGTGCGTCGGCCAGTTCGCCCCACAGGTGGGCGGTGGTCTCCACACCCTTGAGGAGGAGGTCGAGTTCGACCTTCTCGTCGGGGCCGTGCCAGCCGTCGGACGGTACGGAGATGCCGAGGAAGAGGACGGGTGCGCCGAGCACGTCCTGGAGGTCGGCGGCGGGGCCCGAACCTCCTTCGCGGGTGAAGAGGATCTTCGTGCCGAAGGCCCGGCCCATGGCACGGGCCACCGCCTGGAGGGCGGGGTGGTCCAGGGGCGTCAGACAGGGGCGGGTGGCCGGGGAGAAGGTGATCCGATGGCGGATTCCGGCCGGTATCCGGTCCTCCGCCCAGCTGCGGACGACTTCCTGGATCCGTTCCGGGTCCTGTCCGGCGACCAGCCGGAAGCTCAGCTTCACGAAGGCCGACGAAGGGATGACGGTCTTGCTGCCCGCACCCTGGTAGCCCCCGCCGATGCCGTTGACCTCGGCGGTCGGGCGGGCCCAGATGCGTTCGAGCGTGGAGTACCCCGCTTCGCCGGCCGTGGCCCGCGAGGCGGCCGTGCGCAGCCAGGTCTCCTCGTCGAAGGGCAGTTCGGCGAAGAGGGCGCGTTCGGTCCCGGTGAGTTCGGCGACCCCGTCGTAGAAGCCGGGGACCGCGACCCTGCCCTCCATGTCGTGGAGGGCGGCGACCAGGCGGGCGAGCTCGGTCGCGGGGTTGGGGACGGCGCCGCCGAAGGAGCCGGAGTGGATGTCCTGGCCGGGGCCGGACAGCTCGATCTCGCATTCGGCGAGACCCCGCATGCCGGTGCACACGGTGGGGGTGTTCTCGTCCCACATGCCGGTGTCGGACACGATCACGACGTCGGCGGCGAGGCGGCCGGCCCGCTCCTCGGCCAGCGCGCGGAAGTGCGGCGACCCGGACTCCTCCTCGCCCTCGACGAGGAGCTTGAGGTGGACGGCGGGCGTGGTGCGGCCGGTCGCCGCGAGGTGGGCCCGGACGCCGAGTGTGTGGAAGAACACCTGGCCCTTGTCGTCGGCGGCGCCGCGCCCGTACATCCTGCCGTCGCGGATCACCGGGTCGAACGGGTCGGTGCTCCAGCCGTCCTCACGGGCGGCGGGCTGCACGTCGTGGTGGCCGTAGACGAGGACGACGGGTGCGTCCGGGTCCTGGGACGGCCACTCGGCGAACACCGCCGGGGCGCCGGGTGTCTCCCAGATCTCGGTGACCGGGAAGCCGGTCTCCGCCAGCTTGCCGGACAGCCACTCGGCGCTGCGCCGTACGTCCCCGTCGTGCTCCGGCTGGGCGGACACGGACGGGATGCGCAGCCACTCGGCGAGGTCGGCGAGAAAGGCCGCGCGGTGCTGCTCGGTGTACGTACGGACGGCGCTGTCCGGGGTGTCGCTCATGCTCATGAGCCTATCGGCCCCGCGGAGGTGACTCGTCCAGCAGGAGCTTCTCCAGTTCCTCCCGGCCCGGCAGCCCGGTGGGGCGGGACGTCTCCCCAGTGCGCACGTAGAGGAAGGTCGCGGCGACCGCCTCCAGCGGCAGTCCGTGCAGTTCGGCCCAGGCCAGCCGGTAGACGGCGAGCTGGAGGGGGTCGGCCGTGCGGTGCCGGGAGGTCTTCCAGTCGACGATCTCGTACGTGTCACCCGTGCGGTACACGGCGTCGATCCGGCCGCGGATCACACGGCCGGCGAGCGTGATCTGGAACGGGATCTCGACGCCGTGCGGGGTGCGCCGGGCGTACGAGGTGCGCTCGAAGGCCTCCTTGAGCTCGGCGAGTTCCCGTTCGTCGGCGATCTCCGCGTCGTTCTCGTCGCCTCCCGGGAGTTCGTCCGGTCCCAGCATGGGCAGCGGCAGTTCCTCGAACCGGGACTCCACCCAGGCGTGGAAGCGGGTGCCCCTGCGCGCGGCGGGCTGCGGGGGGCGCGGCATCGGGCGGGCGAGCTCCCGCGCGAAGCCCTCGGGATCGTCGGCGAGGTGCAGGAGCTGGGTCGCGGAGAGCGTGGCGGGCACGACGACGTCGCGCACCGCTGCGCGGGCACGGCGCAGCTCACCGGCGAGGGCGTCGAGGTCGCGGTCCCAGGAGGCGAGGGTGCGCGACTCCTCGGGGGTGAGGGCCGCGTCGGCCGGGGTGCGGGCGGCCGGGACGTGCGGTGCGGCGGGGGCGTCCCGGGGCGGGGGCGGCCCGGCACGGCCCGGGTCCTCCTCGCCGTCCGGGTACGGGTCGTCGTACGGGGCGTCCGCGTCGTCGTACGGCGGCTCGTCGTCCTCGAAGGGGGGCGGCTCGTCGTCGTACGGCGGCTCGTGTGCGGGTCGCGGGCGCCCGCCGGGGGCGGTCCGCCCGTACTCCTCCGGCACGGTGTCCGGGACGGGTGCGGCCGCCAGGGCCTCCAGGTGCGCCAGCACCGTGTCCCTGGCGGCCCTGCGGCGGGCCATGGCGGTGTCGTCGAGCGGGAGCGGCCAGGGCTGGTCGGCGCCCTCGTCCCGCAGCGCCGGGTTCTCCTCGTCCTCGCCGGGTTCGTCCGCCCACACCTCGATCTCGCCGTGTCCGGCCGCGCAGTGCTCGTACAGCGCGTCCAGGAAGACGGACGGGCCGCGGGGCTTCTTCTGGGACGGGCCCCACCAGTGGCCGGAGCCGAGCAGCAGGCTGCGGGGCCGGGTGAAGGTGACGTAGCCGAGGCGGAGCTCCTCGGTGTGCTGATGCCCCTTCATCTCCGCCTTGAAAGCCGCGAGCCCTCTGGCGTCGAAGGTGTCGAGCACCGGCAGCGTGGGCGCGTCGCCGCGCAGGGCGTGCGGGAGGACCTGGGACTGCGAGGTCCACGCGTCCCGGGACCGGGTGCTGGGGAACTGGCCGCCGACCAGGCCGGGGACGGCGACGACGTCCCACTCCAGGCCCTTGGACTTGTGCGCGGTGAGGACCTTGACGGTGTTCTCGCCGCCGGGCAGGGCGTTGTCGAGGCCCTTCTCGTACTGGGCGGCGGTGCGCAGGAAGCCGAGGAAGGCGAGCAGGGTCGCTTCCCCGTCCACCGCCGCGAATCCGGCCGCGACGTCCAGGAAGTTGGCGAGGGTCTCCCGGCGGCGTGCGGCCAGGGCGTGCGGGGACGCCGAGAGCTCCACCTCCAGGCCGGTGGTCGCGAGGACGCGGTGCAGTACGTCCATGAGGGGGTCGGCCAGCGAACGGCGCAGGTCGCGCAGTTCGGTGGCGAGACGGGCGAAGCGGACGCGTGCCTCCGCGGAGAACGGCAGCCGGTCGTCCTCCGCGCCGCCGGACTCAAGGAAGGTGTCGAGGGCGTCGGCCAGCGAGATCACCTCGGCCGGGTCGGTCCCCTCGACGGCATCCGCCAGACGCCGGTCCGGATCGGTGTCCTCGTCCCCCGGGGCGGTGCGGTGGACGAGGACGCGGGCGCGGCGCCCCAGCAGGGCGAGGTCGCGTGGTCCGATGCGCCAGCGGGGTCCGGTCAGCAGCCGGACCAGGGAGGCGTTCGCCCCGGGGTCCTGCAGCACCTCGCAGACGGCGACGAGGTCGGCGACCTCGGGGAGGTGCAGGAGTCCGGAGAGTCCGACGACCTCGACCGGGATGTCTCGGGCGACCAGGGCGGCCTGGATGCGGGGGAAGTCTCCCGCGGTCCGGCACAGGACGGCGATCTCCCCGGGAGCCGTACCGGTCCTCACGAGGTGGGCGAGCGAGTCGCCGAGCCAGTCGATCTCCTCGGCGTGGGTGGCCAGCAGGGCGCACCGGACCGTGCCGTCCCGTTCGGCTCCGGGGGCGGGGCGCAGTGCCTCGACCCCCTCGTGCATGGCGCGCAGGGGTTCGGCGAGGCCGTTCGCGAGGTGCAGGAGACGGCCGCCGCTGCGGCGGTTCTCACTGAGGGAGTAGCGGGTGGCCGGCGTGCCGTCGGCGTGCGGGAAGTGGTGCGGGAAGTCGTCGAGGTTGGCCACGGAGGCGCCGCGCCATCCGTAGATCGCCTGACAGGGGTCGCCGACGGCTGTGACGGCGTGTCCTGCCGTGCCGTCGCCGCCTCCACCGCCGAAGAGCGCGGCCAGGAGCAGCCGCTGGGCCACGGAGGTGTCCTGGTACTCGTCGAGCAGGACGACCCGGAACTCGTCGCGCAGGAGGGTGCCGACCTCGGGCCGGGTCAGGGCGAGCTCGGCGGAGAGGGCGATCTGGTCGCCGAAGTCGAGGAGGTCCCGGCTTCGCTTGGCCGTCCGGTAGCGCCGGGTCAGTCCGAGGAGTTCGCGGCGGGCCCCGGCCGTCTCGGGGATCTTGCGCAGCTCGGCGTTGGTGAGCCTGGCCGTCTCCAGTCCCCGCAGGAGTTCCGTGTCGTACTCCAGGAGCTCCTCGGGGCGTACGAGGTGCTCGGCGAGCTCCGCGTCCAGGGCGAGCAGGTCGCTGACGAGGGTGGGGAAGGACCGGGTCAGCGCCGGGTAGGGGCCCGGCGCCTCGCGCAGCACCCGGGCCGCGAGCTGGTAGCGGGTGGCGTCCGCGAGGAGACGGCTGGTGGGTTCGAGGCCGATCCGCAGACCGTGGTCGGTGAGGAGCCGGCCGGCGAAGGCGTGGTACGTGGAGATGCTGGGCTCGCCCGGGGGGTTGTCCGGGTCGAGGACGTCCGGGTCGGTGACGCCCGCGGCGACGAGGGCCCTGCGGACGCGTTCGGCGAGCTCACCGGCGGCCTTGTTCGTGAAGGTCAGGCCGAGGACCTGCTCGGGGGCGACCTGTCCGGTGCCGACCAGCCACACCACCCGGGCCGCCATCACCGTGGTCTTCCCGGAACCCGCTCCGGCCACGATCACCTGCGGGGCGGGCGGCGCGGTGATGCAGGCCGTCTGCTCCGGGGTGAAGGGGATCCCGAGGAGCTCCTTGAGCTGCTCGGGATCGGTGATTCGGGAGGACACTCCACAGAGGCTAACCGGACGGACCGACAACGCCGTCCCGCACGGATTCCGCCGGAAAGATCATTCGATGATCTGACGTCCTTCGGGCTGCGCGCTGCACGACGCCTTGAAGGCGCAGTGGGTACAGTGCTGGCCGGTCGTGGGGGTGAACCGTTCGTCCAGGACCCGTCCCGCCGCCGTGGCCAGCAGGTCGGAGACCCATGCGCCGGAGAGGGGCTCCTGGGCCTGCACCTTGGGGAGGGCGTCGCCGCCCTCCTTCTTCGGGGCGGGCTGCCGCAACTGGACGAGTTCGGCGCCTCCGGCATCCGGGCGCCGGCCGTCGAAGACCTCGTCGACGGCCCCTTCCCTGACGGCCAGCTGGTACACGGCGAGCTGGGGGTGCGCGGCCACCTCGTCCTTGGTCGGGGCCCCCTTGCCGGTCTTGAAGTCGACGACGTACGCCCGCCCCTCGGCGTCCTGCTCGACCCTGTCCATGGAGCCACGGATGCGTACGGCGTACTCGCCCGCTTCGAGGGTGACGTCGAAGTCGTGCTCGCTGGCCGTGGGGGTGCGCCCGGCGCGGTCCATGACGTGCCAGCGCAGGAAGCGTTCCAGGGCGGCCCGGGCGTGGTCCTTCTCCTGCTGCGACTTCCAGGGGGCGTCGAAGACGAGGCCGTCCCACACGGAGTCCAGTCGTTCCATCAGGACGTCCAGGTCGGCGGCGGTGCGGCCGGAGGCCACCTCGTCGGCGAGCACGTGGACCACGTTGCCGAAGCCCTGGGCGGCCGTCGCGGGGGCGTCCGCCTTCACCTCACGGCCCAGGAACCACTGGAGGGCACAGGTGTTGGCGAGCTGGTCGAGCGCGCTCCCCGAGAGGGCGACGGGGCGGTCCCTGTCGCGCAGCGGGACCTCGGAGCGGGTCGGTTCGTTCAGCCCCCACCAGCGGTGCGGGTGGGCCGCCGGCACGAGCGGCTGGTCCTCGTCGTCGGTGAGCGCCGCCAGCCGGGCGAGCCGGCGTGCGGCCGCGTCGCGCAGGACCTCCGAGGCACCGGGGTCGACGGTCGTCGCCCGGAGCTCGGCGACGAGCGAGGCCACCGCCAGGGGGCGGCGGGGCCGTCCGGTGACGTCCCGGGGCTCGGTCCCGAGCTCGGTGAGGAAGCGGGACGGCTGGTCGCCGTCGTCGGCGGGTGCCTTCACCGCGGTGACGACCAGGCGCTCCCGGGCCCGGGTGGCGGCCACGTAGAACAGGCGGCGTTCCTCGGCGAGGAGCGCCCCGGGGGTGAGCGGCTCGGCCAGACCGTCGCGTCCGATCCGGTCCGCCTCCAGGAGGGAACCGCGGCGGCGCAGGTCGGGCCAGAGCCCTTCCTGCACCCCGGCGACGACCACCAGGCGCCATTCGAGGCCCTTGGAGCGGTGCGCGGTCATGAGGCGCACGGCGTCGGGACGGACGGCACGCCGGGAGAGGGTGTCGGCGGCGATGTCCTGGGCGTCGACCTCTTCCAGGAAGTTGAGCGCGCCCCGCCCGCCGGTCCGCTCCTCCGCCCGGGCCGCGGTGTCGAAGAGGGCGCACACGGCGTCGAGGTCCCGGTCGGCGTTCCGGCCGCCCGCGCCGCCCCGCAGCGCGGCCCGCTCCAGCCGGCCGGGCCAGGGGGTGCCGTTCCAGAGGGTCCACAGGGCCTCTTCCGCGGTGCCGCCGCCTTCGAGGAGTTCGCGGGCCTTGCGCAGGAGCGCGCCGAGCCGCTGGGCTCCGCGGGCGTACGCCGGGTCGTGGGTGACCAGGCGTTCGGGCTCGGCGAGCGCCCGCGCCAGCAGGTATCCGGACGGCGGCGGCACCCGGTTCCCGGCGGCCCGCTCCTCGTCGCGCAGGGCCCGGCCGAGCCGGCGCAGGTCGGCGGCGTCCATGGAGCCGAGGGGCGAGGCAAGCAGGGTGAGGGCGGTCTCGGTGTCCAGGCCGCCGGGCGCCACGTCGTAGCCGTCGGCCGTCCCCGTGCCGCGGCCGCCGTCCGTCCCGGTGCCGCGGCCGCCGGATCCCGTGTCGTCGCTCACGTCACCGGCCGGGGCCTCCCCGGCCTCCGGGTCCTCCTCCACGGCCTCCGCGCTGTCCGGGTCCTCCGGCGCGCCGAGGTGGAGCGCCGCCGTGGCGACGGTGCGCAGGGCGGTCAGGAGCGGCGCGACGGCCGGCTCGTGGCGCAGGGGGAGGTCGTCGCCGTCGATCTCCAGGGGGACTCCGGCGGAGGTGAGCGCCCGGCGCACGGCGGGGATCGAACGGCCGCCGGCGCGGACGAGTACCGCCATGTCTCTCCAGGGCACGCCCTCCTCCAGGTGGGCGCGCCGGAGCAGATCGGCGATGTTCTCCAGCTCGGTGGAGGGCGTCGGATAGGTGTACGCCTCCACGCGCCCGCCTTCGCGCACGGCGGACAGCTCGCGGTGGGCGCGGACCTTGTCCGAGGGCAGGCGGGTGAGGGGCATCCGGCGGGTGAGCAGCCGGGTGGCCTCCAGGAGGTGCGCGCCGGAGCGGCGCGAGGTGGTGAGGACCCCGACGGGGGCGGGCTCGCCGTCGGCCCGGCGGAAGGTGTCGGGGAAGTCGAGGATGCCGTTCACGTCGGCGCCCCGGAACGCGTAGATCGACTGGTCGGGATCGCCGAAGGCGATCAGTGTCCGGCCGCCGCCGGTTCCCGGAGCCGTGCTCCCCCGGTTCCCGGCCAGCGCGTGCAGCAGGCGCACCTGTGCGGGGTCGGTGTCCTGGTACTCGTCGACGAACACGGCGTCGTAGTTCCGGGCCAGCTGCGCCGCCACCTCGGGGCGCTCGGCGAGCAGGACCGCCCGGTGGACGAGTTCGGCGTAGTCGAGGACGCCCTGGGCGTCCAGGACGTCGAGGTACTCGGCGAGGAACTGGGCGGCGGCGCTCCAGTCCGGGCGGCCCGTGCGGCGGGCGAAGGCGGCCAGCGCGTCGGGGCCGAGACCCAGCTCACGGCTGCGGGCAAGCACCGCGCGCACCTCGTCGGCGAAGCCACGGGTCGTGAGGCACGCCCGCAGTTCGTCGGGCCAGCGGACATGGGCCAGCCCGGCCTGCTCAAGGCCGAGCTGACCGGCCAGGAGCTCACGGACGGTGACGTCCTGCTCGGGCCCGGAGAGCAGGCGCAGCGGATCGGCGAAGAGGTCGGCGTCCTGGTGTGCGCGGACCAGGGCGTAGCAGTAGGAGTGGAAGGTGGTGGCCTGCGGGCCCCTGGTGCCGCCGAGGCGGGCCGCCATCCTGTCGCGGAGTTCGACGGCCGCCTTGCGGCTGAAGGTGAGCACGAGGATCCGGGCGGGATCGGTCCCCCGGGTCACGCGCCGGGCGACCGCCTCCACCAGCGTCGTGGTCTTTCCGGTGCCCGGCCCGGCCAGGACGAGGAGCGGCCCGTCCCGGTGGTCAACCACGGCGCGTTGCGGTGCGTCCAGGAGAGGGGGGTCCACGGAACCCGGCGGCGTGCGCACCAGCCGGTACGCGCCCGGGGCCCGCCGCCGTGCCTGACGGTGCGGGCTGTTCCGGGTGGTGAAGGAGGAACTCACGTGGATCGCCGGTCCTGAAGGGTGTTCTCGGGTCCGCCCGGTGGCCGGGCCGCTGTGTGACGGCCCGGTGCGGAGGCTGCGGGTGAAGGAAGGTGCCGGGTCCGGAGGGGCCCGGCCGTGACGCGTACGGATGAGGGAGCGGAGCGTGCCGCGTGGGGACGACGCTACGCCGTCGGCTGGACGGACAGCGGGCGGTGGGCCGCGTCCCTCGTCACAGCCGCGCTCCGGTTCGCCGGTCCGTGCTGCTCAGCGGCACGGCGCCTGTCCCGGCGGGGCGCGATGGCGGAAGCTGTCAGGTGTGAGCTTCGTCGCCCGGGCCACCGGTCACGCCGTCCCATCTGGCCCGCTTCATGTCGAGGCGCGGAACGTGCCCGTCCGCGTCGCGCGGGGCCGCCCGCAGCGGGGTGCCCTCCTCGCGGTAGTGGCCGAGCGCCTGCAGTTCGTGGCCCGGCAGCAGCGTCCCGTCGGCCCGCACCACACGCCACCAGGCCGCCGCGGAGCCGTACAAGGCCATCACCCGGCCGACCTGCCTCGGCCCGCCCTCGCCCAGCCACTCCGCGACGTCGCCGTACGTCATGACGCGGCCGGGCGGGACGAGGTCCGCCACGTCCAGGACCCGCTCGGCGTAGACGGGCAGCTCGGCGATCACGGGGTCGGCCGGTCCGGCCCCTGTCCGGCTGTCGCTCGTCCGGTCTTCGCTCATCCGTCCCATCCTGCCGTACGCCACCGACAACGCGTCCTGCCCGGTGTCGTCCTCGTCACACACCGTGCGCACGGGGGCGGAGCAGCGTATGTTGCGCATCGCGCCCGCGCAATGCACCCTGATGCCCCCCTCTGTCTGCAGGCCGTGCCACCATCATGCGGGCGGTGACCGGTGATACGAGACCACGAAGATTCTTCAGAGGCTAAGGAGCAGGGCGTGCAGCCACCGAAGGCGGCGGACGCCTCCGACGCCGAGCCGCGTCCCGACGCCCCCGATGTCCCCGGTGCCCCCGGCGGCGGGGACACGTCGGGGTCGACCGCACCGTCCGGGGAGCACCTCTCGGGTTCGACCCTGGCACCGGCCGACGGCCTGACCGACCGGGTCTCGGGCGACGAGCCGCTGCTGCCCGCCCGGGTCCACCGCCCCTCCGATCTGCTGAGGCTCCTCGTCGGGGTGCTCGCGATCGCTCTGCTGTTCTCCATCGCGGCCTTCGCCCAGGGGACCACCACCGGCCTCGAGGACGACATCTCCAAGGGCACCGACCAGGCGCCCGACCTGCTGATCAAGCTGGCCGGCCTGGTGTCCAGCATCGCCGTTCTCCTCGTACCGGTCGCCTTCGCGATCGAACGTCTGGTGAAACGCGACGGGCTGCGGATCGCGGACGGGGTGCTCGCCGCAGTCCTGGCCCACGGAGTGACCCTGGCCACCGACCTCTGGGTCGCGAGGTCGGCCTCGGGAACGATCCGGGACGCCCTGACCCAGCCCCAGCCGGGGGACGCGCTCACCGACCCCGTGCACGGGTACCTCGCGCCGGTCATCGCCTACATGACGGCGGTGGGCATGGCCCGCAGACCCCGGTGGCGGGTCGTGCTCTGGGTGGTGCTGCTCCTCGACGCCTTCGCGATGCTGGTCGGCGGCTACACCACCCCGTTCTCGATCGTCCTCACCGTGCTGATCGGCTGGACCGTGGCGTACGGCACCCTGTACGCCGTCGGCTCGCCGAACGTCCGCCCGACCGGCCAGCACCTGATGGCCGGTCTGCGGCACGTCGGCTTCCGCCCGGTCGCCGCCATGCGCGCGGAGGACGCCCCCGACAACATCGACCAGATCGACCGCGGCCGCCGCTATCTGGTGACCCTGGAGGACGGGCCCCCGCTGGACGTCACGGTCGTCGACCGGGAGCAGCAGGCCCAGGGCTTCTTCTACCGGGTGTGGCGCAGGCTCACCCTGCGCAGCATCACCCAGCGCCGCTCCATCCAGTCCCTGCGGCAGGCCCTGGAGCAGGAAGCCCTCCTCGCGTACGCGGCGATCGCCGCCGGGGCCAACGCACCCAAGCTGATCGCCACCTCCGAACTCGGGCCCGACGCCGTGATGCTCGTGTACGAGCACATCGGGGGACGCTCGCTGGACGCCCTTGAGGACGAGGAGATCACCGACGAACTGGTGCGGGGCGCCTGGCGGCAGGTGCGGGCGCTCCAGTCGCGCCGGATCGCGCACCGCAGGCTCACCGGGGACGCCATCCTGGTGGATCGTTCCGGCACGGTGTTCGTCACGGACCTGCGAGGCGGCGAGATCGCGGCGGGTGACCTGATCCTCCGCATGGACGTCGCCCAGCTGCTCACCACCACCGGGCTGAGGGTGGGCGCCGAACGGGCCGTGGCCGGGGCGCTCGCCGTGCTCGGGCCCGACGCGGTGGCGGACTGCCTGCCGCTGCTCCAGCCCATCGCGCTGAGCCGCTCCACCCGGGCGACGCTGCGCAGGCTCGCGCGGGAGCGTTCGCAGCGTGAGCGTGAGGCGGTGCTGGAGGCCTCGGAGGCGGCCAAGCAGGCCAAGGCGGAGGAGCACGACACCGCGGCCAACGACCGCAAGGCCGTCCGGAAGTCGCAGCGCACGGAGAAGCAGGCCGAGAAGCGGGCGATCGACGACGCCCTGGAAGAGGCCCGCGAGGAGGACATGCTGGCGCAGATCCGCCGGCAGGTGCTGCTGATCAGGCCGCAGGCGCCGGTCGAACCGGTCCGCCTGGAACGCATCAAACCGCGCACCCTCTTCAGCTTCATCGCGGGTTCGATCGCCGCCTACTTCCTGATCTCACAGGTCACCGAGGCCGACTTCGGCACGGTCGTGGAGCAGGCGGAGTGGGGCTGGGTGGCGGCAGCCCTCGGCTTCTCGGCGCTGAGCTACGTCGCCGCGGCCATGAGCCTGCTCGGCTTCGTGCCCGAGCGGGTGCCCTTCGGGAAGACCGTGCTGGCGCAGGTGGCCGGGTCGTTCGTGAAGATCGTGGCACCGGCGGCGGTCGGAGGTGTGGCGCTGAACACGCGCTTCCTGCAGCGCGCCGGGGTACGCCCCGGGCTCGCCGTAGCCAGTGTGGGCGCCTCCCAGCTGTTCGGTCTCGGGGCCCACATCCTGCTGCTCGCCCTCTTCGGGTATCTGACCGGGACGGAGAAGACCCCGGACTCGCTCACCCCGTCGAGGACGGTCATCGCGGGCCTGCTCACGGTCGCGGTGCTCGTGCTCGTGGTGACGGCGATCCCGTTCCTGCGGAAGTTCGTCGTGACCCGGGTCCGGTCGCTGTTCGCCGGCGTCGTGCCCCGCATGCTCGACGTGGTGCAGCGCCCGCAGAAGCTGATCACCGGTATCGGCGGCATGCTGCTGCTGACCGGGCTGTTCGTGCTGTGCCTCGACGCGTCGATCCGCGCCTTCAGCGGTCCCGACGTCCCGCAGCTCAGCTACGCCAGCATCGCCGTGGTCTTCCTCGCGGGCAACGCCCTCGGGTCGGCGGCGCCCACCCCGGGCGGCATGGGCGCGGTCGAGGGCGCGCTGACGCTGGGTCTGATCGCGGTGGGCCTGCCGAAGGAGGTCGCCGCCCCGGCCGTGCTCCTGTACCGCGTGATGACGCTGTGGCTGCCGGTGCTGCCCGGCTGGATCTGCTTCAACCAGCTCACCCGAAAGGGCGAGCTCTAGAACACCTGAGCGGGGCGCGCCACTCGCATGGACCGCGCCCCGCGCGGTCCTCCGTGGACCGCCGCACGATGGGTCCATGAGGACCTCCCCCGCTCTGCGCGCCGCCGCCCTCGCCGCGACCGCCACGGTGCTCCTGCCCCTGGCGGCCTGTTCGGACGACGGTGACGGAGGCACGGGGAGCTCGACGCCCTCGTCCGCCTCGACCGCGGCCCCCACCGCGACGCCGGGAAACCTGTCCTCCCAGAAGCTCGACTGGAAGCCGTGCCCGGCCCCCAACGAGGCCCAGGGCAGCGGCACGTCCCCCTCGCCCCTCCCGGGCGGGACGACCTGGCAGTGCTCCTTCATGGACGTACCGCTCGACTACGCGGACCCGGAGGGCCGGACCATCGAACTCGCCCTCATCCGCGCGGCATCCAGGGACCGGGGCAGGCGCATCGGATCGCTGATCTTCAACTTCGGCGGACCGGGTGCCTCGGGCGTCGCCACGCTGCCGTCGTTCGGCACCGACTACGACTCGCTCCGCGCCCGCTACGACCTGGTGAGTTTCGACCCGCGCGGCGTCGGCCGCAGCGAAGGGGTCGAGTGCTCGGACGACGCCGCGCTCGACGCGCGCTACGAGCAGGACGGCACCCCGGACGACGCCGAGGAGGAGAAGGCGTTCGTCGAGGACCAGAAGTCGTACATCGCCGACTGCGAGGAGAACTCCGGGGACGAGCTCCCCTACATCGGCACCACGAACGCGGCCCGGGACATGGACCTGCTGCGTCAGGTGCTCGGCGACGACAAGCTCCACTACTTCGGCATCTCGTACGGCACCGAGCTGGGCGGTGTCTACGCCCACCTCTACCCCAGGACGGTCGGCCGGGCCGTCCTGGACGCGGTCGTCGACCCCACGGAGGACTCCCTGAAGTCCTCCCTCGGCCAGGCCGAGGGCTTCCAGCTGGCCCTGGACAACTTCACCGCCGACTGCGCCGAGCGCGACGACTGCAGACTCCCCGGCGCCACCGCCCAGGAGGTGCAGGACGGGATCACCGCCCTCCTCGCGAAGCTGGAGAAGAAGCCCGTCCCGGGTCTCGGTGAACGGGAGCTGACCGAGACCCAGGCCACCACCGGCATCGCGTCGGCCCTCTACTCCAAGGAGACCTGGCCGCTGCTCGAACAGGGCATCGACGAGGCGGACGGCGGCAACGGCGGACTGCTGCTCGCGCTCGCCGACTCGCTGAACGGCCGCTCCGAGGACGGGCACTACAACAACTCCAACGCCGCCAACGCGGCCGTCAACTGCGCGGACTCCAAGCAGCGGTTCACCCTGGAACAGACCAGGAAGGCACTCCCCGCGTTCCGCAAGGCCTCCCCCGTGTTCGGCGACTACCTCGGCTGGGGGCTGATGGCCTGCACGGGCTGGCCGGTCGCGGGCGCCTGGGACACCCCCGACGTCAGCGCGCCCGGTTCGGCCCCGATCCTGGTCATCGGCAACACCGGGGACCCGGCCACGCCGTACGCCGGCGCGAAGGCGATGGCCACCGCGCTCGGCAAGGGGGTCGGGATCGAGCTCACGTACAAGGGAGAGGGCCACGGGGCGTACAACGGCGGCAGCACCTGTGTGCAGCGGACCGTGGACGCCTACCTGCTCGAAGGGAAGGTCCCGAAGTCGGGAACGGTCTGCGAGTGACCGCTCGTTGGACGGCCGGGCAGTCGTGCCGCCCGGACCGTTCCGGGCGACGGCCCCGGGACACGGGGGAGGACGCACCATGCGCGTACGCGACGGACGGGCCGGCCGGTGCGCGGCACCGGCCCTGGTCGTGCTGCTGGTCACCGCGCTCCTCGCGGGATGCGACGGCGGCCCGGCCTCACCGGGGTCGTCGAAAGGCTCGTCACAGGCGCCGGAGCGGTCCTCGGACGCCTCCGGGGCGCTGGACTGGAAGCGCTGCGCGGCGCCGGAGGACGGCACCGCACCCGGCCCCGCGTGGCGGTGCGCCACCCTCGACGTGCCACTGGACCACGCACGGCCGGACGGGAGGACCATCGGCATCGCGCTGATCCGCAAGGCGGCCACGAGGAAGAGCGCGCGGATCGGTTCCATGCTCTTCAACTTCGGCGGCCCCGGCGGCTCGGGAGTGGACACCCTGCCGCGCGCCGCCTCCGCGTACCGGGAGCTCAACACCCGCTACGACCTGGTGGGCTTCGACCCGCGCGGCGTCGCGGCCAGTTCGGGGGTCCGCTGCCGCGACGACGCCGGTCAGGAGACCGCCTACCGCCGGATCGACATGACCCCGGACACCCCGGCGGAGGAGGCCGCGTTCATCGCCGACGGCCAGGACTTCGGCGCCGGCTGCGCGCGTCTGTCCGGTCCGGTGCTCCCCCACGTGGGCACGTCGAACGCCGCCCGGGACATGGACGCGATCCGCCGGGCGCTCGGCGACGACACACTGACGTACTTCGGCATCTCGTACGGCACGGAACTCGGCGGGGCCTACGCGCACCTCTTCCCGGAGAAGGCAGGCCGGATCGTCCTGGACGCCGTCGTCGACCCCACCGCGGACTCGGTGGGCCACGCCCGTAACCAGGCGAAGGGCTTCCAACGGGCCCTGGAGAACTACCTGAAGGACCGCGGCGAGGACCCGGCGGCAGGCACCCGGCGGATCACCACCCTGCTGGAGCGCCTCGACGAGGAACCGCTGCCGACCGCCTCGGGTCGCGAGCTGAACGAGTCCCTCGCCGTCATCGGCATCGTGACCCCCCTCTACTCCAGGAGCGCCTGGCCCACCCTGACGGCCGCGCTCGACGAGGCGGAGAACAGCGGCAGGGGCGACCGCCTGCTCGCACTGGCCGACTCCTACAACGGCCGTGACGAGGAAGGGCACTACAGCACCCGGAGCCATTCCCAGCGGGCGATCTCCTGTGCCGACGCCAAGGCGCGGCCGACGGCGGCCGAGGCCCGTGCGCTGCTCCCCGAATTCCGGGAGCTGTCCCCGGTCTTCGGCCCGTTCCTGGCCTGGGACACGGCCGGATGGTGCGCGGGGTGGCCGGTCGAGGGGGAGCACGACACCCCGGAGGCGAGTGCCCCCGGTGCCGCCCCGATCCTGGTCATCGGCACCACCGGAGACCCCGCGACACCCTACGAGGGCGCGCGGCGGATGGCGGACGAACTCGGCGAGGGGGTCGGTGTGACGGTGACCAACAGGGGCGAGGGGCACGGCTCCTACGGCGAGAGCGACTGCGTGACCGCGCTGGTCGACGCGTACTTCCTGGACGGGAAGGTGCCGGCGGACGGACGCGTCTGCTCCTGAGGTCCGGGCACGCGAAGGGGCCGGCTCCGTGTGCCGGAGCCGGCCCCTTCGTACGTCGTGCCGCGCGTCTAGTAGACCGGCTTCTCGGGCTCGATCTGGTTGACCCAGCCGATGACACCGCCACCGACGTGCACCGCGTCGGCGAAGCCCGCCGACTTGAGGACCGCGAGGACCTCGGCGCTGCGGACACCGGTCTTGCAGTTGAGGACGATGCGCCTGTCCTGCGGAAGGTCCTGGAGGGCGTTGCCCATCAGGAACTCGTTCTTCGGGACCAGCCGGGAGCCCGGGATCGCGACGATCTCGTACTCGTTCGGCTCACGGACGTCGATGATCTCGATCTTCTCGTCGCCGTCGATCCACTCCTTGAGCTGCTTCGGAGTGATCGTGGAACCGGCCGCCGCCTCCTGGGCCTCCTCGGACACGACGCCGCAGAAGGCCTCGTAGTCGATGAGCTCGGTGACGGTGGGGTTCTCGCCGCACACCGCGCAGTCGGGGTCCTTACGGACCTTGACCTGGCGGTACTGCATCTCCAGCGCGTCGTAGATCATCAGACGGCCGACCAGCGGGTCGCCGATGCCGGCGAGCAGCTTGATGGCCTCGTTGACCTGGATGGAGCCGATGGACGCGCAGAGCACGCCCAGGACACCGCCCTCGGCGCAGGAGGGGACCATGCCGGGCGGGGGCGGCTCCGGGTAGAGGCAGCGGTAGCAGGGACCGTGCTCGGACCAGAAGACGGACGCCTGACCGTCGAAGCGGTAGATCGAGCCCCAGACGTACGGCTTGTTCAGCAGGACCGCGGCGTCGTTGACGAGATAGCGGGTGGCGAAGTTGTCCGTGCCGTCCACGATCAGGTCGTACTGGGCGAAGATGTCCATCACGTTGTCGGCTTCGAGCCGCTCCTCGTGAAGGACCACGTTCACCAGGGGGTTGATCCCCTGCACGGTCTCCTTGGCCGACTGGGCCTTGGACTTGCCGATGTCGGCCTGGCTGTGGATGACCTGGCGCTGCAGGTTCGACTCGTCGACCTCGTCGAACTCGACGATGCCGAGCGTGCCGACGCCGGCCGCGGCCATGTACATCAGAGCCGGCGAGCCGAGGCCGCCGGCGCCGACACAGAGCACCTTCGCGTTCTTCAGCCGCTTCTGTCCGTCCATCCCGACATCCGGGATGATCAGGTGGCGGGAGTACCTGCGGACCTCGTCGACGGTGAGCTCAGCAGCTGGCTCGACCAGGGGTGGCAGCGACACAGGAACCTCAACAATGCAGGTGGTCGGTTTCTACGTACTTCA
>Ga0164308_10000485_pt1 | contig 21935 bp, 19 predicted proteins | sample Whisoiple_246_MG_FD_109983 | JGI IMG/M metagenome (GOLD analysis project Ga0164308, IMG submission 109983) | Soil microbial communities amended with fresh organic matter from upstate New York, USA - Whitman soil sample_246_MG | ecosystem: Environmental > Terrestrial > Soil > Unclassified >...
AGGGTACTCCCGTTTCCAGGTTTCCAGTCCAATCGGCGCTGGGGCGGTGGCTGACCGTCGCATGAAACAACATGCATGCTCTCCAGATGGCTCTCGTAGTTCACGATCGCAGCGAAGGGCACGCAGGCCTGACGGCCAATCTCGGGTCGTCCGCGTGCATGACCCTGATTCGTACGTACGTTTTCGGTCTCTCCGCAAACGGATCCCGGCCCTCGGGGTGGCGACAACGCGCGCCGAAATCTCGGCAATGCGCGCGGCAACAAAAGTTTGTGGAGGCGCCCGGAATCGAACCGGGGTCCGCGAAGGTTCGGCGGAACCATCATTCACGTGCGTAGTTGCCGTATCCCCGGCAACTGAGCTGCTCAGATTCGGCGGAGCAGCCTAGCCCTCGGTTTTCTCGACGGAGCACCCCGGGGCGCGACGCTCCATCCAGCCTCAGTGGTTGGCGCCCGATATCCACTACCGAGACGATCTCGTGGTCGGACGGCTCTACAGTTCTTTAGGCTGCGAGAGCGACTGCGTTATCGTTGGCAGTTGTTTACGGCCTGGCATTTACGTCGGTCAGACACGACGGCACGCAAGTTCAACGTCACACTCCACGTCGAAAGCCCTTCGCCCCCGTGTAGGTATTGGTGGGGGTGTGCCCTCTCCGGGCCGGCGTTTCGCCGGGTGCGGTCGGGGCGGGTCGAAGCCAGGGACTTCTGCCGGGAACATGGGGTTCCCAAGGGCCCCGGTCAAGCGCGCGCCCCACGAGGGGCTCGCGGGAGCGGCGGCTCCGGAAACAGCGTAGAAACTGCGTCGCCCGGTGGCCGAGTGACAAATGTGGAACACCGGCCCATAGGCTGGCGGTACTGGAATTTCTCAGGTTACACTGGATGTCCGTGGTTCGAAGTCCTTCCCAAGATCACTGGTGGCGCCCGCTTGGGCGCTCGCTTGCGACGCTATTGGGGCTTGGGCTCATCGTGGGGCTGTCCGGTGCGCGCCTCGGCTGCGAGGGCCAGAAGGAAAAGCCTCCTGAGCGCGGCCAGGTGACGAGCACGCTGTCCAAGAAGGGCGTCGTGGTGCGCACGGCGAGTAGCAGTGAGCTGCAGACGGCGGACGATGCCCCCAAGGGCAAGCTGACGCGCTGCAACTCGAAGGAGCCCCTGCAGGTCCTGTTCGTCGGCAATAGCTACACGTTCTATTACGACATGCCGCGCCTGGTGACGCAGATCGCAGGGTCGGCCGGGTGCAAGCTCGACATCTCGTGGGCCACCAACGGCGGCTACCAGTTGTCTCTGCACGCGCAGGACCCGACGACGATCGACGCCATCCACGAGAAGCCGTGGGACGTCGTCGTCTTGCAGAACCAGAGTCAGGAGCCCGCCTTCCTGCCCGAAGAGGTGCGCGAGCGCTCGCTGCCGGCGGTCGAAGCCTTGGCGGGCGAGATCTACGCCACGCATCCCAAGGCGCAGATCCTGTTCTATTCCACGTGGGGCCGCCGCGCCGGCGACAAGGCCAACTGCAAATACAACCCCAGCGTGTGCACGTTCGACGGCCACACCGAGGCTGTGGAAGCGGGCTATTCGGTGTATGCCGAGGCCGTTGGTGGGGATCTGGTGCGCGCCGGCCGGGCGTTTCAGTTCGTCGAACGGGACGAAGCGGCAGCGGTCGCTTTCGCCGACCTCTACGATCGCGATGGCTCGCATCCCTCCTTGTTCGGCTCGTACCTGACGGCGGCGGTGTTCTTCTATCAGCTGACGGGCGTCTCACCCGAAGGGCAGGCCTTCCCCTCGGCCCTTCTGCCGGAAGAGGCCGCGTACCTCCAGCAGATCGCGGCCATGACCATCGAGGGCGAGCCGCTCGAGCAGCCGGGTGCATCCGTCGTGACCGAGGAGTCGCTCGTGGCGCGCTGCCCCGCGGGCGCCTGCGAGCAGCCCACCACCGATCACATGGAAGGCGCGGCCACGCGCGTGGTGCTGTTCGAAGGCACCTGCTCGGATTGGTACATCCGGAGCGACGTGACGCAGGTGGCGTCGATGGTCACTTCGCTCGAGTGCCGCAAAGGCGCCTGCTCGACCGACAGCATCGACACCTGGACGACCCGCACCGGCGCGGCCATTCCGCCCGGCACCTACTCGGTGTTCGTCACCATCGACGCCGACCTGAGCGGCAGCCAATCGGCCGAGGACTACGAGGCCTGCGAAGACAGTGCCTTCTCCGTGGGCGACGGCCGCATCGTCACCATCGACCGCTTCTACCCCGCTTCCTCGCTCGGTTGACACCTCGCGGTGCGTCTTCGCTCGGTTGAGGACCTGGCTTTGGCCCCCAGCCATGCTGGGTAGGCCGCCGCTGGGGGGCCGAGAAGTTGTTAGTATACTAACAAGTTTTGGCGGCTTTTGTGACGCACCCCCGCCTAGCGCGAAGCCTGAAGGCCTCCTCCCTGCTGGATGATGCGCTCGATCTCGGCGCCGAGCCGGCGGGCTGCTTCGGCGGTGGGGGCGCGCGCGGTGACGTGCCCGACTTTGCGCCCGGCGCGCGGATCCTTGCCGTAGTCGTGGAGATGCACGTCGGGTAGGGCCAAAAGACGCGCGGCCGGCGGGACCTGGCCGATGAGGTTGACCATCACCGAGGGTGACAAGAGCTCCGCACTACCGAGCGGCAGGCCGCACACGGCGCGCACGTGGTTTTCGAATTGGCTCGTCTTGGCGCCTTCGATCGTCCAGTGCCCGCTATTGTGGACGCGTGGCGCAAACTCGTTGGCGAGCAGGCGCCCACCGACGCAAAAGAGCTCGAGCGCTAGGACGCCCACGTACGAGAAATGCTCGGCGAGCTTCTGCGCCGCCGAGACGGCACGCTCCGCAAGCTCCGCGGGGATCGCCGCTGGTGCTTCCGAAATGGCCAGGATGCCTTGCCGGTGCACGTTGTGCGTCACTGGGTAGCGCGCGACCTGGCCGTCTTGGGCGCGACACACGATGGCCGACACCTCCAAATCGAAGGGCACGAGCTCCTCGGCGATGGCCGGCACGCCTCCGATCGTCTCGAAAGCTGCGGCTGCAGCTTCGCTCGTACGCACCACGACCTGGCCTTTGCCGTCGTAGCCGAAGCGCCGCGTCTTGAGCACGAGCGGGCCGAGGTCGGAAAAGGCGCGCTCCACGTCGGCGCCGCTATCCACGCGCAGGAAGCGCGGCGTTTCGATGCCGAGCTGCCCGAAGGTCGTCTTTTCGTGCAAGCGGTCTTGCGCCACGCCGAGGACCTTCGGGCCAGGAAAAACCGGCACACGGCTGGCCAGTCTTTCCGTCGCTTCCTGCGGCACGTTCTCGAACTCGTAGGTGACGACGTCCACCGAGCCCAGGCGCCCGAGCAGATCCGGAGCCGAGTAGTCGAGGACGATGTGCTGCGCCGCGACGCGAGCCGGTGCATCCGGGCTCGGGTCGACCACCGTCACCTCGAGCCCCAGCGAGCGCGCCGAGAGCGCCAGCATGCGACCGAGCTGGCCGCCACCGAGGATGCCAAGGTGCACGGTCAGCCCTTCGGGTCCGGGTGCGCCAGCACGTCTTCGGTCTGCTTGGCGCGGAAGGCGGCCACACGCGCCGCGATCGGCGCGCGACCGCGGGCCACGATGGAGGCGGCGAGCAGTGCCGCGTTGATGGCACCCGAGCGCCCGATGGCCAAAGTCCCCACGGGCACCCCCGCCGGCATCTGCACGATGGACAGCAGCGAATCGAGCCCGCTCAGCACTTTGCTCTCCACCGGTACGCCGAGCACGGGCAAGGTCGTCTTGGCAGCCACCATCCCCGGCAAGTGAGCCGCTCCGCCGGCGCCGGCGATGATCACCTCGATGCCCCGGGCCGCCGCGCTGGCTGCGTACTCGAACAGGAGGTCGGGGGTGCGGTGCGCCGAGACCACGCGCGTCTCGCACGGGACCCCGAGCGCGCTCAGCGTATCGACCGCGTGCTGCATGGTGTCCCAATCGCTCTTGGAACCCATGATCACGCCGACCAGCGCCTTTTCGTCTGACATGGTGGGAAGGCGCGAAAGCTAGCGACTCCCCGCCGGGCCCTCAAGCCGCAGCCGCGACCGAGGGCCTTTTGTGGCCGGATTTGCTATGGGAGACCGCGCATGCGCGCTGTCTTCCCTTTGGCTTGGGCCTTGCCGTTTCTGGTTGCCTGCGGTGGCCCCGGCACGGGGCCCAAACCTCCTGCGACTTCTGCCGCCTCCGCTACGCCGGGGATCGCCCCTGCCGTGCGACCCGAGCTCTCGTCCGAAGAGCTCGCCACAAAGGAGCGCTTGGGACAATCGCTCCAGCATCTGTCCACCAAGATCGGCGAACGCAATCCGCACAAGCCCTGGGAGTTGGCGGACGCCGCCGACTACTTTGCCGCCGAGTTCGAGGCACTCGGTTACGGCATCCAGCGTCAAGGCTACGAGAGCGGAGACGTGGTGGCGCACAATCTCATCGCCACGGCTCCGGGTGGTGCGGGTGGCGAGCAGGTCGTCTTGGTCGCCGCGCACTACGACTCCCCTCTGGGCGATCCGGGTCGCAACGCTGGCGGCAGCGGCGCCTTGGCCGTGCTCGAGCTGGCGCGCGCCTTCGCCAAGACCCAGCAATCGCGCACGCTGCGCTTCTGCCTGTTTGGCCTTGGCGAGTCGCCACACGGCGACGGCGCCGCGCGCGGCTCCCGTGTGTACGGCGAGAGCCTGCAGAAGGTGCGCCAGCTGGCCGAAGCGGAGCTCGCCCGGGATGCCGAAGGCAAGGCGAGTGGCGCTCTGCCAGCGAGCCTGCCAGAGCCCGCGGTCGATCGCACGCGCGTCGTGGCGGTCATCCTGCTCGACCGGCTGCTCCAGTTCGATCACGCGGTAGCGGCTGGCAGCGAGCACGTCGTCGTGCGCGTCGCGTCCGGGCCGGGTGCGGACGCCTACGTGGGCGCCTTGGCGGACAGTCTGAGCAGCGATCCGCTCTTGGTCCAGCGCTCGAGCTTCGAGCCGAATGCCCCCGAGTCGGACGCCAGCTTCTGGCTGGGCCAGACGGTCCCCGTCGTCCTCGTGCACGGGGACCAGAAGGCGAACGGCTCAGCGGCGACTGAAGATCTCGATGCGCTCACCCGCGTCGTGTTCGGTGTGCGGGCGGCCCTGCGCGATGTGGCCGGAGCCGAAGCGGCCGGCGATCCGTACCTAGAGTAAGCGGTCCGCGCGCCGTCGCCGGGCCTACCTCGGGACCGCGGAGCTCCGGCCGACGGTTCGTGCACTTTGCCGCTCCTGCTCGAACTCGCCCTTTCGAAACTGGTGTGCGGGGCAAGTTGCCACACTCGCTCACCTGCTCCTACCGAGACGAGACAAACTGCCACAGAATGCCCGTGATTTATTGCAGTTAGCGGATCGTTAACGTGTGGAAAGGTGTCTCGACTCGATCCATGGTGGAGCATGGTCAGGTTCGGAATTGGGAGGTTCTGGTTAGCGGCGGTGGTCACGGTGGCGTGCGTGCCGGAGGTCACGAACCTCGAAGAGCCGAAATGCACCGAGCTCGAAGAAGGCGAGGTCTGCCTTCATCCGCGCGGAGGCGATGACGGCGGGGGGAGCTCGGACGATGGGGGCCGCGACGACGGCGCGAGTGACGACGGCCCTTCGACAGATGGTTCGAGCGATGCTCAATCCGGCAGCGGCGACGAGGGCCCAACCAGTGCGGCCGCGGGAGCGGCCGGAGAGTCCTCCGACGGCGGCGACATGGAGCCCTGTCTGACGTTCCGGGGAGTCATCCGAGATTTTCGTCGCGGTGACCGACCTGACGGACTAGCGGATTTCGAGGTGCTCCAAGGCCCAGAACAAGACCTGCTGGCGAGCGAGCTCGGCCCAGATGGCAGGCCCGTGCTGGCCAAGAAGGACCCCGAGACCATCTGGTCGGCGGAGAGCTTCGACCTTTGGTACCGGGACGATCCGGAAATGAACGTAGCGTTCGACGCCACCATGGACCTCGAGGAGGGACCGGACGGAGGCACCGTGTTCGGCTCCGACAAGTTTTTCCCGCTCGACGACCTGGGCTTCGGCAACCAGGAGTTCCCTCACAACTACGGCTTCACCACCGAAATGCACGCAGAACTCTACTACGACGGCGTCCGCGATGGGACGTTCAGCTTCACCGGTGACGACGACCTTTGGGTTTTCGTCGATGGCCGTCTGGTCATCGATCTCGGCGGTACCCATCCTCCGGCCACTGGTTCCTTCGAGCTCTCCGAAGTGGCGGAACGCTTGGACCTAGAACCCGGCGGGACCTACGCCTTCGATCTGTTTCATGCCGAGCGGCACTCCACGCTCTCTTCGTTTCACATGACGACGACGCTGCACTTCGTGAATTGCGCAGGCGATTGAGCCCAATCGACTCGCGGAGGATGGTGGATCACGCTAGCGCGCGCGCACGCGTCAAGCCGTGCTGCACGAGCTCGTTGGCGCGCGCCTCGCTGTCGGCTTCGGCGTAGCAGCGGAGCTCGGGGGCGTTGCCGGACGGACGCAGGTGCAGGACCTCGCCCGACTCGAAGGTCATGCGGAAGCCGTCGATCTCGCTGATGAGCACGACGGGGCCGAGGTCGAAGAGTAGCGCCAGACCGCCGAGCGAGGTGCTGGCCAGACTGTCCAGGAGCGCGCGCGAGTCGGCCGTCTGAAACGAGGTGTCCCGAGCGCTGGCGGTGAAGCGGCGTGGCAGGCTGCCGACCAAGGTCGACAGGGACACCTTGCGCGCGCGGGCGTCCAAGAGCAGCGAGAGGTGGACGATGATGGCATCGCGCGTCGGCAAGGGCATGAGCGCGCCCCCACCAGGAACGCTGAGCGGCGACTGCTGTAAAAAGCCGCCGTTCGCCTCGTAGCCGACGACCTTGTCGGCGCCCGCATCCGAGAGCTCTTGCATGCCGGCGATCACGAAGGGCGAGCCGATCTTGGTGCGCTTGATGGCAGAAAAACGCTGGCTGAGCTCGAGCGCGCCGTTGCAGCTGACGGGCGCAGCCACCCCGCTTGCGCCCAGGTAACGTGCGGTCAGGATGCCGGCCAGGTCGCCACGGATGAAATTGCCCGTTTCGTCGAACACCAGGGGTCGGTCGGAGTCGCCATCCGTGGACACGATGGCGTCCATGCGATGCTCACGGGCCCAGGCGCTCGCGAGCTTCAGGTCTTCGGGGCGGATGGCCTCGGTGTCCACGGGCACGAACTCCGTCGAATAGCCGAGGCGCAGAACTTCTGCGCCGAGCAGCTCGTAGAGCTCGGCCAAGAGGTCTCGACCGACGGCAGAGTGGCCGTACACACCGAGACGTGTTCCGCTCAGACAGCCGCGAGGGAATGCGTCCACGTAGCGCGCCAGGTAGCGCTCGCTCGCTCGCGCATTCGGCTGCCCGAGCAGCTTCGAGCGCGCGGCGGGCTCGAGGTCGGGCAGGTCCGGCAAGTCGACCACCTGGGCGCGCAGCCCGGCTTCGTCCGCTTTGGTGATCTCGCCGCGGGCGGTCGTGTACTTCATGCCGTTGCGGTCGGCCGGAATGTGGCTGCCCGTCACCATGACCGTCGGATACCCGTTCTCCAGGCCGTACAGCGCAGCGGCGGGGGAGGGGATGCGACCGAGGTAGTCCACCGGGTGTCCAGCCGCCCGCACGCCGGCAGCGACGGCCTGGAGGATCTGGGGCGTGCTGGGCCGTAGGTCGCCCGCCAGTGCGACCGGTGTTCCCGGGGCCACCGTGCCCTCCGCCTCCAGGTGACCGAGGAAGGCCAAGGTGTAGGCGGCGCACACGCGGTCGGTCATGGCCGTGACCAGGCCGCGCGCGCCGGAGGTGCCGAAAGCCACGCCGCTCTCGTCCATCAACCGAGAAATCTCCAGCCGCTCTTTCATGGATCCAGGTTCGCGTATACCGAATCCCGGGCCGCGGGCCAGGCGCGAAACGCCGCTCGCACCCAGCTACCGGGCCTTTGGTGCCCAAATGACGAAACCCTGACAGCGCCGGGTCCGGGCATCCGCTATCTAGCGAACCTTCATGGTTTACGTGCTCGCCTTCTTCGTCCTGCACTGGCAATCCAGTGTGTTCTGCCAAACGTTCTTTCTGCACCGCTACGGCGCGCATCGCATGTTCACGATGAGCCCGGGCTGGGAGAAGGCCTTCTACGTTCTGACCTACCTGTGCCAGGGAGCCAGCTTCCTGCACCCGCGCGCATACGCCGTCCTGCACCGCATGCACCACGCCTACTCCGACACGGAGAAGGATCCGCATAGCCCCCTCTACTTCTCGGATGCCTTCAGCATGATGTGGCAGACGAAGGTCGCCTACGACGACTACGCCTACGACAAGGCGAAGCCCGAGGCGCGCTTCGATGGTGGCGTGCCCAGCTGGCCGGCGCTCGATCGCTTGAGCCAGAGCTGGCCCATGCGCTTCGTGTGGCTCATCGCCTATACGGCCTTCTACGTGTGGGCCTACGTGGCCTTCTCGCTACCCTTGTGGATTTTCGCCCTTTTGCCCGCGCATTACCTGATGGGGCCCATTCACGGCGCCATCGTCAACTGGTGCGGCCACAAGTACGGCTACCGCAACTTCGACAACAAGGACGCGTCGGTGAACATGCTGGTGCTGGACTTCTTGACGATGGGCGAGCTCTTCCAGAATAACCACCACAAGTTCGGCATGGCGCCGAATTTCGCGGCGCGTTGGTTCGAGCTCGATCCGGCTTGGCCGCTCATCCGGCTCTTCTCTGCGGTCGGCATCATCGAGCTCACCAGCAAGCAACGCATGCGCTTCCCCGCGCTCGTGCACGACGGCACCGCCGAGCCAGAAGCGTTCCCCGAGCCTGGGCTCGCGGCGGAGTGAGCTTGGCGCGCGGTCCGCGGACTGCGTGTGCCGCCTTGGCCCTGGTCGTTTTGGCCGGAACGGGCTGCGGGGCCGCCCCCCAGATCAAGCCCTACGATCCGTCCAAGCCCATCGAGATCAAAAAGGGCGAGTACCTGCAGGAAGGTGAGATCGTGGAGAGCCGGGCGGTCCGGAAGGACCTCGGCCACGATCCACGAACCAAGGGGCACTGGCGGCGCGCCGACATCCTGTACGGCTCTCATGCCGCCACCGGGATGGCCGGTGGTTTTCTCATTGGCTGGTACCTGGGTGGCGTCATCACGGAGGAGCCCGATCCGGCGTGGGAGGCCGGTGTCGTCGGCGGCGCTTTGATCCTGACGTCCGTCGGCCTGATGATCTGGAGCATCCACAGTCGGCACCAAGCGGTCGAGGCGCACAACGCTGGCCTACGCGCGGCCCCAGGCGGGCAGGCCTATTTGCAGCTGCCGGACTCGCCTTTCATCGTGGGGCCCCACTCCGTCGGCGTCACCTGGTGAGGCCTGGGCGCCGGCGCTAGCGTCCGGGCGTGCGCTACCTCGGCTCCTGGACGGCCTGCTTTCTGGCCTTCGCCTGCTTCGTCTCCTGCGGCCGGACGCCGCCACCAGCGGCGGCGGACACGAAGAAGCCAAGCGCTCCGGTGGCGAAGCAGGACGCCAGGCAGGCCCCCGCCGCGAAAGCCTCGACTGAGACCAAGAAGGCCGCGGCGGCCCCTGCCAAGAAGAAGGAAGAGCCCGAGCACTGTCCGCCCGAGATGGTCTACGTCGAAGGCGACTACTGCACGGACGCGTCGAACGACGCGAAGCCCGACGAGCGCGGCAACACGCCGGGCGCGGGGGCCAAGGACATCGAAGCCATCGAGCGCCAGTGTTTGAACGAGTGGTACGCCGAGCAGAACAAGAAGCGCGTGTGTGAGGAGTTCGCGCCGGGCGCGAAATGCACCGGCAAAACGGTGCCCAAGCGCTTCTGCATCGACCGCTACGAGTGGCCGAACGTGAAAGGCCAGCGCCCCGAAGTGATGAATCGCTTCCACCAGGCCGAAGTGAAGTGCGCCGCCGCGGGCAAGCGCCTCTGCACCGAGAGCGAGTGGACGTTTGCCTGCGAGGGACCCGACATGAAGCCCTTCCCCTACGGCGACAAGCGCGACGTCACGAAGTGCCACGGCGACGAGGAGTGGGACGGACCGAACATGAGCAAGGTCGCCGATCGCGACCAGAAGGAGCTCCAGCGCCTGTACAAGGCCAAACGCAGCGGTGAGCTCGCCTGCGTGAGCGATTTCGGCGTGCACGACATGCCCGGCAACGCCGACGAAATCGTCGCCAGCGAGACGAACGAGTCAGGCTGGCGCGGCAAGTACGACAGCATCACGACTGGTGGGCCTTGGTACAAAGGCGTGCGCAACCAGTGCCGCCCCAAGATCTACACGCACGACGAGGGCTTCTATCACTACTACATGAGCTTCCGCTGCTGCGCCGAGGCCGACGGCGAGGAGACGGATCCACGCACGCCGCGTCAACAGATGCAGGGTTGGGACATGAAGCGGGTCGAGAAGATCGCCGGCGTTTCAGTCGAAGAAATGCGCGACCTGCTCGAGAAGGCGAAGACCGACCCGACTTGTGGCTGCAAGACGACCAAGTGCCGCACCTTCTGCGGCACGTTGCACGGCGATCCGGGGACGGGGCCGGATGCTTGGAACCCGCCGCTCGGGGAGAAGGCGGGCAACGGGATGAAGGCGAGCTCACCCGAGTAGGTTGTGCTTCGCAATCGCGTAGAGCGCGCGGAAGCCGTCTTTGACGCCGATCTTCTTGCCTTCGGCGTAGGTGCGGCCGTGGTAGCTGACGCCGACCTCGTAAATCCGGACCTTCTGCTTGGCCACCTTGGCCACGACTTCCGGCTCGAAGCCGAAGCGATTCTCCGTGATCTGAACCTGCTTGATCACCTCTGCGCGAAAGACCTTGTAGCCACACTCCATGTCGGTGAGGTTCAAGTCGGAGAAGAAGTTCGACAGGAGCGTCAAGAAGCGGTTGCCGACCATGTGCCAGAAGTAAACGACGCGGTGCGGATCGGAGCCGGCGAAGCGTGAGCCGATGACGACGTCGGCCTTGTCGGAGAGGATGGGCGCGAGCAGCTTCGGGTACTCGGCGGGATCGTATTCGAGGTCCGCGTCCTGAACGAGAACGACGTCTCCCGTGGCGCAGCGGAACCCGGTGCGGAGCGCGGCACCTTTGCCCTGGTTCGGCTGCCGCTCGTAGATGTCGATCGCCGAGCCTAGGGCCAGACACGCCTCTTGGGTCCCGTCCGTCGAGCCGTCGTCCACGACGACGACCTCGAAGACCGCCCCGGGAACTTTCACCGCACGCACCGCGGCGACGACACTCGCGATGGTCTTGGCCTCGTTGTAGGCCGGAATCACGACGGACACTTTGAGTGGCGAGGAAGTCATGAGAAGTACCCTGCGGGAGCGGTGTTGAAGAACCTGATTCGGGGCCGTTTGGCAACTCTACGTCATTTGCGCCCGCTCCTCCTGGCTGCCGCCGTCGCTGCGGCGTCGGCCGGGCTCATGACCTGGCCGCTCGGCGCCGAGGCCGGCTCCGGAGTCCTCCGGGCCATCTACTACTGGGACGCCTATTGCAACACGATGATCCTGGGCTCGCGCGTGGATGCGGCACTGGGGCTCGGGCCGCTGTCTCTCTACGGTGCGTACTATTTTGCTCCGCTGCCAGACGCGATTGTGTTCAACGAGAACCACTTTGGTCTCTCGCTTCTGTTCGCGCCCTTCTACCTCTTGGCTGGACCGATTTGGGGCTACAATCTGACGCTCCTGCTTTCGCTCGCGCTCTCGGTGTTCTTCACGCACCTCTTGGTGCGGCGGCTGACGGGTAGCTCGGCGGCCGGCATCGTCAGCGGCGTGGCGTTTGCGTTCTGCCCGTACGTGGCCTTCGAGCTCGGGCGCATCCAGCTGGTGGCGACGCAGTGGATCCCGGCCTGCTTTCTGTTTCTGCATCGGGCCATGGGGGAGGGTCGGCGTCGCGACATCGCCGCGTTTTGGGGCTGTTTTCTGCTGCAGATCGGCACCTGCCTCTACTACGCGATGTTCCTCTTGCCGCTTTTGGCGCTGCTCGGCGGGCTGCTCGCGCGGGAGAGGCGCCGCGACCGGCGCTACTACTGGTGGCTGGGCGCGGGAGGGCTCGGCGCTCTTGGGCTCGCCGGGCTCATGGTCTATCCGTACTTCGCCGCGCGCGGGGCGTTCGAGCTCGAGCGCAGCTTGGAGTTTGCCTCGCGCTACGACGGTCAGCTCGCGTTCTTCCTCAACGTCCACGACCTCAATCGCACCTGGACGGGACTACATCATCCGACGCTGCGCCCCGGCGCGCCGGAGGAGATCGCGTTCCCGGGTCTGGTCGTTTTGGTCTTGGCAGCACTGGCGCTCGGGCTGCCGCTCTCCAGCGCGTGGAAACGGAGCGGGGCGCGGGCTTGGCTCCAAGGTTCGGTTTTCTGGCTGATCTTGGCTGCGGTAGTCGTGCTGCTCACGCTTTTGACTCACAGCTTCCTGCCGGGGGCGCTGCTCTTCAGCCTTGGCGCCTGGTTCTTGGCGACGCGTCGCGGTCTCCGGCCCTTCGCCGGCAACCGGGGCGCCTACTTCGCCGTGCTGCTCTTGGGGCTCGCTCTGTTCGTCGGCCTCGAGCCGTTCGAGTGGCACGGGGCTCCCGTACGAGGCCTCTACTACTACCTCTACACGTACGTCCCCGGCTTCGACGGGATCCGGAAGGTCAGTCGGCAGGCGGTCATGATCTCCTTCGCCTTGGCGGTCCTCGCCGGCTTTGGGGGCGCCCAGCTCTTGAAAGCGCTGCATCACCAGTGGGCGAGGCGCCTGACGACCGCACTCTTGCTGTGCGGCCTCGTGCTCGAGCTGCGCTGCTTTCCGCACCCCATCGAGCCGGTTTTTGCCGCAGAAAGGGTGCCAAAAGTTCTGGAGTTCGTGCGAGCGCTTCCGAGCTCGGACCTCGTGGCCGCCGTGCCCCAGAGCGATGGTCGTCGGGTCATGCGCGGCGATGGCGGCATGGCTCTGCACGACTACCTAGCCGTTCATCACAAGCACCGGTTCGTGAACGGGCAGTCGAGCTACGAGCCGCCCGTCACCACCCTGGCGCGACGGGCGCTCGACGCCTTGCCGGACGATGCCGCGCGGCGTGCCCTGCTCGCGATCGGGACCCGGCATCTGATCGTCTACGGGGACGAGCTCCCAGCTCGGCGCAGCGACCTCGTTTCGGACTTGCTCGCGCGTCCCGCGGAGTACGAGCTGGCCTTCGACGATGGAGCAAGCAGCGTGGTTTCGCTCCTCGGCCCGGACGCCGCCGAATTCAGCCTGCTCGACACCCCGCGCCTGCCCGCCTCGGTCCGGCTGGTCCCGAGTGGCGACCTCCGCGTCCGTTCGTCGCATAATTCGGGCGCTGCGGGCCTCGCCATCGATGGCCGACAGGACACGCATTGGTCGAGCGGACGCCCGCAGCAGCCGGGGCAGGTCTTCGAGATCCAACTGCGCACCCCGCAGGCTGTCCGAGCGCTCGAGATCACGGCGCCGGGACGGGTCATGGACGTCCCCGCCTCGTTTCGGCTGACGGCAAGCCGCGGACCCGAGGACCTCGGCGTGTTGCTCGAGCGGCCGCACCTGCGCCTCCATCGCGAGCAAGTCTTCTCGCCGAAGACTTTCGTGTGGCGCGTCGTTTTGGCCGAGCCCGTGCTGGCGAGCCAGCTCCGCATCACGCTCGGCCAGGGCGTGCCGGGGCACTACTTCTCCATCCACGAGCTCTCGGTCTACGCCGAGTGACGGGTCAACTCGCCACTGGGCGCGAGGTTTCGCCGGAGCGACTCCGCTCGCGAAAGTCCGCGATCGTGGCGAGGAGGCCCTCATCGATGGCCACCTTGGGCGAAAAGTTCAAGAGCGCCCGGGCCTTCTCGATGTCGGGGCGGCGGATCTTCGGGTCGTCGCTGGGCAGCGGATGGATTTCCAGGGCCGACTTGGAGCCCGTGAGCTCGAGCACCAGGCTCGCCAGCTGGCGCACCGTGTGATCGGTGGGGTTGCCGAGGTTGACGGGCCCGTCCAAGCGGTCGACCTGGCTGGCGCGCACGATGCCGTCGATGAGATCGTCGATGTAGCAAAAGGACCGAGTCTGCTCGCCACTGCCGTAGATGGTCAGCGGTGCCTCAGCGAGCGCCTGGGTGATGAAGTTCGACACGACGCGTCCGTCGCCCACGGCCATGCGGGGCCCATAGGTGTTGAAGATGCGCACGATGCGCGCATCGACGTTCCAGACGCGCACGGCGTCCGTCAGAATGGTCTCGGCGCCCCGCTTGCCCTCGTCGTAGCAGGCGCGCTCCCCGATGGGGTTCACGTTGCCCCAGTAGCTCTCGGCTTGGGGACTTTCAGCGGGGTCGCCGTACACCTCCGAGGTCGAGGCGTGCACGATGCGACACTTCCTGCCGCGCGCCATGTCGACCAAATTCTTCGCGCCGAGCACGCTGGTGGTGAAGGTCGCGTAGGGGTCTCGCTGGTAGTGGATGGGCGAGGCCGGGCAGGCCAAGTTGAACACGACCTCGGCGTAGACGTGCAGGGGGTCGCGCACGTCGCCGGACTGGAAATGAAAATGCGGATCACGCGACGCGCTGGTCAGATTCGACAGGTCGCCCGTCATCAGGTTGTCCAGCCCCACCACCTCGTAGCCCTCGCCGAGCAGGCGATCGACCAGGTGAGAGCCCAGAAAACCGGCGGCGCCCGTGACCAGTGCGGTGCGGCGAAAGGTACCTAGCCCCATCGGCTCAGCCTAGACCGAGACGGGAAGGGGCGCACTCTGGCAGAATGGCCCGGTGACGAAGAAGCTCCAGACCTACGAGGCTCCCGGCATCGAAGTGACGTTCGACCCGAATGTTTGCCGCCACACGGCCGTGTGCCTGCGCGGCCTGCCTGCAGTCTTCGACATCAAGGAGCGGCGTTGGGTGCGCCCGGAGCTCGCCAGCATCGAAGAAATCACGGCCCAAGTGGCGCGCTGTCCGACCGGTGCGCTGCAGGTTCGGCTGACGGGGGACGGGGACAGCTAACGGGTTCGTCCGCGCGACTTGGTCCCCATTGCGCGGGCGAGTAGGAAATAGCCCATGGCAAGGGAGGGTGGGAAGCCTCGGTCCGAAGGCCTGGAAGAGGAGGCGGAGCGCGAGCTCGCGCCGCTCACCCTGTCGGAGTTCGTTCTACCCAAGGATCTGTCGCCCGGCGTCACTGAGCTCGCCAGCCGCTCGCGGGCGCCCGCGGCGGACCGCACCACGGGGACTCCTGCCCTCGGGCATGGGCCGCATGCGGGGTCGCGCGCGCCGACCGGCAGTCAGCTCCGGGCGCTCTGCCTGTCCGCACTGGGCATCGTCTTTGGCGATATTGGCACGAGTCCGCTCTACGCCCTGCGCGAGTGCTTCTCGCGTGAGCACGGTGTGAGCGTCACGCAGGACAACGTGCTCGGTGTGCTGTCGCTCATCATTTGGGCGCTCACCATCACGGTGTCGCTCAAGTACGTGGTCTACGTGCTGCGCGCGGACAACCGCGGTGAGGGCGGGATTCTGGCGCTCATGGCTCTGGCCACGTCTCGTGGCCATCTCTCGGGGCTCGTGGGCGTCGCTTTCGTGGCCATGGGGCTGTTCGGAGCAGCCCTGCTCTACGGCGACGGCATGATCACGCCCGCCATCTCGGTCTTGAGTGCCGTCGAAGGCTTGGAGGTCATTCAGCCCGGATTTCGTTCGTTCGTCGTGCCGATCACCGTGATCATCCTGGTTTTGCTGTTCATGGTGCAGAAGCACGGTACGGCCAAGGTGGGCGGAATGTTCGGGCCGGTGACCTTGGTTTGGTTCATCGTCCTCGCGGGGCTCGGTCTCTGGCACGTCTCGGACAATCTAGCGGTTCTCTGGTCCTTCGACCCGCGGCATGCGATTCGATTCCTCGTCGATCGCGGTGTGCATGGATTCCTGATCTTGGGTTCGGTGCTCCTGGTCGCCACGGGCGGCGAGGCCCTCTACGCCGACATGGGGCATTTCGGCACCAAGCCGATTCGCTTGGTCTGGTACGGCGTCGTCTTGCCTGCGCTCGTTCTCAACTACCTTGGGCAAGGCGCATTTCTGCTGAAAAACCCACAATCTGTCGCGCACGCCTTCTTCGAGCTCGCGCCGAGCTGGGCGGTGGCGCCTCTGGTCCTACTGTCGACTCTTGCGACCATCATTGCCTCGCAGGCGCTGATTTCCGGCGCGTTCTCCATCACGCGGCAGGCCATGATGCTCGGTTTCTGGCCGCGGGTGAAGGTGCAGCACACCTCCTCGCACGAGACGGGGCAGGTCTACGTCCCGAGCATCAACTGGATGCTCATGGTGGCGACGATCCTGCTGGTCTTGTCGTTCGGGTCGTCGTCGCGCCTGGCGGCCGCGTACGGCATGGCAGTCACGACCACCATGGTCATCACGACCGTGTTCGCATTCGTCGTGGCCGTGCGCGTTTGGAAGTGGCACCCCGTCAAGGCAGCGCTCGTGACCTTGGCCTTTCTCAGCGTGGATTTGGCCTTCTTCGGGGCCACGGCGGTCAAATTCCTGCATGGCGGCTGGGTCCCGGTGGCCGTCGCTCTTGCCATCCTGCTCCTGATGACCACCTGGCGGCGTGGCCAACTGCTGTTGGACCGGCAGGTGGCGACGCGCGTCATCCCGCTCTCGGACTTCTTCGCAATCATGCAGAGCGAACGTCCCCTGCGCGTGCCGGGCACCGCCGTCTTCTTGGCGTCGAGCGCCGTCGGCACTCCTGTCCCGCTCGTCCTGAACTACCGGTACAACAGCGTGGTGCACGAGCAGGTCATCTTGCTCACCGTGGTCACCGAGCCCGTGTCCTTCGTCGACGATGCGGAGCGTCTCCGACGGGAGGAGCTGCCGAGTGGCTTTTGCCGGCTCGTGGCTCGCTACGGGTTCATGGAAACGCCCGATGTACCGGCGCTCCTCGCGCGCCCGGACGCACCACAGCCCTTGCCGGAGCAGACGACGTATTTCGTCGGTCGCGACATCGTCAACGTGATCAGCCCTCGGGGCATGGCCAAATGGCGCAAGCGCCTCTTCGCCTTCATGTCACGCAACGACACCCGCGTGAACTCGTTCTTCAACCTACCCTCCGAGCGCGTGGCGGAGCTCGGTGGGCAGATCGACCTCTGACGCCTCACTCGAGGTGATACGAGGCAAGCTCGAGCGTCAGAGCTGGATACTCTTCGCGGACTGGGCCGACGCCGGGGCAGTAGGTCCTGATGCTGGTCGGCTCCTCGGGCAGAAGCTGCCGGGTCCAGCAATTCTGGAAGGTCCCGGCTGGCACCGTCACCTCGCCGGTGGGCACCCATCGGTAGTCGCCCGGCGCGCCCGAGGAAACGATCGTCCACGTGTAGTCTTCGGCGACTGGTGCGGAGAGGGTGACCTGCCACTGTTCGTTGATCCATTGGGTGACCTCCTGCTCGACCACGGCCATTCTGGCGTCCTGCTCGAGGTCCGGCGGGGCGCAGGCCGAGCTGAGGACCAGCGCGTCGCGGCCGTCGATGCTGTCGGTCGCGTACACCTCTTCGCTGAGATAGTTCTCGTCGCACGTGTCAGGGGTCGCCTCGCCGACCAGCACCCACGTCCAGCTGTTGCCGAGCGCGAGCGGAAAGAGATCGGCCGGGACCACGCCTGCCGTTCCTCCCGTCCCGCCAGCCCCGTTGTCGCCCCCGGTGGCGACGGAGCCGCCGCTGGAGGTGGTTCCGCCCGCCGCCGGCGCACCGCCGCTGGGGCCGCTCCCGCCCGCAGCATCCCCACCCGTGCCCGCGCTGCCGCCGCTGCCGTCCGGCGCCGGAGCGCCGCCACAACCGAGGCCAAACGTGACGACCACCACCATTGCACTCTGCCGCATCGATCCCATCGTTTGGCAGGAAAGCGTCCAGTAGGTGAGACGTCAAGCGGCGGGCTACACCCACGCAGCGATCAGGGCTGCCAGTCCGCCTGCCCCGAGGCCGGCCAGCACGTCGTCCGCCATGATGCCGACGCCGGGCGGCCTGAGGCTCTGCACGCGGTCGATGAGCCACGGCTTGACGATGTCGAGCACACGGAAGGCGAGCCATGCGCCCGCGAGCAGCCACAGCGCTTGGTGCTGCACGCAGCCGAGGGCAATGAGCACACCGGCCACCTCGTCGATGACGACGCTGCCGGGGTCTTCGTCGCCGAGGAGCTTCGCGCAGCGCTCGGCCGCCCACACCCCGAGCAGCGTGACGAGTGCCGTCGTGGCCCAATACGCGACCAGCGGCAGCTCGCGCAGGAGAAAGAAGAGCGGCAGTGCGCCGAGTGAGCCGACGGTGCCCGGCGCGACGGGAGACAGCCCCGTGCCGAACCACTGTCCAATCAGGCGTGCGAAGAAATTCATGCCGGCATGGCTCCCTTTGCTGCCGCGACACCCGCCGCATAGCGATTGGCGCGCTCGAGGCAGAGCGCAGGCAGTGTGCCCTGGATGAGCTCGACCAAGAAGCTGGCCAAGAATGCGTCACCGGCGCCGACCGGATCGCCGCCCGAGACTGGAATACCGGGCACCGAGAAGATCTCGCCTTGCGCGGACAGCTGGGCTCCTGCTCTTCCGCGTGTGAGGGCGACCATCGGAACGTCGACCGCCTGTTTCAGCCAAGCGTCCTCCTCCTCGTTCAGCTTCAAGAGGTCGATCAGCGGCAATACCTCGTGGATGAACTCGAGGTTCACGTGCGGAGGGCGCAGATTGAGATCGAGAGCCAAGAGTGGGCGTGGCTCCGGAGCGGCGCGCACGCGGCGGATGAAGTCGAGAGTGCGTAGAGCGGCGCCAGACGTGCGAGCTGCGAGGGTGCCGAAGGCGACTGCGTCCGTATCGAACCCGACAGCGGACGGCAGCTCGATGTAGTCCCAGGCAGCGTCCTGGCCGATGGTGTATCGAGGCTCTCCCGCCTCGAAGTGCACGTCGACGGTGCCCGTTGGGTGCTGTGGGTCCGTGCCGACCAGGCTCACGTCCACCCCCCGGGTGGCGAGCTCGCGGACGGCACGCTCACCGAGCTCATCCGTGCCGACCCGACTGATCAGCGCACCCCGGCCGCCGACGCGGGTGGCGTGGTAGGCGACGTTGGCTGGAGCGCCGCCCAGGCTCGGCCCCTCGGGCAGGAGGTCCCAGAGCAGCTCGCCCAGGGCCACGATCCGAGGTTTCTGGCTCACCAGGAGCTTTGCCCTTTGCGGTCGACGCGCGTCACTGGCCAGGTATAAGGCCAGCCGCACATGGGAGTCGACGTCTTCGACATCTTGGCCACGATCCTCGGGGTCTGGTTCACGCTCCGCAAGCTGGATGCGCAAGGGCGGCAACCGGAAGCGTTCAGCCACGTGCCGCGCTCGGACTTTCTGGATTGGCAGGAGCGTGAGGTGAGCGTCTATAGAGCCGCCGTCTGGGCCTGTTTCGGCAAGGTGGCGGTCGATCTGGCCTTTACGTATCTGGTGGCTCCGCACCAGGATCCGCGGCTGGTGCGCGTAGTGGGGGCCACCATCGACCTTTCCTGGCTCGGTGCGCTGGTCATCACGTTCTTTCGGACGGCGCGCGTGCGCGCCCTGCGACGGCGTCTGGGCATCGTGCTGGGCGGGGGCGGCGTCCCGCGTCGCGCAGGCTCGGAGCCTGACGAGGACGGCGAAGACGACGACGAAGAGCGCTGAGCGCCGCTTCAGTCTGGTCAGGTCTGCCTGGGTGGCATACGACTGAGCGCGCTATGAATCGACTCGCTGGCCTTCGAACCGTCGAATCCTGGGAGCGAGTCGAAGGCAGCCCGTCACTGCTCGGTGCCACGTGGATCGAGAGTGAGCAGGCGTGGAACTTCGCACTCTTTTCGCGCCACGCTTCGGGCGCGACGCTCCTCTTGTACGGCGACGACGTCGCTGTGCCATTGCGCGAGATCGACCTCCATCCGGTGCAGAACAAGAGCGGAGCCATCTGGCACTGCTTCGTGCCCGAGTCCTCGGTGCCTGGAGCGAAGTACTACGCCTGGCGCGTCGACGGCGAGCACGACCGGGCCCGCGGATACCGTTTCGACCCGGAGAAGATCCTGCTCGACCCGTTCGCCGGGGCCGTTCACTTCCCGCCCGGGTTTTCGCGCGCGCTGGCGTGCAAGCCCGGTCCGAACGACGGGCGAGCGCCGCTCGGCGTCTTGCCGCGTCCGAGCGAGCCGTTCGACTGGCAGGGCGCTCCGCGGCCCAGGCACACGCACGACACCATCGTCTATGAGCTGCACGTCAAAGGCTTCACGGCGCGGGCGAGCTCGGGCGTGTCGCCGGCGCACAGGGGCACGTTCGCTGGCGTGGCCGAGAAGATCCCCTACCTGAAGGAGCTCGGCGTCACGGTCGCGGAGCTCTTGCCGGTGCACCAGTTCGACCCGCAGGAGGGCAACTACTGGGGCTACATGACGCTCAATTTCTTCGCGCCGCACCACGAGTACGCAGCCGCTGAGCCGCTGCACGAGTTTCAGGAGATGGTGCGGGCCTTCCACCAAGCCGGCATCGAGGTGTGGCTCGACGTCGTCTACAATCACACCGCGGAGGGCGGCGAGGACGGTCCGACGTACTCGTACCGCGGGGTCGACAACAACGCGTACTACCTGCTCGAGCCCGGCGGGAACTATCGCAACGACACCGGCTGCGGGAACACGGCGCGCTGCGCCCACGCCGTCGTGCGGGCGCTCGTCCTGCGCAGCCTGCGCTATTGGGCCGAAGCAGGCGGCGTCGATGGCTTCCGCTTCGACCTCGCGTCCGTCTTTGCGCGCGACATGCATGGCCACGTCGACACGGATCAGCCGCCCATGGTGCACGAGATCGCTGCGCTAGCCGGACAGCTCGACGTGCGCTTGGTGGCCGAGGCCTGGGACATCGGGGCGTACCTGCTCGGCCGCAGCTTCCCTGGCCTCACCTGGCGGCAATGGAACGGCCAGTATCGGGATGACTTGCGTTCGTTCGTCAAAGGCGACGCCGGCAAGGTCAGCGCCTTGATGGCCCGCCTCTACGGTTCGGACGACTTGTTCCCCGATCGTCCGGGCGATGTGTACCACCCCTACCAGAGCGTCAATTTCATCACCGCGCACGATGGCTTCTCGCTCTACGATCTGACCGCGTATAACGAGAAGCACAACCTCGCCAACGGCCAAGGCAATACCGACGGCGCGGACAACAACCTGAGCTGGAACTGCGGCTGGGAAGGCGACCTTGGCGCGCCCGCGGACGTTCTGGCTCTGCGGCGCCAGCAGGTGAAGAACTTCTTCGCGCTGCTCATGCTCTCGAACGGCACGCCGATGTTCTGCGCGGGCGACGAGTTTTTGAACACGCAGAGGGGCAACAACAACCCCTACAACCAGGACAACGAAACGACCTGGCTCGATTGGAGCTTGCTCGAGAAGAATCGCGACATGTTCCGCTTCTTTCAGCGGCTCATCGCTCTCAGAAAATCGCGCCAAACGATCGGCCGCAGCCGTTTCTGGCACGGCGACGTGCACTGGTACGGCCCGGCAGGGCCCGTCGACATGAGCGAAGAATCGCGCTCTTTGGCCTTCAGTCTACGCGGAGGGGCCTACGGCGAGCCCGACCTCTACGTACTCATCAACGCCGACTACCGGCCGATGCATTTCGAAATCCAGGAGCGCCTAGCCGGTGACTGGCTGCGCGTGGTCGACACTGGCCTACCGAGTCCGGACGACGCAGTGGAGCCCGGCTGGGAGGTCCCGGTGCCGGGGCTCGGTTACGACGTCGGGCCACGCTCGGTGGTCGTGCTCAGTCGAAAAGTGAGCGTATGACGGGGAAGTCATACCGGCCCGCCGGCGTACGATCATCGTGACGTCCGAAGCCGAAGTCCTCTGGATCCTGCTTGCTGCCCGTTTGCGCCCCCGTCTGGCCCATGCGGTGGACCCCGCCGCGCCCAGCCGCAGCCGGAAACACCCCGGGGCGCGGCCCCCCGAAGGCCGCAAAAGTGGCGTCTACGTGCGACCCAGGCCGAAATCCGCCTAGCGGCTGGGCCCAGCGGATGGGCCCAGCGGAGTCGCTCAG
>Ga0164308_10000486_pt1 | contig 21930 bp, 21 predicted proteins | sample Whisoiple_246_MG_FD_109983 | JGI IMG/M metagenome (GOLD analysis project Ga0164308, IMG submission 109983) | Soil microbial communities amended with fresh organic matter from upstate New York, USA - Whitman soil sample_246_MG | ecosystem: Environmental > Terrestrial > Soil > Unclassified >...
CCGAGCAGAACTCGTCGACCACGAGCGCTACCTGACCCGAGAAGCCGCGATGAAGTCTATCGGCGACTACATCGACAACTTCTGCAACGTCGAGCGGCGCCATTCTCACCTCGGCTACCTCAACCCCATCGAGTTCGAATTACGATCCCAAATTCAACACCAAGTGGCATAGTCATGCTGTCCACGGGAACGGGGGAGCTTCACCGACAGCGCATAACGCATCTCGACGCCCAGGTTGGCCAGCACGCTTCCGACCTGTGTTGGCTCTTGCTTGCCTGCCAGCTCTTCTTGGAGTGTCCAGTGCTTGTCGTTGCGCTTCAGGCTGCTGTGGCGATCACCGTAAACGATGTGCGAAATGCCTTTCTCTCTGAGAATATCCCGCAATACGTGCAGGTAGCCGACCGTGCTCTCTTGCTCTGTGAAGTGCGCGCGTGGCAAGACCTCGCCCGTCGTATCGTCGATCGCGCTCATCAAACACAGCCGCGGTCCTCGCCCCTCGAGCCAGTCGTGGTCGACGTCCCACAAAATCATCTGGCCAACGTCGAGGGGGCTCGAGCCCTTGAACCGGGGTCGGCGGCGCGCCAGCAGGGAGTGATTCAGTTCGGGCGAGCTCCGAGCAAGACGGTCATGCTGCCCGATAGCGAGTTGGTGACTACCAGGTCCGGGATCGCGTCTCCATTCAAGTCACCGGTCGCGGCCTGGGTTGGGCCGAAGCCGGTTGCGTAGTCGAGCTTGCTGCCGAATGTGCCGTCCCCGCTGCCAGCGCGCACGCTCACCGAATTATCGTAGGCATTGACTACGAGCAGGTCGAGCGCGCGATCTCCGTTTAGGTCCGAGAAGAGTACGTAAGTGGGAAAGCTCTCCGTCGCATACGCCACGCGCGGGCCGAAGTCGCCCTCGTCCGTGCTCAGGCGCACGCCGACTTCGTTCGCGTCCGTATCGGCGGTCACTAGGTCCAGCTTGCCGTCGCGGTTAAGGTCGTCGAAGGTAACGAAGATGGGGTGGGCGCCGGTCGCATACTCTTTGCTATCCGGAAAGGATCCGTCGCCCGCGCCGAACATCAGGGTCACTGACTGGTTTTCGCTGTTGACGCGCGCGAGGTCCAAGTTGCCGTCAGCGTTGACATCACCTAGCGCGACCGAAAAGGACGCGCCCCCGGTCGCGAAGTCTTTTGGCGGCGCGAACTGGCCGTCGCCCGTGCCAACGAATACGCTCGCCGAACCCTTCGTGCCAGGCGCCGTCACCAAGTCGAGTGCGCCGTCGTTGTTCACGTCTCCCGAGGTCACGGAGAACATCTCTGGGCGTCCAAAAACCTCGACGGTCGGTCCGAAAGTGCGGTCGCTCGCGCCCAACATCACTTTCAGGGTCTCGGATTCGTAGGCCACGAGTGCGATGTCGAGTCGGCCGTCGGAGTTCAAGTCAGCGAGCGCAAGCGAGTTGGCTTTGTACGAAGTCGGGTAATCGACTCGATCGCTGAAGGTGCCATCGCCCACACCACGGAAGACGCTCACGCTGGAGCTGTCCCAATTCGCCACCACCAAATCGAGACGACCATCAGCGTCGAGATCCGCCAGCGCTAGGCCGCGCGGACTCTGGCCAATTTGATAGTCGACGGCGTTCGTGAACGTGACTCCGGGTGCCCCAGCCGAGTCGAGCTCAGGCGCGCCCGCGAAGGAACTTCCGGCGTTGTCATTGCCTCCTGCAATCAGCCCCGAGCCGGCCCCCCCGCCAACTGCCGACGGCAGGGACCCCGCTGTGCCGCCAGTGCCATTTTCCGCGGTGCCACCCTGCATTTCGGCTCCGCCGAGGGGTGTTTCACCTCCACCGCCCGTCGTCTGGCCGGCAAGCGTGCCGATCAGATTGTCCGTCACCCCGCAGCTGAGGCTGGTGGTGATGAGCAATACGACGAAGCATCGAGCATGGCTTGGTTGCCTTGGGCTTGGTATCCGAGCAATCAAATTTCAAACTACCTCGCCGGCGGCTCAGCCTTCGAGCCCGCGCGTATTCGACTCGAATTCTCGATCGTCATCGCGTTGCCTCATCAATCGTATCACGGTTGTCATATGTTCCCAATGAGCGGGCTGAGCGGCACTCCCGTCTGTGCGCGTTGCTGCGTGCCGCGCGCTGCGGCCCCTAGCCGTCCGCGCGGATTGGGACTACCCCTGGGCGACTCAAACTGCCATGGCGAAACAACCGGCCGACGGCGCAAGAACCTCAGCGTTTTTGCGCCTGCTGCGTGAGCCCACGCTGCATTTTTTCGCAATCGCTGCCGCCGCGCTGTTGGTCCAGCGCGCGATCGTCGGCGACGCGGACACCATCGAGTTGACTGCCGCCCTGAAGGCAGACCTGGTTCGACGCTACCAAGACCAGATAGGCCGCCCGCCTACGCCCAACGAAATCGACGGCGTGCTCGCGAATTGGAAGACGGAAGAAATACTTTATCGTGAGGCGCTGCGCGCACGGCTCGATCGCGACGACCCAGCCGTGCGCAATTTGCTCGTCGGCAAGATGCGCGACCGCTTGCTGCTGCAGACGCCGCTGCGCGAGCCGAGCGACGCGGAGCTACAGCAATTTCTCGAGCAACACCGAGCCGATTACGAGATCCCCCTGCTCTACGAGCACGAGTTCCTGGTCTTTCCAAAGCAAGATCCAGACGCCGCGCAGCAGCGCGCCAAGTGCGCACGCAAGCTAGCCGCCGGCGCGACGCCCGCTTCACTCGGTCTGCGCAGCACGGTCGCGAACGTGAACCGTGAGCGGATCGCGCAAGAATTCGGGCCGGCCCTTGCCGACCAGATCCCGCGCTTGCCGGTGGGTGAGTGGCGCGAGCTCGAAACGAACGATCGCTTGTTGTTGGTCAAACTCAACGGCGCCCAGGGCGGTTTGGCGCCGCCTGCGGTGCTCCACGAACAACTGCTCGCGGGCTGGAAAGCCAACCAGGCGCAAAAGCTGCTGGAGCAAGCGACTCAGGCTATCGCACAGCGCTACCGCTTGCAGGACAAAACCCGATGATGCGGGTCGTGCTCTGGATCACGCTATTGCTCAGCTCAGCCTCGCTCGTCAGGCGAGCCGAAGCGCACTCCTACGATGCCGCGACATTGACGCTGACCGAGGTGGCAGACGGAAGGTTCGCCGTTGACTGGCGCACCACAGCGAAGACCCTCGAGGGTTTGCGCGAGCCAGCGCGATACCCCAAATCGTGTCAGCAACACGGAACGCTGCTCGAGTGCGGTCCGCTCGGACTCGTGGGCACGATCGATTTTCCGTGGCTGGCCGGCGGTGAGTCGAGCGTCACCGTCCTGATCGACTGGCGCAATGGCTCGCGCCTGCTGCGCGTGCTCAACGGCCGTTCTTCGAGCCTGAAGGTGTACGGCATCCCTGCGTCAGCTGGCCTGCGCTTCCTGAAGCCGATCGCGCTCGACTACACGCGGCTCGGGGTCGAGCACATCTTGACCGGCTTCGACCACTTGATGTTCGTCCTGGCGATCACGCTGCTCGTGCGCAATCGCAGAGCCCTGATTGCAGCCATCAGCGCGTTTACGGTGGCGCACAGTCTGACCTTGGCGGCCACCGTGCTCGGCTGGCTGAACGTGCCCTCCGCGGCGGTGGAAACGACCATCGCGCTCTCGATCGTCCTCGCCTGCAGCGAGTGCCTACGCCCGGCCGACTCACTTTCACGGCGCGCGCCGTGGCTGGTGACCTTTGCCTTCGGCCTGTTGCACGGCATGGGCTTCGCTTCAGCCCTGCTCGAGACGGGCTTGCCCGAGAAGCACGTGCCCTCTGCGCTGTTGTTCTTCAATGTCGGCGTGGAGCTCGGGCAACTCGCGGCCATCGCGCTGTTTCTGGCCGTGGGCTGGCTGGTGAAGCGCAGCGAACGACGCCCCGCTTGGACCACCCGCGCGTTCATCTACGCGATGGGCAGTGTTGCGGCCTATTGGTCGCTGGAGCGGGGCGTCGCGATGTTCAACGGCTGATGACTATTTGACCGTCACTTCGCCTGCATCCAGCGAGATCTGGTAGTAGCCATGCGGATCCCAGCTGATGGTCTGGCCCTTTTGGGTCACGGTACCGCCAGTCGTCTTGATGCGGACGCACATGTTGGGCGGGAAATTCGCGGGCAGCGACCAAGTTGCACTGGTCGTCGCAGAGGCCGGGATCAGCTTCTGTCCTTGCCAATAGGCTCCGACGTTGGTCATCCCTTCCACCCAATAGCCGTCAGTCACGGCCTTGGTCATGGCACCGGTGACGCTCGCGATGGGCACCGGCTGGTACGTGCCGTTCTGGCTGTCGAAACCGTGGATGACGTAGATGCGCCACTTGCCCATGGCAATCTGTCCGCTCAGGTTCGCCGTATCCGCTCCCGTTGGCGGCAAGTAAGCGGGCAGCAAGAACGGGTCGGTGCTGTCTCGCGGCGATACCGCCGGCACGCCGCCGCAGGGACCTCGATTTTGGAACAGCTTGGCCGGAGCAGCAAAGGCTTTCCACCCCTCTGCGCAATTCGGAGCGGCCATGCTGTGCACGTCGACGCCATAATTGGTCTTGAGCGTGGTCTGAGCGTTCGTCACTTCTCCCGCGGACGCAGTCCCCGGATGCGTCTGGGTATGATTGGCGATCTCCTGGCCATCGGTGATCGTCGCCTTGTATCCGGTGCCTGCGCTGCTCGCGATCAAAAACCAAGTGAAGTGCCCGCCTGTTGCCTTCAACTGGGTATAGTTTGCCAACTGCGACGGCGTGTTGTCATCGAACGTGAACGACGCGGCGCCCTTGAAGCCTGCCCAGTCGATCACCTGCAAGCCGCCCACTGCGCCTGCTGGCTTAGCGACACCGGTCATGCTCGGCGCGAGCGAGAGGTTGTCGCACTTGAACGACGCAGTCGGACCAGAGCCTCCCGTGCTCGGCATACCCGCGCTGCCGCTTCCGGCAGTGCCACCCGCACCGGGAGCGCCGCCGGCGCCTGCCTTGCCGCCCCCGACCGGCGTACCGCCCGCACCCGAGGAACCGGCTGTCGGCGCAGCGCCCGCCGTCTCGCCAGTCGGCGCGCCCGCCGTTCCTGACCCGCCTCCGCCAGTCATCGGATTTCCTGCCACTCCGTTCGCGCCGGCAACGCCCGACGGCTTTCCGCCACTTCCGGCCACAGTGTTACCCGAGCCTGCCGTACCGAAGTCGCGCCCGGGATCCGACGAGCAGGCAGCCGCGGACATGATCAGCACAGAGACCGAGATAAGGTGTTTCATTGACGACGCGCCTCCGGACGCACGCAGAGAGAAGGAGTGGGACGACTCGGCTGTGAATTTAGCACGTCGCTCGCGCGATCAAATGTCTGTTATGCGATCGTTAACATCCCTAGCGAATCCGTGAAAAATGTCACTGCGAGCGCTGCGATACCCAGTTGAGGCGTGCAACCCAGCAGGAAGATTGTATGGCGACCGGATTGTCGGCGTGCCCCCGTCTCGGCGTGGGCCGTCGTCAACACGCATCGGGTAACCAGCGACACCCTCCGCGTGGAGACAGACGAGGCCCTACGCATACACACAGCCAGCCGCGTTCAGTGCGAGTGACAGATCGGCGGCAAATCAAGACCCCCTTCCATTCGCGGGGCACGGCTCGAGCGCAGCTTCACGTTGTCTAACGAAGAGCCCGGGGGCGCTGTGGTATCAACGATCGCGTCCCTCCATCGGATGAGCGATCGTGAAGTTCACCTCGTATCAAAAGTTCGTCATCGCCGTGCTTGCGTTCCTGCAGTTCACGGTCGTGCTCGACTTCATGATTCTGTCGCCGCTCGGTGCCCTCCTGCTCAAGGAGCTGCACGTCAGCACCAAGCAATTCGGGGCGGTGGTCTCGGCCTACGCTTTCAGCGCCAGCGCTGCCGGGATCTTGGCCGCCGGCTTTGCGGACAAGTTCGACCGCAAGAAGCTGCTGCTCTTCTTCTACTCCGGCTTCGTCCTGGGTACGTTTTTGTGCGGCATCGCCTGGAGCTATGAGTTCCTGTTCGTGGCGCGCATGGTGACCGGCCTGTTTGGTGGCGTCATCGGCTCGATCAGCTTTGCGATCATCGCCGACTTGTTTCCATTCGAGGGGCGGGGGCGCGTCATGGGGTTCGTGATGACCGCGTTCTCGGCCAGCCAAGTGTTGGGCATCCCGCTTGGCCTTTACCTTTCGAATCGCTGGGGATGGCACGCGCCGTTTCTGATGATCGTGGCGGTCAGTGCCGCGGTCGGAGTGTTGATCGCGCTACGTCTGAAGCCGATCGACGAGCATCTGAAGACGCCGTCGGACCGCAACGCTCTCCGCCATTTGCTGAAAACACTGGCGGAGCCCCGTTACTTCTGGGCATTTGCGGCAACCATGCTGCTGGCGGTGGGCGGCTTCATGCTCATGCCATTCGGAAGCACCTTCAGCGTTTACAACATGGGCATCCCGCTCGAGAAGCTGCCCATGATTTACATAGCCACGGGGGTCTCGTCGTTCATCGCGGGTCCGCTGCTCGGACGCGTGAGCGATCAGATCGGCAAGTACCCGATGTTTTGCATTGGCTCGAGCGTAGGTATCGCGCTCGTCATCTACTATTGCGGGCTCGGCCTGACGCCGCTCGGCGTGGTGATCGCGCTGAACATCGTGCTGTTCATTGCGATTACGGCGCGCATGGTCTCGGCTCAAGCGCTGTCCTCGGCCGTTCCCGACCCGGGTGATCGAGGCGCATTCATGTCCATCAACTCGTCGTTGCAACAGCTCGCGGGCGGCGTCGCCTCATCCTCCGCTGGCTTCATCGTCGTACAAACCGCCCAAGGCCCGCTCGAGCACTACCAAGAGCTCGGCTATGTCGTTGCGGCTGCCATGCTGATCACGATGATCTTGATGTTCAAAGTGAACCGCATCGTGCGCGCGAAGCTCGCGGCTGGCCAAGCGGTGCCCGAAAACCGGGCCCATGCCGGGCCTGTCGCGGAGTAATCGAGCTGCCTACTCACTGAGCGACAGGCTGCCCGGGAGCGGGGAGCTGCACTGGGTCCAGCCCACGGCCCGCGAGTTCGGAGTAGATGATGAAGCGAAAAGGGTTCGTCTGAGCGTGCATTTGGCGCAAGCTGCTGAGCGCTTGCTCGCGCGCTTTGCGCAGCGGCTCGCTTTCGGGCGAGCGAGCGAGGCCGAGTTCGGCGAGGTGCAGGGCGAGTGTTGCGTCCCCGCGAGCTTCTAGATCCATGGCAGCGCGTGCAACCTTCGCGTCAGCGACGCCCAGGACATCGAGCGTGGCCGCCCACTGGGTGCGAGTGAAGTGGTCCATGCCATCACCGTTGGCTTGCCAGTAGCCGGCGTGCCTCGAGTAGAGTCGCTGGACGAAGGTATCGCGCATCACCAGGTAGGGCTGCACGGCTGCAGGTGCCGAACGCAAGGCGGCGGGCAGAAAATCGCGCTCGAGGACCTCTGCCAGTGGCCGGGCACGATGCGCGGCCGCGAGCGTGTGCTGGTAGAGTTCCCCCAGTGCTTCGCGCAGACCGGTCATGGCCTCGATCGTGAAAAGGGCGGTCAGCGGGGGGTGGCCGTGAATCAAGCGACTCGGGTGCAGCTCGAGCACTTGGCTGATCGCTCCGAGATAGCCCTCAGCGGAACCTTCAGCGACGAACGGTGCACCGAGGTAGGGCATGAATGCGTCACCCACGAAGAGCAAGTCGTGCTTGCGGTCGTGAATGAATAGCGCATCGTCCGTTTCGCCACTTTTTGCTGGGATCAGCTGAAGGTCGAGGTCGCCATCCGTCAGAAGCTCGGGTGCCGAGAGGAGCCGGTCGGGTCGAGCGTCGAGCTTCATCGTACCGGTTCCGAAAAAGTATCGAAACGGCGGGGGATACATGCGTGATTGCTCGAGCTCTTGCGCGAAGCCAGCCTGGGCGATGACCGTGCTGCCCGGTTCGCGCAAAGCCGCTAGGCCTCCCACGTGGTCCCAATGCGCATGCGTCAGAATGACGTACTTGATCGGAGCGCGCGTGATCCGTCGCAACGCCGCGAGTGCATCACGAGTGGTCTCTTCCGTCGTCCCAGCGTCGATGGCAACCACGAAGTCTTTCGTGACGATGAAACCGAGATTCGCAAAGTCGTAGCCCTCAGCGACATACACGCCCTCGGCCTCGCGTAGCAGCCGCTTTTCCCGGAAGCGAAAGCCATGGCTAGCGTCCACCGAAAGGTCTCCCAATACTCGCGGTGTGAGCGCGTCGTCTAGGTCTCGAATGCCGGCCTTACGCAGCATGTCGCGACAGCGCGCCTCGTCACCCAGCGTCCGGTACGCGACCGCCAGCTCGCGGTAGATCCCGCGATCGAAGCCGAACGGCAGTCCCTCGCGATGCGCCAGGCTAGCCTCGAGATCGCTCACTGCGACCCTCGTTTTTTCGAAGCGCGCAGGCAGCTCGGCAAACACTTGCCCGCGGGCAAAGCGACCGAGCAGGGGGTCACTCGCCGCGCCTTCGTCCAGCTTTTGAATGGCGTCCTCGACCCAGGCTACACGTTTGAGCAGGCCGATGTCTTTCGCCACGCGCGCCTGCATCACGGCTTGCAAGGATCGAAACAGCGTTCGGCGTTGGGGTTGTTCGCGCGCCAATCGGCCAAAGTAGTCGTAGCCTTCCCATTCGCGATGGTTGGCGATGAACTGCTGCATCGTGACCAAGAGCAACAGCGTCTGGGAGTTGGGGTAAGCCGCCGTCTCCATGAGCGCGGTCAGGGGGCGTTGCTCGATCAGCGGCGGCTTGGAAGGCCGAGCCGTGGAGCAGGCCGTGAGCATGAACATTCCACAAGCGAGCAAGGCTCGGCCTGCGAAACTTGTACGAATCGCGTGAAAAGGCTTCATGGGTTTCCTTTGGGCCGAGCACCCTGGTCGGTGCCGCCGAGCAGGATCTGGTGACTTCGGACGAGTAGCGCTTGAACAAACTGGCTGCGTCAGCGTGCTAAGCTAAAATCTGATGCTTTTGCCGCTGATTCCCGCTGGGATGCACGCTCGGGCCTGGCCACCAGTGCTCGCCACTCGAGGCCCTAGCGGACCCTGCGCGTGGCACTCGCATCACTCCTTGCGCTTCGCGCTTGCGCTCGAGGGTGAGCTTCGCATTCGCACCACGCGTCGAGGCAAGTGGGTGAGCACACCGGGCGTACTCACCGCTCCCGATGCAGCGCACGTGCTCGATGGCCAGGGTGCGGAATTGCTGCTCGTATTCCTCGATGCCGAAAGCATCGTTGGCGCACCCTTCCGTCAGGCCCTCAGCGGCCCCGTGCGGCTGATCTCGGACTCGGAGCGGAAGGCCCTGACAGATCAGGTGGTTCCGAAAGCGATCTTGCGCACGGGGGCCGCGGCTTGGGTGCGGCAAGCCGCAGAGATTCTCCGTCTCCCGACGCCCCCCAGCCCGCGCTCCGTTCATCCCCGCGTGCGCGCGCTGCTGAGCTTGTTGCGCAACGGCGGGATGGCAGAGGCTACGTCACTCGAGCAATTGGCCAGTGCAGTCGGGTTGTCTCCCGGCCGACTGATGCATGTGTTCACGCTCTCTGTCGGTATCCCGCTTCGCCCCTACTTGGCCTGGTTGCGCGTGCAACGCGCAGCCATCGACATCGTCTCCGGAAGCGCGCTCAGTGACGCGGCCATGGCAGCCGGCTTCTCCGATGCAGCCCATATGAGCCGGACCTTCAGACGCATGCTCGGCATCCCCCCCTCGCTATTGCGGGCAATGGCCTGCAGCGCGTGACGGATGGCCTGAGCGCAGCACCCGGCCCTAGTAAACCATCCTAACTGCGTCAGGGACGCGCGCCGCGCGAAATCACCCACCGCCCGCGAAGGAATCGCCGCCGGGTGCCTCTAATCGTTCTGCTGACGCGCGCTCGGGTTGAACGCGACGCAGCCAGTACGCGCGTGGCCGAGAGCGGACTTGCGCGTATCGCTTACTTCCTTCTTGGAGAATTACGACGATGACATCGCTTGACCGCGCTCGGGGTTTGGCTCGAATGAGCGAGGCCGCCTGGGCGCTGCTCGCAACCGCACTCGGCGCGCTGCCCGGCTGCAGCAATGGCGCTGATTCACATCTGGACGTCGTGGCGACGCAAGCGAGCGCCGTCAGTTCGTCGACCCCAGAGAGCCTGTGCAACAGCGATCCGAGGGTTTGGGATGGGCTCGTGTCGCTCAATGTCTGCATCGGGGCGCGGCTCTTCTTCGACGAGCAATTCGCTGGCAATGGGCGTACCTGCGGCTCGTGCCACCCGGTCGGCAATGACTACACCATCGATCGTACGTTCATGCAGTCGCTGCCCGCGAGCGATCCGTTGTTCGTGAACAAGAACCCGAATTTTGCACTGGCAGAGCTCGAGACTCCGGAGCTCGACGACTTGGGCCTCGTGCGTGAAAATTTGGACGGCTTCGACAATCTCGCTCACAAGTTCGTGTTGCGGAGCGTGCCGCACATTTTCGCGCTCTCGACGAGCATCGGTCGCGACAGCACGGACGGCACGAGTGCAACCTTCAGCGAACGCACGGGCTGGTCCGGCGACGGCGTCACCGGTGGCTCGCTCAGGGATTTTGCCAACGGCGCGATCACTCAGCATTTCACGAAGGATCTCGATCGCGTTCCCGGCACGTCCTTTCGCCTGGCCACGCCCCGGGAGCTGGATCGGTTGTTGGACTTCCAGAAATCAGTCGGGCGAGGCAACGAGCTGAGCTTGACGGCTGTTCGCCTGACGGACTCGTTCGCGGAGCAAGGACGGCTCGACTTTTTGGATCCGCAAATCGGCCGTTGCAACGAGTGCCACGGCAACGCCGGCGCCAACGCCGCAGCCACCGGCAAGAACGCCAACTTCTTCGGCAACTTCGAGCGCTTCGCAGCAGAGCTTCCGGAGCGGCCCACGCTCGGCGGCGTGATCATTCGAGACGGCGGCTTTGGCGGTCAATCCCTGCCTGCCCCGAACGTGGCCCTCAGCGTCGACGGCTCGGGAGTCGGCAACGACCCGACATTGAACGGGTTCGGCGACGGCTCCTTCAACGTCGCATCGTTGATCGAGGCGGCGGACACCGGACCTTTCTACCATCACAACAACCTGGGCTCGGAAGGACCCTCGATTGGCTTGCCCGGCGCCGTCGCCTTCTATTCGACCAGCGCGTTCAACACCTCACCCGCTGGGCTGAAGTTGATTCGACAGTTCGGAACGCCGATCACCCTGCCTGGGAACGCGATCGTCGAGATTGCTGCGTTCTTGCGCGTGCTCAACACCTTCTTCAACTTGGATCTCGCAACCCAGCGCCTGCAGGCCGCACAGCGCTTCAACAACGAGTATTGGGACTATCGCAGCGACCTGCAGAAGACCTTGATCCAGCTCGGGCGCAAAGAGGTGGCGGACGCACTGCGTGTCTTGGCTAGCCCGGACGGCCCGCCGCTCCACAAGCCGGAGCAGGGCACGCTCGGAACCATTGTCACCCAGCTGGACTCCGCGGCTGCAGCGACGGATCCCGCGGTCCGCCTATCGCTGACGACGAGCGCGCTATTGGCCATCGCCGGCGTTCGCTCGCACTTTGGCAGCGGCGTTCAATTCACGCTCGGCTCGGGCACGCTCATGTTTTGATTACAGAGGTTCGCGCCGAAACCGGGCTGCTCTTGCGCCTTTTTGCCTCGGCATCGAGGCGGGCGGCCCCCGCCGGAGCCAGTTCAGCGGTCTCGCTCCGGAAACGTCGATTGCCTATGCTCTCGGCATGGCGTTCTTCGAAGACTTCAAGAAGTTTGCGTTCAAGGGCAACGTCGTCGACTTGGCGGTCGGCGTGGTGATTGGCGGCGCGTTCGGCAAGATCGTGACCGCAGTGGTCGCCGACGTGGTGATGCCATTGGTATCACTCGTCTTGCCGAGCGGCGATTGGCGGACGAACGGGATTGTGTTGCGCACCGCCGCGGATCCGAAGGACAACGTGGTGCTGAAGTACGGCGACTTCGTGGGCGCGGTGCTCGATTTCTTCGTGGTCGCGCTGGCGCTCTACATCATCGTCAGCAAATTGGTCAAAGCGGCGGAATCCAAACTCGGTCATCGCCATGACCCAGATGCACCGCCGCCCGCCATCAAAGAGTGCCCATTTTGCCTGGAAACGATCCCGGCCAAAGCCACGCGCTGCAAAGCGTGCACCGCGGAACAACCCGCCGCCGTTCAGCCAACGACGGCGTAGCGCGTGGGTCTCAGACGTCCTTCTTCTCGATGTCTTCCTTGAGGCCCAAGCTCGAAATGCGGTGACGGCGCACGTACTCGGCCGTCGTTTCGTCGTCGTCGATGCCGTCGCCGTCTTCGTCACTGCCCTCACCCAGCTCGTCCATCGCCTTCAGCACTTGGTCGATGTCCGGCAGCGTCTCTGCAACAGCTGGGCTATGTTCGGATTCGGTGGCTTGGGTCAGCCATGTCTGCCCCAGATCTTCCGGGGCGGGAGCGTCGTCGTCGTCCCCGGCGCGCGGTGCTGGCACGTGGTCGCTGGGGCGCGCGGTCACGCCGACCGAATCGACGTCGAACACACCCTCCAGATTGAGGGCGACATCCAGCGCGTCTGGCGCCGACGAAATGCGGTCGGCATCCGATGGCATCTCCAATTCATCGGCCGGAGCGGGCTCCGGCAAGGTCTCACCGCGGCGAGGCGAACGCACCGAGGCGCCGGCGGTGACCGCCCCGCGCCTGCCACGCGCCGAGGACCCTCCAGAACGGCGAGTCAGCGCATAGCCAACCCCCGCGAACGCAGCCGCACCCGCCAATATCGTCACTACCTGAGCGTTTCGATTCATCACTTGGGCTCTCTCTCGTTGGTTTTCCGACCGATAGAGCACGCGCAATGCCAACTCTCGAAGGACCACGCTCAACGCGCAGTTTGCGCGGCGTCCGCGAGCTCACGCCTTCAGCAGCGGGCTTTGTAACGGCCTTTTTGCGGGCTTTGTGCCGCCCAATCCCGTGCGCGCCCGCTCCCCCCACCAAAACCAGCACCGACCCAAACGACGCGCTCCGCCTCGGTCGTAGCGGGCTGCCACGATGGCGCGCGCCGTTCCCCTCATGGTCTTCGCGGTCGCTGTTGCGCGCTGGCGAGCGACTGTCACTCAGTGGCGTCCGAGTCGAGCTTCGAAGTTCCACTACGAGCTCGCGATTCCGAGCGCGCTTCCCTCGTAAGTCTCCGCCGCAGATTGCTCCGAGGGACTTCGAGTCAGTGCCTCGAGCGCCTGGCACACCGGTTGCTAGCCACTCGGTCAGCGTCAGGCTTTTGCTCGATTCCGTGTGGCGCAACGCGGGGCGAGTGATAGCGGATCGACCGCTCAGCGCCCTTCGCTGGGCTTGCGTGGTTTGCCCTTGCGTCGCAATCGACCTGCGCCGAGCTGCCATTCCTCGGGCTGGATCAAGCGTGAGAGTCCCTGGAGCGCGCGCTCGAGCGACGTTGGCTGCAGGTGTAAGTCCTGCCAGAGATCGCCCACGCGCGCTACCCGCGCGGGCATGTCCTCGAGCTTGAAAGATTCCGGACCGATTGCGCCCGACTCGACTTCTTGCCACGTACACGGCGCGGAGACGGGTGCACCCGGCCGTGCGCGCACGGCGTACGGCGCGGCATAGGTGGCGCTGAACGCATTGCGTCCGGTATCGATCAGAATGCGACCGTGGCGGTCAGACTTGAGAAACTCTTGCGTCAGGCGAGTCGGGTCACGCTTGACGAGCAGAGCGCCAATGCCGTGCGCAAACAGCGCGAGCGGCTCGAACCGCGTTTCGGAATCCATCGGCACCACGATGTGAAAGCCTTTCGACCCAGAGGTCTTCACCCAGGAGCGTAGGCCTAGCTCGGCGAGTGTATCGCGCACCGCCAACGCAACCCGCTGCAGCGCCGCCGCGTCTGGAACGGAAGGATCGAGATCGAACACGCACAAGTCGGGCTGCGAAAGGTGTGGCACGCGAGAAGAGCCGACGTGCGGAGTGACACAGTTCTGATTCGCTGCCCAGAGCAAGGCGCGCGTGTCATTCAGCAGCGGGTGCCAGACCGTGCCCTCCCGCTTCTCGACCTCGATCCGTTCGAGCCACTCTGGATAGCCTTTGGACACGTCCTTCTGGATGAAGCCTTTCTTTTCGATGCCCGCGGGGTAGCGCTCCATCGTGAGCGGGCGATGACTCACGTGGGGCAGCATGAAGGGTGCGATCTGTTCGTAGTAGTGAGCGAGATCGCCCTTGCTGATACCGTCGCCCGGAAACAGCAATTTATCGGGGTGTGTGATCACGGAGCCTCCCGCGTGACTTCACGCGCCCGCTTGTCTTCGCGAACTCCCAGCAAGCGAGGGTGCCTGAGCTTGTCGTGGGAGGTCCACTCCATGAACGCGACCTGCACCACGAGTTCCGGCTTCACCCAGTGCGCGCGCACTCGCGGCAGGCCCTCTGCGCGAGTGAACGGTGGATGCTCGATGCACAGTCGATCCAGGCGCGCGCGGAGCTGGCGCAGCAGCTTGGCGTCGAAGCCCGTGCCCACCTTGCCCGCAAATACCAGGTCGTTACCTTCGTAATACCCCACGAGCAGCGCGCCGAGCCCCACTCGTGCGCCTTGCGGATCGGTGAAGCCGCCCACGACGAGCTCTTGGCTCGCTTCGCACTTCATTTTCAACCAATGCGGCGAGCGACGATGCTCGTACCGAGAATCACGGCGCTTCGCGACGACTCCTTCCCAACCCTCACGGCACGCGCGCTCCCATGGTGTCGGCTCGTCCAAGCGCTCGACCCGGTGAAGCGGCGCAGCGAACTGCAGACGACAGAGCTCCTCGTAGCGCTGGTCGAGCGTACAGCCGGTCAAGTCTCGCCCATCTCGCCAGAGCACATCGAACACGTGATAGCCGAGCTGACCGCGACCGTTCCACACGCCGAGCGCCTCGCCATCCAAAATCAAATCCTGGACAGGCAATGCAGCGACGGCCTCGACGATCGACGGATAAGCCTCATTCTGGCCCAGCCGGTTGCGCGAGAGCAGCTCCACGACCCTCCCTCGCTTGAAAGCCAGCATGCGAATCCCATCGAGCTTTCGCTCGAAGACCCAGTCTGGGGTTTGAAAGCGCTCGCGCGTCAACGTGGCCGCCATGGGCTCGAGCCAATCTGGGAACGCGCTCACCATGCCTCAGTGTAAACCGCTCCTCTCGACCCGCCAGGAAAGCGCCGCAGCTCTGTGCCGCAGTCGAAACCGAGCAATCGGCAGGCGACGTGGCCGATGAAACTGCAGGGTCGAAGCCTCGGAGGGACCGACGGCGGGCTAGCCCCAGGGGAGCAGAAATCAATGCAACGCGCATACGCCTCACTCGTTGGATTCGTGGCCGCGACCGTGTTGGTCGGCGCAAGTGGCTGCAGCGTCGCCTCGGCCGACGCGAGTTCAGAGCAAAGCTCCGAAAGCGAGGTCTCAATAGCCACCAGCGAGCTCGGTGTGAACGGTCTGACCCCCAAGCAAGCCCGCACCGCGCTCGGGCTGATCGACGATATTTGCGGAGATACTTGGTGTGAAGGGGACCATAATTTCCGCTTCGATCACCTCGAATGCACCCGGCCCTGTGGGCGTACGCCGGGCACCTGCCGCCTCGCGTTTCGCATCTTCCCGCACGACAGCCAGCCCAGCACGGGTCCAAGCTACGCCCGCACCTGCAAAACGACCGGCTTTACCGGATTTTCGTCGCTCGTCGACACCGCCCAAAACGGCTACCAATCTCTGAATTGGCAATTCTACGACTCGCTCAGCGCCTGCATCTCGCGCTTGGAAGAGCAGCTCCCGCCGACGTGACGTGCGGAACGAATTTCTGGTCGATTCTTGGTCTGCTCAGCGGGCTGTCTAAGTTGACGCGATCATTGCCATAGCTATACCGAACGCTGCCATGCGCGAGCTCGCCGCCAACAGCTCGTTCGACGTGCTGGTCATCGGTGCGGGCTTCGGCGGCTTGGGAGCTACGCTTGCGCTCTCTGAGCAGGGTGCGCGGGTCTGCCTGTGTGAATCACTGCGTTATCCGGGCGGCTGCGCGAGCACCTTTCAGCGCGGCGGGTTTCGCTTCGATGCGGGCGCTACCTTGCTCAGCGGGCTTGGACCCGGGCAGCTGTTCAATTCGTGGCTCGAGCGTTACGCGCCCGAGACCCAAGTGGATTGGATGGATCCACTGGTCGAGCTGCGGTCCGCCGGAATGCAGTTGCAAATCGGGCGTGATCGAGCCGCGTTGATCGCTCAGTTTTGCGCCATGCCCGGCGCACCCGTGGCGGCGATTCGCGCGTTCTTCGCTCGCCAGCAGGCCGTCGCGGAGGTGCTGTGGTCGGTCTTCGACGATTTGGAGCTACTGCCGCCATTCGGGTTGAACAACCTCGCCCGGCATTCGACTCGGCTGCTCCGTTATGCGGCGTTGGCTCCCCTGCTCGGTCGCTCACTTTCGTCGGTGCTTGCCTCGCATGGTTTGTCCGACTTCGCGCCGTTGCGGCTGTACATCGATGCACTCTGTCAAATCACCGTCCAGTGCTCGGCAAGTGAAGCAGAGGCGCTCTTCGCGCTCGCAGCGATGGACTACTATTATCGAGGCACCGCGCACGTGCGCGGCGGAGTCGGTGCACTGGCGGAGGTTCTGCTCGCGGCCGCGGCGCGGGCGGGCGCGGAGGTCCGCTTACCGGCGCGGGTCTCCGCCTTGCACCGCAATTCGGATGGTACTTGGCGAGGCACGACTCGGCGCGGCCCCGTTCGTGCTCGTGCCGTGATCGCCAACCTGATCCCCGAAGCGCTCGAGGCACTGCTCGCTGGAGAGCCGCGCCACCTGCATGGTCGTAGCGAGTTGCGGGCACGCTCAACCGCCTTCGATGACTCTTGGGGAGCCGCGATGCTCTACCTCGTGGCTCGGACGCCGCAGGGTTGGAGTGATGACGCGCATCACCTTCAGTTGGTCGCGGAGCCCGAACGGCCGCTGTCGGAAGGCAACCATGTGTTCGTCTCGGCCAGCAGCGCGTTGGAAACCGAGCGCGCACCGCCCGGGCGCCGCACCCTCACCGTCTCGACTCACCTACCGCTGACTCAGCTTCGCGCTGCAGGCAGCGGCGCGGGCGGATACGTGCACAGCATTCAGCAGCGCATGAAGCGCACGCTGCAGGCGCGCGCGCCCGAGTGGTTCGCCGGCATCGAGTACGAACTCAGCGCTTCGCCACGCACCTTCGCACGCTTCGTCGGTCGTCCCAGCGGCAGCGTGGGCGGCCTGCCCCGCCGCGTGGGAATGTCCAGCTACGCGGGCCTCGGTCCAAGCCAGGTGCTCGAGGGTGTGTGGCTGGTCGGGGATTCGGTGTTCCCTGGGCAGAGCGCGCTCGCGACGGCCATTGGCGGCGTCCGCACGGCCTCGGCCGTTCAGCGCGCGCTCGCTGGCTAGAGCTGAGCGACTGGCGCAACCAATGGTTGCACCTTCGGTTGCGCGGAGCAGTGTGCACGCGTGCGCTGCGCACTGGCCGCCCCCCGCACTTCCGAGCAATTAGCCGGCATTTTTAGCGAGGCGACGCGGGAAGACACGCGCGGGCAACGGTGTGCACACCTCTTGCACTAGGTGCGGATCGCGAGGGCCGTCCCGGCGGGCGAGCTCGCGCCGCAATTCGGAGTAGTGGACATGCATCATCGAGACCTGAGGGCGCTCGCCCAGCGCCGCAAGCAGCGAGCCATCGCGCTGATCCACAGATTGGCCGCGTGGTGTTTCGACGGAGCAGAGAGCGGGCAATCGCTGATCGAATATTTGCTGATCGTCGGCGCCTGCGCGTTGGTTGGCGTCGCGGGCTTCAGCAAATATGGATCGGCGGTCAAGCGCGACCTCGGAGCGAACGCCAAGCATATCGAGGGGGAGGGCTTACCCAACGTCGAGAACACGCTGGGCGTGCTCGGGGTCGATTACAACGAAATGCCCGGGTGGTGCGTCAAACCCAACTACTGCTTCGGAGCAGGAACGCCGGTCCAGACGGAGCACGGGGATCGTCCCATCGAAAGCATCGCAATCGGCGAGCGAGTGTGGGCGCGGGACGTCACGAGCGGCGCGATCGCGCTCCGAGAAGTCGTCAATCGCTACCGCACGCCCGGCGTGAAGGTCCTCGACCTCGAGTTTTCCTCGCCGCTGGGGACGCGCGAACACGTCGCGGTAACACCGGGTCACCTATTCTGGCTCGAGGGCACCGGTTGGACGCGCGCAGACGCACTTTCGGCTCGACCACTGTGGTCAATCGAAGCTCAGCTCAGCGCGCAAGTCGTCAGTGAAAACCCGCAGCCGGTCACTGTTTACAACCTCGAGGTCGCGGAGTTTCACAGCTACTTCGTCGGCCGCGGGCACGTGCTCGTGCACAACGGTGATCCGACGAGTTCCGGCTGTCCCGATGGAACCGGTTCTGCGAACTCCTCGCCTTCGACGGAGACCGAGGACGCCGGTCCCGAGCCCGGCACCCCGCTCGAATGCGGAGAATCCGGCTCGTATGCGGATCTCGGTGGGGGGAGCAAGCCGACCATGGAGCGCCCCTCCAACGGCATGGAGCGCGACCACGTTCCGTCGGGCAAAGCCATGGCGGTGCGCACCGCCGAGCTGATCAAGCAGCGCGCCGAGGACGAGATGGCCGCCAAGTGCCGCGATCTATCGCCGGACGAGAAGGAAAAGCTCGCTGCTCAGTTGGAGGGAATGGTGGAGAGCGCTTCCTCGCCGAAGCCGCTGCTCGCGGCCGTCAAATCTCAAACCTTCACGGTCGCCGTGCCCGCTCAGTTGCACAAGGAGGGGCGCACCTGGTTCGGTAAAAACCAGGAGAAGGAGGGACCAAACAACGAGAAGCGATACGACTTCGATAGTCACGATTTAGCCGCGGCGGCGGACGCCGATATCCGCGCGTACGAGGAGCTGCTGGGTATCAACGGCAAGCGCCCCACGTACACCGGCAGTAATGTCTCAGCAGCGTGTAAGGAAGCCATCTTGAACGCGCTCGAACAAATTCGAAAGAAGACGAAGGAAGAGTACGACACGGAACTCGGACGAATCGCACAGGCTCGATTGGACGAGCTTGGATTCTCCGCGACGATCGAGGACAAATGCGGCGGCGCGACCGAGGCTTCCAACTAGTGCCAGCCATGCTGGAGGAGACGAAGATGAGCACGAATTCAGGCACTGAACTCTTGGCGCTGCTCGGTTCACCCCTGGAAAGCGCCCTGATCCAAAAGCTCCTGCAGGAGCTCGGCGTAACGCCGGTGCTGGAGTTCGGCGGCCGCGGACCTGCGATGGACGCGACCATTCCGAGCCTCGGCCTAGATATCACGTTCAAGCCCACGGCCAGCCTGCGCGATGGCGATGCGTTCGGCCAATCCCCCACTGCGCTAGTGACCGCGGTATTCTTTTTTCATGCTCCCGGCTTCGATCGCTACGCGGGTTACCCGGGCGCGTTGCCATACGGCTTGCACTTCGAGCAATCCCGAGCAGCCGTGCGCAGCCTCTTGGGAGAACCGTCGGGCTCGAGCCTACGCTACAAGAACGACCGCTGGAACCTCGAGCCCAGGTACCTCACGGTAGACTTTTCGGACGACGAACAGCGGATCAAACTCGTGACCGTGGGCTTGCCGTGGAAGCCCCGCACGCCCTCCTGACACCGCGGGTCAAGGTCCCAGTGCCCAACCCAGGCCCACCGTGAACGTGGGCAAGACGAAAAGCTCGCTTCCACTGCACAGCTTCTCATCCAAGCAATGATATCCCTGAGCCGCGAAGGGGATCGCGACGCCAACGCCGACGAGCAAGTTGAGTCCGCCGGAGCTTCGGGTCTCGTAGGTGATCTGAGGCTGAAGCCAATGCACGCGGTCATAGGAGAAGGTCGTGCTCGGCTCGCCGCTATGGTCAGTGCCGAGATCCGGATGGTAGTCGCTGTACGGGCCAGTCGAGTACCCAAGCTCCAGCCCAACCGCGTGTAGCCGCGCCCAGTGCCTGCCAATGAAAACGAGCGGCCGTAAGCGCGCAAAGCCCGCCACTTGCATGCCGGAGCTGTTCGCGCCGAAGCCGGCGCCCACGCACAAACGGCTCCAGGGGTCGAAGCTCGCGCTAGCGCCAAACAAGCCGACGATCGTTGCAACTCCGGTGCGCAGCTCCAACATGAACGGCCTCGCGCCGAACGACCGCTCGCGATTGGTTCGCCGCGCGTCATCCGGTGTGCCTCCTTCGAGCACGTATTGCGAGCGGTATTCCGTACTGTGCCGGGCGCGAGCGATGCGGCTTGGCCCAACCAGAGCGAGGAATGCCGCGCTTGCCACGACGTGCTGACTCGGAAAACGAATCCAACGCATCGAGCCAATCCGTAATTCTAAAACGTGCCGAGCACTCTCAGCTCGCCGCGTTTGCCGTCCTGGGACACATAAGGAGCAACACTGAACTGTACGGTCTGGTTCGACTCGGTCGTTGGGGCATCGTAGGAAAACAGTCCAATGTCGATCAGCGACGCGGAAAGTATCCCCGCTGCAAACCCCAGGGCCTGCCAAGACCCGTTTTCACATTTGTCCCCCTGATTGCCCAGTGGAGGGCATTGGTAAGCGACACCGGTCATGGCGAGCATGGGCAAGGCGAGCCGCACGCTCGTGCTCGCCAAGGAGATGGCAGGCCGATGGTGCGCCACGTGAATGATCGATGGCGCCAGCAAGTAGCCGAGCGCGCCGACCGCAGACAACTCCATCCCAGGCGCCCGAGACGATTCGCTAGCGCCCCAAATGCCAATTCCAACGGCCATCACGCTCACCGTCACTGCGTCACTGATCAATATTTGATTTCCATACCAAGGCCGGTTGGCCTTCACGCTGTGCGCGCCAGGCTCAGGCTGCTGTGGTGCGAGCTTCACACCCCTCGTACCCTCCGGCGGCGCCGGGAGCGCGTAGCGAATGCTCGAATCTCCTCGACTATTTGCGTTTTGTGCGGGCGCGAGCCGACACGTGACAATGACAGCGAGTGCCAAGGTCGAGCCGATGAATTTCAGCACGGGCAGCGTAGAGCACGCGCCGTGCCGCCAGCCACGACGGTTCCAAGGACAGGCTACTGAACAACGTCAGGAGCAGCTATTCATCACGAACAGCCTAGCTGAGCGTCATTGAAAGAGTCCGCCCACCGTCGTCGAGCGCACCTTGTCCGGCGGACCTCCGCTCGCGCTCGTCGCGCTAGCCCCGCTGCCGACGCACACGCCACCCTGCGCTTGACAGTGCTTGGCTTGAGCGCAAACCGAGGATTGCTGGCAGTCACTCGAGGTGGCCGCGACGCACGCCCCGTCCTTGGGCGAACAGGCGCCCTCGAGCTTGCAGCGCGCAGACTTCCGGCACGCGGCGCTACTCGTTGCAACGCACGCTCCGTTGCTCGCGTCACACTTGCCCGAACTCGAGCAAACACTGGACTTCGCGCAATCTTGCGCAGTTGCGACACACACGCCGTCTTTGGCCGCGCAACGCGCCTCTTCTTTGCAGGCCAGGGAGCGCGCGCAATCTTCGTTCGAGGTAGCCGTGCAACGACCGTTCTCGGCGCTGCACCGGCCTTGCGTCGCGCACGGACTCGCCGCTTCCGGCTTGCCCTCCATCGTCCCTGCGCAATGTAGTCGCGAGAGCGCCGCGCACTGGCCACCCGACATCACGCACAACCCGTCCGTCTCACAGCGATTCACACACTCGGCATGGACGGACTTTGCCAGATCCACGCAGCTTCCACGGTACGCCTGGCAGGTTTGTTGCTTTTGGCAGTCCTGCGAAGCTTTGCAGTCCGAGTCACTGGTGGCGGTGCACGCTCCCTGCACGAAGCTGCACCGGCCATGGATCGAGCATAACTCCGACGAGTTGCAGTCATGCGCCGAGCCAACGATGCACTTGCCCGCGTCACTCGCGGTGCACTTGCCTTGCTGGCTGCACGCGGGTGCGGATTTGCAAGAGTCTGCCTCGTTACAAGCAGGCACCCCGAGCAATCCGAGCAA
>Ga0164308_10000487_pt1 | contig 21919 bp, 19 predicted proteins | sample Whisoiple_246_MG_FD_109983 | JGI IMG/M metagenome (GOLD analysis project Ga0164308, IMG submission 109983) | Soil microbial communities amended with fresh organic matter from upstate New York, USA - Whitman soil sample_246_MG | ecosystem: Environmental > Terrestrial > Soil > Unclassified >...
CTGGCTGCTCGCCGACCGGGCCGTCGCGCTGATCGGATCCGGCTCGGCCGCCGGGATCGCGCTCGGCATCGGCGTACTGCTGCTACCGATCATCGGGGTGGTGCTGGTCGTCTGGGAGCTGCGCTTCGGCTGGCAGACCCAGGTGCTGGCCCGTCGGCTGGCCGCCGAGAACCGGCTGCCGGACGATTCCGAGCTGCCCCGGCGTGCTTCGGGCCGGGTCGAGAGGGACGCCGCCGACGCGCATTTCGAGATCATCAGGGCCGAGGTCGAAGCGGCGCCGGAGGACTGGCGCGGCTGGTACCGCCTCGCGCATGCCTACGACCTCTCCGGCGATCGGAAGCGGGCCAGGTCGTCGATGCGGCACGCCATCGAGCTCGCGAATGCGGCGGGCAAGGCCTGACGCCGGACCGCGCACGAAGCAAGTGGCCGAACAGCCGACCGATCGACTGAACCCCGAGCAGGCGGTAACCGCCGCCGAGACCCGTTTTCGCCTGCAGAGCGTGCAGTGGATGGTCCCCGGCTGGGACGGTGGGTGTGCCGGGCGGCGGGATACGCTCCCGGCGGTGCTCAGACAGGCCAGCAACGAGCGCCCAAGGCCAGGACGAGCGGAGGTCGACTGGTGGCAGCCTCCGCCCCGCCGAATGCTGCGCAGCAACGTGCCCCGTACCGGGTGGTGCGATCGGCGGTCGACGTCTGGCGGCTGCTGAGCTTCCTGCTGGTGGCGGCCATCGGCCTGGTGCTGGCGATCTTCGGGCAGCGGACGTTGTCCGGCGTCGCCGGCGATCTGGTGGACGCGTTGTCCGACCTGCCGAACGTGCTGGTCATCCCGATAGTGCTGGTCTCGCAGGCTGTTCTGCTCGGGCTGACCATCGGCGCGCCGATCGTGTTGATCATTCGCGGACGCAAGCGGATCGCCGGGGTGGGTGCGATCGCGATCGTGGTCGCGGTGATCGCCATGGTGCTGATCAGGTACCTGTTGCCCGCGGCCATCCCGTCGGCGTCGTTGGCCGTGCAGTCGGCCGCGACCGTACGGGGTCCAGGTTTTCCGTCGTCAGCCGTGATGGCCGGCTTCGCGGCCGCGGCGGTGGTCGCGAATTCCGAGCTGTCCAGCCGATGGAGCCGGATGGTCTGGACCTTCCTCGGGTTCCTGGTGCTGCTCAGGTTTCTCACCTCGAACCGGGTGCCGTTGGACGTGGTCTTCGCAATCGGGCTGGGCGGTGCCGTCGGGTCGCTGCTGATGATCATCTTCGGCCGGAAGATCGTGCCGGTGTCGTCCGAGCGGATTGCGACTGCTCTCGAGCGAGGCGGAGTGCAGGTTCAAGCGATCACCGACCTGCGCGACCCGGTCTGGTCGGACTGGTCGCTCGCGGTCCGGGCCGCGGACGACACCCGTTTACTGGCAAGGACTGTCGGCATCCGAGAATTCCGCTCGGACACTTTGTACCGCACCTATCGACGGGCCAGGTTGAAGGACGTCGGCGACGACGACTCCTACTCCTCGCCCCGTCGGGCGCTCGCCGTCGAGGCGATGATGTCGTTGATGGCGGCGACCCACGGCGTCCGCACGCCGACCGTACGGGCGTTGGAACCGGTCGGACCCGAGGAGTACGTGATCGCGATCGACCGGGTCGACGGTCGAGCGCTGGACATGCTCGACGATGAGGAACTGACCGCGGAGCTGCTCACTGACGCCTGGCAGCAGGTGGCCGGGCTGCGGCGTGCCGGGGTCGCCCACCGCGACCTGCGGCTGGCCCGATTCCTGGTCGACCCCAACGGACTGGTGTGGCTCCGGGACTTCGGCTTTGGCGAGCCGGGCGCCGCCGACAGCTCGCTGGACGGTGACGTCGCCGAACTGCTCGCCGGCACCTACGCCAGGGTCGGCGCCGAGCGCGCCGTCGACCCGGCGAAGGCGGTGCTCGGCCCGGCAGTGCTGTCCGCGGCGCTGGTGCGGTTGGTACCGGCGGCGATGACCGCACCGACCCGGGCCGCGGTGAAGGCGACACCGAACGCACTCGCTCCGCTGATCGACCAGATCCGTGCCGAGACAGGTGCGGATGAGCCCGAATTCGCGGCGGTCGAACGGATCAAACCCCGCGCGCTGATCCTCGGGATCATGCTCGGCGTCGCGGTGTATGTCATCCTGCCGCAGCTGACCAGCCTGCCGAACATGGTGGAGGCGCTCGGCGACGCGAACTGGCAGTACGTCCCGCTGGTGGTCGTCGGGGTGATCGCCACCTACGTCGGCGCCGCGCTGGGGTTGATCGGTGGGACGCCGGGTCGGTTGCCGTTCGGTCAGACCCTGTTGCTCGGCCTTGCGTCCAGCTTCGTCGCGCTGATGGCCCCCAGTGGCGTCGGCCGGGTCGGGCTGAGCGTGCGCTATCTGCAGAAGCGCGGACTGAGCACCTCGGTCGGCGTCTCGGCCAGTGCCGCCAGGGAGGTTGCCTCGGTGGTGGTGCATCTGCTGTTGATCGTGGTCTTCGCCTTTGCCGCCGGAGCGTCCGACTCGATCGGCAGCGAGTTCGACGTACTTCCCACCGGGGAGACGCTGCTGCTCGTCGGCGGCGTGCTGCTCGGGGTCATCGGCGTGCTGGTGGCCGTCCCGAAGCTCCGGGATCTCCTGCGGGAGAGGATCTTTCCGGCGATCCGGGAAGCCGCCACGGCGATGGTGCAGGTGGCTGCCAGCCCGATGAAGATGCTCAGTCTGGTCGTCGGCTCCGCCCTGGTCCCGCTGGGTTTCATCACCTGCCTGTACTTCTCGATGCTGGCCTTCGACGGTGACGCGTCCTTCACCGCCATCGGGCTGGTCTTCCTGACCGTCGGCGCGCTGGCCGCCGCGGCCCCCACCCCGGGCGGCGTCGGCGCCGTGGAAGCCGTGCTGCTGACGGCACTGACCGGATTGGGCGTGCCGGCCGCCGCGGCGCTGGCAGCCGTGTTCCTGTATCGGCTGATCACCTTTTGGTTGCCGCTGGCGCCGGGTGCGGTGGTCTTTTCCCAACTCACCCGACGCGGGATCGTCTAGTTGCGACTGCGCCCGGCTGGTCGGTCTAGATGACCACCAGGTTGACGGTGCCCGAGTACCGCACCTCGAAGATCGGGTCGGCCCCGGTGTCGAGTTCCCGCCGGACCCCGTCGGCCGACCACCCGGCGGCACCGGCGAACGACGTGGTGGCGCGATCACTTTCCGGGATCCACCAGCGCGCGGACGTCGCGCCGAGCCGGCGCAGCTCGGTCGCAGCGGCCGCCAGCAACCGGCCGCCGTGTCCGCGTCGTCCCCAGCGGGGCACCACGTAGATCACCTCGATCTCGCCGACCGGCGCCAGCAAATTCCGTCCGTCGAGGCCATCGGACACAGCGGCAAAACCCACCGGTTCCGCGCCCTCGAACGCAAGGAGCACCGGGCCGCCCTGACGCAGCCGCAGCTCCCAGTTGTCGCTGTGGCCGACCGGATCGGTCAGCACCACCTGTGACGGCAGCAGATCGGCGAACGCCTGTTGCCACACCTGGATCTGCAACTCCGCCACGATGCGGGCATCGGCGGCGGTGGCGCGCCGGACGGTACTGGCTGGCACTGCTCACACCCCTGTCCCGCCCCGTTGTGTCTGCCGCTGCGAACGGGCGTTCGGCCCACCCAGCATGCCATCCACGATCGCGGCCACCGGCCTCGGCTGTCGGTGGTTGGTGGCAGCATGCCGAGGGTGACGATCACCCTCGCCGAGAAGCCGATCCTGGAGCTCACCGCCGGGCAGGCGCGGCGGGTGGCGATTGCCGCGCAGCAGCTTGCCGGACCGGTGGGACCGATCTCGAACGGGTCGGAGCGGAAGATCAACCGCGGACATCTCAACCGGCTGCTGCAATCGATCGGCCTGTTGCAGATCGACTCGGTCAACGTGCTCGCCCGCGCGCATCTGTTGCCCATCTTCAGCCGGCTCGGTCCCTACCCACTGTCGTTGCTGGACGGAGCGGCCTGGCCGACCCGCCCCGGTGATCGGCTGCTGATCGAGGCCTGGGCCCATGTGGCGTCACTGGTGCCGGTCGAGATCGAACCGCTGCTGCGGTGGCGGCAGGAAAAGTTCGCGACCGAACCGTGGCCGCGGGTGGACCGGATGCGGCTCGAGCACCCGGGCTTTCTGGACGGCGTGTTGGGGGTCATCGGCGAGCTGGGTCCCAGTTCCGCGGGTGACATCGAGAAGGCCCTGGAAGCCCCGGGCCGCGGCGTGTCGGGCTGGTGGGAGTGGTCGGTCACCAAGACCGCCTGCGAGTACCTGTTCGCGGTCGGGGCGATCGGCGTCGCCACCCGGCGTGGATTCGAGCGGCAATACGACCTGATGGAGCGGGTACTGCCGGTCGAGGTGGCGGCGATGCCGACGCCGACCGAGGCGGATGCGAAGCGGGAACTGATGGCGTTGGCTGCCAGACACCACGGCATCGGGACGTTGACCGACCTGTCCGACTACTACCGGATCAAGAATGTCAGCGCCCGGATCGCGCTCGCTGAACTCGTCGAGGAGGGCGAGCTGATCCCGGTCAAGGTGCAGGGGTGGTCGAATATCGGCTATCTGCACCGCAGCGCACGGATCCCGCGGCGGGTGTCCGGAGCCGCGTTGCTCTGCCCGTTCGACCCGCTCGTCTGGGAGCGGGCGCGGACCGAGCGGTTGTTCGACTTCCACTACCGCATCGAGATCTACACCCCGCAGCCCAAGCGACAGTACGGGTATTACGTCTTCCCGCTGTTGGTCGGTGAGCAGTTGGTGGGCAGGTTCGACCTGAAGGCCGATCGGCTGGGCGGCCGGTTGCTGGTTCAGGCCTCCTGGTCGGAGGACGGCGCGGATCCCTCGGCCGCCGCTGATGCGGCGGCCGTCGAGTTGACCAGAATGGCCGGCTGGCTCGGCTTGGACGACATCGTGGTGATGCCCCGCGGCGACCTGTGGCGGACGTTGGCGTCCCGGCCCGGGATGACGGTGGGTAGCCTTCCCGAGTGACAACTCTGCCCGCCTCCGTTGCTGCCGGTCATCCCTCGACGGCTGCGGTCGGCCGGGACATCCTGGCGCGCGGAGGATCGGCCGCCGACGCGGTCGCGGGAATGATCCTGGCCGGATGCGTGGCCGAGACCCTGTTCACCGGACTCGCCGGCGGCGGCTTCGCCACGGTGTACGACGCGACCAGCAAACAGGTGCACTGCCTGGACTTCTTCGTGGCGGTGCCGGGACTGGACGGCACCACGCCGGCGGTGGCACGCGCGATCAAGGTGGCGTTCGGCGACGTCGAGGTGCCCTACGCAGTCGGTGGCCCCAGCGTCGCGGTACCGGGCACACCCCGCGGGGTTGCGGCACTGCATGCCGCGTTCGGCCGCCTGCCGTGGTCCGACATCGTCACTCCGGCAAGGGATCTGGCCAACGAAGGCACGCCGTTCCCGCTGCAGCATGCCGAACTGCTGCCCGACGTGGCGGCCGCGATGGTGCTCGGCGCGGGGGTCGCCGTCTACTCCCGGCCGGACGGCAGCGGCGGGCGCCGCACGTTGGCCGGCGGGGAAATGCTGCATCACGAAGGACTTGCCGACACGTTGGACGACTACCTGAACGACGGCCCGGACGCGTTGACCGTCGGTCCCCGCGGTCAGGCTTTCGTCGCAGCCGTCCGTGCCGACGGTGGCGCGATGTCCGACGTCGACGTCGCCGAGTACCGGGTCCGGGAACTGGCGGTGGAGCGGGTCGACTTCGGACCAGGCGTGATCTGCGTCCGGGACAACGATCTCGACGCTTTCGGCCGCACCGCCGAGCGGTTGAACGGCGAACTGTCCACGGGTGATCCGGCAGCGAGGGCCTGCAGTTTGGTCCGGGCGTTGCGCTCGCCGGCGGTCAGGGCCGAGACCACCACGGTCGTTGCCGTCGACCAGCAGGGAAACGCCTGCTCCGCAACGCATTCCCTCGGGTTGGGCTCGGGGGTGTGGACCGGCGGCGTGCACGGTAATTCGATGCTGGGCGAGGGCGAACTGCTCCGCGGCGAGCTGCTGCCCGGGCAGCGCATGCCGTCGATGATGGTCCCGCTGGTGGTGACCGACCCGGCCGGCAATCTCCTGTTGGCTGGTGGGGCGGCTGGCGGCAGCCGCATTCGGCCGGCCCTGCTGCAGGTCCTGACCCGGGTGTTGGTCGACGGCCACGGTGCGGCGGAAGCCGTTGCCGCGCCGAGGTTGTCGGCCACTCCGGACGCGGTTCACCTGGAGCCCGGATTCGGCCCGGAGGTGATCGCCGCGTTGACCGCGAACGGTGACGAGGTCATCCAGTGGCCCGAGCAGCGGCCGTATTTCGGCGGGGTGGCCGTGGTGGCGAAGGACGGCCCGGCCGCGGATCCGCGGCGCGGTGGTTTGGCTCTGCGGCTCGCTCCCTGACCGGCAATTCGCTCGCAGGAGGGACCGGCGGTCCGTACCGTCGGCGATCATGACTGCCATCGACGCCGAGGACTTTCGCGCGCTCGCGCGCTCTTCGCCCTGGCGGTGGCGGACCGTGCAACTGGTCGTGCAGTACGTCGGCGCCCACCCCGAAAACCCCCGCCCGGTGCGCGCCTTCGTGGCCCGGCCGGCGGGTATCCGGGTGGAGGAGTTGGACGGAACGCTGATCAGCGCCATGTGGGATCGCCCGCACACGCCGAACTGGCCATCCAATGCTGCCGAGTTCCGCGTCGATGGGTTGCTGGCCCGGCGGCCGGATGAGCACGACCCGTACCAGTTCGACGATCCGATGTTCGGTAGCTACCGCTGGGTCAGCATGCTGAACCCGTTCGAACTCGCCGACGGAGCGCCGTTCGAGAACGGCCATGTCGATGGACTGTGGTCGGCCGACCTGGCGCCGATCGTTGTTCACGGCGGGGTGTCGGACGGCGAGTGGAACGGCCGGCGGGTCTGGACGGCAGTTGTCGAGGCCACCGAGAACTACGCGTCCCGGTGTTCCTGCTGCCCTGTCCTGGTCGGCGACCACAGCGTGCGGCGGCTGGCTCAGGAGAACAACGGGATGACGGTGCCGCAGCGGCAGTGGCCGCAGGCCCAGCAGGTGCGGCTGGATGTGCAAACCGGGATCCTGGTGCAGCTCGAGGAGATCGGCGGCCACCGTCCCGGGGACGGCTGGACGGCGCAGATCGAGGCGGTGGATCTGGACTTGCCAAACGCACTTTTCGACGGGTGAAGTGCAGATCGCGGGTCCGGGTCGCCGGGTGACAACCGGTGGGTGCCGGCCCGTGGGCCTGGTGGGTGTCAGCCTCCGGCCGGGATGAACGGTTGGCCCATGACCTGCCAGGCCTCCATCCCGCCGTCGAGCTCGACGATGTCGGTGTAGCCGAGGCCGGTCAGGGTCTGGCCGGCGATGGCGCTCATGTGTCCGGTCATGCAGTAGATGGCCAGCGGCGTGTCGTGGTCAGCCGGGAGTTCGTCGGCGCGTTGCTGGATCTCGTTGTACGGCAGCGTGAGATCGGTTCCCGGCAACGATCCCTCGTTGGGGATGTGCACGTTGATCGCGAACCGCCCGCCGTCGATCTCGGCGGCGAAGGCGGCCGGGTCGACCTGGCGGACCGATGCGGGGGCCGGCGCTGTGACGGATGTATTCGAGCCCGGTGCGGTGGCGGCGGTCGTTGCGGCAGAGCAACCGGCGGTCACGACGACCAGCAGGCCGAGCGTGACTGCGGTGAACGATCGCCGCACGGGCAACCCCCTGTCGTTCGTGGCGCTTCTTCGACAGTAGCCGCGTCCGCGAGTGAGAGCGGTGGGGTCATCTGCGGTCTCGGGGGATTGGCGGCGGAAACACCGCATAACGCCTACCGGGGTGGATACAGAACGCCGCCTGTGTAGCTCCGGTGGCGACTCCCCGGCGGGGAGCGGAAAGTAGTCACTCTCTAGCTCAGCGTGCCCGTCCGCCCATCTGTCGTCGGCCCGTCGGCGACCCTGCATGGAGGTGATGCATGGTTCGCCATGCCGCTGGAAAGTTCGCGTCGTTGCTCGCCCTATCGGTCTCGGTGCTGCTGGTCGTGACGACCCCGGCCGCGGCCGAATCTGCGCCGGCCGCGGCGGGAGGATCGGCGCTCGCGGTGTCGAAGGTTCCGGTGATGACCGGCAGCGGCGGGGCAGTGGCGAGTGTCGATGCCGACGCCACCCAGGTGGGCATCGACATCCTGAAGGCCGGTGGCAACGCGGCCGACGCCGCCATTGCCACGGCGGCGGCGCTCGGGGTGACCGAACCGTTCTCCGCCGGCATCGGCGGCGGCGGGTTCCTGGTCTATTACGACGCCCAGCGACGCAAGGTGTTGACCATCGACGGCCGGGAAACCGCGCCGGCCAGCTTCACCGACGAGACCTACACCGACGGCGCCGGGAAACCCTTGGCATTCGCCGATGTGCAGACCTCCGGGCTGTCGGTGGGTGTCCCGGGAACCCCGGCACTGTGGGAGAAGGCTGCCCGGCAGTTCGGCACCATGCCCTTGGACAAACTGCTGAAGCCCGCCGAACTGCTCGCGCAGAACGGCTTCCTCGTCGACGCCACCTATCAGCAGCAGACCATCGACAACCAGGCGCGCTTCGCCAAGTTCGCCGAGACCGCCCGGGTCTTCCTGCCGGGCGGACAGGCACCGGCCGTGGGCAGCACCTTCCGCAATCCGGACATGGCCCGGGCCTACCGGATGCTGCGCGAGGACGGCGTCGACGCGTTGTACAAGGGCGCGATGGGCGAAGCGCTCGTCGATGCCGCGCGCCGGCCACGCACGGTGGGCGGGGCGAGCGTGTACCCGGGTCAGCTCACCAGCATCGATCTGCGCCGCTACCGCGCACTCACTCCCGCAGCGACCAGCACGGAGTACCGGGGCCTGGACATCTACGGGATGCCGGTGCCGTCCTCCGGCGGGATCGCCGTCGGTGAGTCGCTCAACCTGATCGAGGCCTACGACCGGAAGACCGGACAGGGCCTGTCGGGAGTCGACCAGGTGCAGTACCTGCACCGCTTCGCCGAGGCCACCGCCACCGCTTTCGCCGACCGGAACCGCTGGATCGGTGACGTGACGAGAGTGCCCACCCGCGAACTATTGTCGCAGGAATTCGCGGACGAGCGGGCCTGCCAGCTCTTCGACCCCGCCAAGGCGGCCACCAGGCCGATCCCGTTCGGGGATCCCGACCGCAGGTATGACGACTGCACGCTACCGGGCGGCGCGGGCCAGCGGACCCCGGAGGAACACGGCACCACCAACCTCACCGTTGCCGACAGGTGGGGCAACGTCGCCGAGTACACGCTGACCATCGAGGCCACCGGTGGATCCGGCATCACTGTCCCCGGCTACGGGTTCCTGCTGAACAACGAACTGACCGACTTCAACTTCGTCCCCCTGACCGCCGGGGTGCCGGATCCGAACCTGCCAGGGCCGGGTAAGCGACCGCGTTCGTCGATGAGCCCGACCATCGTCCTGGACGACGGCCGTCCGGTGCTTGCGGTCGGTTCACCGGGCGGCGCGACGATCATCACCACAGTGACCCAGGTGCTGCTCGGCACCCTCGACCGCAAGCTTCCGCTGGTCGACGCGATCGCGGCGCCGCGACTGTCCTCCCGGAACGGGGCGTCCAGTCAGGCCGAACCGGCCATCTTCGACGGCACGGACGGCGCCGGGCTCAGGGCGCTCGGCCACACCCTGAGCTCGACACCGGAGATCGGCGCCGCGACCGCGATTCGTCTGCTGCCGGACGGCACATTCGAGGCCGCGGCCGAGACCAGCCGCCGCGGCGGTGGGTCGGCGATGGTGGTCGATCCCGGCTGAGCGCACCGGTCAGGCTGAGCCCACCGGAACGAGCCGAGCGCACCTGGATCAGCCGACCGCGTCGACCGGGTCGATGGTGGACACGATGTGTCGCAACGGGATTGCCGGGTACTCGGCCCGTGCCTTGTCGACGACGTCGTGCCGGAGCCAGGCGGAATGCACCTCGGGATGGGTCGAGATGACGATCCGGTCGGGCTTGAATTCTCCGACCGCCGTATTCAGCGCGGTCAGCGGGCGGTGATCGCCGAGTGCTCCTTCGGCGTGCAGACCCTCGGCGCGAAGGATCTGCAGGGTGGCGTCCAGGCGCTCCTGCGCCGCCCTGGTGGTCTCCTCCCAGACCCACACCGCCCCCGTGTGCTCTGCCTGACCGGTGTCGACCGGATTGGCCGGCACCATCACGAAATACTGGGCGGCGCCCTCCGCGTCGATGGCCCGCAATTCGTCGAGCAGTTCCGACGCTCCGACCGTTTCGTTGGCGAGCACCAACACCCGGGTCCCGCCGGCTGCCGGCGGGGCGTCGATCTCATCCTTGTCGACCGATCCGCCGCGCCACTTGGTCACCGCATAGAGGACGAGCACAACTGCCCAGGCGAGCAGGCTCAGCACCAACTGCGATCTGGTGTCTTCCTTGAACAGCATCAACACCAGGACGCCGAGGATGGCGGCGATCGTGGCGATGGTCAGGAACGGGAATAGCCACATCTTCACCGCCAGCTTCTCCGGCGAGGTCCGCCGACGCAGGATCAGCTGGGAGATCGCGATCAGCAGATAGACGAAAAGAATGATGGCGCCGGAGGAATTGAGCAGGAACGAGAAGACCGTGTCCGGGGAAATGGCCGCGGCGATGACGCACAGAAAACCCACCACGCTGGAGGCGAGGATGGCCTTGGTCGGCACGCCGCGCTTGTTCACCGTGATCAGCGATACCGGGGCCTCCCGGCGGGCGGCCAGGACGAACAACATCCGTGACGCGGTGTACATCCCCGAGTTCAGGCACGACAGCACCGCCGTCAGCACCACCGCGTTCATGATCTGGTCGGCGTACGGGATGCCCATGGCGGTGAAGGCGCTGACATAGGGCGACGTCGTCAACTCGGGGGAGTTCCACGGCAGGATGACGGCCAGCAGGAACACCGATCCCACGAAGAAGATGCCGATCCGGACGATCACCGAGTTCGTCGCCTTCGCGATCGCCCGGGCCGGGTCCTTCGATTCGGCGGCGGCAATGGTGGCGATCTCCGCACCCACCATCGAGAAGATCACCACCACGATGCTGGAGAAAACGGCACCAACGCCGTTGGGGAAGAAACCACCGTGGCTGGTCAGGTTCGAGAAATCCAGACTCTTGTTCGGCCAGATGCCCAGCACGTAGAGGGTGCCGATTCCGATGAAGATGACAATGGCCGCGACCTTGATGCCGGCGAACCAGAATTCGAACTCACCGAAAGAGCTGACCGAAAACAGGTTGGTGGCGGTCATCAGAACCATCAGGATCAGGGACAGCAACCACAGCGGAGCATCGAACCAATAATTGAGGATCGCGGCACCGGCAACGGCCTCGAAACCGACGACAATGACCCAGAAATACCAGTACAGCCAGCCGACGGAGAATCCCGCCCAGCCACCCATCGCCCGACGGGCGTAATCCGCGAAGGATCCGGTGGAGGGATTCGCCACGGCCATCTCGCCGAGCATCCGCATCACCATGATGATCAGGACGCCGGTGACCGCATAGGTGAGAAACGCTGCGGGACCCGCGTCCTTGATCACCGCCCCGGAACCGACGAAGAGCCCGGCGCCGATCACCCCGCCGATCGCGATCATCGTGAGATGACGCTGGCTGAGGCCCTTCTTCAGTTCGACCGGTGGAACGCCCACAGGACCACACTCCTTGGCAACGACCGCAGAAATGATGTGCGTTGTGCACCTCGGAGCGAACCTTGCGCCTCACCCGATGAATAAGCAAGGACTGATCCCGCAGCGAAACACTTGCGTTACACGTTTGGCTGCGATGCTGAAATCCACAGGCGGGCGAAATGAGAGGGCGTGTCCTATTCCACGACAAGGCCCCGCCCCGAGTTATTTCTGGGGACGGGGCCGTTGCCGACAGAATCAGACGGTGCCGGCGCGCCGCAGCCGGATGTTGCCGGAGGTGGTCTTGACCCGGAGATCGAGAACGGGCTCTTCCTGTGCAGCCTTCTCGAAACTGATCTCGGCGCCTTGCTCGGTGTCCTCGACGTCCGCCGGAGCGGGGACGTCGTCGGTGACCTGGAAATCGGTGACGGTGGAGCCGGAGACGGTGCTCAGATCGACCGCGGTGAGCACGCCGGCGTGAATGCCGATCTCCACATCGCCGGAGACGGTGACCACCTCAGTTCTCCCGGAAGTTGCATCGAGCACCCGGACGTCGCCGGAGACGCTGCGGGCGTTGACGTTTCCGGTGGTGCTGGACAACCGGACGTCCCCGGAGGTGGAGTGCACGACGGCGTCGGCGGTGACGCTCTGCACCTCGATCGAGCCGGAGGCGGTTCGCAGATCACAGTCGGCGGTGGTGGCGATGGCGATGTCGCCGCTGGCGGTCTGCACCACCGAACGGCCGGTCACCTCGTCGACCCGGGTGTCGCCGGATGCGGTCCTGGCCTCGAGTCGATCGGCGCGGCCGGTGACGGTGACGTCGGCGGACTGCGACTGGATGCGGACCCCGGAGGCGGCTGGCGCGGTGACGTGCACCGTGAAGGCCGACTTCCAACCGTCCCGCGCCGGGTCGGTGTCGACGATCAGGGTCGCCGAGCCGGGCCGGCCCTCGGGGGCCTCCCGCAGGTCCACCCGGACCCGCTCGGTGGGATCGTCGAAGGAGTCCGCGCCGCCGAAGCTGTCGGTCGCCGGGCTGTCCGAACGCGATCGGCCGGCGCCGACCGACTGGGCCTTGGCGGCGACGGCCCGGAAGACGTCGTCCAGGAAGCCGAGCGGATGACCCGCGCTGGGCACGACATCCACGGTGGTGGTGGCGACATCGGCGAGATCGACCCGGATCTCGCCCGAGGCGTTGCGGATCTCGACGGTGATCGGTTCCGGGGTCAGAAAGGTGTGCATGGTGATGGTCCTTCGCTGGATCGGGTGGCGCGGGTTCGGGGTGGAGGTGGTGGGCGACGTTCGAGACCGGGACCGGTCAGCCGCGCAGGTAGCCGCTGACGTTGCGACCCGAGCCACCACCGGGACCCCGGCCGCGGTGGCCACCCTTGTTGGGGACGGCGGATCGCACGGAGTCCGACACCGCTCGGGAGATGTAGGTGTTGAGCGAAACGCCCTGATCGGAGGCGGCCCGTTCCGCCTGGGACTTCAGCTCGTTGAAGAGCCGAACCGTGGTCCTGGACAGTTCGCCGCCGGCATCCTGCATCGCCCGCTTCAGATCCTCGGCGGACGGACCGCCGTCGGCATCGTGCTCGTCGCCGTCCGCCGGCTGCGAGTCATTGACCGGAGCGCGTTTGGTGAACGCGCCCCGATAGCCGTAGTCCCCGGAACCGGTGTGTTCGGGGGCTGCGTGCCGGGTGACGGCGACCCGGACGTCACGACCGTCCAGTCGGAGTTCGACGGTGGTGTCCTCCAGTGCGCCGGTCACTTCGGCGGCCAGATCGGACAGTGCGTTCATGATGGCGAGGCGGGTGGCGGGCTCCAGGGCGCCGGCCAACAGGGCGGCCGCGCGCCGAGCGTCCTCGTCGCCGACCGAGGCGGCGGACAGTAGGTCATCGCGGAGGTTCTGGATGTAGGGGGTGAGGTCCATGACACCACTATGACACCACCCTGACGCCACTTCAAGGCAGAATTGACGTCAGTTCTAAGCTTCGCACCATGACCGCATCGAGCACCGAAAGTCCGAGTCGATATGTCGATCTGCTGCGTAAGCAGGTCCGGAACGAGTTCAACGCAAGCCAGCAGTACATCGCCATCGCGGTCTGGTACGACTCGCACGACCTGCCGCAACTGGCCGCTCACTTCTATCGCCAGGCCGCAGAAGAGCGGCACCATGCGCTGATGATCGTGCAGTGGATGCTCGATCGGGATCTGCAGATCACCATCCCCGGCGTCGACGAGGTCCGCGGCGATTTCGAGACCATCGCCGAACCGATCGCTCTTGCTCTGGAGCAGGAACGCACCGTCACCGAGCAGATCAAGGCCTTGTTCGCCACCGCTCGGGCGGAGGAGGACTACCTGGGCGAGCAGTTCATGCTCTGGTTCCTCAAGGAGCAGGTCGAGGAGGTCGCCTCGATGAGCACCCTGCTCAACGTCGCCCAGCGTGCCGGCAGCGACTGGTTCGACGTCGAGACGTATCTGGCCAGGGAGAGCATCGGTGACGGCGGCAATGACGCCGGCGCACCGGCCGCGGCCGGAGGCGGACTCTGACCGGCGGTGCCGGGACAGCTGCTGCGGCTGGACCCTCGGTTCGGCTGATCGGCCGCACCGAGTTCCTGCCGCCCGGCGACGTGCCATGGACCACCGATGCCGACGGCGGCCAGGCGCTGGCCGAATTCGCCGGCCGGGCGTGTTATCAGTCGTGGTCCAAACCCGTTCCGGCGACCGCGACGAACGCCGGCTATCTCGATCACATCCTGCAGGTCGGGCACCTGTCGGTGCTCGAGCACAGCTCGGCGACGTTCTACATCACCGGCATCTCCCGGTCGGTGACCCACGAACTGATCCGGCACCGACATTTCTCCTATTCACAGCTGTCGCAGCGGTACCTGCCGCCGGGCGGTGCCGAGGTTGTCGAGCCGGCGCTCATCGCGGCCGATCCGGAGCTGCACGAGCTCTTCACCGCTGCCGTCGAACAGTCGGCCGCGGCCTGTGCCGCGCTGTTGACCGCGCTGGAGGAACGGGCGGCCTCGGCACCTGACGGCACGCTGGCGCGCAAACAGGCCAGGCAGGCGGCGCGCGCCGTGCTTCCGAACGCCACCAGCACGGCGATCGTGGTCACCGGGAACTACCGGGCGTGGCGGCACTTCATCGGGATGCGGGCAACGGAGGCCGCCGACGTCGACATCCGGGGGCTGGCGGTCGCCCTGTTGCTGGAACTGCAGGCTGTGGCGCCCAACGTCTTTGCCGATTTCCGGGTCAGTGCGCTGGCTGATGGGACGGCGGTGGCCGCGTCGCCGCTGGTCGGCGAGGGCTGACCGGGACGGGCCTTTTCTTGGTCGGGTCCGGTCAGTGGTCCTTCAGCCGACCTCGATGGAGGTGATGCTGAACGGCGTGCCCTGCTGACAGGTGGTCATCATGTCTTCCTCGAACGTCCCGGTCACGTCGACCACCGACCCGGCCGGAGTGGCCACGGTGTCGATGCCGATCAGATTGGCCAGCACGGTGCCGTCCTGACCGACCAGCACGAAGCAGCCGGATTCAACGCCGGCCTCGATGGTCCCGGTGAGCGTGGTGGTGCCGCCGGCGGCTCCCGACGGACCGGCACCCGGTGAGCCGGTGCCCGCTGACGGGGTCGCGCCGGTCGGCCGACCGGATGGCCCAGCGGCGGAGGGCTTCGCGGTGGACGGCACAGCCGAGGTCGACACGGCAGAGCTCACCGCGGGCGGCGCCGTGGTCGACGGGGCATTGGGAGTCGAGGATCCGCAGGCCACCAGCGACATGCCGCAGAGCGCTGCACCGATCAGGATCAGGGCCGATCGAGGGTTGCGGCGGGGTCCGGCGTTGATCATCCTGGCTCCAGTTCTCCGAACTCGGGCAGCGGTCGGCCGGCCGAATTCCCATCGTCGCATGCAGCGGTCGGTTCGGGGCGGAAGGCGGGGGTCGGTGCATTACCTGGACACGGAAGGCAGGTCGTCGGTGGCAACCATCGAAGACGTGCGGGCGGTGGCGTCGCCGTTGCCGCGCAGCTACGAGGTGGTGGTCCGGGATCGGGTCAAGTTCCGGGTCGGGCAGCTGGTCTATCTGGCGTTCTCCAGGGACGAGTCGTTGCTGGGATTCGCCTTTCCCAAGATCGAACGGGACGCCCTGGTCGCGGCCGAACCCGACCGCTTCCTGCTGCCGAAACCCGTTGACCTGCGCTACAACTGGATCGTGGTCCGGCTCGATCGGATCGACGCCGAGCAGGCGCGGGAGATCGTGCTGGACGCCTGGCAGATGGTGGTCCCGAAGCGGGTCGCGCTGGCGTACCTCGGTCCCGCCGACGGGTGATGTCGAAGGGTGATCGCACTCGATGGGTAATGTCTGACGCTGACCGTTGGCCGACCCGACCCCGGAGGGATCATGAGACGCCCACGACCACTCCTTGCCCTGGCGGCGGCCGCGGCAGCGCTGGTGGCGGGGTGTTCGAGCGGGTCGACGGCGGGGACGACTGCGTCGCCGTCGAGCAGCGCCAGTGCTGGCAGCGCTGCTGCCGACAGCGTCGCCGCTGATACCCGGCCGGCCGATCCGCACGAATCGATGGACCACGGCACCATGTCGATGGCAGCAACGACCGTCGCGTCGCCGACGATCACCGAGAGCAGCACCGCGGCAACGAGTCCGGGCGCGCCGAGTGCCGCTCCGACACCGGCGGCCGTCGACGTGCTGCCCGGGATGCCGCCGGTGGTCGACCCGACCAACATCTACTCCGAGGCCGGCGCGAACATGCTCGGGCCGGCCGCCCAGCAGTCCAAGCAGTACGCCTACGTCCCGCACTCCAAGTCCGGAGACGTGTGGGTGATCGACACCCAGACCTTCCAGGTGGTCGACAAGTTCCCGGTCGGCGTCGAGGTGCAGCACGTGGTGCCGTCCTGGGACATGACGGCCATGTACGCCACCGATGATCTGGGCAACGTGGTCCGCCGGATCGACCCGATCACCGGCAAGGCGGGGGACACCATCGGAGTGTTCGATCCGTACAACATGTATTTCACTCCCGATGGGGACTATGCGATCTCCGTCGCCGAGGCCTACCGCACCCTGGTCTGGTACGACCCGGTCACGTGGCAGGAGATCGATCGTGTCCGGTACCCGGACTGCAAGGGCATCGATCACGGCGATTTCACCCCGGACGGCAAGGTCGCCGTTTTCAGCTGCGAGTTCGACGGCAGGGTCGCCGTCATCGACATGCAGACCCGGCAGCTGATCCGGATGATCGACATGCCGACCCGGAACTACACCATGGGCCCGCAGGACCTGCGGATCGCGCCGGACGGGTCCAAGTTCTACATCGCCGACTCCGATTCCGACGGGGTGTGGGTGCTGGACAAGGATCTACAGACCGTCACCAAGCACATCGCCACCGGCGACGGTGCGCACGGTCTGTACTTCAGCCGGGACGCCAAGCAGCTCTACGTCACCAACCGGCACGAGGGTTCGATCAGCGTGCTGGACGCCTACACCGGCGACATCATCACCAAGTGGCAGCTGCCCGGCGGCGGCAGCCCGGACATGGGCAACGTCAGCGCCGACGGCTCCCAGTTGTGGCTCTCCGGCCGGTACGACTCGGTGGTCTACGTGATCTCCACTGCCGACGGGAGTCTGTTGAAGAAAATTCCGGTCGGGAACGGACCGCACGGGCTCGCGCTGATGCCGCAACCCGGCCGCTACTCGATCGGGCACACCGGCATCACCCGCTGAACCTCAGCGCTGATCAGGCCGGGCGGTCGCCGCCCCGTGCCACCCCGGGGAGCTGGACTCGAACGGTGAGTCCGGGTGGATCGCCCCCTGGGTCGGTGTCGTCCAGGGTCACCGATCCGCCCTGTTGGGTGATCAACTCGCGGACGATGGCGAGCCCGAGGCCACTGCCGCCGCTGTCCCGGTCGCGCGCATGCTGCAGCCGGGTGAAGCGTTCGAAGACCATTTCGCGATCGTCCGGCGCGATCCCGGGACCGTCGTCGATGACGCTCAGCCGGGTGCCGCCGTCACCGGACGGGTCGACCGTCAGCATGACGACCGACGTGGCGTACCGGACCGCGTTGTCCAGCAGGTTGGCCAACACCCGACGCAGCGCACCGGGATCCACCTCGACATCCGGGGACGGTGACGACCGGAGTCTGACCGGGATGCGTGCTCCCGCATATCGTTTCGCCACTTCGGTGGCGAGTTCCACGGGATCGACCTGCAGCTTCGGCGGCGGTCTGCCGTCGTCCACCTTGGCCAGCAACAGCAGGTCCTCCACCAGTCCGCCGAGTCGATCAACCTCGGTCGACAGATCGGCAGTGTCCGGGTCTTCGCCTGTCGCGGCGGCCACCTCCAGCTGTACCCGCAGGCTGGTCAGCGGGGACCGCAGTTCGTGTGCGGCGTCGGCGACGAAGGCGCGCTGTCGGCGGCGGGAGGTTTCCAGCCGGGCCAGCATGTCGTTCAGGGTCTCGGCGAGCCGGCGGATCTCGTCGGCCGAGGCGGGCAGCGGAAGGGTGTCGGCCGAGTTGGTGCCGGTGATCTTCTCGGCGCCCCGACGCAGGGTCTCCACCGGTCGCAAGGTGGCGCCGACGAACAGCCACATGACGACCGCCAGCAGCGCCAGCAACAGCAGGAACCCCACGATCAGCAGGGTCCGGACCACCCGGACGGCGTCGTCGATGTCGCCGGCGGGCGAACCGACGACGACCGTGCTCGGTGAGGTGGCCGGCCCCGCGGCCAGGGCGACCACCCGGACCGGCCCGAGCACGCCGAACTGGGATCCCGGCACGGTGATCGGCCCGGCAAGTGCGGCCGCGGTCTGATCGGGCGACAGTGCCGGTACCAGCCTGTCGGTGCCGGCCGACGCGGCCAGTACCCGTCCCTGATCGTCGATCACCTGAACCAGCGTGGTTCCGCCGGCCGGGACGGGATCCGGGAGCCGGTCGCTCTCGATCAACTGCACGACGTCCTGCCCGGTCTGCCGGGCGGCCGCGTCGGACGCCCGCTCCAGACCCAGTTGCAGGACGATCGTCAGCACGGCGCCGCCGACCGCCAACCCCACGGCGAGGCCGAGCGTGGCCAGCACGACCAGCCGGGTGCGCAGACTCCAGCCACGGCGACGGGCAAGCGGATCCGGGGTGACCGGCGTCGGCGCGGTTGACGTCATCGGTTCAGCCGCCGTCCGGATCGAGTCGATACCCGGCGCCGCGCACCGTCGTCACGGCGTGCCGGTCGAACGGGGTGTCGATCTTCCGGCGCAGGTAGCCGATGTAGACCTCGACCACGTTGGCCTCGGAGGCGCCGTACGACTCCCAGACGTGGTCCAGCAGGTCCAGCCTGCTGATCACCTCGCCGGGATGGCGCATCAGGTACTCCAGCAGCGAGAACTCCCGTGCGGTCAGCACGATCGACTTTCCGCCGCGGGAGACCTGCCGGGCCGACGGGTCCAACAACAGGTCGCCGACCGTGAGCACCGCTGGACGCTCCGGTGCCCCACGACGCAGCAGCGCCCGCAACCGCGCCACCAGGACGACATAGCTGAACGGTTTGGTCAGGTAGTCGTCGGCGCCGACGTCCAGTCCGTCGGCCTGGTCGTACTCGCCGTCCTTGGCCGACAACAGCAGCACCGGTACCCAGTTCTGTTCGCGACGCAGCGTGCGCACCACCTCGTAGCCGGACAACCCCGGCAACATGATGTCCAGCACCACCGCGTCGTAGCTCCCCTGACGGGCCGAGTCCAGGCCGGCGGGCCCGTCGTGCACCAGATCGACGGCGAAACCCTCTGCCCGCAGCCCTTTCTGCAGGGCGCGGGCCAGCCGGACCTCGTCCTCGACGACCAACACCCGCACTGGTGGGTCCCTCCCGCGTCGACCGGCCGTACCGAGTCTCTCAGGGTGCTCTCAGCATCCATCCCCGACCATGGGACATACCCGGCGAACCCGGGTTTCGATCGGCTCCGCTCGACCATGCCCATTTATCCCCGACCATGAGACGTACCCGATGATGCGGGTTCTCTCGACCTTTCCACACCTCTGAGGAAGTGTTCGATGGCTGTGACCAGCACCCACCCCGCGATTCGTTGGGCCGTCCCCGGCGCGATCGTCGCCATTGCGCTCGGCGCTACCGCGCTCACCGCGATTTCGGCCGACGCGACATCGACGCTCCCGCCGCGCAGCGCCGCCCAGCTCCTGGTCGACGTGCAGACCGCGAGTCTCACCAGCATTTCCGGCAACGTCGTGCAGAAAGCCGACCTGGGTCTGCCGGACCTCTCGCAGCTCGCCCCCGGTGACAGCTCCGATTTCACCTCGCTGATCTCGGGGTCGCACACGCTGCGGGTCTGGTACGCCGGCGAGGACCAGCAGCGACTTGCTCTGCTGGGCACCCTCGGCGAATCCGACATCGTCCGGAACGGCACCGACCTGTGGACCTGGTCCAGTGAGACGAATGCCGCGACCCACTACCAGCTGCCCGAGCAGGAACCGGACGCCACCGTTCCCGATGCCGGTGCACTGGCGATCACTCCGCAGCAGGCCGCCGAGCAGGCACTGGCCGCGATCGACCCGAGCACGGCGGTGACCGTCGACGGCACCCCGTCCGTCGCCGGCCGGGACGCGTACGAGTTGGTGCTCACCCCGCGGGACAACAGGTCACTGGTCGGTGAGATCCGGATCGCGGTGGACGCCGAGAAGCACATCCCGCTGCGGGTGCAGGTCTGGGCCGCCGGTGCCGGCACGCCCGCCTTCGAGGTCGGCTTCACCCAGGTCAGCTTCGACACTCCCGGTGCCGAGCAGTTCCAGTTCACCCCGCCGCCCGGTGCCACCGTCACCGAATCGACTCTCGACGAGAGCGACCGTGCTGAGCTCCCGGGTGCCCCGGCTCCCGACCTCGACGCCGCCGGGATCGACGCGGATCCGACCGGCGAACCGACGGTGGTCGGCACCGGCTGGACGACCGTCCTGGTCGCCACCCTGCCGCAGCAGGCGCTGGACGGGTCGACGCCCGAGGCCGCACCGGCTCCGGAGAGCGGATCCGCACCGGAGGGTGGACCGCGCGGCGAGCGGCCGGGTAGCGGAATCGACCTGCAGTCGCTGGTCGGTTCGTTGCCGGCGGTGAGCGGTGAGTGGGGCAGTGGGCACCTGCTGCAGTCCGCGTTGTTCTCGGTGTTGGTCACCGACGACGGCAGGGTGCTCGGCGGAGCGGTGGCGCCCGAGCTGCTGTACGAGGCAGCCGCGCAGTGACCCTGCAGACTGACCCGATGACGGTGGCGAACCCGACGACGGCGAGCGAGCAGTCACCGCCCACGGCGGTGACCTCCGCCGGCCTGACCAAGCGGTTCCGCGGCGGCCAGGTCGCCGTGGACCACATTGATCTCGCGGTGCCGGTCGGCTCGGTCTACGGGTTCCTCGGCCCCAACGGCTCGGGCAAGACGACCACCATCCGGATGCTGTTGGGGCTGGTCCGGCCGACGGCCGGCACCCGCACCCTGTTGGGCGGCCGGATCCCGGAGGACTCGCAACGCGTGTTGCCCCGGGTGGGCGCGCTGGTCGAGGGCCCGGCGTTCCACCTGTACCTGTCCGGCCGGGACAACCTGCGCAGGCAGGACGCGGCCGACCGCACCGCCGACCCGGCCACCAGTGGTGCGCGGATCGCAGCCGCGCTGGAGCGGGTCGGCCTGTCCGCTGCGGCCGGCAAGCGCTACCGCAACTACTCCCTCGGCATGCGGCAACGGCTGGGCCTCGCCGCTGCGTTGTTGCAGCCCCGTGAGCTGCTGATCCTGGACGAACCGACCAACGGGCTCGACCCGCAGGGCACCCGCGAGGTCCGCTCGCTGATCACCGAGCTTTCGGCCACCGGCGTCACGGTGATGCTGTCCACCCACCTGCTGTCCGAGGTCGAGCAGGTCTGCACGCACGTCGGAGTCATGCACGTCGGAAAGCTGGTGGCCCAGTCCAGCCTGACCGAACTCCGGGCACAGTCCGCCCCGCGGATCAGGGTGCAGGCCGACAATCCCGCCGACGCGGCCGCCGGCCTACGCACGTTGGGTGCGACCGACCTGGTGATCGACGGCGACTCGATCACGGCGCTGCCGGGTACGGCGGATCCGGCCGATGTGCTGGCGGCGCTGGTCCGGGCCGACGTCCGGGTGCGGGCGTTCGGTCTGGTGCCGGTCAACCTGGAAGACGTGTTCGTGACCTTGACGGGGGAGGGCTTCGGTGTCAGCGGTTGAGTCGGTGCGGGTCCAGCCCGCCAAGGTCAGCCGGCTATCGAGTCGGTTCCTGCGTTCCGA
>Ga0164308_10000488_pt1 | contig 21911 bp, 17 predicted proteins | sample Whisoiple_246_MG_FD_109983 | JGI IMG/M metagenome (GOLD analysis project Ga0164308, IMG submission 109983) | Soil microbial communities amended with fresh organic matter from upstate New York, USA - Whitman soil sample_246_MG | ecosystem: Environmental > Terrestrial > Soil > Unclassified >...
GTTCGAATCCCGTACGGGTCACCATTTATTTTTATCTACATAATAGTGGAGGATTAGCTCAGCTGGGAGAGCACCTGCCTTACAAGCAGGGGGTCGGCGGTTCGATCCCGTCATCCTCCACCATATATTATCATCGCGGGGTGGAGCAGTTCGGTAGCTCGTCGGGCTCATAACCCGAAGGTCGCAGGTTCAAATCCTGTCCCCGCAACCAAGTGGTCCCGTGGTGTAGCGGTTAACATGCCTGCCTGTCACGCAGGAGATCGCGGGTTCGATTCCCGTCGGGACCGCCATTTTAAATTTAATAAGGCTCGGTAGCTCAGTTGGTAGAGCAAAGGACTGAAAATCCTTGTGTCGGCGGTTCGATTCCGTCCCGAGCCACCATTTTAAAAACATTTGTTTTTAAAATGCCGGTGTAGCTCAACTGGTAGAGCAACTGACTTGTAATCAGTAGGTTGGGGGTTCAAGTCCTCTTGCCGGCACCACAGTTATTGTGGAGGGGTAGCGAAGTGGCTAAACGCGGCGGACTGTAAATCCGCTCCTTCGGGTTCGGCAGTTCGAATCTGCCCCCCTCCACCATTTACAGGGGCATAGTTTAAAGGTAGAACTACGGTCTCCAAAACCGTCAGTGTGGGTTCGATTCCTACTGCCCCTGCCAATTATAAAAATAACATTGCATATATACGTGGCGATTGTGGCGAAGTGGTTAACGCACCGGATTGTGGTTCCGGCATTCGTGGGTTCGATTCCCATCAGTCGCCCCATTTATAAATGATATGCATATTTCAATATTGGGCTATCGCCAAGCGGTAAGGCAACGGATTTTGATTCCGTCATGCGTTGGTTCGAATCCAGCTAGCCCAGCCATATATGCGGAAGTAGTTCAGTGGTAGAACACCACCTTGCCAAGGTGGGGGTCGCGAGTTCGAACCTCGTCTTCCGCTCCAATTTTAATAAAGTTATTTAGTCTTGAGTAAATGGCGGCATAGCCAAGTGGTAAGGCAGAGGTCTGCAAAACCTTTATCACCGGTTCAAATCCGGTTGCCGCCTCCATTTATTTACAAGCTGCCGGGGTGGTGGAATTGGCAGACACACAGGACTTAAAATCCTGCGGTAGGTGACTACCGTGCCGGTTCAAGTCCGGCCCTCGGCACCATTTATAATTTTAACTTGCCTTTTTTATTTTGCCGATGTGGCGGAATTGGCAGACGCGCACGACTCAAAATCGTGTTCCTTCGGGAGTGTCGGTTCGACCCCGACCATCGGTACTTTAGCTTTATTTGACAGGATGATTCCTGTTTTTATTTTTACTTATCGGTCGACAAATTTTGATAATATTTGCGGGTGTAGTTTAGTGGTAAAACCTCAGCCTTCCAAGCTGATGTCGTGAGTTCGATTCTCATCACCCGCTCCATACATATTGTTATCACAACGCAGTGTCTCGCTTTCAAAGCTGAGATGTTGCGTTTTTTATTTTTAGCGTAAATATAGCGTCTATCTTGAAAAGATAGACGCTATATTTACGTACATCAGTTAATGACTTGATAGGTTGCTTCGCCGCCGTGAATTTGAATGAACATGTCACTTAGGGATTTAGTTAGTTTATAAGCCTGTTCTTCTGAAAGTGAAGGCTTTAAATAAATGAACTGTACAGCTTGTGTTGTCTTTTCAGTTACGTACGCTCGGTTAGAATCGACATAAGGGCTTCCGAAAGCTCCTAGGGCATCTTTTGAAATGATTTTATTTTCTAAAGAAATATTACGTTCATTTAGAGCTTCATAAGACTCTTCTTTTTTACCGATAGTAAATTCGATGGGGCCTTCTAAATTAGAGGAATCATAAATTCCAATTGGGACTTCATATTGCAATGAAAAAAAGTTATTAATGTCCACAGCAGAATTGATAGAAGGCAAATACGTTTGTTTTCCTATTCTTCTAATTAAAGCTTCTATAGAAGGACGGTATTTACTTGGATCAGTTCCAAATGTTTTGAAAAGCTTTCTCCACTCGCTAACACCTTCGAATTCTGTTACTTTTTTTGACTCAAGGTCGAAATAAATGGATTCTTGAAAGAGGCGCAGACGTCCTTTTAGCATTTGAGGAGAATCACCAACTTCAATATTTTTATACTGAATGATTCCCATTTTAAAAGAAGGGCAAAGCTGTTTAATAGCGGGCGATAATGTAAAGTTCATTTTTTTGATCCTTTCTATTATAATTAGTATTTGTTCGTTTATAGATACCATCCTATCATTTCATTGAGCGAGAAAACAGTTCAATGCATGAATATATAGAATTTCTTAGAAAGGAGGCCATTACTCACTATGAATGCGTATCAGTTGAAGGAAGAAATTATTTCATACAGCAAAGAGATTGGAATCGATAAGATTGGATTTGCGAGTGCTTCTATGTTTGATGAGTTAAAGAATCGATTGTTAGCACAGCAAGAGTTAGGTTATGCTTCAGGGTTTGAAGAACCTGATATTGAAAAGAGAGTAGATCCCACATTAGTTGTTCCAAAAGCTAGATCTATTATTTCAATTGCACTTGCGTATCCTTCTAAATTAAAGGATGCACCAAAGAGCACAAAGGAAGATCGCCGAGGAATCTTTTGCCGTGCTTCTTGGGGGCAAGATTATCATACGGTTCTACGTGATAGGCTTCAAAAGCTTGAAACCTTCATAAAAGAAAAAGTACCTGCAGCTATCCTTCAATCGATGGTAGACACAGGCGAGCTGTCGGACCGAGCTGTAGCAGAAAGAGCTGGTATTGGCTGGAGCGGTAAGAACTGTGCCATTATTACACCTGAATTCGGTTCCTACGTGTATTTAGGAGAAATGATAACAGATATCCCGTTTCCTCCTGATAAACCGATAGAGGACGGTTGTGGTACTTGTAATAAGTGCGTTGATGCGTGTCCTACGGGTGCGCTTGTAACAGGCGGTCAGCTGAATTCGCAGCGATGCATTGCCTTTTTAACCCAAACAAAAGGGTTTCTGGCTGAAGAATTTCGAAGTAAATTAGGCAATCGTTTATATGGCTGTGATACATGTCAAACTGTGTGTCCTGAAAATAAAGGAAAAGACTTTCATTTTCACCCTGAGATGGAGCCTGACCCAGAACTTGCGAAGCCTAAATTAAAACCGCTCTTAACGATGAGTAATCGTGAGTTCAAAGAGAAATTTGGACATGTTTCAGGTTCTTGGAGAGGGAAAAAGCCAATTCAGCGTAATGCCATTATTGCACTGGCCCATTTTAAAGATCAAACCGCCGTTCCAGATTTAATTGAGTTAATTAAAAATGACGTTCGCCCTGTCATTCGAGGAACAGCGGCATGGGCGTTAGGCAAAATTGGCGATAAAGAAGCGTTAGATACACTTATGAACTTAAGAGAAAAAGAAAAGGACCAAGAAGTAATTGAAGAAATGTCAAAAGGTATAGAGATGCTTCAAGAGATCTAAACCGTATTTTTATTGATAAAGTTAGCTAATGAGTCATAGCGTATAATAAACGCTTAGAAAAGTGGTGACATTATGCTAACAAAAAGGAATGTATTATATACTTTAATTAAAGCACGTGCGGACAGCTATGTAAAAGGTGAGCTGCATGAAGACTTCAAGCCTTTCATTGAACAGCAGTGTGAGCTAAAGCGGTCTCTTATAAAAAAAAGAGAAGTTGATGTTTTAAAATGTAATATGAAAGGTTCTATTCAATCTGCTCATACGGATCAGGAAGAAACTAGAGTATTATATAAGGTGCACATTCAGGCATTTTTAAAACAAAACGATTTTTTCTATATAGAAGAAGAAATTGAAGATCGTTTAGCTCTTTTTTATAAAGATACGCTTATTCAAGATGAGCTGCTGGTAAAGGACTTTTTTGAAGATGAGGTTGAAATGGATGTGGAAGAAGTAGAGGAAGACGAAGAAAGAGCCTCTTATTATGATCGTCTTGCGGCTGTTCAGTATGCAGAAAAATATTGGGATAAACCTAATGAAAGTTATAAGCAGTTTGAGGTAAACTGCACCAACTATATCTCACAGTGTTTGCATGCAGGAAAGGCGCCGATGCGGGGATATCCTAAAAAAGCAAACGGATGGTGGATGAGAGGGAACGCCTGGAGCTATAGCTGGGCAGTTGCTCATTCCATGCACAGCTATTTAAGTAACTCTAAATCAGGACTTCGGGCTGTGAGGAAATCTTCAGCAAGAGAACTTGTCCCGGGAGACGTTATCTGCTACGATTTTGAAGGAGATGGAAGATGGAATCATACGACGATTGTTGTAGCAAAAGACGGTCACGGTATGCCTCTTGTGAATGCGAACACGTATAATAGTCGAATGAGATATTGGGCCTATGAAGATTCAACGGCTTACACGCCAAAGATTAAGTATGATTTTTTCCATATCGTTGATCGGTAAGTCTTTCGTTTTAGCAAGTTAGTGGTATAATGATGAATAGATTTGTTAGCAGAGGTGAAAATTTGTGGGAGTACACGTAGTGTTATTTCAACCAGAAATTCCAGCAAATACAGGAAATATTGCGCGAACATGTGCAGCAACAAATACGACGCTGCATTTAGTTCGGCCGTTAGGCTTTTCAACAGATGATAAAATGTTAAAGCGAGCTGGATTGGATTACTGGGAATTTGTAAATGTGGTGTATCATGATTCATTAGAAGAAGTATTCGAAAAGTATCCTGAAGCAGGTTTCTACTTCATCACAAAATTTGGTCAGCAGCCACATACAACATTTGATTATAGTGACTTAGAGCAGGATCATTTCTTCGTATTTGGAAGAGAAACAAAGGGTCTGCCAAAGCACATTATTGAAGAGAACATGGAAAGATGTCTTCGTTTACCGATGACAGAAAATGTTCGTTCTTTAAATTTATCTAATACAGCAGCTATTTTAATCTATGAAGCGCTGCGTCAACAAAATTATGCTGGTTTATCTTAAGTAAAAAGCGAGGTTCAAATTTTATTGAACCTCGCTTTTTTATTTATGTCGACGATGATATGTAGTGGTTATTTTTTAACGCCCGGTTTATCATTGTATCCCGCTCTGAAGATGGATGCTAAAAAAGCAATTGTTACTCCTAATACTAAAAGTAAGCGCATTGATTTTCCTCCTCAATGTAATTAAAAGGATTATACAGCTACTGCAGTTAAAACCGACTTCCCATATCCCATGATGATAATAATGACAAAATAACTCTTCTAGAGACATAAGTTCTCTAACAAAGTTTAACCGTTCCTTCTTACTCTTTTATTATAGCTAATAAATACTTCACTGTGAATGCCTAGCAAGGACAAATTTCTGAATTTTACAATTTAAAAAGCATGTTCAAACATTTTGCTGCATAGATTGTATTAATCTTGTTCACTAGCACCATAACTAGTAGGGGAGGTCCTTTAATGGATATATTAAAGAAAGTTGAAAGATACCGCGAAGAAGAGAATCGTCTTAAGTGGGAAGGGACATTTGAAGAGTACCTAAAGCTGATTAAAGATGAGCCTTTAATTGCTCAGCCTGCACACTCTAGAGTATACAACATGATAAAGGATGCAGGAATTGAAGAGGTAAATGGTAAAAGACATTATAAATTTTTCAGTGGACAAATGTTTGGACTTGAAGATTCGCTAGAACGCTTGGTGGAAGAATATTTTCATCCCGCTGCAAAGCGTTTAGATGTTCGTAAACGTATTTTACTTTTAATGGGTCCAGTAAGTGGTGGTAAATCGACGCTAGTGACCATGTTAAAAAGAGGGCTTGAAGCTTATTCGCTTACTGATCGAGGAGCTGTTTACGCTATTAAAGGATGCCCAATGCATGAAGATCCGCTGCATTTAATTCCACATCATTTACGTAAAGACTTCTTTGAAGAGTATGGTATCCGAATCGAAGGAAACTTATCTCCTTTAAATACAATGCGATTAGAGGAAGAGTATGGCGGCAGAATTGAAGACGTCATTATCGAACGCATTTTCTTCTCAGAGGACAAACGAACTGGAATTGGAACGTTCAGTCCTTCTGATCCGAAATCTCAAGACATTGCCGACCTAACAGGAAGCATTGACTTTTCAACAATTGCAGAGTATGGATCTGAGTCAGATCCGCGTGCTTACCGCTTTGACGGAGAGCTTAATAAAGCAAACCGGGGAATGATGGAGTTCCAGGAGATGTTAAAATGTGATGAGAAATTTTTATGGCATTTACTCTCTTTAACCCAAGAAGGAAACTTTAAAGCAGGAAGATTTGCTTTAATTAGTGCAGATGAATTAATCGTAGCGCATACAAATGAAACAGAGTATCGCTCGTTTATTTCCAATAAGAAAAATGAAGCTTTGCATTCACGAATTATTGTAATGCCTGTTCCATATAACTTAAAAGTGAGTGATGAGGAAAAAATTTATGACAAAATGATTCGTGAAAGTGACGTATCAGATGTTCATATTGCCCCTCATACGTTACGTATTGCGTCTATCTTTACTACATTAACGAGATTAAAAGAGCCTAAAAAAGGCGATATCGATTTATTAAAGAAAATGCGCCTATACGACGGTCAATCTGTAGAAGGCTATAACGATGCAGACGTAGAAGAGTTACAAAAAGAGTATACGGATGAAGGAATGAGTGGTATTGATCCTCGTTATGTCATTAATCGCATTTCATCTACCATCATTCGAAAAGATATTAAATCAATCAATGCATTAGATGTACTGCGTTCATTGAAAGAAGGGTTAGCACAGCATGCGTCTATTTCTGCTGAGGATCGAGAGCGTTACCTGAATTATATTTCTCTGGCGCGTAAAGAATATGATGAAATTGCTAAAAAAGAAGTGCAAAAAGCGTTCGTTTATTCGTATGAAGAGTCCGCTAAAACATTAATGGATAATTATTTAGATAATGTCGAAGCATACTGCAACAAAAATAAGCTTCGTGATCCGCTAACAGGAGAAGAGTTAAATCCAGATGATAAATTAATGCGTTCAATTGAAGAACAAATTGGTATTTCAGAAAATGCAAAAAAAGCATTCCGCGAAGAAATCTTAATTCGTATTTCGGCTTATGCACGTAAAGGAAAACGATTTGATTATAATTCCCATGAGCGCTTACGCGAAGCGATTCAGAAAAAATTGTTTGCGGATTTAAAAGACGTAGTGAAAATTACAACGTCCACTAAAACACCAGATGAGCAGCAGCTGAAGAAAGTAAATGAAGTAGTGGCTCGATTGATTGATGAGCATGGATACAATTCAGTATCTGCTAATGAACTGCTGCGCTATGTAGGAAGTTTGTTAAATCGATAACTCAGTACTAACAAGAAAACATGGCACTTCCGATCTGTGCCATGTTTTTCTTATCTCTTAAAATAAACTCTGCATAATTAGGCTAATGTGTAGTACGCATTGCACTTAACCATCATATGATAAGTCATAAACATATACATGACACTAGACACTATAAAATGAATAGTTAATAGTGAAAGAATTAGTTAGCAAGTATACCATTCTTGCGCATAGGATAAGAGTAACCAACCTTTGAACTAAAGGTATTTGTCAGAAACTTTCGGTATAGCTTATGCATGCCGAGTAAAAACGTGCAGGTGTTTTTTAAATAAGGAGGGGAATAGCGTGGGAAAAGAAGTAGATAAAAGTTTTGCTGTCTCAAAAGAAGACTGGTCCCTCCATCGTAAAGGCCACGATGATCAAAAAAGACATCAAGAAAAAATTAAAGAAGCAATTAAAAATAATTTACCGGATTTAATTACAGAAGAAAATATCGTGATGTCCAATGGAAGAGAAGTTGTTAAAATTCCGATCAAATCATTGGATGAATATCGAATTCGGTACAATTATGATAAAAACAAACATGTGGGTCAAGGTGATGGAGACAGTAAAGTTGGGGATGTAGTAGCACGTGATGGATCTGCTGGAGATGGTCAAAAAGGAGCAGGGAAAGGTCAAGGAGCAGGTGACCAGGCTGGAGAAGACTACTTTGAAGCAGAAGTGTCTCTTATGGAGCTTCAAGAGGCTTTATTTGCTCAATTAGAACTGCCTAATCTTCAGCGAAAAGAATCTGATCAAATTGTTGTGGAACACATTGAATTTAATGATATACGACGTACAGGTTTGATGGGGAATATTGATAAAAAACGAACGATGATGAGCGCTTATAAGCGAAATGCAATGACAGGAAAGGCTGCTTTTCATCCTATTTATCCGGAGGATTTAAAATTCAAAACGTGGAATGAAGTTATAAAGCCAGAATCGAAAGCAGTCGTCTTAGCTATGATGGATACGAGCGGTTCGATGGGCATATGGGAAAAGTATATGGCAAGAAGCTTTTTCTTTTGGATGACACGCTTTTTACGTACGAAATATGAAACAGTGGAAATTGAATTTATTGCGCATCATACAGAGGCAAAAGTAGTATCAGAAGAAGACTTTTTCTCCAAAGGAGAAAGCGGAGGAACCATCTGTTCATCTGCTTACCGAAAAGCGCTTGAATTAATTAACCAAAAGTATGATCCGAGCCGCTATAATATTTACCCGTTTCATTTTTCAGATGGCGATAACTTAACTTCAGATAACGCAAGGTGTGTAAAGTTAGTAAATGAATTAATGAAAGTGTCAAATATGTTTGGATATGGGGAAGTGAATCAGTACAATCGACATTCCACTTTAATGTCTGCTTACAAAAATATTCAAGACGAAAGTTTTAGACACTTTATTTTAAAACAAAAATCAGACGTTTTTCACGCGATGAAAAGCTTTTTTAGAAAAGAAACAGAAGACCAGAAATATGCTTAACCTAAAAGGCCTAGACTTGTTATCTAGGTCTTCTTTATGCGGTTTATTCAGCTCTTCTTTGGAGATAGTAAAAGTACGACTTTATCCAAAAGGAGAATAAGTGAATGAACGAAAATATAAAGAGCGAAATGCAAAAACATCAACAAAATCAGCGGTTGAACGCAGCTGAGTTAGGTTACTTATGGGCGCAATATTTAGGTGATACGCTGTATGTATGTGTTCTTGGGTATTTTCTATCTGTTGTAAAAGATGCCGAGATTAAGGAGCTCTTAAAAAAAGCCCATCAGATTTCACAAACTCATGTAGACGAATTGACGGAATTATTCAGTTTGGAAAAAATTCCAATACCAGTAGGTTTTGGAGAACAAGATGTGAACAAAGGAGTTCCTGCTTTATTTGATGATATTTTTATGGCTATTTATGTAAATGAAATGGCAATTGGAGGTATGAAGAAATATGCCAGAGCCCTAAGCGCAGTGAGAAGGCAAGATATTTATGCTCACCTGTCTCGATGTGTAAAAGAAAGCGACAGTCTTTTAGAGGATTCTAACCACGTTATTTTAAGAAAAAGCATGCTGATGAGACCTCCGGTTATTCCTTATCCGGTAAAAGTGAATTTTGTGGACCAGAAAACGTTTATATCACCATTTTTCTCTCAAATGCATCCTCTAACTTCTTTGGAGGTCACGGCTATTCAAGAAATTGTTAATACAAATGTATTAGGTAAAACGCTGATGCTGGCATTTAGTCAAGTAGCTACCACACAAAAATTACGCTCTTATTTTTTTGATGGAGTTAAACTTGCGAGTAAGCAAATCAAGCAATTCACTGAGTTATTGTCTGAAGCTGACCTACCAAGTCCGCGTCTGCTTGATGCATATGTAACCAACTCAACGATTTCACCGTTTTCAGATAAACTGATGATGTATCATACTTCCACAGCGGTGACAATTGCTATTGATAACTGCGGCGCTGGCTTATCTATGTCGTTCCGTTCGGATGTCGCAGTAGAATTTTCTCAGCTAATCGGGCGTATAGGGAAGTATGGAAAAGATGGAATTCGGATTATGATTGAGCAAGGTTGGATGGAAGAACCTCCAATGGCAACAGACCGTAAGAAGTTGGCGGAGAAATAATAAGGAGTATGTTGTAGATTATCATTAATTTTGCGGTATTGAAACATATATAGCTAAGCGAAAATAGATTGCTCTAGACCCACTTGAATGAGCAGTGATAAGATAAAAAAGCTGATTTTTCAAGAAGTAAGTCGAGGTGTGCAAATGAACAACAGTATAAGGGAGTCCATTGCCAAAAAAGTAGCATGGATTAGCGTATGGAGCAATATTGCCCTTACGCTAGGAAAAGTAATAGTAGGATGGATTGGAAATAGTGATGCTGTATTTGCTGATGGTATTCACTCTGCAGCGGACGTATTTGCCTCTATTATTGTCTTGTTGGTTATACGAGTAGCAAATAAACCAGCAGATGATGACCATCCATATGGACATGGAAAAGCAGAAGTGATTGTCTCAGGAATCGTAGGAATTATTTTATTGCTTGTATCATTTTATGTGGTATTTGAAGGAGTCGTTGGTTTATTCCATCCGGTTGAATCTCCAAATATTTTAGCCATGTGGATTGCTGTTATTTCATACATAGCAAAGGTATTGTTGTACCGTTATTCTTTGAACGTAGCGAAGCAGCACCACAGTAAGGCAATTGAGGCAATTGCATTTGATCATAAAGCAGATATTGTTGCTTCTATTGCAGCGGCAATTGGTGTTTTATTATCGATTATTGGTGATAAAATGGATGTTCAACTGCTGTTATACGGAGATAAAATAGCAAGTATCTTTGTTGCTTATTTAATTTTTAACATTGCCAGACAAATGATGGGAGAGTCTTTTCAAATCTTAATGGAAGGCAATATTGACGAAGAGCTACTGAAAGAACTTGAAGAAAGTATTTATGAATTTGAAGATGTGAAGCGGATTGATCGGGTTCGAGCAAGAGAGCATGGCCATTACATATTAGTTGATATACGTATTTCGATTGATCACTTTAAAACAATTAAGGAAGGTCATGATCTGGGACGAGAAATCAAAGCAACACTTATGAAAAAGCATGATAATATTCAGGAAGTATTAATCCATTTGAATCCTTATTATCCAGATTAAATAAGAAGCAGCGAAGTGTTATCTCGCTGCTTCTTATTATTTATAGATGTAGAAATTAATGAAATGAGTAGAATAAAATGATGAGGATTTTTATTTATAAAGAATCAAGTTTAATAAAATTGTATAAAGGGAATTGTATTTATTTATTGATGTGATAGGATAAAAAAGCATGTAAATGCATTCACTACGAATGAAAGCAGTAGACGGGTACATATAGATAATAATAAATGGTTTTGGGAGTCAAAGAAGGTGATGTTGAAGTGAATGTAAGCATCAGGTCAATCGTTAAAAAAGTCATGTTCATTCTATTTATTGCGTATACGGCAGTGGTCATTTATGCTACTCTCATACGGGAAAACGAACATGTTTACGGAAAAGCAATGAACTTGGATTTATTTAGCACGATCCGTCTGATGTGGGACAGCGGGAATATAATGCTCACTCTGACAAATATACTGGGGAATATCGTGATGTTTGCGCCGCTTGGAATGTTTATCCCTTTGTTTATGAAGTGGTTTGACGGTTTTATTCAAGTGTTTACGACAGGTTTCTTAATCAGTTTTCTGATTGAAATTTTACAGTACAAGCTAACGGAACGAGTATTTGATATTGATGATATCTTTTTGAATACGCTAGGTACATTTATAGGCTGGGTTATTATTAAAATACTATATTGGATTAAGAACATGCTGAAAGCACGTTTCAAAAAAAGATGAAATTGAGAGACGTAACGAAATTAATCCAATCTAAAGACGAACAAATGGGATTAAGGAGCTAGTATGGATAGCTTGTTACATCGCGGTTGATTTCCGTACAAGACTTCGCTTTCCGCGGGCGGTGAGTCTCCTCGTCGCTTACGCTCCTGCGAGGTCTCACTTATTCTGCTTTTCCCTCAGGAGTCTTCGCCTTGCCTTCCAATCAACCGCTAGAAATAACTACATGCATGAAATCTACGTTCACCCTACCAATGAAAAAATCCGAGCGAGCTGGATTCTTAATCAAGAATTCAACTCGTTCGGATTTTTCTTCAACTAAAATACTTTTGGCTCAGCCTCTGCTTGTTGTTGATAGAAACACTTAATGCAGCGTCTTACGGAAGAATGTGAGGATTCAACGATAATGTGCTGACAATTTTGCTGAACAAATAATAACTTTCTTTCAAGCTGCTTAATTTGTTCTTTAAGCTGTTCTACTTCATTATTGATAGATATTTGAACCACTGTTAACAAACTCTTTAGCTTTTTCTTTCATTCCTTCTTTTCTTACTTCGTGTACATCTTTTTCATTTTCTTGAGCCATGTTACGAATATCTTGAGAAATACGCATCGAACAGAATTTAGGTCCACACATTGAACAGAAATGGGCTGTTTTAGCACCTTCAGCGGGAAGTGTTTCATCGTGATATTCTTTTGCGCGCTCTGGATCTAGTGACAGGTTAAATTGATCATTCCATCTAAACTCAAATCTTGCTTTAGACAGCGCGTTATCGCGTTTTTGTGCTCCTGGATGGCCTTTTGCTAGGTCAGCGGCATGCGCAGCAATTTTATAGGTGATAACGCCTTCTCGAACGTCTTCTTTATTCGGAAGTCCTAAATGTTCTTTTGGCGTTACGTAGCAAAGCATAGCTGTCCCAAACCAGCCAATCATTGCAGCCCCAATACCTGATGTAATATGGTCATAGCCTGGAGCGATGTCGGTTGTAAGCGGTCCAAGAGTATAGAAGGGAGCTTCCTGGCATATTTCCATTTGTTTATCTACGTTTTCTTTGATGAGGTGCATAGGAACATGTCCAGGGCCTTCAATCATAACTTGAACATCGTGTTTCCAAGCAATTTTAGTTAATTCACCAAGCGTTTCTAATTCACCGAACTGTGCCTCATCATTAGCATCTGCAATGGAACCAGGACGTAGCCCATCGCCAAGCGAAATAGAAATATCGTATGCTTTACAGATTTCACAGATTTCTTCAAAGCGAGTATATAAAAAGTTCTCTTCATGATGAGCTAAACACCACTGCGCCAAGATGGATCCTCCGCGTGAAACAATACCTGTCGTACGTTTGGCTGTCAGAGGAATATAGCGTAAAAGAACACCTGCGTGAATAGTAAAGTAATCAACACCTTGTTCTGCTTGTTCAATTAATGTATCGCGATATGCTTCCCACGTTAGATCTTCTGCTACGCCTTTTACTTTTTCAAGCGCTTGGTAAATAGGAACGGTCCCTACAGGAACAGGCGAGTTGCGGATAATCCATTCGCGCGTTGTGTGGATATCCTTTCCTGTTGATAAATCCATAATTGTATCGGCTCCCCAACGCGTTGCCCATGTCATTTTTTCTACTTCATCTTCAATAGCTGAACGAATAGCTGAATTTCCGATATTAGCATTGATTTTCACGTGGAATTTGCGGCCGATAATCATCGGTTCGCTCTCAGGGTGATTGATATTATTAGGGATAATGGCACGCCCTCTTGCTACTTCTTCACGCACGACTTCAGGATCCATCTGTTCACGAATAGCGATAAATTCCATTTCGGGTGTGATGATTCCTTTTTTCGCATAGTGCATTTGCGTTACATTTTGATTTTTTTTCGCGCGCAACGGTAAACGATTAGTGATAAAGCGCTCGTACTGATCTCTTGGATCACCATCATAATACCCGTTATCCTGTGGCTGAACCGTACGGCCTTGATATGTTTCTACATCATTTCGTTCTGCAATCCACTTTTCGCGCAGAGCCGGTAATCCTTTTTGTAAATTAATTTCATAACAGGGATCTGTATAAACACCGCTCGTGTCGTATACACGTACGGGACTATTTTCTTCTTCACCAAAAGATCCTGTAGTAGGAGACTGATGAATTTCACGCATAGGCACTTTAAGGTCTTCTCTGGATCCTTGGACATATACTTTGTGACTGTTTGGAAAAGGCTTTTTCATAGAAACTGATACATTTTGTTTTGACATTACATATTCCTCCGGTTTCGCATAAAGTGTAGCTATACCGAACCATAAAAAAATCGGGTTCTGTGATAGACAGAACCCGATGGAATAGGCGAAAAAAGAATAAACATATACTATTCTTTTCAAGACTACTTCCCTCCGCTGGTATAACCCAAATCAGGTTCAAAGGGTTAAAGAGTTTTATTGCACTCTTCTCTCAGTCTGAGCTATCAGACACCCCTAGTAGAAATAACATTCAAATTATTCAATTTACGGCTTAAGTTTACCATCATTCGGTAAAAAATCAACCCTTAAATAAAAAAAGCTAGACAATTAACGTTGTCTAGCAGCATCGATTGCAATCACAATAGCTGTAATAATATGCATGATAAACCCTAAAAATGGAATCCAAGCAACCAGTGAGGTAACAATCCCTAGTATGTTTCCATAAGCAGATAAACCTCGTCTATTAGCTAAAATGAGCGTGATAGCATGAAGAATAAATCCAATAAAAAGAGGAGTATAACTAAAGCCCATAACAATCCCCGCGCCAATTAAAGGAATTCCCAGCAAGGCTTCATACCCAGCAGTGACCCATTTCATTGTACGTACATTTCCATTCATAGTAAAAAGCCTCCTAAAAAAGATACTACTATATACGAGAAAAGAGAGAAAAAAGTTTCAAATTACTTAGGGGATATGTCGTATAAGCAAGCACTAGTTGATTAAAATGATAGATAACAGTAAAGGAGATGGAAAAAACATAATGATTTAGTCATATTTTCACACTAAAGAAAAATAGTCTAGATGATTCATTTTTAGCTAAGGGCCCGGAATTTATACCGAACATAGTGACTAATTTCTAAAATAAATAAAAGCTGATATTGTGTTTTTTGGTTATAGCATGTAAGGTTTTTATTACAAATTATTAAAGATTCTTATCTTTTTGCAAATACACATTGTATTTCATAGTTTTAACAATTATGATAAAAAAGCAAGTGTCAAAATAGGAAAATAGTTGAGCATGTAAAACGAAGCGATAAGCTTATTAATTTGAAAGAAAGGCAAGGTACATAGCTTTATGTGGGAAATTATTGTAGCAATCATTTTAGGGATTGTAGAAGGTTTAACAGAGTTTGCTCCTGTTTCGTCAACTGGGCATATGATTATTGTGGATGACCTGTGGTTAAATTCAAAAGAATTATTTTCATCTCCAGTAGCTAATACATTTAAAATTGTTATTCAGCTAGGGTCGATCTTAGCAGTAGTTGTTATTTTTAAAGATCGTTTTATTAATTTATTAGGATTAGGAAAAAAACCAGCTGCTCCAATTGGACCGACAAATCGCTTGAATTTAATGCAGGTAATTGTTGGTCTGTTACCCGCAGGAGTGTTAGGACTTTTGTTTGATGATTACATTGATGAACATTTGTTTTCTTTAAATACGGTGCTAATTGGCTTAGTGGTCGGAGCTGTATTAATGATTCTAGCAGATTTGTTTGGACCTAAACGTCCGCGTGTAGAGACGGTGGACCAAATGTCTTATGGACAAGCACTGGGTATAGGACTGTTTCAATGTATTGCTCTTTGGCCAGGTTTTTCTCGTTCAGGCTCAACGATTTCAGGAGGGGTTCTTCTTGGAATGAGCCATAAGGCAGCCGCAGATTTTACATTTATTATGGCAGTGCCAATCATGGCAGGAGCAAGTGGACTTTCATTGGTTAAAAACTGGCAGTATTTCACATCAGATGCACTACCGTTTTTTATTGCTGGTTTTATCAGCGCCTTTATTTTTGCGCTGGTATCTATTCGCTTTTTCCTGAAATTAATTAATCGTATCAAATTAGTACCATTTGCACTATATCGAATTGTTTTAGCAGCTATTCTATATTTTGTATTTTTATAAAATAAACACGCGTGTTCTTTAGTCCCTTAAACTTCTAATAGAGACTCAAAGAGCAAGAAAAAGCTATTGCAATGTTGCAATAGCTTTTTTGCATAAATATATATTATCGCCTTTTGAAAGCGTTTTACAAACATGGGTATTGACAAAACGTGTCGAAAAATAGTAAATTAATATTTGTGCAGTATAAAGTTAAGTAAAAGTAAGACTTCTGTTTAGTTTTATTGACTGTAAAAAACGTATGACAACGTATAGATCGTTTTAATTTTATAAAAACTGAATAATAAGCTTAATCGTATAGAGCGGGGGAATCATTATCGGCAGTAAAGCTGCCTTGGGGTGAATCCTTACAAAAGGTAGGAAACTCTCAATTCCGAATCCGACAGTTAACCCCGTTTGCTTTATTGAGAGAAAGAGCCCAAAATAGCGTAAGTAAAAGGCTGTTCTTTCTTAAGAATAGTCTTTTTTTGTTTTTTCAGAAAAGTATATACAAATGTCATACATCTTTGGGGAGGTACATCTATGAAAAAAATTCGTTTTGGTTTGGCTACGCAGATTTTTACCGGTTTAATCCTTGGTGTTCTTGTAGGGGTAATTTGGTTTAACGATCCGCGTGTAGTAACATACCTACAGCCGCTAGGAGACCTATTTTTAAGATTAATTAAGATGATTGTTATTCCAATTGTTATCTCAAGCTTAGTCGTTGGAGTTGCAGGAGCAGGGAGCGGTAAACAGGTCGGAAAGCTCGGCGTTAAAACCATTCTCTATTTTGAAATTATTACGACTTTTGCAATTGTAATCGGTGTATTGATTGCTAATATTTTTCATCCTGGGCAAGGTGTAGACATTCATTCAGCACAGAAGAGTGATATTTCACAATACGTTGAAACATCCGAACAGCAAGAAGGAAAGTCAGTGGCTGAAACTTTCTTACACATTGTTCCAACAAACTTTTTCCAGTCAATTGTTGAAGGAGACATGCTAGCAATTATCTTCTTTACAGTGTTATTTGCACTTGGAGTAGCGGCAATTGGGGAAAGAGGAAAGCCAGTTGTACAATTCTTCGACGGCGTTTCTCACGCAATGTTTCACGTGGTAAACCTTGTAATGAAAGTGGCTCCAATTGGTGTATTTGCTTTAATTGGTGTAACAGTTTCAAAATTCGGCTTAGATTCACTCCTTTCATTAGGAAAGCTTGTTATCTTAGTTTACTTAGCGTTAATTTTCTTCCTACTTGTTGTATTGGGAGGAATTGCGAAATGGGCAGGAATTAACATCTTCCACTTATTCCGCTATATGAAAGATGAACTGTTGTTAGCATACAGTACATCTAGTTCTGAGACAGTTCTTCCGCGTATCATGGAAAAACTTGAAAAGATGGGCTGTCCAAAAGCTATCGTATCGTTCGTTGTACCAATTGGTTATACATTTAACCTAGATGGTTCCGTTCTTTATCAAGCGATTGCAGCGTTATTCTTAGCGCAGGTGTATGGTATTGATTTAACGATCGTTCAACAGCTGACGCTCATTCTTGTATTGATGGTTACATCTAAAGGAATGGCTGCAGTGCCAGGAACATCATTTGTTGTATTACTAGCTACTCTTGGAACAATCGGTGTTCCCGCAGAAGGATTAGCCTTCATTGCTGGAGTAGACAGAATCATGGATATGGCACGTACGGTTGTTAATTTAGTAGGAAACACACTAGCCGCAATTGTAATGTCTAAATCAGAAGGCAAATTTGACCCTAAAAAAGGTACAGAGGTCATGAAAGCCGGCTAATTTATAAATTAAAAAGCTACTTATTCTATTCAAAAAATTAGAATAAGTAGCTTTTTTCATAATAATTCCTTTATTATTATGGGAATTGACCCTATAATATGTAACATCAGGTATAAAAATATCCAAATTTTATTCTTATATAAAGCAGTCACTGGTTCCTTTCTTTATCAGTAAATATAGAGATAGCTTAGCTAGTAGGGGGATAGTAGAGTATGTGGAAAAAGCGAATATGGGTCATCGCCTCGATAGTAATCGTATGTTTGTTAATCCCTTACAGTTTACCGATTGTGTTTGCTTTATTAACAGCATTAGCACTTGAGGGTATTGTTCAGAAATTGCATCAATCTTTTAAAATGAAGAGAGTCTATGCAGTGCTTATGACCTTCATTTTATATGTTGTTTCGCTCATACTTATTGGATTTTTTATTGTTCGGACAATCGTTACGCAAGTGGTTGCTCTTTCAAAAATAGCGCCTTCCTTTGTAAAAGAAATCTATGAAACCGCGATTTATCCAACTATTATTAAGTGGAAATACTATTCAAACGCTCTTCCTACAGAAGTGATTTCTTCTATCGAGCGCACGCTTGAAAAGACCGTAAATTCATTAGATTCTCTATTAAAAAGTACCGTAGAAATCATCATTAGCTTTGCCGCTACTGTTCCTGGGTTTCTATTAGAGTTTCTTATTTATTTAGTAGCGCTTGTATTTATCAGCCTTGAGCTGCCTGCTATTAAAAATAAAATTAAGTCATTTTTAACAGAAGAAACGAAATATAAGCTACAAGTTGTCATCACTCAGCTTATCCAAGCGGGGGTTGGTTTTATTAAGGCACAAATTATCTTAAGTGTCATGACGTTTGTAATGGCTTATGTAGGGCTTTGGCTATTAGATGTTCCGTATACCGCGCTGCTTAGTTTATTAATTGTAATTGTCGATATCTTACCAATCCTTGGGACAGGATCGGTGCTCGTTCCATGGGGAATTTTTGCTCTTACGCAAGGGCATGACTCATTAGCAATCGGCTTATTTATTCTATTTGGAGTCATTACGGTAGTAAGACGTGTAGTAGAACCGAAAGTATTTTCTACAAATATGGGTATTTCGCCTTTGGCTGCACTAGTTAGTTTGTACATTGGATTTAAACTTTTAGGCTTTGTCGGATTATTTTTAGGACCGGCTTTAGTTATTTTATACGATGCTCTTCGTAAAGTAGGTATTATTCAAATTAACTTTAAACTATAAAAGCGCTGGATAAAACTAGCGCTTTTTTTTATTGAAACTTTTGTAGTACGTAATACGTAAAGAGGGAAAGGAAAAAACTATGCCGCGTTGGTTTTTATCTATCAATCGGCTAAATTATAGTTTTGCAGTCTTAGATTTAATGACATGAGGAGGAGAATTTTTGTTAGAGTCGGTTTTACTTTCTTTAATTGAAGCGCTAAAACAGCTCTCTTATTTTGGCGTAATTTTAGCATTAACGTTTGAATTTGTCCCGGCAGAGCTTGTTTTACCTTTAGTAGGGTATTGGGTGTATCAAGGTGATATGAACTTGTATCTGGCTATCCTTGCAGGTACAGTAGGCGGTGTTTGTGGACCGTTGACTCTTTATGCACTGGGACGTTACGGTGGACGACCGCTGGTTTTAAAATATGGAAAATACTTTTTGGTGAAAGAAAAAGAAATTGACGCCGCTGATCGCTTTTTTAATAAGTATGGCAGCGGGGTTGCTTTTTTTGGACGCTTTATTCCAGGAGTGCGCACGGCTATCTCTTTTCCGTGCGGGATGGCAAAAATGAATGTATGGCTGTTTTCTATTTACACATTTGTTGCGATGCTTCCAGTAACGGCTATTTACGTATATTTAGGATATAAGTTAGGACCTAAGTGGAAAGAGGTGGGGCCGATTGTGTCTCAATATATGCAGCCTATTGGAATCGGAATTGTTGTTTTAATTGCATTGTTTTTTATCATTAAATATGTGCGGAATAAACAAGTAGGGCAGAGCTGATAAATCGAGGAAAAGAGTGAGGATATGTCAGAGCATGAGCAGTTAAGAGTAGAGTTACGAAAAATTGAAAAGTGGGAGAAAGACCAAAAAGGACTTTTTTTCTGGGAGCGGCTGGCTCGCTTGCCTTTTTCAGCTTTAGATAAAGTAACGCCAAAGTTCATTCATCAAAAAATAGAAAAATTATTAGATGAAATTGCTAAGTATGTTGATAATGGAGGCCAGTATTTAGCTAATACGTCTGCCACGCTAGAGAAAGCATCAGCTCAATTACAAGAAAAGAAGCAGCTTTCAATAGAGGATATTCAGCATTTATCTCTGCAAGAAATGGATGGATTGGCGGAGTATTTTATTGAAGTCCGAAAAAAGAATGCACAGCTGCAAGGAGCTACAACCGGGGTAGGGGGGATTTTTACACTGGCGATTGATATTCCTTTTGTATTGGGACTTACACTTAAGACACTGCAAGAAGTGGCTGTTTCTTATGGTTACGATCCCACTGAGCAAGAGGAACGCATTTTCATGGTCAAATGCATGCAGTTTTCATCCTCTGATATTGTAGGAAAGCGTGCGATTTTAGAAGAATTAGCAAGCGGCAATCGAACGCAGAGCTTGCAGCAGCTGCAAGGGTGGAGAGAAGTGTTTCTAACCTACAGGGACAACTTGGGATGGAAAAAGCTGTTTCAAATGATTCCTATAGCAGGAATGGTATTTGGAGCGTATATTAACAAACAAGCGATTAGCGATATAGGGGAAGTTGGAATGATGCTTTACCGTAAAAGACGCATTTTGGAAAAGGTCTCACAATCTTAAAAATAAAAAGAGACTGGTACGAAAGTATTTTAGTTGAAGAAAGATCCGAACGAGTTTGATTCTTGGTTGAGAATCAAATACGTTCGGATTTTTTCATTGGTATAGTAAATGTAGCTTTCATATGTTTAGTTGCTTCTAGCTGTTGATTGGAGGGCAAGGCGAAGGCTCCTGCGGAAAAAGCGGAACAGATGAGACCCCGCAGGAGCGCAAGCGACGAGGAGGCTCAACGGCCGCCCGCGGAAAGCGAAGCCTTGCACGGAAATCAACAGCGGTGTAACGAGTGATTCATACTAGATCGTTTACCTTTTTGTTCGTGTTTAGATGGGATTGATTTGCTTATATCTGAATTACTTTTTTTCGACATTATTTCTGGGGAAATATGTCGAGGTGTGTTAAGTCTAGTTCCTTAATCAAAATGAAAAGTAGGAATGGTAATAGTATTTTTTCGTCTGGCAATCAGTAAATAAATAATTCCGATTACACTCCATACAATACCGATAAATAAGGATGTTTTTTCTAAGTTAAGCCACATAAAAAATAAAAATAAACTGCCGAGTAAAGGCATAAGTACATATGAAATATATCCACTGAGAGATCGTTTGTTTTGATGAATAAAATAATGGATAAAAACCGCTATGTTCACTGAACTGAACGCAATTAAAGCACCAAAATTAATTAAAGAGGTAGCTTTTTCAAGAGACAGACCTAGTGAAATTAAGGAGAGGCCACCAATAATCACCACGTTCCAAACAGGTGTCTTTGTTTTAGGGTGAATATAGCCAAAAATTCTCCGAGGCAGATAACCATCTTTCCCAATTGCATAGAGAAGTCTTGATGCACTCATATGCGAGACAAGTCCAGAAGCAATAGTTGAAGTCAAGGCCGCTGCTACAAAAATAGATTTAAAAAGCTGGCCGCCAATTTTATAAGCAATTTCCGCTGATGCACCTTCTAAATCATGAAACAAAGAGGCTGAAGGGAAAAGAAGCTGAGCAAAGTAAGAAACTGTGATAAATAAGGCGCCTCCCGTACATGCAATAATGAGAATACCTTTAGGAATGGTTTTCTCAGGCTTAAGTGTTTCTTCGGCCATGGTAGTTACAGCATCAAATCCTAAAAAAGAAAAGCATAAAATAGCTGCTCCGTTTAATAACAGAGATATAGAGGCCGATTCACTTATAAACGGTTTAAATGATAGCTCTTGGCCTTGAGTTGTAGCACTTAAAATAATAAAGATAATAGCGACTAAAATTTGAAAAGCAACTAATAGCGTACCAAAAGAAACGGTTAAATGAACGCTAAAAATATTCATTATGGTCATGATGACAACAAAGCTGATAATCCATACGGCCTTTGGAACACCTGGAAACAGAGAGCTTAGGTAAATATTTGTCAAAAGTGCATTGATCATTGGCAGAAATAGATAATCAAGAAGAGCCGTCCATCCTACCAAAAAACCAATGCTTGGATTCA
>Ga0164308_10000490_pt1 | contig 21883 bp, 15 predicted proteins | sample Whisoiple_246_MG_FD_109983 | JGI IMG/M metagenome (GOLD analysis project Ga0164308, IMG submission 109983) | Soil microbial communities amended with fresh organic matter from upstate New York, USA - Whitman soil sample_246_MG | ecosystem: Environmental > Terrestrial > Soil > Unclassified >...
CGGCCCTCGATGGCCTCGAGCGGCGGCTCGGCGGTACGGACCAAGAAGGCGCTCCGCAAGCGAACCTTCTCCACCACCTGGCCACCGAGCAGGTCCGTGAGCCGCTCCGCGTAGATGGTGACGTCGGGTAGCTCGGGCATCGAAGTCGACCTGGCCCGGGCGTCAGCTGGGCAGCATGGGCAGGTATCGGCTGCCGTGGGGATCACTAGCCAAGTCACCGGCGTCGGGCACCGGACAGTGGGCGCAGCGTCCGTCGATGAGCGTGTACGCGTAGACGAGGGCCTGGTGCGTGCTCGTTTGCCGGATGGGCTGCTCCACGAACAGGTTGTCTGCGCCCAAGCGCTCCGTCATTCCGGCGCGCCGCAGCGTTTCCAAGAGGTCGTGCCGGACCCCGCAGAACAGGACCGTCACGTCGCGCTCTTTCATGCCGATCAAGAACTGCTCGAGGAGGTTGAGCCCCACGGCATCCGCGTTGCGAGCACGCTTGAGGCGCAGGATGACGACGCGAGTTGCCGAGTCGACGCGATCTTCGATGCGACCGAGCTGAGCTTCGAGGCTGGCCGCCGCGGCAAAGAACATCTCACCTTCGAGACCGAAGATGACGATGCGCTGACACGGCTTGTCCTCCGCCAGGCGCTCGTGCACGTAGCCCGCGTTTGTGGCCACGAACTCGGTCAAGCGCGTATGTCCCACTCGGGGCACCGCCATCATGAACGAGCTCAGGACGCCGATGAGCACACAGAACTCGACCGAGATGAACACCGCCGACAGGCCCGTGACGATGACGATGGCCGCGTCGAAGCGACTCGCCCGCAGGTGATAGGCGAGCGTTCGCCATTCGACCATCTTGAAGGCCGTGACGATCAGGATCCCCGCGAGCGCAGAGCGCGGGATGAAGCGCGCCAGCGGCGCGAACAGCAGGATCGTGGTGGCCACGGCCAGCGCCGAGATCACGCCCGACCATTGGCTCACCGCACCGGCCTGATGGTTGATGGCCGAACGCGTCAGCGAGCCAGAACCGGGCATGCACTGGAAGAAGCTGCCAGTGAAGTTGGCCACACCCTCGCTCAGCACCTGCTGGTTGATGTCGAGGCGCTGGCGGGTATGAGCCGCGATGGCCTTGGCCATGGAGACGGCCTCGAGCAGGCCGAGCAACGCCAGCGCGACCGCGCCTCCGGACATCTTGCGCAGAAGCTCGAGATCGAAATGCGGCAGCTGGAATGCGGGCAGCTTCTGGGGAATGATGCCGACGACCTTCACGCCTCGTGCGTCGAGCGCTTGCGTTCCTACGAGCGTGGCGGCTGCAACCACGACGACCAAAAGCTCCGGAAACAGCTTGAGACCTAGCCTTTTCTTCAGGGCGCGCAGACCGAGGACGAGCGCGATCGTGCCCAGGCCGACCCAAGCGGTGGTCGCGTGAATGCCCTTCGCGTTGGCCCAAGTCTGATAGAAGCGGGCCAAGAAGGCATCGTGGGTCCCGCCAGCGCCCGGCACTCCCAGCAGGTTCTTGGCCTGGTCGAGGACCAAGAGCGCACTGGCACCCGTCGTGAAGCCGAGGATCACCGAGTGCGAAATGTAGCGGCTCAGATCGCCCAGTCGCAGCGCGGCGATCGATAGCTGAATCACCCCGACCGCGAAGGTTAGAAGGATGGTCGTCGGGACCACGGTCTCGGGCGTCGTGATGGGCGCCAGCACACTGACGGCCGCGATCGAGATGGCGTTGGTGGGGCCGTTGATGAGCTGCTTGGACGAGTCGAGCAGGGCCCCCATCAGGGTCATGACGATGGCGGTGTAGAGCCCGATCTCTGCCGGTAGGTCGGCGATGAGCGCGTAGGCCATGGCCTGCGGCACGGCGACGGCCGCCACGGTGAGCCCTGCCAGCACGTCGGCGCGGAAGGTGGCCCAGTCATAGCCTCGCAGCGACCCGAGCGCGGGGATGACCTTCAGCAGTCGATTGGTCCCCGCCGGGGTGCTGGCTGGAGCGCGCGAGTAGTACATGGCGACCGAGAGCGACCAGCTTGGCACGCGCTCCGACCTGCCCGGAAGGTGGAGCCGGAAGGCAGAGCCGGAAGGCTAGCCCCGGAGGGTAACCCGAAAGCGGTCGCGCGGCGCTCCGGCCGCGTTCGTCATGAAAGCCTGAGGGTGGAGCCGACCGGGATCGAACCGGTGACCTCCGCACTGCCAGTGCGGCGCTCTCCCAGCTGAGCTACGGCCCCAGGCAAGGAATCGATGTTTCGAAGGCCGGGACCCGAGGGGCCCGGAAGGCCGCGGAACTTGGCACGAGACCGGCGGCATGGCGAGGGGAAAATCGGGCCCCCGCACCACAAAATCCGATCACTCTTCCGACGGCGGCTCGTCTGCTGGCGGCTGGCCAGCGGGAGCGGCACCTTCCTCTGCTGCCGGGGTGCCAGGAGCGGCCCCAGCGTCGGCCTCATCACCCGCCGTGATGAGGAAAAATAGTGCTGCGAAGAGGAAGATGGCCCCACCGAGCGCCGTGACCCAATAGGGCGTGTGGGGCTCGTCGGGGTCGAGCCCGGCCGGCTCCTCGTGGTCATGGTGCTCGGACGGGGCGTGCTCGGAGGCGGGGTGACCAGACATGACGCCGGCTTATCGGGCTCGGGGCGGACATCGTCAAGCAAGTGGGGAACATCACGGGCCTCCTCGGAAATTTTACCGGGCCGGCGACTTCAGCCACACTCGGACAGCTCGATCGGGCCCGCCAGACCCTGCCATCTCGGCCCTGCCATCTGCATCCCGGAAATGTCCAAACAGCAACAGCAGCGTTACCGGGTCATCGAGCGCATCGCCGCCGGTGGCATGGCGGAAGTCTACCGAGCCGAGAGCGCCGGCGTCGAAGGCTTCAAGAAGAAGGTCGCCATCAAGCGCGTGTTGCCGCACCTCGCCGAAAAACGCGAGTTCATGGGCATGTTCTTGGACGAGGCGCGCCTGAGCGCGCACCTCAACCACTCGAACGTGGTGCAGGTGTTCGACATCGGCCAAGGCGACAACACCTACTTCATCGTGATGGAGATGGTCGACGGCGCCGATCTCAAGGCCATCATCGAGTACCACCGAACCCATGCGACCCCGGTGCCGGTCGAAGAAGCCTGCCTAATCTGCGTCCGCATCTGCGAAGGCTTGGCTTATGCGCACGAGCTCGTGGGCGAGGACGGTCTGCCCCTCGGCATCGTTCATCGCGACATGTCGCCTCCCAACGTGCTCATTACCCGCTACGGCGAGGTGAAGATCGCGGATTTTGGTCTCGCCAAAGCCAACTCGCAGCTCGAACAATCCCAGCCTGGCGTGATCAAGGGCAAGTTCGGCTACTTGTCGCCCGAAGCGGCCCTGGGCCGGGACGTGGATGCCCGCACGGACATCTTCGCGGTCGGCATCATCCTGTGGGAGCTCTTGGCCGGACGGCGGCTGTTCTTGGGCAAGACGGACCTCGAAACCGTCAAAATGGTCCAGCGCGCCGACGTGCCGGACATCCGCCAGATCAATCCGAACGTCCCGCCCAGCGTGGGCAAGGTGCTGAGCCAGCTGCTCGCCGGTGACCCACAGGGTCGCTACCCCACGGCCGCGGCTGCCGGCCACGATCTGAACCAAGTCTTGTTCGGCCTGCCACGCGCGGTTTCGTCGTTCGACATCGCCAAGCTGGTGATGCCGGTCCAGGAGCAGGCGCAGCGTGAGCGCCGACGTGTCCTGCGTCAGTCGATCATCGGAACCATGATCGATCAGGCGCTGTTCGAGTTCACGTCCGTGAAGGACGCCAGCGAGTTCGAGGCGTTCCAGGCCTCCTCGCCGCTCGACGTGCGGTCATTCGCCGGCGTTTTGCCCACCACCGAGAAGGACGACAGCATGGACTGGGGCAGGGCCTTGCAGGGCGGAACGCCGCTCGCCGGCCAGGCTCTGGAGATCGGCAACCTGTCCGCGCTCGAGGACGCCGAGCAGGCTGGACCGGACTCCGAGCCCCGGGATTTCGACGGTGACTCGGCCTCGGCCATCATGCCCGGAGACCTGGTCCATTCGTCCCGCAAGCCGGGTCGCCGCGGCGGGATCGTCGCGCTGGTGATCGCCGCCATCGTGGTTGCGGCGGGTGCCGTGGCCTACTTTGCCGGTGCCATCCCGAAGCCGCTGCTTCGTGCCGTTGGCCTCTGACCGCGCGGTCAGCACACCGCGCGGCCGTGCGCCGAGGGACCGTGCGCCGAGGGACCGTGCCCTGATGGTCAGGGCGCGAGGGCGGACGTCGAATCAGCCTTTCGGCTTGTCGCCGGCTTCCTCGTCGTCGTCGTCGTCCTCGTCCTCATCGTCGTCTTCGTCGTCGTCCTCGTCGTCGAAGTCTTCGTCCTCATCCTCGTCGTCGAAGTCTTCGTCCTCATCCTCGTCGTCGAAGTCTTCGTCGTCTTCGTCTTCGGCTTCGTCGCCGGTCAGATCGAGCACGCTCTTGGTTGAAGCGGCGCGAGCGGCCTCGGCGTCCTTCTGTCGCTTACGCCTCGCTGCCCGCTCTTCGGCTTCCTTCAGCCGTTCTTCCTCGCGCTCGTGCTCGCGCTCGTGCTCGCGCCGTGCACGTTCTTGCGCAACGCGCTGCAAGATCGCCTGCTTGGGTGCCAGAACGACCGCCATCGCGCGGCCCTCCATGGTCGGGGGTAGCTCGACGTTCGACAGGTCTTCGGCGCCCTTGGTGATCTGCTCGAGCTGGGCGCGAGCGATTTCCGGATGGGTGATTTCGCGGCCGCGGAAGCGACACACGACCTTCACTTTGTTCCCGTTTTCCAAGAACTTTCGTGCAGCCCGCAGCTTCACTTCGAGATCGTGGTCGTCCGTCTTGGGCCTGACCTTGATCTCCTTGACCTCGACGACGGCCTGCTTGCGCTTGGTCTCGCGCTTGCGCTTGCTCTCCTCGTACTTGTACTTGCCGAAATCGAGGATCTTGCAAACTGGCGGCTGCCCCTTGGGGTTGATCTCGACCAGATCCAAGCCCGCCTGCTGAGCGCGCTTCAGCGCCTCCGAGGTTGGTAGGACCCCCAAGTTCGACCCATCTTCGGCCACGACCAAAACCTCGGGTACGCGGATTCGATGGTTGATTCGAACCTGCGGTGCCCGGGGCTCACCCCGCCGAAACCGTCGCCGCATCGTCATGGATTGTTTGCTTCGTTCCTTCCTCGATCATCGCACGCGCGAAAGCGCGGCCCGCGGCACGACCACCCTGCAGCTGAACCAGCCTGCAGCTCCCCTGCGCCACTCATCGCTGCACTGCCCGGCCTGACGAGACTGCCCGGCCTGACGAGATTGCCCGGCCTGACGAGGCCCTGCTCGATGAGAACTTCGTAGGCGCGGACAGGATTGAACTGTCGACCCCTACCGTGTCAAGGTAGTGCTCTACCACTGAGCTACGCGCCTGTGGGTCGTGATGCTGAGATAGCCCCGGATCCCCGTGCCCTTGGACAGCCGGCCAGCCGACAGGAGTCCACGCGGAACGGCAGCAAGGCTGCCTGTGTCTGCGCGTCGTGCGGCGGCTGGTGCGCGAAAGTCGCGTGAGCAGGGGGAATTTCCTGGGGGTTTGCAGGGGGCCACGCAATTAGCGCTGGGGCCCGGGGGTGTCAAGGATCCGACGCTCGGGCCCGGTTGCCGCACTCGCGGTTTCTAGCTAGAAGCCGGCCCCTTCCGGCATTCCTGACCCGGAGCCCCCGCACCAGCGTGCGAACCTGGGCGACCGACTCGGAGGACCGGCGATCTCACTCGGAGGAACCATTGGTACTCGCCCTGCAAACGCTCGCCCCGACTCCCAGTGAGGCGACGACTTCGGCTCCGGCCCACGCGCCCGAACCGGCTGGTCAAGCTGCCCCGTCGGGGGGCGGCCTGCTCGGAAGTCCACTCTTCTTCCTGGTGCTGTTCGTGCCGCTCATCGCGATGATGTTCTGGTCGTCGCGTTCGCAACAAAAGAAACAAGAGAAGGCCCTGACCGAACTGAAGAAGGGCGACTTGGTCCTGACTCAGGGCGGGCTGCGTGGTCGCCTCGTGGAGATGGGCGACCGCTTCGCGAAGATCGAGATCGCACCCGGGACCAAAATCGAGGTTTTGAAGTCCGCAGTGCTCGGCAAGGACGGTACTGAGACCGCCGCGCAGCTGGAAAAGAAATAATCGCCGTGGTCACCAGCGTCTTGATGGGAGTTTTTGGAGGCCTCGGCCTCGTGCTCGGCCTCTACGGGCTCGTGCAGCGTTCCGTGCGTTCTACGGCTTGGCTGGCTGCCTTGGCGGCCGGCGGAGCGACATTCGGTGCGCTCAGCGACTCGTTCTGGACCATGGCAAGCCTGGGGCTCCTGGCCGTTTGGGTTGGCTTCATGTCGCTACCGATCGGCGAGCCCGGTTGGCGCTTCCGCTTCGGTCTGGTCAAGGTCACCGGCCTCCTCGGCTTCCTGTTGCTCTGGCCCAGCTTGGACAGCATGACCGGCGGAGCCGTCCCCTGTCCGAAGTGGGTGCAGGATCGCATCGGCGCGCGCCTGGTGGCCGGGCTCGACCTGCGCGGCGGATTGCGTCTCGTCTACACGGTCGATGTGGCCGAGGCGGTCAAGGACAAGCGCGACGCCTACTACGAGGAAATGCGGCGTGAGCTGGCCAAGCTCTATGCCGGTCACGAAGGGGACGACGCGCCGAAGGAGCCGGTCTTGATCAAGCTCCGCGAGCTCGTCGAGCTGTCCGCGCCACGTAGCCCGGCCAACATGATCAAGCTCAGCCTGAAGCCAGGCGCCGACGCAGCCAAGCTCGACGCCCGCTTTCGTGGAGCCTTTCAAGCCGATCTCGAGATGCGTCGCATCGACGACAAGAATTTCGAGTTCAGCGTTCGCGAATCCACGGAGACCGGTATCCGCGAGCGAGCGGTCGCGCAGGCCAAGGACATCATTCTGCGTCGCGTCGATTCGCTCGGTTTGCGCGAGGCAGCCGTCTCCACGCGTGACGAGGACATCATCATCGAAGTGCCGGGGCAGGACGAAGCGAGCTTCCAAGAGATTCGCGAGATCATCAGCCAGACTGCACGACTCGAGTTCAAGATGGTCGACGACGAGTCGCCTTTCTTCCGCGAGCTCAGCGAGCGGGGCGCTTCGACGTCACTACCCGACGGCCTCGAGTTCCGTAGCGAGCAGGTATCGGTCGGTGTCGACGCCAAGGGCGAACAGATGGTGGCGGTCGGCACCTATGCGTACCTCCCGATGCTGCCGGAGGAAAAGAGCGAGCAGACCCTGCGCCGCTTGCGCGACTGGGCCGACACACTGACGCCACCGGCCGATCGCGAGATCGGCTTCGAAGTCGTGCGGCAGGTCGTCGACGAGGCGACCCTGAAAGAGGAGGAAGTCGGCTGGCGCACCTTCCTGCTCAGGGCGCAGACGGAAATCACCGGTGACCAGGTGCGCGACGCCGCGGCCATGCCCGATCAGTCGACCCGCACGCTGGGTGGCTGGTACGTGGCCCTCACGTTCACCGACCGCGGTGGCGACGTTTTCGAGGAGATCACGGCCGACAACATCAAGCGGCGTTTCGCCATCATCCTGGACGGCAAGATCGAGAGCGCGCCGGTCATTCAGGACCGAATTGCCGGCGGCCATGCCTCGATCACCATGGGCTCCAGCGATCCCTCGGTGCAGCTGCGCGACTCGCGCAAGCTGGAGCTCGTCCTTCGTTCTGGCGCTCTCCCAGCACCGATCTCGCCCTCCAACGAGCAGCGCATCGGACCTTCGCTCGGTCGCGACTCGATCGAGCTGGCTTTGCAGGGCGCCGGTGCCGGTGGGCTCCTGGTGCTCGCGTTCATGCTCTTCTACTACCGACTCGCCGGCCTCATCGCGGACATCTCGGTGGTCACGAACGTGTTCTTGCAGCTGGCCATCCTAGCGTCGTTCGGTGCGTCCATGACCTTGCCTGGCATCGCGGGCCTGGCGCTGACGGTCGGCATGGGCGTGGACGCCAACGTGCTGATCAACGAGCGAATTCGCGAGGAAATAGCGCTGGGCAAGAGCCCGCGGGCCGCCGTGGACATCGGCTACAACAAAGCGTTTTCCGCCATCATCGATGGTCACCTCACGACGCTGATCGCCGGCATCGTGCTGGCGCAATACGGAACTGGCCCGATCAAGGGCTTCGCGGTGACGCTCATGGTGGGCGTCGCGGTGTCCGTCTTCACCGGCGTGCTCATGAGCCGGACCTTGTTCGACATTTGGGTTCGTGCAGTCGGTAAGAAGGGCAGCTTCTCGCTGGGCTGAGTTTTTTCGGGCAAGGTCATGCAGTTCTTTCCTGTTGGTAAAGTCTACGACTTCATGGGTCCGCGCTGGTACTTCATCGGTGCCAGCGTACTTCTCGTCGTCGCGTCGCTCGTCATGCTCGTGTGGCCGGGGCCCAGGATGGGTACCGACTTCGCGGGCGGCACGGAGGTCGAAATCGCCTTCGAGAAGGCCGTTTCCCCCGAGCAGATTCGCGACGCAGTCGAGAAGGTGGGCCTCTCGCGCCCGGACGTGATTCGCGTCCAGGATCCGAAGAATGCCGTCCACTTCCTGATCCGCGTCCAGGACGTGTCGACGATCGGTGAGGACGTGCAGCGCGCAGTCGAGAAGCGGCTGTGCTTCGGCGAGGGTGCAGCGACCGACTGTGCTCAGATCCCAACCGAGGTGAAGTTCAGCCCCGGTGGCGAGAAGATCACCCTGCGTTACGACGTCGAGCCAGACCTCGGCGCGCTCCACAGCGCTGTCAGCGGCATCGCAGGCATCGATCTGCGCCCAGGCGAGAACAATCCCTCGCTGCAGAATGCTCGCGATCATCGGGTGGAGATCGCCCTGATGGGCAAGAGCGATCAGATCATGGCGGCGTTCCAGAAGCACCTGCCGGAAGGCACCACCCCCGAAGCCGCGCTGCGGACGGAGTGGGTGGGCCCCAAGGTCGGCGCGCAGCTGCGCGACTCTGCGATCAAGAGCATCGCCATCACCTTGCTCCTGATCCTGGTCTACGTGGCTTTTCGCTTCGACGTGCGCTTCGCGCCTGGCGGGATTTTGGCTTTGGCGCACGACGCCATCGGTACGCTCGGCATCCTGATGATGCTCGGCAAGGAGTTCAATCTCACCACGGTGGCGGCGATCCTCACCATCATCGGCTTCTCGGTGAGCGATACCGTCGTCGTGTACGATCGCGTGCGCGAGAATCTCGGCAAGGTCCGTGGGGCCAATTTCGCGGACCTGATCAACCTGAGCATCTCGGAGATGCTGGGCCGAACGGTGCTCACCAGCGGTACCGTGCTGATGGCGATCTTCTGCTTTTTCATCTGGGGCACCGGCGTGCTCAAGGACTTCGCCCTGAGCATGACGATTGGCCTGATTCTCGGCATGTACTCGTCGATCTACATTGCCCTCCCACTCACCGAGTGGCTCGACCGCGCCTTCTTCCAGAAGGCCAAGGCTCAAAAGGCCTGAGCGGCAGCGGGCCATTTGCAGGCGGACTCGAGTGCAAGCACCACGAGGCCTGCGTAGTCGGACCATCGGCGCTTACCTGGATGAGCGCGGGATCGCCCCCGGTCCTGGTCGCGACGCATTTTTGCATCCGCGCCTGGCCAGCCTGACACCACCCGCGGGCATGGCCGATCGCGAGCTGGCGGCACAGCGGCTCGCGACCGCCATTCGCAAGGATGAGCCAGTGGTCGTATTCGGCGACTACGACTGCGACGGGATGACGGCCACCGCCATCCTCGCCGGAGGCTTGCGCCGCCTGGGGGCCCACGTGACGACGTGCTTGGCCAGTCGCTTCGACGGCGGCTACGGCGTGTCACCGCAGGCACTCGCACGGATCGAGGCGTCTGCGCCTGGGCTCGTGGTCACGTGCGACTGCGGTTCGTCCGACCACCAGGCCATCGGCGCCCTGCAGGGTGCGGGCGTGGATGTCATCGTGGTCGACCATCACCTGGTGCCGAGCGAGCCGCTGCCGGCGCTGGCGTTCTTGAACCCGCATCGGCCCGACTGCCCGTTTCCGTTCAAGTGGCTCGCTTCCTGCGGGCTGGTCATGTCACTGCTCGGCCAAGTGAGGGCCGAGCTCGGGCGGCCGCTCGACCTGCGCGACTACCTCGATCTCGTCGCCATTGGCACGGTCGCCGACGTGGCGCCCCTCGAGGGCGACAATCGGACGCTGGTCCGTGCGGGTTTGGAGCGGCTCGCCAAGCCGGAAAGGCCAGGACTGCGCGCCCTGCTCGAGCTCTTGGGCGTGACGGGCGAGTTCCCCGTCACCGCTTCGGACATCGCCTTCCGCATCGCGCCCCGCTTGAATGCTCCGGGTCGGCTCGGTGCGCCCGACCTGGCGCTCGACCTGCTCTTGGCGGAGAGCCTGACCGATGCCCGCATCCTCGCCGAGCGATTGGACCAAGCCAGCAGTCAGCGACGCGCCGTGCAGCTCGAGATCGAGGAGCAGGCTCGGGCCTTGGCTTCGGCAGAGGCCGCGGACGGTTGCGCGGCGCTGGTCCTCGGACAGGCTGACTGGAACCACGGCATCGTCGGCATCGTCGCCGGGCGCATGGCGGACGAGTTCGGCTTGCCGACGATGGTGATCGGATTCGAGGGGGACGTGGGTCGCGGGTCGGTGCGCGGGCCCGCTGGCTTTCCGCTCTATGATGCAGTTTCGGCCTGTGCGGAGCACCTGGTGCGCTTCGGCGGACACCAGGCCGCGGCCGGTGTGACCGTGGAGCGTCGGGCCTTGGCCGAGCTCCGGGTCGCGTTCGACGCTGCCTGCCGTGCCCAGCGCGATCGTGTCGAGACCAAAGCGGCGGCTCCCGGGCTGACGCTGCACCCGGACGACAGCCTGGCCGACGTGCTCGCCGATCTCTGGCTGCTCGAACCGTGTGGCGCCCAGAATCCGCTACCTGCGCTCGAGGTCGAGGGCACGGTGCGTGAGGCTCGGAGCGTGCGGGGCGGGCATCTCAAGCTATCGCTTTCGCTGCCGAGTGGGGCCACCCTGCAGGCGTTCGGACCGAACCTCGGACAGCGGGGTGCCGACTTGCGCGGGCAGGTCCGGGTGTCCGGTGAGCTCAGACCGGATCGCCATCGCGGTGGGGACGCCGTGGAGCTCTTGATTCGCAACCTGGTCTCCTGAAGCATTTCGCCGGGCGGGCCACGTTTGCCGGCCGTCCTGCTATCATGCGCACCGTGAGCGATTCGGCGTCCCATTCGTTCATCGAGTTCACGGGGGTGACGAAGCGCTTCGGCAGCAAGGTCGTCTACCGCGGGCTCGATTTTTCCCTGCGCCGCGGCGAGGTCTTCACGGTGGTCGGTGGCTCCGGAGTCGGCAAGAGCGTCATGCTCAAGATGCTGATTGGCCTGCTCAAGGCCGACTCGGGCAGCATCTTCTTCGACGGCGCCGACGTCACCAAAATGGACGAGGCCGAGCTTAGCGTGGTGAGGCAGCGCATCGCGATGCTTTTTCAGAGCTCCGCCCTCTTCGACTCCATCTCGGTCGGGGACAACGTCCGCTATGGCCTCGAGGAACACTTCCACACCAAGATGTCCAAGAGCGAACAGAACGATCGCGTCGCTTGGGCGCTCGGCTTGGTCGGCTTGCCGGGCATCGAGGACATGTGGCCCGCGGACTTGTCTGGCGGCATGCGCAAGCGGGTGGGTCTGGCCCGGGCGATTGCCGTACGGCCGGAAGTCGTCCTCTACGACGAACCGACGACGGGACTCGACCCCATCAACACCGCCCGCGTCAACCACATGATCATGGGTTTGCAGGAGCGCTTGAACATCACCAGCATCGTGGTCACCCACGACATGAAGAGCGCATTTTCCATCAGCGATCGCATGGCCATGGTCCATTCCGGGCAGGTCATCTATTCTGGAACGGTGGATGAGTTCCGGAACGCGGCGGACCTTCGGGTGCGCGATTTCGTCGAGGGCAATGCACCGGTGCAGGAGGACGTGCAGACTTTGTTGAATGCCTGACTTCGGGCAAGCTGAGGCTGGACCAAGCGCGAACCAATGGCATCCCGTGAGATCAAGGTCGGAGCCTTCGTGCTCATCTCGCTCGTCGTGATGGGTGTGGTCATCTTCCTTTTGGGGGACGAGCGGAGAATCTTCCAAAGGCACATCGACATGCGCACGTCGTTCAAGGACGTGGCGGGCCTGTCGCGTGGTTCGCCCGTGCGCATGGGTGGCGTCGACATCGGCCGCGTGGTCGGCGTTGCCTATGGCGAGAACCCCGAGGACCACACGATCTTCGTGGAGATCCTGGTGGTGGCTGACGAGGCCAAGCGCATCCGCCGTGATTCGGTCGCGACCGTGGAGGGCAAGGGCCTGCTCGGCGACAAGATGGTGGTGATCACGCCGGGCTCCATGACAAGTAGCCCGATCCTCGAGGGCGAGCTCATTCAGTCGCGTGAGTCGCAGGACATGGAAGCCATCATCGGCAAGCTGAAAGACGCGGCGGCGGACGCGGGCAAGGTGATGCAAAACCTCGAGCGCACGACCAATGCGCTCGCCGAGGAGACGTTCACGAACGATGTGAAGGCCACGATGCACCACCTGACCGAGGTGATGGCCTCGATCGACAACGGCGAAGGCTACGTCGGACGCCTGATCCATTCGAAAGAAGAAGCAGACAACCTGTCGACGACCATCGCTAGTTTTCGCAAGTCGGCGCAGGAGCTGGAGGGGCTTTTGCGCAGCTCGCGGGCAGTCGTGGATCAGGTCAAGACGGGACCGGGCTTCGCGCACGAGGTGGTGTACGGCCAAAGCGGATCTCAAGCGCTGGCGCAGGTTGGCGGGGCGGCGGAAGAACTGGCGCTCGCCCTGCGTGGCATCCGTCAGGGCGACAGCTTGGCGCACAATCTCCTCTACGAAGCCGAGAGCGCGAAGATGGTGGAGAACCTGAACCGCGCTTCGGCCGACCTGTCGGCCATCACGGCCGATCTGCGGCAAGGGAAGGGCACGCTAGGCGCCTTCTTGACCGATCCGTCCGTGTACGAGGACATCAAGGTGCTGCTCGGCAACGTGGGCCGGAACCGGTCGCTGCGCGCGCTGGTGCGCTACTCGATTCGCCAGGAAGAGCAGGCGGGCCGAGTCACCGACCCAAGTGGCTCGGGTCCGGGCAATGCTGGTCCGGGCAATGCTGGGACCGGGGGCGGCGGTAAGGCCGCAGGCGAAATCTCCACGGCTCCGTCGAGCGCCACCGGGGCTTCGGCCGCCGCTGCGACCCCCTGACGTTGCTTTTTCTCGGGCGTGCTTGTCGCCCTCGGTGCCTGCTATGGTCCGGGCCATGCCCTGGATTTCGCGCGTGGGACGAACCCTGCTCCTCTTGAGCTTGTTCGGCCTCGCTTCGCACTACGCTTTGGAGCACGGCACGGGTGGCCTCTTCCATGGCCTGCGCGCCGCGCACGCCGTCGTTGGCGGCCAAGCGGAGGTTCCCTACGACCTGACCCAACTGCGGGCGGTGAATCCGACGCTCGAGCACATTCGCAAGAAGTACGTGCAGCCGGACCGGGTGGAGCCGCGCAAGATGTTCCTCGGCGCGCTCGACGCGATTCAGCAAGAGGTCGCGCAGGTCATCGTGACCCACGAAGAGAAGTCACCGACGGTCAAGGTGCGCGTCGGCAGCGCAGAAGCGGAGTTCCGGGTCGACAACATCCAGGGGCATTGGGACGTTCCGGCTCGCCTGCGGGAGGTCTTCGCCTTCCTGCAGACCAACTTGCAAGGCAAGCAGGTCGACTTGCCGGATGTCGAGTACGCGGCTGCCAACGGCATGCTGCGGACGCTCGATCCGCATTCGACGTTCCTCTCGCCCGAAGACTACGAGGACATGAACGTCCAAACGTCCGGTCATTTCGGCGGTTTGGGCATCGTCATCAGCATGCGCGATCAGACGCTCACGGTCATGCGCCCCATGCCGGGCACTCCGGCCGGCCGGGCCGGGCTCAAGCGGCTCGATCGCATCACCAAGATCAACAACGAGTCGACGCTCAACATGCCGCTCGACGACGCGGTGGGCCGCTTGCGTGGCGATCCCGGCACCAAAGTCACGGTGTGGATCCATCGCGATGGCTCCGAGGGCTGGTCCGGCGACCGGCCCTTCGATCTGACACGAGAAGTCATCTCGGTCGCCTCCGTGGACCATCATGCTCTGGAAGGTGGCGTCGGCTACGTGCGCATCAAGCAGTTCCAAGCGACCACGTCGCAGGAGCTGACCAAAGCGCTCACCAGCCTGAAGGCGCAGAACAGCCTGCGCTCGTTGGTGCTCGACCTGCGCGAAGACCCGGGCGGCTTGCTCGATCAGGCGGGCAAGGTGGCCGACATGTTCCTGGAAGAAGGGGTCATCTATGCGACCGTGGGCGCTAGCGAAGGCCGTCACGAGCAACGGGCGACCCGAGCAGGCACCCAGCCCGATTACCCGATCGTCGTTTTGGTCGACGGCGGCAGCGCGAGCGCCAGCGAGATCGTGGCCGGCGCTCTGAAGAATCAGGAGCGGGCCCTCGTGGTGGGGCAGACCACGTTCGGTAAGGGCAGCGTGCAGCTGGTCTTCAACGACCTGCCCGGCGGCGCCGCGCTCAAGCTCACCATCGCGCAGTATCTGACGCCTGGGGACATCTCCATTCAGGGCGTCGGGGTCACGCCCGACGTGGAGCTCGACCCGATGACGGTCGACCTCTTGCAAATGGATCTGTTCCAGGACGAAGGGAACCTCAAGGAGCGGGACCTCCGCCAGACCTTGGGGGCAGGTGGCATCCGCGTTCAGGCTCCACCCACTTACAACCTGAAGTACTCCTTGCCCGAGTCGGTTCGCGCCGAAATTCGCGAACGGGGCACGACGCTCGACGACGATTTCGTCATCGACGGACCCCTGCGCATCGCGCGTGAGCTTGCCGCGTCGATGAAGCCAGGGACGCGCAAGAAGCAGCTGGAGGCTGTGAAGGAGCTCATCGACGTCCTGCAGAAGCGGGAGCTCGCCGACGTCACCAGCGAGCTCGGGCGCTTGGGAATCGACTGGAGCCCGCCACCTTCGAATTATGGCTTCGGCGCGGAGCCCGACTTGCTCGACATCAGCGCCACCATCGACCGCCCCGAGCAGGCGGTGACGGCGGGTGAGGGGATGAACCTGGTCGTCAAGGTCACCAATCGCGGCAAGGTGCCGTTCTACCGGCTGTACGGCCTGACCAAGAGCGACGCCTATTACTACGACCAGCGGGAAGTCGTGTTCGGCAAAGTCCTGCCCGGTGAGACGCTCGAACGGAAGGTGGCCTTGGGGCGCTGCGACGTCGAAGGCAAAAAGCCTGGCTCCACCAAGCCGGTGCCGCTCGATGCGCGCCGGGTCTGCAAGTTGCCTGTGGATGCGCCGACCAGACAGGACGTGCTCACGATTCGCTTCCACGCGGCTCAGGCCGATGCGCCGCGGGACCTCGAGCTCCGGCCCACGGTCAAGAGCCTGCAGCGCCCCGTGTTCGCCTACAGTTTCCAGGTTTCGGACAACCGCGGTGGGAATCAGAACGGCCAGCTGGAGCGCGGCGAGGGGGCGACCCTGTATCTTCGCGTGAAGAACATCGGAGAAGGACCGTCGCTCGAGTCGCAAGCCAACCTGGAGAACCTGACGGGCGATGGCCTGCTGCTCCGGGCTGGACGCTTCGACCTGTCCAACATGCGCCCAGGGGAGGAACGCGAGGTAGCGTTCACGTTCGACGTGCTCAGCTCGCTGCGCTCGCCGGAGGTCAAGGTTCGCTTGAGCGTCGTCGACCACGATCTGGGGGCGGGTGCTTCGGAGAAGTTGGTGTTTCCCGTCGTCGATGGCCGGCGCGCGCTCAGCCTGGCGGCGACCAATGGAACGCGAGAGGCGGCTCATTCCGCCCTCCTGTTGGCCGAGCCGAACGAGCGGTCGTCGGTCGTCGGTCGTTTGCCCGAGGGCGCCGTCGTGGATGCGGTCGCCGAGTACCGGGAGTTTACCCAGGTGCGGCTGCGCGCAGACCGCTTGGCATTCGCCAAGACGGCCGACCTGAAGGCGTCGACCAAGAAAGCTCCGCACGAGGTCGCCTACGCGCCCGAGCTTTCACATTCGCCGCCGCTCCTGTCCGTCAAGCCGGCGGCGCTTTCCACCAAGGAAGGCACGATCCGCATCGAGGCCACGGCGAACGATGGCAGTGGCGGCATCGAGGACGCCTACGTCTACGTGGGGAATCGCAAGGTCTACTACGCGCCCAACCCGAAGGTGGGTGGGTCGCGTCTGGACATAGCGGTCGACGTGCCACTGTCCCCTGGCATGAACCGCATCATCGTGGTGGCAAGACAGAACGAGGACACCGCCACGGCGCAGGCGGTGTTCGTGCGCAAGGACGGGCCGTCCGGGGAGGCGTTGCCCACGCCCAAGTCCGAGCTCTTGGGTGGCGACTGGGAGTTCGTCGGGCCGTGATTCGGCTGCACATCAACATCGATCACGTCGCCACGCTCCGGAACCAACGGGACACGGACTATCCGGATCCGGCCGAGGCCGCGCGACTCTGCATGTCGGCCGGCGCTAGCGGCATCACGATGCACTTGCGCGAAGATCGTCGGCACATCCGCGATGCCGACGTGTGGCGGGTCAAAGAGATCCTGGCGGGCGGGGTGCTCAACCTCGAAATGGCCTCGACCCAGGAGATGTCCGACATCATGGCTCTCCTCGCGCCTCACACCGTGACCTTGGTCCCGGAGCGTCGCGAGGAGCGCACCACGGAAGGGGGCCTCGACCTCTCCGTAGGTCGGGAGGCCCTCGCCCGCTTGACCGCTCGCGCCGCCCAGGTGGGCACGCGCGTCAGCGTGTTCATCGAGCCGAGCCTCGAACAGGTGCGCCTGGCCCGCGAGCTCGGGGCCGTTCAGGTCGAGTTTCACACCGGCCACTACTGTTCTGCGGCGCAGTCGGAGCAGCCGGCTCTGCTCGGCGTCTTCGTTCAGGCTGCCGAGCTGGCTCACTCCTTGGGCCTCGAGGTGGCCGCGGGGCATGGTTTGACTGCCCTGAACGTTGGGCCCATCGCCGCGCTTCCCCATATGGCGGAGCTGAACATCGGACACTCCGTCATTTCCGATGCCGTGTTCCACGGGCTTGGCGGTGCGGTTCGGCGCTTGCAGGCCGCGATCACGGCGGCGACGGTCGTGGGGTGATTTCATGCGTCCCGTGCTGACCGCCCTCGAGATGCGCGCTGTCGACGCGCAGCTGATCGAGGCCGGAGTGCCGGGCATCGTGCTGATGGAAAATGCTGGCCGCGGGGCGGCGCACCTGATTGGTCTCCGCGATCGGCCGCGGGCCCTGAGTGAGGGGCCGCTGCCGGCACGAACGCGAGCAGTCGGCGGCTCCTGTGTGCGCTGTGCCGACGAGCGGGCCCTCGGTGGGGTCAGCGTGGCGGTCGTGTGCGGTCCCGGGAACAACGGTGGTGACGGCAGTGTCGTCGCGCGGCACCTCTTGGCCCGGGGCGCGGACGTGGAGATCTTTCTGGCCCAAGACGAGTCGCGCATCGCGGGCGACGCCCGGACGGCCCTGGCTGCTTTTCGTGCCGTCGGCGGCCGCGTTCACGCGAGCGGTGCCCTGGAGCAAAACGAACGGCCCCTCGCGGCCTTTGGGCTGGTGGTGGACGCCGTGCTCGGAACCGGGACCAGTCGTGCTCCTACGGGCGATGTTCTTGCAGCGATCGAAGCCATCAACGCCTGCGGGCGCCCCGTCGTGGCGCTCGACGTGCCCTCGGGGCTCGACGCGACGACGGGCGCCCAGTTGGGTGCCTGCGTGCGCGCCGAGCACACCGTCACCTTCGGCTTCTTGAAGACCGGACTGCTCACGACGTCCGGCTACTCCGCAGGCGGTCGCGTCACTTCGTCCCATCTGGGCGTGCCAGCGCGCTTGCCCGACGGGGTCACGCCCTCGGCCTTTCTGCTCGAGGAAAGCGACGTGCGCGCCCAGCTGGCTCCGCGCGATCCGAGCTTGCACAAAGTGCAAGCGGGCCGAGTGGTGGTCGTCGGCGGCAGCGCCGGCATGACCGGCGCGCCCAATTTGTCCGGCCGTGCCGCGCTCAGGGCGGGCGCCGGGTTGGTCACCGTCCTTCTGCCACCCGACGTGAGCTGGGGGCAGCATGGTGAGCTGCCGGCTCTCATGACCAAGCAGAGTCCCGAGCCGCTCGGGACCGAGGCGCTGTCGCTCTTGGCGAGCGCCGACGTGTTGATCGTCGGACCGGGTCTCGGTCGCAGCGACGCAGCACGCGAACGGGTGCAGGCCGTCCTGGCCCTCGGGCGACCGACCGTGCTCGACGCCGATGGTCTGCGGGCCGTCGAGGGGAACCTCGGTGCGCTCGCGGCGCATCCCGCCCTCGTGCTGACACCCCACTCGGGCGAGGCGGCAGGTCTTTTGGGCATCACGGCGGCGGAGGTCGAGCAGGACCGCTTCTCGGCCGTACGCCGGCTGGCCGCCGCGACGGGCGCCATCGCCTTGCTCAAGGGACCACGCACGCTCATCGCCGAGCCAAATGGTCGCGTGCTCGTGAGTGCCTTTGGTACTCCTGCCCTGGCCACCGCAGGCAGCGGTGATGTGCTCGCGGGCATCGTAGCCGGCCTCGCTGCGAGCGGTCGGACGGCACCAGTCTCACAGCGTTTGCTGGAGGCCACTTGGCTCGGGGCTGCTCTGCATGGGTTGGCGGCCGAGCAGTGGTCCGAAACCGGTGGGGATACCGGCCTCTTGGCCACGGACCTCATCGATGGTTTGCCCGCGGTGCGCGCCCGCTTGCTGGCAGGCCGCTGACGAGGTGTCAGTCGGCGCGTGCTCCCCCTGAGGCACTCTTGCCAATCTGACACGCAAAGGGCTCGCCCGTAGGCCAGCAAGATTGCCCTTGGAGGTGGCCAAATGCGCGAGAAATGGCGAGTTATTTCCGCATTTGGCCCCGGCGAACGATGTTGGCACGCGACTTGAAGTGGAGAGGGGCATGCAACGCTCCTCCCACCAGTCGCTCACCGACCACCACATCGCCATCGACTTCGATACTGAGCTCGCCCGCCTACTGCCGGATCTGCGTCGTCGCGCCCGACGCCTGACGGAGAGCGCCGCCGTGGCGGAGGATCTCGTCCAGGACACCCTGGAGCGTGCGCTACGCTTTCGACGTTCCTTCGTTCCGGGCAGCAACCTTCGCGCCTGGATGATGCGCATTCTGTCGAACACGTTCATCAGCACGCGCCGCCGGCGCACCATCGAACGTCGGGTGCTCGAACAAGCCGCACACGACCCGAACGGCTGGACGTGCGGCGAGCCTTGCGTCCAGAGGCCTGCACTCATTCCCTCGCTCGAACGGGCGCTCGATCACCTGCCGCCTCGCATCGGGGTCACCTTGCGGTTGGTCGATCTGGGCGACGCCAGCTACCGCGACGCGGCCGAGATTCTGGACGTTCCCGTCGGTACGATCATGAGCCGCTTGCATCGAGGGCGCACTCGACTGGCCCTGGCGCTCGAGAACGGCTCGAGTGGGAAGTTCCCGGTCGCCCAGGGCCTGTCGGCTGCACTATCGGCGTGACGACCCGCTCGGCGCTTGCTCTGAGCGATGCCTCGCGAACCAGTGTGAGCAGCATTTTCGAGCCGCAGGACTGACGGGCGACGTCGTGGGCGATTCAGTAGGAGATTGTCAGCCTGCTCGGGCCGAGCGGCGACCACTAGTCCCGCTCCATGCCCTTGCTACTTTCGGCGACCCGCGGTTCGCCTCGTGCCTTCGCCGTTTCGTCTCGCCGCGCTGTCCAAGGCATCGTGCTCTGCGCTCTCGGCGCTGCGCTTCCATGCGCTCTCGCCTGCTCGGGGCCACCAGCGGTCGCTGACGGCGCAGTCGCGACAGGAGGTGCCGGCCTGACGGCCGCGGGCGGCGTCAGCGCCAGCGGAGGCTCCTCTTCAGGGACGGGCGGTACCGTCACGAGCTCCGGTGGTGCGAGTCCAGCGAGTGGCGGGGCTTCCGCGGGCGGGAGTGGAAACGCTACCGGCGGCGCCACGGCCAGTGGTGGATCGGGATCCATCCTCGACCTGCCGGAGACCGAATGCGTCGTCACCGTGCTCGGAGCCGAGCTGGCGGCCATCGAGACCGTGGGTGTGATCACCTGGTCGACCAACCTCGAGGGCCTCAGTACTGCTGAGATCCAGTTCGGGATCGACGAGGGCTACGGCATGGTCGCACCGGTCGACCTGGAGCAAGCCGACTACCGCACGTTGCTGCTCGGCATGAAGCAGGACTCGACCTATCACTATCGTGTCGCCGTATCCGACGGCACGAGCGTGTGCTTCGGCGCCGACCAGACGATCGATACGGGCACTCTGGCCACGGAGGCGCCGACGGTATCGGCGCAGGCTGGCGTAGCCGACGGCTTCATGGTGCTGTCGCGTGGCGACGAAGCACTCGTCCTGGACCGCGATGGAGACGTCGTGTGGGCCATGGACATGGGCGGCAGCGTCTTCTCTGCCCACATGTCTTGGGATGGGCGCTACCTGTTCGGTCGGGACACGGGCCCCTTCGATGCGGGCGATGGCGGAACGTTCCATCGGGTGGCGATGGATGGCACAGGCCTCGTCACCATCGATGCCCCCGGTGGCGATCACCACGACTTTACCGCCATCCCGGAGGGGATTGCCTACCTCGCGAAATCGGACGCTGGAGAATGCGATCAGATCTACACGGCGAGCGATGAGCTGACGGACGGAACGGCCCTGGTCGATATCTGGGAGATCTTCGAGTTTTTTCCCGCCACCGGCGGCGGCATCGGCGTCGGCAACGAGCTCTGTCACGCGAACCGGATTCACTATTTCGCCGACGGGGACTTCTTCACGGTTTCCGATCGCAACAAGAACGCCGTGGCCATTTTTGGCAGCGATGGCAGCCCCGTGCGCTCGATCGGCAAGGCTCCGACGGGTGACTGGACGAGCCACATTCAGGCCGAAGGTGCCAATACTGATTGGAACGTGCAGCACGGTCACCACTTGTACGCGGATGACAAGCTGCTCGTGTTTTCCAACGACTCCTCCGGCGGCTCGGCCATGCTCCACTACACGATCGATGGGGACAGCGCCGTTCTCGACTGGAAATACGCGGACGCCGGGGCGTCAATGACGCAGGGTGATGTGCAACATCTCCCGAACGGAAACTTCCTGGTGACGGCGAGCAATAATGGGGTCATCCATCAGCTGGGGCCCGATCAGGCGCTCCTCGCGACCTACACTTTCCCAGCAGGCCAGGGAGGCCCCGGCATGGGTATGGGCATGGGGGTCGGCTACGTTTGGTTCCGTCCGACGCTCTACGGGGCGCCACCGGCTCGCTAGTCCGCGCGGTCGAAGGACTCACTCGAGCCACGTCACGTGGCCAGTGATGACTCGTCTCACGCCAGCTTCGGTCTCCACTTCCAGTTCCCCGTCATCGGAGATGCCGCGCGCCAGGCCCATGAGCTCCTGCTGCTCGCCGCCGCGCGCTCCGTTCCCAGCGTCGCCTGCGATGCGCACCGGGCGCCCCGCCAGTGCGTCGACGCTGCGCACGGCCGCGATCACCTCGGTCAAGTGACCCGTCAAGACCCGTGGCACGACCCGCTCTAGCTCGACCAGAACGTCGAGTAGCAGCGGCTCGAGCTCGAGTGCGCCGGGGTCTGCGCCCAGGCGAGCGAGGGACGTCGCCCGGCCTGCGCCCGGGTCGAAGGCGAGCGAGCGCACGTTGATGCCGAGGCCAAGAACGATGCCGACCGCGCCGCGGCCATCCGAACGGCTCTCGATCAAAACGCCCGCCAGCTTCGCTCCCTCACACACGACGTCGTTGGGCCACTTGATGGCCAGCGCGTGCGCCGGCACCCGCCGCTGGCAGGCGCGCAGGATCGCCAGGCCGACCGCTAGGCCCAAGCCCGTCGTGGTCTCGGCCGGC
>Ga0164308_10000491_pt1 | contig 21863 bp, 13 predicted proteins | sample Whisoiple_246_MG_FD_109983 | JGI IMG/M metagenome (GOLD analysis project Ga0164308, IMG submission 109983) | Soil microbial communities amended with fresh organic matter from upstate New York, USA - Whitman soil sample_246_MG | ecosystem: Environmental > Terrestrial > Soil > Unclassified >...
GAGTCGGCGAGTGCCTGAGACGAGCGAGACGACCCGCCCCCGCCTCCTCCTGCTGGACGGCCACTCGCTGGCCTACCGGGCGTTCTTCGCGCTGCCGGTCGAGAACTTCGCCACCGCCTCCGGCCAGCACACCAACGCGGTCTACGGCTTCACCTCGATGCTGGTCAACGTGCTGCGCGACGAGCAGCCCACCCACGTGGCGGTCGCCTTCGACAAGTCGCGCCAGACGTTCCGGCTCGAGCAGTACAGCGACTACAAGGCCAAGCGCAACAAGACGCCCGACGAGTTCGGCAGCCAGCTCCCGCTGATCCGCCGGGTGCTCGACGCGCTGCACATCCAGCACCTGTCGATGGACGGCTACGAGGCCGACGACATCATCGCGACCCTCGCCACCCAGGGGTTGGCCGAGGGCATGCAGGTCCTGATCATGACCGGCGACCGTGACTCCATCCAGCTCGTCACCGAGGACTCCACGGTGCTCTACACGATGCGCGGGGTGAGCGAGCTGGCGCGGCTCACCCCGGCCGCCGTCCAGGAGAAGTACGGCGTCCCGCCCCACCGCTACCCCGAGCTCGCGGCCATCGTCGGCGAGACGTCCGACAACCTGCCCGGCGTGCCGGGCGTCGGCCAGGGCTACGCCGCCAAGTGGATCAACCAGTTCGACGGCCTCGACAACGTCATCGCGCGCGCCGACGAGATCACCGGCAAGAAGGGCGAGGCGCTGCGCGCCCATCTCGGCGACGTGATCCGCAACCGCCAGCTCAACGCGCTCGTGCGCGACCTGACCCTGCCGGTGCGTCCCGACGGCCTCGCCCGTCAGCCGTGGGACCGCACGGTTGGCCTCGAGCTCCTCGACGAGCTCGAGTTCCGCGGCGAGCTGCGCAGCCGGTTGCTCGACACGATCGACCCCGATCCCGCCGACGCCGTCGAGGCCGAGTCGGGCTTCGAGCTCGACGGTCGCCGCCTGGCCACCGGTGAGGCCGCCTCGTGGCTCGACGAGCACGCACCCGCGGGCACGCGCGTGGGGGTCTCCGTCCAGGGCAGCTGGCGCGCGGGCACCGGTGAGGTGCTGTCCGTCGCCGTGGCCACCCGCGAGGGGCAGGCGGCCTGGATCGATGTCGCGGAGCTCGGCGCCGACGACGACGCCGCCGTGGCGACCTGGCTGTCCGACCCGGCGCGCCCGAAGGCGATCCACGACGCCAAGGGGCCCAGGCTCGCCCTCTCGGCGCGCGGCTGGGACCTCGCCGGCCTCGAGGTGGACACCGCGCTGGCGGCCTACCTCGTCCAGCCCGACCAGCGCTCCTACGACCTCGCCGACCTGACCCTGCGCTACCTCAAGCGCGAGCTGCGTCAGGACACCGTCGACGCCGACCAGCTCAGCTTCGACGCGATGGACGACACGACCGCGAGCGACACCGCGATGCTCACCGCGCGGGCCGTCCTCGACCTCGCCGACGCGCTCGACGACGCCGTCGAGGAGCACGGCGGCACCCGCCTCCTGGGCGAGGTCGAGCTCCCGCTCATCGGCACCCTGGCCCGCATGGAGCAGGTGGGCATCGCGGTCGACACCGACTACCTCGAGGGGCTCGAGTCGGAGTTCAGCGACCAGGTGCGCGCCGCGGCGACCGACGCCTACGACGTGATCGGCAAGGAGATCAACCTCGGCTCGCCCAAGCAGCTGCAGGTGGTGCTGTTCGACGAGCTCGACATGCCCAAGACCAAGCGCACCAAGACCGGCTACACCACCGACGCGGACGCCCTCCAGCAGCTGTTCGAGAAGACCGAGCACCCGTTCCTGCAGCACCTGCTCCGTCACCGTGACGTGATCCGTCTGCGGCAGACCGTGGAGGGCCTGCTCAAGACCGTCGCCTCCGACGGTCGGATCCACACGACCTACAACCAGATCATCGCGGCCACGGGGCGGCTCTCCAGCACCGACCCCAACCTGCAGAACATCCCGATCCGCACCGAGGCCGGTCGCCGCATCCGCGAGGGCTTCGTCGTCGGCGCGGCGGGGGAGTCGCTGATGACCGCCGACTACAGCCAGATCGAGATGCGGATCATGGCCCACCTGTCCGACGACGCGCTGCTCATCGAGGCGTTCCGCTCAGGCCCGGACTTCCACTCCATCACCGCCGCGCGCGTCTTCGGCGTCGCCGCCGCGGACGTCAGCGTCGAGCAGCGCGCCAAGATCAAGGCGATGAACTACGGCCTCGCCTACGGCCTGTCCGCCTTCGGCCTCTCGCAGCAGCTCCGCATCTCGACCTCCGAGGCCAAGGGGCTCATGGACGAGTACTTCGAGACCTTCGGAGGGGTCCGCGACTACCTCGGCGGGATCGTCGACGAGGCACGGCGCTCCGGCTTCACCGAGACCATCCTCGGACGCCGCCGCTACCTGCCCGACCTCACCAGCGACAACCGGCAGCGCCGCGAGACGGCCGAGCGGATGGCGCTCAACGCTCCGATCCAGGGCTCGGCGGCCGACCTCATCAAGGTGGCGATGCTGGGCCTCGAGCGTGCGCTCGCCGAGCACGGCCTCCGCTCGCGGATGCTGCTGCAGGTCCACGACGAGCTCGTCCTCGAGGTGGCGCCGGGCGAGCAGGACGACCTCGCCGAGATCGTCCGCGCCGAGATGGGCGGCGCGGCCGACCTGACGGTCCCCCTCGACGTCTCCATCGGCACCGGACGCAGCTGGCACGACGCCGCTCACTGAGCGTTCGCGCGCTCCCTGAGCTTGATGAAGCTGATGGGCAGCAGCACCGCGAGCAGGGCGAGCTCCACGCTGAGCACGACTGCGAGCAGCTCGCCGACCGTCGAGACCATGGTCGTGGCCAGGGCGACGACGACTCCGAGGGCCACCCAGACCAGGGCCATCGAGAGCGTGCCCTGGCGGGCGAGCACCGAGTAGACGAGCAGCTGCAGGAGCGACATGCAGGTGCCGAGCAGGGCGAAGACCCACAGCAGCCCGCTCACCTCGTCGTACTCCTGGCCACCCGCGAAGACCAGCACGAGGTCGGGGAACAGGGCGGTGACCAGCACGCAGGCGCCGCCCAGGCCGCCGACGACCAGCAGGCTCCCGGCCAGCGCGCGCGCCGCACCCCGACCCGTCGACATCGACGGGAACGCGATGACGACGACGAACTGCGGGAGGAACATCACCGCGCGCGAGACGATCAGGCCGGCGGCGTACAGGCCCGAGTCGTGCGCGTCGAGCACCGAGCGCCCGACCAGCATGTCGATGTTGGTCAGTGCGAAGTAGGCGAACAGCGCCTGCGAGTTGAGCACGGCCTCCTTGACGATCGGCAGCAGCCCGTGACGCTCATGGGTGTCGCCGGACGCGCGGGTGTGCCGCAGGACGGCGAGGCCGTAGAGGAACGGCGCGTAGCAGCCGAGCGTGACACCGAGGAACGCCATGAACTCCGTGGGGCGCCAGAGGATCAGCGTGAGCCCGATGACGAGCCGCGGCACGCCGGAGAGCACGTACACCGTCGCGAGCTCGCGCCAGCGTCGCTCGCCCTGGAGGATGCCCATCTGCGCACCGGTCATCGTCATCGGCACGGCCGCGGCGGCGGCCAGCATGGCGGTCGGCAGGCTGTCGAGGTCGAGCAGGCGGTTGACCAGCGGAGCGCCGAGGAGCAGGACGCCGCCCAGGAGCAGCGACGCGCGGGAGGCCACCCGCAGGATCTCCCGCTCGATCTGCCCGACGTGGGCGGGGTCGGCGCTGATGCGACGCGCGGCCGTCGCCTGGAGTCCGAGCATCGCGACGCTGACGATCATGACGAGGTTCATCAGGGCGAAGAACGCGCCGTAGGGGACGGGGCCGATGATGCGTGCCGCGGTCATCGTGAACCCGTAGGTGGCGACGTTCATCAGCATCATCGCGACCGCGATCTGCCCACTGCCGGTGAGCAGGCCACCGAGCCTGACCAGGGGCCCGCCGACGGCGCCCGACCGGTCGCGCGCTCGTGTGGACATGCGGCACACCCTAAGGTGTCCCACCGTGGGAGCACGGGTCGATGGGGCGATGCCGCGCACGGGTCGGCTGCTGTGGCCGACGGCCTGGGCGACCCTGCTCGCCGTGCTGCTGCTCGGCGGCGCCCTCGGCCCCGGCTACGTGCTGAGCTACGACATGGTCTGGGTCCCCGACCTGGTGCTGGGGCGGGACGTCCTCGGCCTCGGGTCGGCCCTGCCGCGCGCCGTGCCGTCCGACGCGGTCGTCGCCACCCTCGACGAGGTGCTCGGCGGGGCGTTGCTGCAGAAGGTCGTCCTCCTCGGCATGCTGGTGGCGGCCGGCACCGGGTTCGCTGCCCTGGTCCGCCACCGGACGACGGCCGCCCAGCTGGTGGCGGTGAGCGTGGGGATCTGGAACCCCTTCGTCGTCGAACGTCTCCTGCTCGGACACTGGCCGCTGCTGGTCGGTTACGCCGTCCTGCCGTGGTTGGTCGTCGCGCTGGACGAGGTCGGACCCGGACGTGCCCGCCTGCCAGCTCGCGTGCCGGTGCTGCTGGTGCTCGGGAGCCTGAGCGCCAGCGCAGGCCTGGCATCGGCGCTGGTCGCGTTCGCGGTGGCCGGGCGTCGCCTGGGTCGCCGGGGCACGGCACAGCTGGCGGCCTGCGTGGCCGGCGCCAACGCCCCCTGGATCGTGGCAGGGATCATCAGCCCCGCGGCCTCGACGTCCGACCGCCTCGGTTCCTTCGTCTTCGCCACGGCCGACGAGGGCCTGATGGCGGGTCCGGTCGCGGCCCTGTCCTTCGGTGGGGTGTGGAACGCGGAGGTGGTCCCGGGGTCGCGGCTGGACGTCGCGGGCCCGGCCTTCACCCTGCTCCTGGTCGCTGCGGCCGTCGCAGGTGCCGTGCTGGTCGCCCGGAGCGCGGGTGAGCCGCACCTGCGGGGGTTGGCCACGTGCTGGTGCGTCGGCTGGGGACTCGCCGTCCTCAGCTGGGCGACGCCCGGGGCGATCGGCTGGCTGGGTGAGACCGTCCCGGCCGGGGGGCTGCTCCGCGACGGCTCACGCATGCTCGGGCTCACGGTCCCGCTGGTCGTCGTGCTCGTCGCCGTCGCGGTCGACGGGCTCCTCGACCGGCTGCCCGAACGAGCGGTGGTCGCTCTCGCCGGAGGAGTGCTGGCCCTGCTCCCCGTCGCGCTGATGCCCGATGCCGCGTGGGGCGCCGGGGGACGGCTCGACGCGGTGCACTACCCCACGGCGTACGACAAGGCGCGAGCTGCCGTCTCCGACGCACCGCACGGGGACGCCGTGTCCCTGCCGTTCGTGTCCTACCGCGCGCCGGCCTGGAACGGCGGCCGTCGGGTGCTCGACCCGCTGCCGCGCTACCTGGACCGCCCGGCGGTCGTCAACGACGTCCTGGTCGTCTCCGGCCGCGCGTTGTCCGGGGAGGATCCGGCGTCGGCCGCCGTGGCCCGCGCCTTGCAGGCACCGACGCCGGGGGAGCGCTCGAGCGCACTCCGCGCCGCTGGCGTGTCCGTCGTCGTGGAGGAGGAGATCGACGGCTACCCGGTGCCGGAGGTGGAGGGCGAGCGGGTCCTGGACGGCGACCTCGGCGTGATCGTCCTCGGCGCCGCCCAGTCGCGGCCGGCGGACGCCGGCCGCACCACCGTGATGGCCGGGGCGTGGCTCCTGTGGCTGGCCACGCTGGGGGGCTCTCTCCTCGCCCGGGCGAGACGCCGACGAGCGCCGGTGACTCGCCAGTAGATTTCGCGCGGGATTTGCTCCAGCCGAGGATTCGGCTGATACGGTGACGGCTACACCTTGGGAAGGACATCCGCATCATGGGTTCTGTCGTTGCGCCGATCGTGAGCATTGTTGCTGGCGCCATCCTCGGCATCTCCACGATCATGGGGGTCGTCTCGTCCCAGACCGCGCCGCCCGACAGCTCTCCGGGCAACGCCGAGCTTCCCACGCTGGAGTACGGCATCACGTCCGAGTGACCCCGGGAGCGACCTCGGCGACATCGCGCTCCTCGCCGCCCCTGTTGCGGGCGGTTCGCCCCAAGCAGTGGGTGAAGAACCTCCTGGTGCTGGCCGTCCCGCTCGCCTCGGGACAGATCGGTGATCCGGGTGTGCTCGGGGGCGCGTTGCTCGCCGGCCTGGCCTTCTGCCTGCTCTCGTCGGCCGTCTACCTGGTCAACGACAGCGTCGACGTCGAGGCCGACCGGTTGCACCCGCGCAAGCGCGAGCGGCCGATCGCCGCGGGCGAGGTCTCCGTGCCGACGGCCCGCGTCGTGGCGGCGCTGCTCGTGGTCGTCGGACTCGCGCTCGGGAGCCTCGGTGGCGCCCAGCTGCTCGCGGTCCTCATCGGCTACCTCGTCCTGCAGCTCGGCTACTCCTTGGGCCTCAAGCACGAGCCCGTCCTCGACCTCCTGCTGGTGACGAGCGGGTTCGTCCTCCGTGCGGTCGCCGGCGGAGCCGCGTCGGACATCTACGTCTCCCAGTGGTTCCTGCTCGTCGCGGGCTTCGGGTCGCTGTTCATCGTGTCGGGGAAGCGCTACTCCGAGCTGCACACCCTCGGGCCGGACTCCGGGACGCGTCAGGCGCTGGTGCGCTACTCGGCGACCTACCTCCGCTTCGTGTGGGGCGTCGCCGCAGGCGCGACGCTGCTCTCCTTCTCGCTGTGGGCCTTCGAGAACCCGTCGGACGGCACCCTCCCCTGGGCGTCGATCTCGTTCGCCCCGTTCGTCGCCGGCGTGCTCCGCTACGCGGTCGACATCGACGCCGGCACCGCGGCGGAGCCCGAGGACATCATCTGGGCCGACCGCGTGCTCCAGGCGATCGGCGCCGTGTGGCTGCTGGTCGTGCTGCTCGGGGTCCTCGGCGTCTGAGGCGCTCCTGCGGTCCGTGGTCCTTCGGGTCAGACGGGGTCCTGCCCGGCGAGGTGGTGGCGCTCGAGCACCTCGGACACGACCGTGCCGAACGAGTGCTGCGCCCGGCCCCAGGTGAATCGGTGGCTCATCTCGCGCGCTCCACGCGACAACCGGGCGCGGAGCTCGTCGTCGGCGAGGACGCGACGCAGGGACGCGGTGAAGTCGGGCTGGTCGTGGGCGAGGAGTCCGGAGACGTCGTGGGCGATCGACTCGCGGGTCCCGCCGGCGGCGGCGTACGCCACGGTCGGCGTGTCGTGCATCCCCGCCTCGCCGACCACGAGTCCCCATCCCTCCTTGAGGGAGGGGAGGGCCATGACCCAGGCCGAGGCGTAGACCTCGTTCTTGCGCTCCTCGCTCACGTGCCCCTCGAAGACGATCGCGCCACTGTCCCGGTCGAGACCCTGGCGGGCCAGCGCCCGGTCGGCGTGGTCGGTGAGCTCGTGCTCCCACCAGCCGGAACCGACGATCGTCAGGGTGAGGTCGGGCCACGTGTCCCGCAGCTCCTCCCACGCGTCGATGGCGTGCTCCACCTGTTTGTGGGGCACCAGCCGGCCCACGACGCACAGGGACGGGTGAGCCGTCTTCGGCACCGCCAGCTCCGGCGCGGGGTCGGTCCCGTTGTGGACGACGGCGAGGTAGTCGGGGACCACGCCCTGCTCGACGAGCTCGTCGCGCGTCGCGGTGGAGACGGCGACGTACTGGCAGCCGCGGTACAGACGCGGGGCGACCCGTCGTTCGATGAACCACCCGATGCGCCCGACCAGTCCCGGGTAGACGACCGGCCACTGCTCGCGGTGCACGTGGTGGACGAGCACGATCACCGGGGCACGGGTCCCGAGCCTGGTGAAGAAGGGCAGCCCGTTCTGGACGTCGACCACCGCGTCGACCCTGCCGAAGCGCCGGGTGAGCAGGAGGAGCAGACCGCGCGCGTAGATGCCCATCTTGGAGCCGCGGCGCACGAAGCGGATCCCGTCCCGCTCCTCGTCGCGCGGGGCGAGGCCGTGCTCAGCGCAGTAGATCGTCACCCGAGCACCTTGCGCGACCAGGCCGGCGGCGACCCGCTCGAGGTAGAGCTCGGCTCCACCGCCCTCCGGATTGGTGGTGTCGCGCCAGCTGAAGCACACGACGTGCCGGCCCGTCAGGTCGGGATCAGGAAGCATGCGGGTGACGTTATCGTCTGTCGTCCGGGCCAAGTGACTGTCGGGTAAGGTCTGCGCGTGCCACCGTCGGGAGCGTCGTCCGGAGCCTGGGCGCCGACCCTTCGACGGTCTGTGCGCCTGCTGCTGGAGTTCCGCCACGAGCAGACGGATCCGGGGCGTTTCTACCGGGTGCTGGCCGACGACTCGGTCCGGATGCTGTCCAGCTACACGTCCCTCGGAGGGACGACCCTGCTCGACGTGGGCGGGGGACCGGGCTACTTCGCCGACGCGTTCACCCGGGCCGGGGCGACGTACTTCTCGATCGATGTCGACTCCGACCTCGCGGACGAGTCGGGTCGCCACCGGCGCGTCGTCGGCACCGGCGCGCAGCTCCCGTTCCGGGACGAGGCGTTCGACGTCGTCTACTCCTCCAACGTCCTCGAGCACGTGGCGGAGCCGTGGACCGTCGCCGAGGAGATGTTGCGGGTGCTCCGGCCCGGCGGCGTCGCGTTCATCAGCTACACGGTCTGGTTCGGTCCGTGGGGAGGTCATGAGACCGCGCCCTGGCACTTCCTGGGCGGCCACCGGGCACGCCGCCGCTACCGGCGGAAGTTCGGCACCGAGCCGAAGAACCGGTTCGGGGAGACCCTGTTCGCCGTGACCGTGCAGGACGGCATCCGCTGGGCCGGCGGTCAGCACCCCATGGAGGTGGTGGACCTCACCGCGCGCTACAACCCGCGCTGGGCCCACTTCCTGCTGCGCATCCCGATCCTGAGGGAGGTGCTGACGTGGAACCTGGCGATCGTGATCAGGAAGCACTGAGGTTCCGACTTCGGGTGCTGGCGGGTTCGATCGCGCTGCTCGCGCTGGCCTTCTCGCAGGCGCCGGGGTTCTTGTCGTTCGACACCAAGTTCGACCTGGTGGTCGACCCCTGGCACTACATGCAGCGTGGTCTGCACCTGTGGGACTCCAACGGGGCGATCGGGCAGCTGCAGAACCAGGCCTACGGCTACCTCTGGCCGATGGGGCCGTTCTTCGGGATCGGCCAGGCGGTGGGGCTGCCCGGCTGGGCGGTGCAACGGCTCTTCATGGCCCTGGTGCTCGTCGTGGGCTTCACCGGCACCGCCTACGTCGCCCGGGCGCTGGGGGTGCGGTCCCACCTGGCGTGCCTGCTGGCCGGCTTCGCCTACGCCATGTCGCCGCGCATGCTGACGGAGGTCGGCACGATCTCGATCGAGGCATGGCCCTCGGCGCTGGCTCCGTGGGTGCTCCTGCCGCTCGTCGTCGGCGCCACGCGTGGGTCCCCGCGCCGCGCAGCCGCCTTGTCGGCGCTGGCCGTGGCGATGATCGGGGGCGTCAACGCCACCGCGAGCTTCGCTGCCATCCCGGTCGCGGCCATCTGGCTCCTGACGAGGAGCCGAGGGGTCCGCAAGCGACGGATGATGTTCTGGTGGCCCGTCTTCACGGCGCTGGGGACGCTCTGGTGGCTGATCCCGCTGTTCCTGCTCGGCAGCTACAGCCCGCCGTTCCTCGACTTCATCGAGTCCGCGAGCCTCACGACCACGCCGACCACGCTCTTCGACTCCCTGCGGGGCACCTCGCACTGGCTTCCCTACCTCGACACCCGCTGGCGTGCCGGCAACGACCTGGTGACGGCCGGCTACCTCGCGCTGAACAGCGGCATGGTGCTCATGCTCGGCCTGCTCGGGCTGATGCACCGGCGCAACCCGCACCGCCTGTTCCTGGTGCTCACCCTCGCGGTCGGCCTGCTGATGGTTGGCATGGGGCACCTCGGTGAGGTCCAGGGCTGGCTGGCCCCCCAGCTCAACTCCGCGCTGGACGGGGTGCTGGCCGCGGCGCGCAACGTCCACAAGTTCGACCCGGTCGTCCGGCTACCGCTGGCGCTCGGCATCGCCCTGCTGCTCGAGGCGCTGGCCTCGCAGCGCTCGACCGTTCCAGCAGGAGGCGCGACCTCCGGCTCGCCCGTGACCGAGGCCCCGGTCCGGGTGGGCGACGCGGGTGCCTCCGCGGCGTACCGGTCGGTGGCGTGGCTGGCTGCCGTCGCGGTCGTCGGCGCCGCGCTGCCGGGCATCGTGGGCCGGATGGCTCCCGCGGACCTCGTCGCCGAGGTGCCGGGCTACTGGGTGGAGGCCGGTGCCTGGCTCGACGCGCGAGGCGAGGAGGGCGCCGCCCTGATGTCCCCGGGCATCGGCGTCGCCCAGTTCGTGTGGGGCTCCACCAACGACGAGCCGCTCGAGTTCCTCGTCGAGAAGGGCCGGTTCGGCGTCCGGTCCAACATCCCGTTCGTCCCCCCGGGCAACATCCGAGCCCTGGACGCGATCGAGGAACGCCTGACGCAGGGCCGACCGTCCCGCGGCCTCGCGCCGTTCCTCGCGCGGGCGGGCGTGGAGTACCTCGTCGTGCGCAACGACGTCATCAAGGCGCCCGACATCCCCGACACGGTGCTGCTCCACCAGGCCCTCGACGGTTCTCCGGGGCTGCGTCGCACCACCGGCTTCGGACCCAACCTGGGCTCACCGGCCCACTTCGTGGAGGACGGCGACCGCAACGTCATCAACGGTGGCTGGCAGACCGACTACCAGGCGATCGAGATCTACGAGGTGGTCGACGGCGGCCCGGGAGCCGTGGCGGCCGACGAGCTCCCGCTCGTCGTCGGGGGCCCCGAGTCGCTGCTGGACCTCGCTGACGCAGGCGTCCTCGACGAGGAGCCGACGGTCCTCGCCTCGGACGCCGATCCTGACGTCGCACCCGACGGGCCGCTGATCCTGACCGACGGCTACCGCGACCGCGAGCGCTTCTTCGGCCAGCTGCACGACGGCTACTCCGCCACCACCCTCCCGGACGAGCCGCGGCACAGCGACCACCCGACCAAGGACTTCTACGTCAACGCCGACGACGACCAGTGGCGCACCCGCTCGGAGCTGGTCGGCGCCGGCTCGCTCGTCGCGTCGAGCTCGATGGCTGATGCCAACGGTGCGGGCGGAGCGCGGCCGGCGGAGTCGGCCTACGCCGCCATCGACGGTGACGAGTCCACCCAGTGGGCATCGAACCCCACGGCCACCGGTCGGCCCACGTGGACTCTCGGCCTCGAGGAGCCCCGACCCGTGACGAGCGTGCGGCTCGTTGGCGGGGTCAGCGCGGCCACCTTCCAGACGGTGCGCGTGGTGACCGACAACGGCGCGACCGAGCCCGTCGACCTGGGGCCCGCGGAGTCGGCCGTGGTCGAAGTTGCGGAGGGGCCGACCTCGTGGATCCGGGTCGAGACCGTCGGCCAGGCCGACGACGTGCCCGCTGCGATCGCCGAGGTCGAGGTGCCGGGCGTGTCCGTCGACAAGCTGCTGCGGATGCCGTCCACGCCCGCTGTGTGGGGGACCCCCGACGTGGTCTTGATGACCGCTGCCCAGGACGGGCGGAGTGGCTGCGTCGAGGTCGACGGCGACGTGCGGTGCCTCCCGGGCCGCGACGTCGGGGGCGAGGAGGACACCGGCTTCAGCCGCGTGCTCGACCTGAACGGTGCCCGGGACTACGAGCCGGAGGTGTGGGTACGTCCACGATCCGGCACGGCGGTGGAGGAGGCGCTCCTGGAGGACCTCCCGGTCAGTGCCACGTCGTCGAGCCAGGCGGTGCCCGACGTGCGCGCGTCGGCGCTCGCTGCGCTCGACGGGAACCCCGGCACCGCCTGGATGGCCTCCACCGGCGACTTCCGCCCGACCCTGCGGACGCGCTGGGTCGGCCGCAGCCCGGTCAGCGGCGTGTCGGTGAGCCTCGACCCCGACACCGGTGGGCGGATGCCGACGCGGCTGCTGCTGACCTACCGCGGCGGCTCCCAGGAGGTCGACCTCGATGACGAGGGTCGCGCGGAGTTCGCGCCGGTGCGGACGGACTTCCTCGACGTGGAGGTCCTCCAGACCGACTTCACCAGCAGCATCGGCTTCGACCGGCTGGTGACGCCGCTGGCGGCGGCGATCGGTGAGCTGCGCATCGACGGCGCGCCCTTCGAGACCCTCGCGCCCCCGGAGGTCGAGCGTGACCTCCCCTGCGGGACCGGTCCTGACGTGACGGTCAACGGGCAGGTCTTCCGCACGGCCGTGTCCACGTCCTCGGCGCGGATCTTCGACGGTGAGGAGGTGCCGGCGAGGTTGTGCGGCTCACGCCTGCTGCGGCTCGCTTCGGGGGAGAACCGGGTCGACGTCGCGAGCAGCGACGTCTTCAGCGCGACCCGCGTCGTGCTCCGCGACCCGGCCCACGTGCCCGGCAGCTCCACGCCGGTGCGGTGGTCGAGCCACGACGCCGACTCCCGGACGGCCGTGCCGCCCGACGGGGCGGCCGTGCTCGCGTTCCGAGAGAACGGCAACCGCGGCTGGACGGCGCACCGTGGCGAGGTCGAGCTGGCGCCGGTGCGGGTCGACGGCTGGCAGCAGGGCTGGCTGCTCGACGAGGACGGCACCGGACCGGTGCTCGAGACGTACGCCCCCGAGACCGGTTACCGGTGGGGACTGGCGCTCGGGCTCGTCACGGGCTTGCTCCTGCTGGCGCTCGTGCTGTTCTGGTGGCGTCGCCCGCCCCGCGACGACCCGGCTGCGGTGGGAGCCGCGCGACTCCGTCCGGGGGTCTGGTCGGTGGGGGCGGTCGCCGTGACCGGTCTGCTGGCCGGGTGGTCCGGAGTCGCGGTGCTCCTGGGCACGTGGGTCGTGTGGACCCTGCTCGGCGCCCGTCGGCTCGCCGACGTGCGTGACGTCGCTCTGGCGAGCACCGTCGTCGTCGCGTCCTTCTTCTACCTGGTCCGACCGTGGGGCCAGGACTGGGCGGGTGCGAGCGCGTGGCCTCAGCTCTTGAGCGTCGTCGCCCTCGGTGGGCTCTTCCTGTCCGTGGGCGCGCCGAGGTGGCGCAGGCGCATCACCGGCACCTCGACGAACCGGTAGAGGAGCTCGGCCAGCGGGAGCGTGATCAGCAGCGTCAGCGCGAGCACCGGAAGCAGGTCGTTGCCCTCGAACATCGTGTAGGGCGTCGCCCAGTACACGAAGTGCAGCACGACCAGGTGGAGGCAGAAGACTCCGTAGGAGATGTGCCCCAGTCGTCGTGGCACCCGGTGCGACATCACGCGCGCGTAGCCAGAGGCCGGGTCGGGGAAGACCCCGGTGAGGACCAGCAACCCCCCGATGGCGGCGTACAGCACCTGGCGTGTCAGCGCCTCGGCCGGCGTGGGCGTGTCGAACAGCATCGGACCACTGATCGGCGTGGCGGCGACGACGAGCAGGCTCACGGCCAGCACCCAGCACACGCCCGGCTGGCGGGCCAGTGCGACCAGCCCGTCGAGGCGGGGTGCGCCGCCGGGCCGGGTGGTCAGCACGTGGGCCCAGGCCAGCACGATGCCGACGGTGAACCACATCAGGTAGCCGGGCAGCCACTGGGCGGCCAGCGCGGCGCCCGCGTCGCGCACCGGCTCGAGCAGGAACAACGTCCAGACGACGTTGATGACGACAAGGCTCGCCGCCAGCAACGCCACCCGACGGGTGGTGGGGCGTCGTCCGCGGCTGGCGCCGGCCAACAGCATGAGCAGGGGGAGCACCAGGTAGAACGACACCTCGGTCGCCAGGCTCCACATCTGGGTCATGCCGGGACGCAGGGCGTCGCTGAGGTAGATGTCGGTCATGGTCAGGGCCTTGGCCCAGTCGTCGAGGCCCGCTCCCTCGTTGGCGCCGACGAACAGCATCGCCGGCACCACCCCGAACACGTAGGGGGGGTAGATCCGCAGGAACCGCTTCCAGTAGTAGCGCCGGGTGCTGTCGTGGGGACGACCGCGCACCGCCCCCGCCAGCACCTGGTGGGTGAGGAGGAACCCGGAGAGCACGAAGAAGATCGCCACGCCGACGTCGAGCCGCGGAAGCATCCGCCCGACGATGCCGTGGCGGAGGTAGTCGCCGGTCCAGAACGTCACGTGCGTCAGCACGACCGCCAGGGCCCCCACCGCGCGCAGCGGGTCGAGCACCGGGAACACGGGCGTCGCGCCCCGGCTCGGGTCGTGGCGCAGGTGGTCGACCTGCTGTGCGGAGTCGGTGTCGTGGATGCTCATGTCAGGGGTGCTCCCGGGACCAGCTCGCCCACCTCGACCTTGTCGACGCAGACCGTGATCGACGGGTCGATGCCGAGGAGGAGGACGGAGTCGAAGGCCGCCCCGACCCGGACGTAGAGCTGGTTGAGGCCCGGGCGGAGTGCCGTGTCGACCGACTCGCCCTCGCTCCCGACGCTCACCGTCATCGGGCTGGCCTGCTCCGCGAGGTAGTTGACCCGCAGCCACCAGTCTCCGTCGATCACCGGTCCGTCGAGGGGAAGTCGTGCTGACCCGTTGTCGATCTGCCAGCCGCAGTCCGCGACGCTGCCGGGCAGGGTGGTCCGCTCGACCTGCAGGTCGGCCGCATCCAGGCCGCCGTCGCCGTCGACGACGGCCAGCTCGTGCCCGGCGTCCAGGAAGCGTGACTCCGGCGACAGCATGGAGACCAGCCGGGGCAGACGGTCCTCCGACCAGATGATGGGGGCGACGACCTCGGCTGGCAGGCCGGTGTCGGCCAGCACCACGGGTCCGGTCTCGTCGAGGGCCGCGGCGAGCGTCCGGACGTAGTCACGGGGGGCCACGAAGTCGTGCCAGATGCGGGCGTACCCGATCGAGGACCAGACGCCGGAGCCGGCGACGACGAGCGCGAGCGCCAGCGCGACGACGACGGGCACGCGTGGCGTGAACATCGGTGCCTCGCGGGGTCGGCTCGAGCCGGGCGCCCCTGCCAGCGGGAGGTAGGCGAGGCCGAGGGCCAGCGCGCTCATCGCCGCGGCGTCGGTCAGGTAGCGGTACTCGGCACCGGCGATCGGGCCGACGTAGGGCGCGCGGCTCGACCACAGCAGGACGAGGAGCACGACCAGGTAGCCCAGGAGGAGTGCCCAGGCGCGCAGGGTGCGACGGCGGGTGAGGTAGGCGTGCGCGACGACCCCGGCGAGCACCACCCACGACAGGTGCGCGAGCCACTGCGGCGGGTCGGCGAAGGCGGCGGGAGCCTGCGGCGACAACCAGGACCACGGCCCGCCGACGATGCCGGTGGTGAACGCCGTGCCGATCATGCTGCTGGCGAGCGGGCCGAGCAGCCCCCAGTCACGGTCCATCGTGTCGAGCGGGACGTAGGCCGCGTAGTAGGCGATGGTGCCCACCCCGATCACGCCCGCCACCACCCCGACCCACCACAGCCGGCGGACCATCGACCGCAGCCGCTGCACCGGGCCGCCCGTCTCGAACCAGCCGTAGGAGATCGCTGCGAGGACGGGCGGGATCGCCAGCCCGCGGATGTCGGCCGCGAGCGCGAGGACGATGCTCGCCAGGACCAGGGCGAGCCACGTCCGTCGCCCCGTGCGCTCGAAGAGCACCCAGCAGGTGATCGCGCAGATCAGGCCGATCTGCTGGCCGAGCTGGTTGATGGCTGCGGCCCACCAGATGGTCGCGGGCATGGAGATGGGGGAGAAGAGGAACACCAGCAGCGGGGGGACGATGCCCCACCGCATGCCGAAGAGGGTGCGCAGCATCCAGAGGCACGCCACTGCGATCGCGGCCTGGAAGGCGATGGTGACGGCTGCCGTCGCCGGCCAGCTGAAGAGCCCGCCGGCCACGGACAGGTCGATGAGCAAGCGACCCAGCGGCATCAGGTGCCCGCTGTGCGGCGTCATCAGGTAGTCGAGGTCCAGCGGTCGCTCGAGGCTGAACCGGAGGAGCTCGAAGTCGTCCTCCTGGAACCACGCCCCGAGCACCGCCCACGCACGGAACGCCGTGTGGGCCAGCACGAGGCCGATGCACGTGGCGAGGAGCAGCGGGTCGGCTCGGCGTTCCCGGTCGGGGCTCGCCGGGTCTCCGGCGCCGGCGGCGCCTGCCGGGCTGTCGACATCCGGCTGGGCCCCCGTCGTGACCGCACGACGAAGGGGCTCGTGGTGCGTCGTCACGGCTGCACTATCCCATAGGGGGACGCTCGGAGCCGGGTGCCGGGACGGCGTGCGAAGCGGTGGGGACCTGCGGCTCCGATATGACAGACACGTTGCCTACTTGCTGGTAGCCTGCGGCGACCCCGTCGTTCCTGGAGGAATATCCGTCGTGCGCAAGATCATTGGTTGGGTGCTGCTGGCACTCGGGACCTTCCTGGTCGTCATCGGCCTCATGGCCGCCCTGTGGGCCCCCGGGCAGGTCAAGCGGACGCCGCTCGACACCGACAGCGTCACCAGGCTGACGGGCAATGCCGACAAGCTGAACCCCGCCACGGGTGAGGTCGAGAACATCGACATCCAGGCGACGAGCATCACCAAGGCCGACACGGAGTACTCCGACGACGACGTCATCGTCTTCGAGAACACCCTGTGCCTGGTGATCGACGACGGCAGCGGTGACGTTCCCGACTGCGTGCCCGCGGACGACCCGGAGGGGCGGCTCGTGACCGCTTCGACCGACGTGTTCGCCACGGACCGTCGCGACGCCACGGCGGTCAACGAGGCCGCCTACGTCCCGCCGAGCGCCGAGGAGAAGGAGGGCCTGGTCAACAAGTGGCCCTTCGACGCCGAGAAGAAGACCTACCCCTACTGGGACGGCATGCTCGGCGAGGCGGTGGACGCCGAGTACGACGGCACCGAGACCCTCGACGGGCTCGAGACCTACCGCTACCACGTCCTGGTCGAGGAGCAGCCGGCTGAGGTCATCACCGACGTCGACGGCATCTACTCGCAGGACAAGTACATCTGGATCGACCCCGTCACCGGCTCGATCGTCAACCAGACCCAGCACGAGGTGCGGACGCTCGAGGACGGCTCGCCGCTGCTGGACATGGACCTCGCGTTCACCGACGACCAGGTCGCGACCAACGTCGACGAGGCGAAGGACAACGGCCGCATGCTCGGCCTCCTGACGAAGACCGTTCCCCTCGTGGGCATCATCGGCGGCGTCCTCTGCCTGGTGGCCGGCGCGTTCCTCCTGTTCGCGGGGCGGGGCCGGAAGTCCGAGGCCGCCTGAGGCGCGTCGCGAGCGACCCAGGTCCTCCGAGCATGACTGAGATCTCGACGATCCACACCGGCGACGTCCAGTGGTACGCCGACGCGTTCGACCGGGTGGCAAGCAACGTCGAGTCGGCCGTGCTCGGCAAGCGGCACGTCGTCCGCCTCGCCCTGACATGCCTGGTGTCCGGTGGTCACCTCCTCCTCGAGGACCTGCCGGGCACGGGGAAGACGATGCTGGCCAGGGCGCTGGCGAAGTCCCTGGACTGCTCGTTCGCGCGCATCCAGTTCACCCCCGACCTGCTGCCCTCGGACGTGACCGGCGTGACCGTCTACGACCAGGCGCGCGCGGAGTTCTCCTTCCACCGCGGGCCCATCTTCCACAGCCTCGTGCTGGCGGACGAGATCAACCGGGCGTCGCCCAAGACGCAGTCGGCCCTGCTGGAGGTCATGGAGGAGGGCCACGTCACCGTCGACGGCCACACCCATGACGTCGGTCGGCCCTTCATGGTGATCGCCACGCAGAACCCCATCGAGCAGGCCGGCACCTACCAGCTCCCCGAGGCGCAGCTGGACCGGTTCCTGATGCGCACGAGCATCGGGCACCCCGATGCCGAGTCGACCGAGGCCCTGCTCGCGGAGTCACGCATCCGCGACCGTGCCGCCGGCCTGCTGCCGGTGGTCAAGGGGCACGAGATCGAGCAGATGGGCCAGCTCGCCGACATGGTCCACGTCGACCCCGCGGTGATCAGCTACGTACGCCGCCTCGCCGAGGCCTCACGCGAGGTCCCCGAGGTGAGGATCGGGCTGTCCACCCGCGGGTGCCTGGCGTGGATCCGCACTGCCAAGGCGTGGGCGCTGGCGGAGGGCCGCGGCCACGTCGTGCCGGAGGACGTCGCGACGCTGGCGCACCCGGTGCTGGGCCACCGGCTGCTGATGGCGTCGGGGGCGGCCTTCGGTGGCACGACGTCCGCCGAGGTCGTCGACGGCCTGCTCACGCAGGTGCCGGTTCCTCGCGATCGCGCGTGAACGCTCGCGGGTCACGGCTGCTGGGTCCGCTGACCATGCTGACCTCCCTCGGGCGCGGACTGCTCCTGACGGGGGCACTGGCGGCGGTGCTGGGGGAGTGGCTGCACTGGCAGGAGTTCACCCAGCTGGCGGTCCTGACGGCCGGGTTGCTGTCGATCGGTCTGTTGTGGCAGCTGCTCCCGGGCGCCCCGGAGGCCCGCCTCGTGCTGCGCCGGCAGCGCATCGTGGTGGGCGCTCCCGCGCCGGCGGTGTCGCTGGAGCTGCAGGCCGGTGCGGCGCCGATGCTGTTCCCCACGGTGCTGGTGCCTGCTGGACCGGAGGTCGTGCACCTGCGACTGCCCTCGCTCCGTCCGTTCGCCCGTCACACCGAGCCGGCCGTGACCCTGCCGGACCTCCCGCGTGGCGTGCACGTCGTCGGACCGGTCACCTACGAGAAGACCGACCCGGTCGGCGTCGTCTCACGCAGGCTGGAGTCGGGCGCGTCGGTCACGCTGCTCGTCTCGCCGGCCGTGACCGACCTCGCCGTGTTCGCGGGTGGGCTGACCAACGACCTCGACGGCGCCGCCAGCCAGCAGCTGTCGATGAGCGACCTGGCGTTCCACGCGCTGCGCGAGTACGTCCCGGGCGACGACCTGCGGCACGTGCACTGGCGGTCGTCGGCCAAGGCCGGCGAGCTGCTGGTGCGGCAGTTCCACGAGTCCCGACGCGGTCACGTGACCGTCCTCCTCGACGACGCCCGATCATCCTACCCACGAGCCGTCGACTTCGAGCTGGCCGTGTCGACGGCGACCTCGATCGCGCTGCGGGCGGTGCGTGACGACTTCGACACCTACCTGCGCTGTGGAGCGGATCTCGCGCACAGTCGTGAGGCCGTCGCCATGACGGACGCCGCGTGCCGGTTCACCCTCGGCGACGGCAGCGACTACCTCGCCCACGCGACCGACGCGGCGAACATCGTCGGCGACACCGGCCTGGTGGTGCAGGTGACCGGGGCCGGACGGGACCTCGTCCAGCTCGAGACGGTGGCCGACCGGTTCGGTCGGGGCAGCGAATGGCTGGTCGTCCGTGCTGACAGCGCCCAGGGGGCGCGGGTGCGCGACCACGCGACGTTGCGCGAGCTGACCGTGCCGGACCTCCCGTCGCTCCGGGAGCTCATGTCGCGGGGCATGCGATGAGCCGCGGACGTGGGGCCTGGGTCGACGTGGTGGTGATCTTCGTGGCGATGGCCACCGTGCTGTCCATCCTGGACGACACGTTCGCCGACCGGCGCTACCTCGTCAGTGGGTTGGTGCCTGTCGGGGTCCTGCTGCTGATGGCTCTCGTCGCGAGCCGGATGCGCGAGGGCGGATGGTGGTACACCCTGGCCGCCGTCATCCTGTTCTCACCCCTCGGCGCGCTGGTGGCCCTGCGCGAGCCCGGGCCCTACCTCGTGCCCACCTTCAGCACGATGAGCAGGCTGCACGCCGACGCGGTGAGCGCGCCGACGACGCTCGTCAGCACGGTCCCGCCGGTCGACCCGACCGGCGTGGTGGCCCTGGTCCCCTTCCTGATCGGTTTCCTGGCCACGTTGCCTGCCGCCTGGCTCGCGCTGGGGACGAAGCGGCCGTTGGCGCCGGTCGTGCCGCTCGTGCTGGCGCTGGCAGCCACCATCCCGCTCGGTGTCCTGGTGCCCACGTTCCTGGTGCCGAGAGGTGTCTTCGTGGGCATCCTGCTCGTGGCCTGGGGATCTGTCCGTGCCCGCCGCGGGGAGAGCGCCCCGGGCTCGACGCGGAGGTCGTTGGCGGCGCCCCTGACCATGGTCGTGACGGTGGCGCTCGTCTCGGGCGTGGTGGCGCTGCTCGTCCCGGACACCGACCAGTCCGACCGGGTGCTGCTCCGGGGCCGTGACGACAGTCCGCTCGCCGCCGGGGCGGCGTCGTCGGTGCTGCCGCCGGAGCCCGAGGGCGACGACGTCCTGCTCCGGGCGAGGGGCGTGCCGGAGGGCCTGCGGCTGCGCTTCGCCACCCTCGACCTCTACACGCCCGACGGTTGGGTGCCTGCCGAGGAGTCGCCCGGGTCGGAGGGCTACGGCACCTTCAAGCGGATCGGCAGCGACGTCGCGCCGCTCCACCCGGGTCGCACGGTGGTGGTGCGCGTCCGGATGCGATCGGGCTACGACAGCGACTGGTTGCCCATGCTGGGAGAGCTGACCAGCATCGACCTCGACTGGAACCCGGGCCGCACGGACGTCGCCGACGTCCGCTACAACCAGGCCACCGGGAGCGCCGTGGTCCTCGGTGGCGTCGACATCCGCGACGCGTACAGCTTCGAGTCCGTGGTGCCGGTCGGCGGCTTCACCAGGCGAGACACCACCCGGGAGCCGTCCGAGGACCAGAGGCAGCCGGAGGGCGCGTTCCTCGACGACTACCTCGACCCGTTCGACCGTGAGGAGCTGCTGCCGCTCGAGCGGGTCCTGCTGCTGGCCCGCTACCTCCGGACCAACGGTCTGGTGCGCTACGAGGTCGACGTCGCCCAGACCCCCGACGACCTCGGCCGGCGGATGCTCGGCTCGCGGCGGGTGACCGGCACCCCGTTCCAGTACAGCGCCTTGATGGCTCTCGGGGCGTCCCGCCTGGGGGTGCCGGCGCGCGTGGTGACGGGGGCCAACGTGGGCAGCCGCGGTGTGGTCGACCACGGTGACGTCGTGACGTGGGTCGAGCTGCAGTTCGCCGACGGCACCTGGCGCCCGCTCGACCCGGAGCGCTACCTCGGTTCGCCGGCAGCGCAGGACGCAGAGCCGGCGCCGGACCCCGGCGACTTCGTCAACAGCCAGCTCGCGCAGGCGTCGAAGGGCAAGGACCGGGAGATCAGCCCTCCGAGCGGCTCGACGAACCCCGACGGCTCACCGGCCTCCACGCGCCCGGCCTGGCAGCTGGTCCTCGGCGCGGTCGTCGTGGCCGTGGCGCTCGCCGTCCTCCTCCTCCTGCTCGTCCCGCTCGTCAAGCTGTTGCGGCGCGCCCGGAGGCGACGTACGTCGTCGTGGTCGGGGCTCTACGTCAACGGCTGGCAGGAGGTGCTCGACGCGGCCCTCGACCTGGGTCGGCCGGTGCCGGCGGGGTGGAGCCGGCTCGCGCAGGCATCCAGCCTGGGCGCCGGCCGCGAGCTCGCCCGGCAGGCGGACGTCGCGGTCTTCGCCCCGACGGCGCCGCCCGTCGAGGAGGGCCGGGCGTTCTGGGACGCCTGCCAGGACCTGCGTGCCGAGGTGCTGGGCACGGCCGGTGCCCGGCGTCGGCTGTGGTCCCACCTCAACCCGTCGTCGCTCCTGGCCGGCTGGGCCCGCGGCAGTCGGTCAGCCCGCGGAGTGCGTCACGAAGATCGCGGTGCCCGGCGTCAACAGGCCGCGGGTGCGTGACCAGCCGCCCCACACCCGGTCGTGCTGCTCGGGCCACTCGGGCTCGACGAGGTCGACCAGCCTGAAGCCGGACGCGGCGAGGAGGCGCACCCAGTCGCCGAGGGTGCGATGGTGCTCGACGTAGGACACCACGCCGCTCGCGTCGTCGACCTCGACGTAGGGCGTGCGGTCCCAGTAGGACTGCGTCGCCGTGAGCCCGGCCTCGCCCGGGTCGTCGGGGAACATCCAGCGCGTCGGGTGAGTGACCGAGAAGGCGAAGCGGCCCCCCGGGCGCAGCACCCGTCCCACCTCGGCGACCGCGTCATCGATGTCGCTGACGAACTGCAGGGCGCCGAAGGAGCAGAAGACGATGTCGAAGCTGTCGGCCCTGAAGGGGAGCGCCGTGGCGGTGCC
>Ga0164308_10000492_pt1 | contig 21840 bp, 18 predicted proteins | sample Whisoiple_246_MG_FD_109983 | JGI IMG/M metagenome (GOLD analysis project Ga0164308, IMG submission 109983) | Soil microbial communities amended with fresh organic matter from upstate New York, USA - Whitman soil sample_246_MG | ecosystem: Environmental > Terrestrial > Soil > Unclassified >...
ATGGGCGGCCGGCACGTCACGCTCTACGTCTACAACTCGACGCGCGTGCCGATCGAGAGTCGTCTGACCGCGCGCACCGTGCGCAACAACGAGCACGTTTATGTCGGCAGCCGTCGCGGCGTCTCGATTGCCGCTGCCGAACACCGTGGCGTCGGCTACGCGCTCGCTTCGGACTTCAGCGACGACGAGAGCGCCGAGCTCGTGGCCGCCGTTTACTGAGCGGCCAGCGCCCGAGCGGGTGGGCGATCGCGGGTAAGAAACCGCAGCTCGCTGGGCGAGCGAGCGCCTCGCAGCAAGATCGGGTAGCCTTTGGCTCGCATGGTGCCATCTGGACGCCTTCACCGGTATACTTACGCCGACTACGTGGCGTTGGAAGACTCCAGTTCCACGAAGCACGAGTACCTGGCCGGCGAAATTTACGCGATGCCCGGAGGGTCGGAGGAGCACTCGGCGCTCGCGGCGGAAGTATTGCGCGCGATCGGCAACGCCGTGGGGGGTATCGCGCGTCGCCATCAGCGGGGGCAAGCTTCCGTTGTCGTGTTTGGCCGCCGAGCTGGTGGTGGACGAGATCTACCGCAGCAGCGCGATCGCATGAACCGCCAGCAAGGCCAGCCCAATCGATTTGCGCGGGCGTCGGGTCTAAGCTGCACCGGTGTCGACATTGCGCATCGCTTGGGTCATTTACGGTTCGCTCGAGCAGGTGAGCGGCGGGTACATTTACGACCGATTGGTGGTCGAGCACCTGCGTGCGTTGGGCGACGAGGTGACGATCATCTCACTCGACCCGAACGGTGGCTCGCCGCCCGAGCTGCTGCGTGAAGATTACGACGCGGTGTTGGGGGACGAGCTGTGTTTCCGCGAGCTCGGCCCGCTATTTCGCAGCGCGCCTGCGGGCCTGAGGCGCGTGCTGCTCATCCACCACTTGACTGCTTGGGAGCATCCCCCGGGCGCTGTGCGAGACGAGTTGCTGGCGATGGAAAAGGCTGCGATCGACGCCGCCGATGCCTGGCTTGCGACGAGCCACGTGACCGCCGACCGCTTGCAGCACGAGCGCCTCGCAAGCCAGGTGACCGTGGCCGAACCCGGAGCAGACCGCTTCGAGCGCTTCGCGAGCGCGGGGCAAGAGCCCGCCGGCGCGCGACTGCAGCTATTGTTCGTGGGCAACATCCAACCGCGTAAGCGAGTGCTGGAGCTCGCGCACGCGTTCGCCGAGCTGAACGGTGAACAAGCAGAGCTGGTGTTGGCCGGCGCCGAGCTGGAACCCGCGTACGCGAGCGAAGTGCGGGAGGTGACCGCGCGCGCCAACGTCGGCAATCGTGTGCACTGGTTGGGCTCGCTCACTGCCGCTCGGGTCGCCGAGCAGATGTCCCTGGCCGACGTGCTGGTGCTGCCGTCAGCGCTGGAAGGCTACGGCATGGTGTTGAGCGAAGCGCTGTGGGTCGGGCTGCCGATCATCGCGGCCCGCGTGGGTGCTGCAGAAGCACTGGTGAGTCGGACCGGAGCAGGCCTGCTGTACGAGCCGGAAGACCCGGGCGGTCTGGCAAGAGTGCTGGAAAGCTTCGTCGCCGATCGCGAACTGCGGGGCCAGCTTCGCCGCGCCGCCGCGAACGCGGGCGAGGACTTGCCGCGTTGGCGGGACACCGCGCGCGCCGTGCGCGCTACGCTCGCGCAATCGCGCTGATCAGCGCGCTCTGCAAGGACGATGCATCGCGCGCTCCAGCGACATTTTCCAGCCGCACCCGGGCCTGCACATCGCGCAGCCCGGCCAGCAACTGCACCAACGGCGAAAGCGTAGTGATCCCGCGCTGCTCAGCCCAGCGATTGAGGAGCAGCCGCTTGGCGCGCGGCGAATGAACGCCACGCACGCCCGCAACGAAAACGCGCCCAGCCACGCGCTCACAGGCTTTCACCAGCGCAGCAACGCCGGGCTGCCAGTGCTCGATCAAGGGCGCTCCGGGCGTCACGAAATCCGCGTCGGGTTCGATCTTGCCAGCGGGGAAGTGCAGTACGGCGCCGCCCTGGCGCAACCAAACCAACGCGCGTTTCAGCACGCGAGCCCGCTCCGCAGGCGTCTCGCCCACGAGTAAAAGGTGCTCCGAGAGACCCGAGAGCGCGCGCAAGAACTGCCGATCTGCCGCCAGAACCAGCAGATCCCGACGATTGATGGCGCGCATCAAAGCCAGCGCGTCGAACGCGCCCGGGTGGTTCGCGAGCACCAGACAGGGACCACTTTCAGCGGTTGCGCCGCTGAGCCGCAAGGCAACCCCACAGCGGGTCAGCGCTCTGGCCGCTGCCTCCGGCAAGCCGTGCAGCGCGACCTCGGATTCGAGCAGGGCGAGTGTCCGGGCGAGATTGCGAGACGCGAGGTAGAATGGCCATTCGAGCCCGCGCCGCAAAAATCGCGGGCCGCCTCGCACCCCGAGCGCGGCGACCATCTCGTGCGCGGAGAGCCGAGCCAGTCGGCGCGCGAGCGGCGTCATGGCGAGCAGCGTAGCTCAAGCGCGAACGTTCAGCGAGGTCAGAGATCTTCTGTCAGCGAGGCAGCGCTTCCCGCGAGAGTCACCGTGTACTTTTTGGCGGGCGACAACGCCAAATCAGTGCCGAATTTGCCGAACAGCTGCAGCGTTTGTTTGCTGGTCTGAGACTTACTGCAAGTGAAGATGTGCAGCACGTCTTCGTCCGCATAGTCGCGTCCATCCACTTCGACGTACGAACTCGGCGCGTCCGAGGTCACGTCGATCGTCGCGCTCACCGGAACCGGCGTGGCTCCGAACTTGATGCGGTAGTCTGAAATCCACGCGCAAGCCGCCAAGTGCTGCTGCCAGTCCGCTTGATACACGAAGCGAACCTGTGCGCGGCCCGTAGACGCGGGAGCGCCGGCGCTGCCACTGGCTCGACCGCCGTTGCCGTCGTCGTTGGTCGTGCCGCCATCGCTGGCTCCACAAGCGACGGACAGCCACAGAACCGAAGAGGAGGCGAGGAGGCGTAGGAGCATTGGGGAACATCAAAGCTATGCCCTTCACCAAGCGCGCTGCAACGGCGCCGCCCGACTACATTGTCGCCCGCGCTCACTTGGCGAGCGCGCTGCCGAATTTTCGCGCGTCCGCCGCTGCACTGACCCCGCCCTCGTCGACCGCGATGATCTGCACTGCAGTCGCGTTCTGCTTCATGATCTCCGTCACTTCTCCGCGCCATGCGAGGTCGTCGAGCAGCGGCTTTTCCGCGCCCGCCTCGAGCAGCAGACTCGGGCCCGAGGTGGGCACCGCAAAGCGCGGCAGCTTCAGCAGTGCCTGCGGTGAGAGCCCGAATGCGAGTCGCTGGAGCAGCAACTGCGTGACGTTGGTCGCGATCAATTGTCCGCCCGAGCCACCGAGCGCGAACACGACCTTGCCGTCTTTCACGACCAAGGTCGGGGTCATGCTCGACACCGGGCGGGCACCTGGGCGCGGCCGATTCGGGCTTTGGCTCAAACCGAACGCAGCAACGTCTTTCTGCTTGGTGAAATCATCGAGCTCGTCGTTCAGCACGATGCCGCTCTCGGGCACGCTCAGCTTGGCGCCGAAGGCGTTGTTCACCGTGGTGGTCAGTGAAGCCACGTTGCCCTCGGCGTCGATGGCTAGCAAGTGGTGCGTGCCGTGTTCATTTTCTTGGAAGCGCGGCAAAGCTTGCGTGCGCTCGGCCGAAATCCAACGCTTGCGCGCCGCCAGCCGCTGCGGATCGAGCAACGCCGAAATGTCGACGCGCTCGAAATCCGGATCGCCCAGGAAGCGCATGCGATCGGAGAGCGCGCCGCGCATGGCTTCCGCGAGCGTGTGCTGAAAGACGCCGGTGCCAAGGCCCAAGCGGCGGAGCTCGGCCTGAGAGAACATGCCCAGCGCCTCGGCCACCATCAGCCCGCCGGCGGACGGTGGGGGCATCGTAAAGACGTCGTAGCCCTCCCAACTCACGCGGATGGCTTGCCGCGTGAGCGGGCGATAATTTCGCAGATCTTCCAGGCTCAGCGCACCGCCCTTGCCCTGCGCGGTGGCGATCAGCTGGGCCCCGAGTTGGCCTTCGTACAAGGGCGCTTTGCCCTTCTGCGCCAGCTCTCGCAAGGTGCGCGCAAGCTGCGCGTTCTTGAGTGATTTGCCGGCAGCAATCGGGGTACCCGAGGGAAAGAACAGCCGAGCCAAGCCGGCGTCCGTTTGCGCCAACTTGGACCAGGGGGAGGCAAGGGCGTTGCTCAGGTGCTGGCTCACGGCAAAACCGGTTTCGGCGACACGCGCTGCCGGAAGCACGACGTCACGCCAAGGTCGCTTGCCCAAGTCGTGCTGGAGCTGCCACAAGCCCGCGAGCTCGCCCGGCACGCCGGTCGCGCGCGCGCGTTCTTCCGGCTTGAACGGCCGCGCTTCGAAGGCCGCCACGTCGATCGCAGCGGGCGCGGATTCACGAAAATCGAGCACGTAGGGCTCGCGCGTGGCGGCGCGCCAAACCAACGCAAAGCCGCCTCCGCCCAGCCCGCTGGAGCTCGGGCTGACCACGCCCGCGGTCAGCGCAGCGCGCACGATCGCATCCACCGCATTGCCGCCTGCCGAGAGCTCGGCGAGGCCTTCGCGCGTGGATACGACGTTCTCGGTCGCCACCGCGACGCGCGCGGGTTTCGATTCGGCGTGCCCGCCCGGCGCGGCCAAGACCAACGCGCTCGCGCACAGGGCACCGCTCAGTGGTATCAGCCAGGGTCTGCTCATCGCAGCCGAGCGTAGCAAAATCGAGCTTCGGCGTTTGCAGTGGCGCTCACGACGTGTGAGATTTGCGCCACCCAAGTGCGCATCCTCTTCGTCATGGACCCGGCCGAAACGATGACGGCCGATAAAGACACCACTTTTGCGTTCATTCGCGGCGCGATGGCGCGCGGGCATGAGTGCATGCACTGCCTGCCGCGGGAGCTTTCCAATGAAGGGCGTGACGTGTTCGCGCGCGCGCGCTCCGTGAAGGTGAGCGCGCAAAAGCCGCACATTACGCTCGGTGCAGACGAACGCGTCGAGCTCGCAAAGCTGGACGCGGTGTTCATCCGCAAAGATCCGCCGTTCGACGCTGGTTACCTGTATCTCACCCAGGTCTTGGACCTCGTCAAAGATCGCGTGCTGATCATGAACGACCCGCGGGGCCTGCGCGACGCGAACGAAAAGCTGTTCACGTTTCAGTTTCTGGAGTTCATGCCGCGCTCGTTGGTCAGCGCCGAACCGGCACAAATCATCGCCTTCGTCGACAAGGTGGGCGGCACTGCCGTGCTCAAACCGCTGGACGGCGCCGGGGGCGCGGGCGTCGTGGTGCTCACGGCCGGTGATCGCAACGTGCGCTCGATGGTCGACATCATGACCATGGAGGGCAAGCGCCTGGCCATGGTGCAAGAATACCAGCCAGCAATCCGCCAGGGCGACAAGCGCATCTTGCTGCTCGATGGTGAACCCCTCGGTGCCATCCTGCGCGTCCCGCGCGAGGATGACGTACGCGCGAACATTCACGCGGGCGGCCAAGTGCACGCCACCGAACTCACGCCGCGTGAACGCGAGCTCGTTGCCTCCGTCGGCCCCAAGCTGCGAGAGCACGGCCTCTGGTTCGTCGGTCTGGACGTGATCGGCGAAAAGCTGATCGAGGTCAATGTGACGAGCCCGACGGGGATCCAAGAACTCGGTCGCCACCAAGGCACCACCCCCGAACAAGACGTAATCGCCTGGGCCGAAAAACACGCCCTCGCCCACTGAGCGGCGCACCCCGGTCACGAGCGCCCCACCCGGCAAACGCTCCCGGAAGCCCGGAAGATCGCCCGTCTCAATCGAAGGGCAGCGCGTCTCGGCGTGCCCAGCGGCTACAGCGCGCGCCGAGAGGTGCGCTGCGGGACCGCGATCGCCCAGGCTGCAAACCGTGCCGAAAATTTTGCCGAGTCGCGGGCGATCCGCTAGGCCAAAGGCATGACCAGGAAATGTGAGCTGTGCGCGACGCTCAAGACTCGTCTTTCCGCCGCTGAGCACAAACCGGCCAAAGCGCGGCGCGTCCTGGTCGAGGATCGGGTGCTCGCGCTGTGCGCGGAGCACGCGGAACAGGTGAAGCAGCGCGGACCCGCGACACTCGCCGAACTGCGACAGGCGTTCACCGAGCGTCACGGACAGCGTTCGCTGCTGCAGCGGCGTGCTCCGCTCGATCGGCGCGCATTTCCGGCGCGCCCTGAGGGTCGGCGCGCGTCGGATGGTCGCCGCTCCAGCGATTCGAACCAGTGAGCGCGACCGAGCGCAACATTCACCTCGGAGTGCTCGGCGCTTCGTTGGCAGTGTGCATTTGGGTATTTGGCGCACGGCCGCGCTCAGCCGAACCAGCAACTCACAGGGGCACGCGCTCGCTGGCAGCGGCAGAGCGGTCGGCGCTTTCGCTGATTCCCGCGGGCGCTGCGTTCACGTTGAGCGTGGACGTTCGCGCGTTGTCCCGCGCGCCGCTCGGCGCATTCATTGCCGAGCGCCTCGGACGCAGCGCGGGGGCAAGCAAGCTCATCCACACGTGCGGCTTCGATCCGCTCATGCGTCTCGAGCAGCTGGCGCTCGCCATCCCCAGCGCGAATCTGGACGGGCAGGCACGACCGGATTTCGGTGTCATCGCCACTGGGCGCTTCAGTGGCGCGGAAATCACGCGCTGCGCGAGGACCGCAATCCACGCGCGCGGTGGCGAGGCGATCGAAACCCAGCTCGGCAGCTTCGACTCGGTGCGCGACGCCACCGCAAGCGGCGGAGAAATCGCGGCCAAAGATGGTTTGGTCGTGGTCAGCGGCGGCAGCTACTTTCGTGAGCTCTTGGACTCCGCCGAAGGCAAGCATACCCGCCCAGCACTGTCAGACCCTCGTAGCCGCCAGCACGCCGACCTGCGCCGTGCACTCGGACCGGGCGCGCTGCTGGTCAGTTGGCTGCTGGGCGACGGTTGGTTCGAACGCTTTGCGGGCGGCGGAACGAACGCGCGGCTATCGCCGCTCAGCGCGCTGGAGCGCTTGGGTGCGCGGGTGAACGTGGCAGAAACGGCGCAGCTGTTGCTGCTCCTGGAGTGCGCGGACAGCGACAGCGCAGCGCGCATCGCCACGTTGCTCAGCGAGCTGCGATCGTCTCTCGGTACACTCGCCCTGGACCCCACGCTGGCGGCCATCGCTCAGCGCATCACCGTCAAGCAAACGGATGCGCGCTTGAGGCTCGAGCTCGAACTGAACCCGACCGAACTCACGCCCGTGCTCGACGCCCTCGACCCGCAGTCGTCCGCGGCCGCACCGTAGACGCGGCTTCAGCCGGGCGCTATGACGCGACAATCATGTGGATTCATCGCCTGAGGCGAGTCACGACGACACTGCTCCTTTCGGCTGAGCTCGCGGCCTGCAACGCCACACCCGCAGCGAAGCCGCCGCTCGCCGGAGCACCCGCGGGCAGCTCGGGTCCGGCGCAGCTCGCCACGACCGCCGGCGGCGCACAACCGACCTCCGAGCCGTTGCCCGTCGGCAGTGACGACCCGGTGTGGGGCGCTGCCAACGCGCCAGTCACGCTGCTGGAATTTTCGGATCTACAGTGTCCGTTCTGCTCGCGCGTGCACCCCACGATCAAGAGCTTGCAGGCCAAGTACGGCCCTAACCAACTGCGGGTCGTGTTCAAACACAACCCGTTGCCATTCCACGAACACGCGCGTCCCGCCGCGAAGGTGGCCGACGCGGTGCTGCATCAAGGCGGGTCGTCCGCGTTCTACGCGTTTTTGGATCTCGCCTTCGCCGAGCAGCCGAAGCTCGGGGACGAGGCGCTGGTGGCTTGGGTCGCGCGCGTTGGGCTCGACCCTCAGGCAGTCCTGAGCCGCGCTCAGCTGCCGGAAACCAACGACAAAATCGAGAGAGATATCCTACTTTCCGCCAAAGTGGGCGCCAACGGCACGCCTGCCTTCCGCATCAACGGCAAGGCCTTGACCGGCGCACAACCGCTCGAATCGTTCACCAGCCTGATCGACGCCGAGCTCGCCGCCGCGAGCGAGCTCGTTCGCAAAGGCACGCCTGCAGCGGCGGTGTACCCCACCCGAGTCGCCGCCAACTACGTCGCCCCGAAGCCCGAACCGGAAGAAGAACCGGAACAGGATCTGGTCATCTGGAAGGTGCCGGTGAAGGGCGCGCCCGCCATTGGGCCGCGCGACGCCTTGGTGACGATCGTCGAGTTCTTCGATTACCAGTGCCCGTATTGCCGGCGCGCCGAAGCCACCATGAACGAACTCATGGCGCGCTACCCGAAGGACGTTCGCGTGGTACTGCGCCAAAACCCACTGCCGTTTCACGCCCGCGCCCTGCCGGCCGCCAACTTCGCGTTCGAGGCCCGCGCCCAAAAGGGCGAGGCCGGATTTTTGGAAGCCAATCGCCGCTTGTTCGAAGGCAAGCTGGAAGAGAGCGATCTACTCGCGCTGGGCAAGGAGCTCAGACTCGACGAAAAAAGGCTGAAGAACGCGCTAGCCAACAATACCCACGCCGCCGAAATCGAAGTCGACAGCGATCTCGCCAGTGACTTCAAGGCCGCGGGCACGCCGCATTTCTTCGTCAACGGGCTTCGCATGTCCGGAGCGCAGCCGCTCGAAAATTTCGTGACCGTGGTCGAAGCGCAGCTGAAAGTCGCGAACGCTTTGGTCGCCGCGGGCACCCCTCGCGCCGCGGTCTACGACGAGATCATGAAGCACGCGCAAGACGCCGAACCGCCGGAACGGAAGGAAATGCCTGCACCGACGGCCGACAATCCCAGCCGCGGCCCGCTCAACGCACCGATCGTGATCCATGAGTTTGCCGACTTTCAGTGTCCATTTTGTCAACGAGTCGAGCAGACTTTGATCGAATTGGACAAGGCGTATCCCAAGCAATTGCGTTTCGTCTGGCACGACTATCCGCTGCCCTTTCACGAGCAAGCGCGCCCAGCGTCGATCGTGGCCCGTGAAGCGCGCGCGCAGAAGGGTGACGATGGTTTCTGGAAGATCCACGATCTGTTGTTCAGCACCGACGCAGCGCTCAGCGAAGAAATTCTGGCTAAGTCCGCCGCCAGCCTGCAGCTCGATCCGGGCCGCCTCAGCGCCGCTCGCAGTGATGGCCGGTACGACGGGGTGCTAGCCAAGGATCGAGCCCTAGCGGAGGACGCCGGCATTCGCGGCACGCCCGCTTTCGTGATCAACGGCTACTACCTCTCCGGCGCGCAGCCGCTCAAGGCTTTCAAGCGCGTGATCCGCTACGCGCTTGCGCATCCGGCACCCGCCGCCAAGTCCGCCGCGAGCGTGAAGGCCGTCCCTGCGCCCGTCACCCGCTGAAGGCGCGGCACGGGCCCGGGCAGACGGCGCCTAGTCGTCGAGTTCGATCACGAATGCGTCCTCACCCAGCACCGCGATCGATCCGTCGACCCGCTCCTGCTCGCGCAACGGGTCGGCGGCGACGACCACTCGGCCGCGCAGCTCGCCGATTGCGAAATGGTGCGAGCTGTAGCCGAGATTCAACACGACCAGGAACCGGCGAGTCTCGTGGCGACGAATGAACGCGAGCAAGTCGCCCGAGGCCGCGACCGGAACGTACTCGCCCACATGCAGCGCGGGCTCTCGACGACGAAGCGCGATCAAGCGCTGATACAAGCTGAGCATCGAACTCGGCTCTTGCTGCTCCGCCTCTACGTTGCAGCGTTGAGCGTCGAGCGCCACCGGCAGCCAAGGCGCCGCTTGGCTGAAGCCGGCGCCGGGGGCCGCTGACCAGTGCATCGGTGTGCGCTGCGGATCACGACTCAGGCCCACGTTCTTTCCCTGCGGATCTTCGGCCTGCTCGGGAGGGATCACGCCATCACGCATGCCGATTTCGTCACCGTAGTAGAGCGTTGGAGTGCCACGCAGGGTGAGCAGCAACACGGCGGCTACGCGCGCTTGCGCACGGCCAACGCGGCTGGCAACCCGGGGTTGGTCGTGGTTGCCGAGCACCCAGTTCGGCCAAGCGCCGGCGGGTAGCGCGCCTTCGTATTCGCCGATCGCCGCGGCGATTCGCTCGGCGTGCCAAGGCAAGCTGATCAGTTGGAAATTGAACGGCAAGTGCGCACCCTGCTGCTCGACGCCATAGTACGCGACGAGGCGGTGCACGGGTAAGTACACCTCGCCGATCAGCACGCGTTCGGGGTAGCGATCGAGCAGCGCCCGCATTTCGCGCACGATTTCGTGCACCTCGGGTTGATCGGTCGAATAAGTCGGGAGCAGAGAGTTGTAGGGGGTCTGATCCGATGAGTAGTCCGGATTTTTTGGGTTGTCGCGAAAGGCCGCGTCTTTGATTAGATGCCAGAGCACGTCGACGCGAAAGCCGTCCACTCCGCGGTCGAGCCAGAACTTCATGGCTTCGTACATGGCGCGCCGCAGCTCCGGGTTGCGCCAGTTGAGGTCCGGCTGCTCTTTCAGAAAAGCGTGGCAATAGTATTGGCCGGTATCAGGATCCAAGGTCCAGCCGGGCCCGCCGAAAACGCTCAGCCAGTTGTTGGGCGGCGCTCCGTCAGGCCGCGGATCCGCCCACAAATACCAATCGCGCTTGGGGTTGTCGCGCGAGGAACGAGATTCGATGAACCACGGGTGCTCACTCGAGGTGTGATTGGGGACGAAGTCGAGAATAACCTTCAAGCCGCGTGCATGTGCGTCGCTGAGCAGCGCGTCCATGTCCGCCAAGCTGCCGAACAAGGGATCGATATCGACGTAGTTCGAGACGTCGTAGCCGTGATCGGCCATCGGCGACGGATAGACCGGCGAGATCCACAGCGCGTCAGCGCCCAGCCACTCGAGGTACGAAAGCTTTGCGCGAATGCCCGGCAAATCGCCGATGCCGTCGCCGCTGCTGTCCGCGAACGAGCGCGGATAAACCTGATAAACGATGCCTGTTTGCCACCAATGAGACATCAAACTCCCTGACTCGGAGGCGTTTCCAGCCGGTCTTCTCTACGCTCCGAGTCTGTGCGCGGGCCGAACAGCACCGTGCAACGCGCCGGCACGAACAACACCCCGTCGTCCGTGGCCGCAGGCACGCCATGTCCACCGTAAACGTAGTCTTCGCTGCACCAAATCAGCGACCAACCACGCTCGTTCGGCGGGGCCAAGAGCGGCTCGGGCGCGGGCGCGAGCGGCAAGTCTGCGCCGAAATTGGCGATCAGCAGTCGGTCACCTTCCGGGCACACGAAGCGCAGGCACAGCGCGCGCTCGCCCAGCACTGCGCCGTGCATGCGATCCGAACGACGTTGGCGCAGCGCTGGGTCTTCACGACGCAAGCGCAGCAAGTCCTTGTGCAAGGCGTAGATCGGCGCGTGGCGCTCACGTTCGCTGAAGTCGAGCTTGCAGCGCTCGAAGGTCGCTCGTTCTCCGACGCGCGCCTGTACGGCGCGCGCCTGTGCAGTGGCCATGGACGGAAACTGGCCCACGAATTGGCGTCGCTCTCGGTCGATGGTGTCGAGCAGACTGGGATCTTGATCGGTGAAGAACATGAACGGCGAGCTGGCAGCGAACTCCTGACCTTGAAAGAGCATCGGAGTCGGCGGTGAGAGCAGCATCAACGCGGTCATGGCCCGCAGCTCTGCGGCGCTCGTCCAGCGGTCGATGCGCTCCCCGGGCACTTGGTTGGCAATCTGATCGTGGTTTTGCAGATAGACGACGAACTGCCGGGCGTCGAGATCGAGCGCGGAGCGGCCGCGCGCTTTCTTTTGCCATTGGTAGCGCTGCCCCTGATACAGATAGCCGAACTTGAGCGCGGAGATCAGCTCCTGCGGCGAGCCGCGATAGTCGGTCAAGTAGGCCTCGTGTCGGCCCGTCAGCGCGACCCGCGCGCTGTGGTGGAAGTCATCGTTCCAAACGGCGTCGAACCCGTAGCCAGCCTGCGCCGCATCTCGCACGAGTCTCGGATCCTGTGGTTCGTTCTCGGCTACGATGAACACCGTTTTGTCGAGCGATGCGCCGCCAGCTCGTGCCGCAGTCGCGATCTCGCTCAAGATGTGCGGCTCGGTGTCATCGAAGACAGATTGAGTGGCGTCTACTCGTAAGCCGTCGAAGTGAAACTCTTCGATCCAATAACGGGCATTTTCACGCACGAATTGTCGCACCGCCGGATTGTTCGGACCGTCGAAGTTGAAGGTCTCACCCCATTCGGACACGTGCTTGCGGCTGAAGTAGTCGTCTGAGAACGGCTTTAGATAGTTTCCGTCACTGCCCAAGTGGTTGTACACAACGTCGAGGATGACGGCGATGCCGTGTGCGTGGGCAGTCATCACGAAGTGCCGGAGATCGTCGGGAGTGCCGTAGCGTTCGCTCGGCGCCCACAGGTCGACTCCGTCGTAACTCCAGCCGTAGCGACCGGAGAAGGCCGCCAGCGCCATCAGCTCGATCATCGTGATGCCGAGGTCTGCCAGTTCAGCGAGCTGTTCGGACGCAGCACGGTACGTCCCCTCGCGCGTGAACGTGCCCAGCTGCAGCTCGTAGATCACGCGCGCATCCGGGTTCTCGCGAAAGCCGGCGTCTCCCCAGCGGAAGCGGTTGGGGTCGACTAGCTGTGATGGGCCGTGTGGCCCCTCTGGTTGAAAGCGAGAGGCGGGATCCGGGTAAACGCCGCCGTCGAGCGCGATCGAGTAAAGCGAGGGCGCACTGAGGCCCTCGAAAAAGCCTGAGTGGTAGCCGTCGGGCTCCGCTTCGAGTCGCTGAATGCGTCCGTGCTCCTGCGACCCAGAGAACCGCTCGACGACCGAGACGGTTTTGCTCGCCGGCGCCCAGACTCGGAAGTGGGTGCCGAGCTCGCCCGCTGGCTCAGCCCCAACTGCAAACCGCCGACGAAAAGCCTCTTTTTGGTTCATGCCTCGGCGCTGCCAGTCCTGCGCGCGCTTGGCCAAGCAACAGTGGTGCCAAGTCTTCGGTTGAGAGCGCTCGCCCGCCTCGGAGTACGGACGGCGCTACCTCGGCGCTACTCTTCTCAGTGCGGCCCGTCGTCGCCGCTGGGCGCCACGCTGCTCAGCGCATTCGCTCGGTTGCTGGAAGGAAACCCCGCCAAGCGCTCCGCACCGATCGCCGTCAGCGCATCCTGGCTATCGTCGTAGCTCAATTTCAGAGCTGATGCGCAAGCGACGAAGGCGAGCCATTGAAACGTCTTCGACTGTCGCTCCTGATCGTTCATCGAACACCCCGAGCTGGCGCGTGTTGCAGATCCGGTGCCATCTGGCCGAGTTGAGGTGCACACGAAATCACTGCGTCGGCCTCTTTCTTCGGCCGGTTGCCCAGGGGCAGCGCGCGCTCTCCGCGCAATTTCGACCAGGAGGGGGCATTCCGCCACGCCCCAGCCGTCGAGTGACGCGCGCGCTACGGCGCTAGAGCATCACGCCTGCGACGCAAGCGACCAAACACGTCGCGAGCAGGCCGCCGAACATGGCTCTGAGCGCGAGCCGGGAGATGTCCGCGCGGCGCTCTGGCGCAAGCCCAGAATAGCCGCCGATCTGAATTCCGATGCTGCCAAAGTTGGCGAAACCACAGAGCGCATAGGCCGTGATCACGCGCCCGCGCTCACTCAGCCAGTGCGGGTCTTGGCTCAACATCTCGGCCATGTGCGAGTAAGCGACGAACTCGTTCAGGACCGTTTTCTGACCGAGCAATTGTCCCACCTTGAGCACGTCTGGGCCCGGTATGCCCATGACCCAGGCTAGCGGGGCGAACACCCAACCAAAGATCAGCTCCAAGCTGATGCTGCGCCCGAAAACTGCGCTGCCGACATAGCCGAGGGCGGCGTTGAGCATGGCCGTGAGTGCCAAGAAGACGACCAACATGCCGCCCACGTTGACCGCCAAGCGAATGCCATCCCCGGTCCCTTGGGTGATCGCGTCGAGTACGTTCTCGCTCGAGCGGGGGATGTTCACGCGCGCCTCCCGCTCGTTGTCGCGCTGCGCTTGCTCGGGCAGCATCAACTTCGCGATCACCAGCGATGCCGGCGCGCTCATCACGCTACACGCGATGAGATGCCCGGCAATTCCCGGAACAGCGTGGCCGAGCATCGCTACGTAAGCCGCGAGCACTCCGCCAGCAGTCGTGGCAAAGCCCGCCACCATGCAGGCATTGAGCTCGGACACGGACATTTTGGCGAGGTAGGGCTTGATCGCCAAAGGCGCTTCGGTTTGCCCGACGAAGATGTCCGCGACGGTCGAGAAGCTTTCGGCCCCGCTCGTGCCGAGCACCCGCATCAGCAGGCGCCCCAGCCCCTCGATGATCAAAGGCATCAGCCGCAGGTGATAGAGCAACGACATCAGCGCCGAGAAGAACAAGATCGTGGGCAGCACCTGAAATGCCAGGATGAAGCCGAAGGAAGCCGTGTCGGTCGCCAAGCGCCCGAACAGGAAGCTTGCGCCATCGCGGCTGAAGGCGAGCAAGCGATCGACCGCGTCGTTGCCGAGCAAGAACAAACGACTCGCCGGCGTGCGCAGCACGATCAGGGCGAACACGATCAGCATCAGCAGACCGCCCCCGACCGTGCGCAGCTTCACGAGGCGACGGCGCTCGCGGGGGCAGAGCGCGAACGCCAGGCCCATCATGACCAGCACGCCGAACGCGCTCACCGCCCGCTCGCCCATGGGCGAGCTTACTTCTCGTTCTTCCCGAGCAGCTCGGGCAGCGGGCTCACGGATTGGCCAAGGCGCGCCACGCTGTCCAGGTGGTGGATCAAGAAGTTGCGGTTGTCCGTGATCGAGAGATTTTGCATCTCCAACGCGCCAATGCGATCGGCGGGCGAGAACGCGGGATCTTCCACGCGCTCCATGGACAGCTTCTCCGGTGCGTAGGCCATGTATTCGGCCTTGGTTTCCATGATTGAGTAGTCGTCACCGCGGCGCAGCTGCACGGTCACGCTGCCCGTCACGCTCGGCGCGATCCAGCGGGTCAGGCCGTCTTTGAGCATCATTGCTTCGGGATCGAACCACTTGCCTTCGTACAACACCCGCCCCAACCGGCGGCCCAGTGTGAAGTACAAATCGAGCGTATTTTCGTTGTGCACCGCCGACAGCAAGCGTTCGTACACGATGTGCAAGAGCGCCATGCCCGGCGCTTCGTAAATTCCACGACTCTTGGCGTCGATCACTCGGTTTTCGATCTGATCGCTCATGCCCAAGCCGTGCCGTCCGCCGACGCGGTTGGCTTCCAGCACCAAGTCGATCAGCGTGCTGAAGCGCTTGCCATTGATGGCCACGGGGAAGCCGGCTTCGAAATCCACCGTGACGTCTTCCGCCGCGATCGCGGTTTCCGGCTTCCAATGGGCGAGGCCCATGATCGGCTGCACGATGTGCATGCCCTTGTTCAAGTGCTCGAGGTCCTTGGCCTCGTGCGTGGCGCCGAGCACGTTGGCGTCCGTGCTGTACGCCTTCTCGGTGCTCATGGTGTACGGGCGGCCGATCTTCTTCAGATACTCGCTCATCTCCGTGCGCCCACCGAAGGCATCGACGAACTTCTGATCCAGCCATGGCTTGTAGATCTTCAGGTTCGGGTTGGTCAGGATGCCGTAGCGGTAGAAACGCTGAATGTCGTTCCCCTTGTGGGTACTGCCATCGCCGAACACGTGTACGTCGTCTTCGCGCATCGCGCGAATGATCGCGGTCGTGGTCACCGCGCGACCGAGCGGCGTGGTGTTGAAGTACTTCTTGCCGCCGCTCGACAAGTGGAACGCGCCACATTGAATGGCCACCACACCCTCGCGCGCCATCGCTTCCCGACAATCGATCAAGCGCGCTTCCACCGCGCCGTGCTCGCGAGCGACCGGCGGAATCGTGGCTGGGTCAGTCTCGTCCGGCTGTGCCAGATCGGCGGTGTAGGCGAACACCTTCATGCCCATTTCGCTCAACCAAGCGACGGCACAGCGCGTGTCCAAACCACCCGAAAATGCGATCCCGAGACGAGTGCCCGCGGGCGGAAGCGTACGATAAATGCGGCTCATGGCGCGCCCTGCCTAGCACGAGCCGCCGCGGGCGAACAGACGTGCGCCGCTACATCGTCGCGGGAACCATGGCCGAAGGCACCGGACTGCCCACGGTCACGACCTCGGTGGTCTTCGCCAGCAGCTTCGCGTTGCTGCCTGCTTCTTGAACGCGCCCCTGACCCAGGTCGACCACCTCGATCTGAATGTCGAGCACGATGTTCGCCTCTTCCGTCGTGCGGAAACCGAAGTCGACACCGGTCAGACCCGCGATCACCTGCGGAACGTAGGGCGCGACCAATACGTCAGCATACGAGTGATTGATGAAATTGAATGCGTGGTTGGCGTACGTGGGCAGCGGATCGGCCATCATCTCCGGGTCCGACTGCGCGCCATTGGGCAAGGGCGGCGGGAACTTGATCATGTTTTGCACGGTGGCAAAGTCGATCGCCATCTCGTTCATGTCGTCGAAGGTGCACGTTCCGTGACGCCGCGATGACGCGCCCGCGCCCTTGCCGGCGAGCACGTAGTAGCGGTCGATGCCGGAGAAGTTGGGCTTGAACTCCTGCTCCTCGGCGTTGGTCAGGTTCATGCCCGGGTAGTAGCGGCCGAACTCGTTCCACGGATCGACCAACATTTCGACCACGTGCTCGGCTTCGTCCAGGTTGCTGATGGTCCAGGTCAGCTGCACCTTGACGTCCTTGTTGGTGATCCACGGTTTTCTGCCGTACGGCTCGACGACTTCGCGGTTGAGCGCGTCGGCCTGGGCGGCGCTCGGCTCCAAGATCGGAAATTGCAGACCGCGTTTGACCTCGAACAGCTTCGATTCGTCGTCTTCGAAGATCGGCGGCACGTCTTTCGTCAGGCCCACTTGTTCGGGCTCGAGATTGCGCGCTTGCTCCTGCGCCCCGCAGCCGAGGGCCCACAGCGCGCCGCCCAAGACGACAAACACCGACAGCCGTTGGGGGCTCGAAGCCCGCGCCTCGGGGCGCCTCGCCCCCGTCCAAATATCGATGGATCGCCCAATTTTTCGCAACATTTGAGGACTCGTTCTGCGAGAACTTTGGACTATGCCAAGGCCGTGCCACGAGACGGCGGCCAGCTTACTTTTTGCCGGGTCTGAACGCGAACGGGAAGCTCGCACCCGAGGCCTTGTCGGCGGTGGGGAACTGCAAGCGATTGAACTGCCGCAAGATGCAGCCCTCGACTCGCGGATTGTTCAACGAAGAACCCGTGATGCTCGCACTCGAAACCGAACCTCCGGGGCTCACGCTGAACGCGACGCCCACGCTGCCTTTGAGCGTCGGGTCATGCGCCGAGGCGATCTCGTAGCAAGCTTGGAAGGCGCCCATGCGCGACATCACCACGCGCCGGATCTGCTCCGCCGAGAGGCCTTGGCCCGCAGCAGCAGCTGCCTTGCCCGCGACCTTGTGCTCGCCGTCACCGGTACCGCTGCCTGAACCGTCTCCGCCGCCCGGGCCGCCCTTGCCGTTGCCACCCAAGCCGCGCCCACCAGGCCCGCCGGAGCCGGAACCAAAACCAGCGCCTTTGCCGGATCCCCAACCGGTATCGAGCGTGCCCGATCCGAACGGTACGCCGCCCGGCGCGTCGCCACCGCCCGCATTGCCAGAGCCCTTGAGGCCAGTGCCGCTGCCGGAACCCAACACGATCTGATCCGAACGCAACCCGCCCAACGCGTCAGCCACCGAACTGATCGTGCCGAGCGTCTTCTTCACTTCGTCACCGACATCGCTCGACAGCGCTTCGGACATGCCGCCCAGACCCGAGCGAATATCGCCCGTTTGCTTGGTGGTCGTCTCCTTGCCGTTGCGACCCAGCTTGCCCTCCGAGCCCTGGATCTTCTTGCCCCCGCCCTGCTCCTTCTTGTCCTTGGCGCCCGGCTCCTTGATGCCTTGGCCCTTATCCTCTTCTTTGCCGGCCGTGGGCGGAGCAGGCGGCGTGTCTTCTTCTTTGAGATTGAACTGCAACTCCAGCTCTTGCTGACTCGTCAGCTCGAGCGGCTTGGGAATGCCTTGAGGCGTGGTGATCGCCCAGATCAAGGCGAGGCCTCCGCCCACCGCCACCATGGCGAAGATGAACGACAGCAGCATCGCCCAATCCGGCCGACGGCGGCGTTTGATGATCGGCGCGCCGTGCGTGAACTGGAAAAAAACGGAGAAGTTCCCGTATTGAATCAGCCCGAAGTCACCGGCAACGATCGGGATCGGCGCGCCCGTGCGCCCCAAGTCCGCCGGATTCTCGCGGCGACCGCGCAGCAACAGCTCACCACCAGTCGCTCCGCGCGCGTCGAGCTCCCAGCCCGTACCCACTGCCCGCACCGGAAAGTCCGCGACCTGCGAGCCGTCCGGCTTGGCAACCAGGTTGTCTTCACCGTCACTCAGCTTGAGCGACTGCCCGGTGTTCAGGTTGCGCACCGCGAGCACGGTCGTGCCCCACACGGCAGCGGTACGAAGCACGATCGGCAGCGGCTGGGGCGTACTCATCGCAGCGACGGATTGTTGCGAGTGTCAGACAGCTCACGCATGAAAGAGCGATGGCCCAAGAGCCCAGCATCGAACTCGGCCCGAACGCGGCGTAAGAAGTAGATGATCTGCGGCGACTTCAAGCGACCCTCGACCTCGATCGTGCCAAACTTGTAGGTCTTCACGCCCTCTTTCGATTCCTTCGTCTCCTGGACGGCCGCCGCCGAAGAAGCGTTAGGGGCGGCCTTGGTGGCGCTGGTTCCAGCAGCTTTCACGGCGCTCGGCTCGCCCTTGTCCGGCTTTTCGTCAGCTGCCTGGCCATCGGCTTTGGCTTCCGTGCTCGTCGCGTCCGGCTCCGGCTCGGCTTTCTTCGGAATGTTCTTGGCGGCTTTGCTCTGAACGGCGGGCCGCGGCTTCGCCTTCGGCGCGGCCTGCGCGGGCGTCGCCACGACGAGCACGAAGGCGCTCAGCGCAGCGCCTAGCGCCCAAGCCCCGAGCGCGGACATCCGACGACTCATGATCGGCATCGAGCATACGCGCCTCGCCTAGCGAGATCCACAGTGGGACGCCCCTCGGCCCGAGGTTCGAGGTCGATACCGCGAGCAGATCACATGTACCCACAATTTCCGCAACTCGCCCCCAGCGCCGCCCGAAGGAAGGACATGCCCCCGATTCGGGGATCACCAACCAGGATTGGAACCATGTCGATCAACCCCACCACCAACTTCATGAGCAACGAATACATCCTCGGCTGGATGGAGGCAAAAACGGAAAGCATCTACGGAAACATGCGAACTGCCATGGATACCTCTGATGATCGAGCCCACGCGGAACAGGTGATGAACTCGATCAAGAGCAAGATCGCGGACGCTGCAGCGAACCATACCGACGGCGCCTTGCTGCGGGCGGACCTCGAAGATGCGATTAAAAAGTACGGCACCGAGTTTCCAGAACTCAAGACCGCGTTGCAACCGGTTTTGGATGAGCTGAACACGCGCTACGAGAAGAATGCCTCCGCTGCCAATAACTTTCCCTGGAAGGCCCTCAACTGCCCCGCTCCACTCCCTGAGCCAGTAAGCATCTCCAAAGACGATTCAGATCGCTGGAGCAAGTCGATCGACGGTCAAGTCGAAGCGTTCGGCAAGGCCGATCAGCTCAGTATGATCAACATCCAAGAATACAACGCGCAGCTCAACCAAGCCAAGCAGACGGCATCCGCCTTGATGGATGCCGCGGACAAGAGCGCCAGCGCCATCATCAATCACATCAGTTGATGAGGCTGTCATGCCCGCCATTGCCAATAGCGGCTCGTCCGCAACCGATGCGTGGCAGCGCGCGTCGGGTTCAATCGATTCCTGGAGCCCCCGACTCGGCGACGCGTGCGCGTTGCTAGCACTGTTGGTTCAGTCTCAAACCACGACTCAGAATGGCTGCAGAACCGCGATCGAGATCAATGCGCAGAAACTCGAGGAATTGAAGAAGGAGCTCGCGGAAGCGATTCAGCAGGCCAAAGAGGCTTCCGAGCATTCGGGTTTTTTGGGGTTCCTCGGCGATGTCTTCGGGAGCGACATTGCTCAAATCGCCGGCGCCATCGCAGCCGTAGCCGCCGTCGTAGCAACCGGCGGAGCTGCGGCAGCTGCGCTCGTCCTGATTGCCGTCGCGGAGGGCTTGCAGGTGGCCGCCAAGGTGGGCGCCGAACTCGGACTGGACCCGAAGTTGTGCATGGCACTGAGTATTGCCTCGGTGGCCGTAGGACTCTGCACTGGGACCGGTGAGCTCCAAGCTGCCGGAACGCTCGCTCAGGTCGGGCGTGACGTCGAAGTGGGCGCCAAAGTGTTGCAGAGCGGGTCGACCATGACCGGCGGCGCGCTGCACTACGCGGCCACTCGTCGTCACGTGGACGCCCTACACTACCAAGCCGATATCGTCCTTCATCAAGCGAACGAAGACGCCACGAATCTGGATATCGACCAAGCACTGTCGATGTTGCAGCGAGCGCTCCGCACCGCACAACGCGAAACCAGCACAGCCTCCGAAATCGTGGAAAACGATGCGGAAACTACTACCGCTCTCTCAGAAAGGATTTGAGCATCATGCCTAGTATCTCCCAAGTCGACGGTGTCGGATTCGCCGGCGAGCTCGCAGCGCTCCTCCTTCAAAACGAGGCCAATCAAGACGAATCAGCGCATCTCCAGCGCAACGCAGCACGCGAGCGTTTCTTGGAAGACGCCGAGTCGCAAGTGAACGAACTGAACGCCGCTGCCAACGCGACGATGACCACAGCCTTCGTGAGCGCTGCCTTCACCGTGGTTGGTGGGGCATGTGAGATCGGCGGGGCGATTAGCCAATTCAAAGCGGACACGAACTCCGCGGGGCTGAAGCCCACGGACTATTGCCCCAACAGCATCGCGCTACGTCAGGTCGTCGCCGAACAAGAAAAAACCGCGAAGATGCTGGGCGCAGTCGGCAAGGCATCCGGCGCACTTGCGCAACCCACGAACGTAATCGGGCAGAGCATCGCCGAGCACCACCAGGCGGCAGCCAAGCGCTCGGAAACCGCAGCCGCGCAGTCTCAGTGGGAGGCAACTGACGCCAACACTGCGATCGACAAGGCGAGCAAACAGAGCGATGCCATTCTCGACACGCTGCAAGCCATCCAGCGCGACCAGAACGCCTCCAACAACGCAATCATCGGCCGCATCTGAGCCGTTGGGGCCGCGTTTTAGACTCGGCCCGATGCATCGAGCCGTTGACTCGACCTCGATCGGTCACGGCTCGTTCAGTGCGAGGTCGCGAGACCCCAGATGGCCCTAAGTTCGCGGCCGGGCACTGCTTCGCGCCCCGTTCCCCGGGCGGCACTCGCCCGGCACATTCACCCAGCACCGTGCTCGTGCCGACCGGGCCTCAAAGCTCGCGTAACACTGCGAGCCAGAATCGCAGGCTCCTCACTGGGCACGCCCCGGGGCATCACCTCAACCCTCGGCCACCGCTGAAGCAGAAATCGCCTGTTTTTCGCTGAAATCACTGGCGCTGTGCACCGGTTCAGCATTTATAGTGAGAGAATTGCGGTTGAGTGCTTGCTTGGCTGCCAGGTATGAATTAGGTTCCGCGCCCCATTCCCATGGCCTACGCAGTCATCCGCACCGGCGGCAAGCAGTACCGAGTCGCAGAGGGCGAAACCGTTCAGGTTGAGCTCCTCAAGGGCGATCCGGGTACCAAGATTAAATTCGACCAGGTTCTCATGGTCTCCGGCGACTCGCCGCAGTTCGGCAAGCCGCTCGTCGCGGGCGCCTCGGTAGAAGGTGAGATCGTTCGCCAACTCCGCGGCCCCAAGCTGATCGTCTTCAAGTTCCGCAAGCGTAAGCGCTCGCGCAAGAAGGCGGGCCATCGTCAGAACTACAC
>Ga0164308_10000493_pt1 | contig 21773 bp, 17 predicted proteins | sample Whisoiple_246_MG_FD_109983 | JGI IMG/M metagenome (GOLD analysis project Ga0164308, IMG submission 109983) | Soil microbial communities amended with fresh organic matter from upstate New York, USA - Whitman soil sample_246_MG | ecosystem: Environmental > Terrestrial > Soil > Unclassified >...
GTCGAACCAACGAAGCTGAAGCCGCGCTTCTTGAGGTCTTTGCTGAACGCGTCGGAGACCGCGCTTCGTGCAGGGACATCCTCTCGCACGCGTACTGCGCCTTGAAGCGGCACGCCGTCGACGAAGCGCCACTGGTACTCGGAAAAGCTGCCGAATTGCTCTTGGACTCGCAAGAAAGCGCGCGCGTTCTTCACCGTGGAATCGAGCTTGAGTCGATTGCGTACGATGCCGGGATTCTGCATCAAGCGCTCGATCCGCTGCGGAGTGAAGCGCGCGACGCGTTCCACGTCGAAGTCGGCGAAAGCGGTTCGGTACGCCTCGCGCTTGCGCAATACGGTCAGCCAACTCAAACCGGCCTGCGCGCCCTCCAGGGTCAGAAACTCGAACAGCACGCGATCATCGTGCACGGGCACGCCCCACTCGCGATCGTGATAGGCGATCATCAATGGATCTTCACCGCACCACCAGCAGCGCTTCTGCGTGGGCGGCGCTGTCTTTCGAGCTGCCATGGCGAGCGGCGAGTCTGCCCAAGGAACGAGTCGGCGTCACTGGCCGTGCTCCCGTGATACGCAAGAAGGAAACAGCGTTTGTCGGTCCGTTGCGATCCCGCGAGCTCGCCGCAAAAATGGGGCTTGGGACGAGCGCGTAGCGAGCTTCGCGTTCGCTGCTGGACATGCAGGGGCTGCGTCCCGTCTGACACGTGCGTCAGGGTACCGACACACGAAACCCTGCGAGGGCTCCGCTCTGAGTGTCGATGGCCAATCGGCCGGCGCGCACAAGTGCCGGGAATGCGCGCCGTTTTCCAGAGCCACCAAAGTTAGGTAGCAACAGCGGCCATGGAGGCACGCACGTTGCACCATCCAGACTTACGCTGCCTGCTGCTGCTGCCGTTGTCCTACAAACGTTAGAGAAGAAGCAATGCGACCCACCCACCAAGAATTCGCCAATCCTCGATTGTGGCTCACACAACTCGCCCAGGACCATGACGGCTATCGTCGTTTGGTCCGGGAGTCGGGCGGCACGGGTCGAGCTGCTTACCGCCTAGCGCGCGCACGCTGCAGCGCGTCGCTCGGGACCGAGCCGCGCTTGGAAGATTTGCAAGCCGCGGCAGAGTTGCTCGCCACCCGATTGGGGAGCGGCGGAGCGCTCCCGATCACCTCGCTCCTACCCGGTGCCAAGTCTACCCCGCCCGCGCCGCCCTCCTCCGACCGTCGCGCTGCCAGTAAGTCTCGCTCGCGACAATCGACACCAACGCTCGAGGTTGGTTCCTAAAAACCCTCGCTCCGGATACGTGACTCCGGAACCCCGTGAGTGACCAGCAGCCGCACCACTTCACTCACCATCTCCAGCCGCCCGCAGACGTAAGCATCCAGCGGAGCCAGCGAGCTGACCGCTTCTACGAGTTGCGCCTGGACTCTGCCTCTTGCCCCGAGCCAAGCGCTGTCTCCTCGGGTGAGGGTCGGGATGAACCGGAAGCGCGGATGCTCTGCGGCAAAACGGGCGAAGTCGTCGGCGAACAGCACGTCCTCCGGTTCGCGATGTCCAGCGAGCAGCAACAAGCGGATGTCGGACGCGCGTGCGAGCTCGGCCTCGATCAGTGCCCGCAGCGGCGCGATGCCGGTGCCGGCACCCACGAGCAACGCAGCCGGACGCGGCTCGGCCTGCCAAGTGAAAGTACCGGCCGGGCCTTCCACTTCCAGCTCCGCGCCCACGGCCAGCGTATCCATCGCGTCCGCCCCAGCGTGAACCGCCACCGCTAGCTCGAATTCTCCGGGTTTCTGCGGATCGTTAGCGGAAGCGATGGAATAGGGTAGGAACAACGCTTGCCCCGCCGTACGAACGACGACCAGGTGCTGACCCGCAAGCCAGGTGAACGGCGAGCGCGAAGCAAAGCGCAGCCGGTGCACATGGCTCGAGAGCGGCGATCGAGCGATCAGTTCGACCACGAATCTGCGGGCAGGCATCTGGCCCGTTCATAGAAGGTTAGTCAGCCCCTTTGCCATGAATTTTTTTGGTCACGCATTGCTCGCGCAGCGCGTCGAGGCAACTCGCGGGCCGGTTCGCGCCGAATTCGTACTGGGCGCGATGCTCCCGGATTTCGCGTCCATGCTGCGCGCGCGGCCGCCCCGCTCCACGCTGGATAGCCTCAGCGCGGGGGTATCGTTCCATCATCGAACGGACGAGGCCTTTCATGACTCGCGCGCTTTCCTGGAATTTTCACGGCGAGCCTTGGGCTTCATGAATACTCGCGGCGTCTCCCGCGGCACAGCACGCGCGGTCGCGCACGTGGGCGTGGAGCTGCTCTTGGACGCGGCCTTCGCCGGGGACGACCGAGCAAACGAGGCGTATTTGTCGGCCATCGGCCGCACATCGACCGACCGAGTACAGCCCTTCATTCACTGGCACGACAGCGACACGAGCCAACGCTTTCAGCATCTCTGCCACAGCCTGCACGAGCGCGGTGGCGTGCAGGAAAACCCTCCGAGTGAGCTAATCGCCGATCGTCTGCGAAGCATCTTGGCTGATCGCCCGCGGCTAGCGATGGACGAGCACGGGCTATCCGTTGTACGTGAGTGGATCGAAAATGCTCGTTCGCAGATCGTCTCTGGTGCACCGCAGTTGCTACACGAAGTCGAGCAACGTTTGCAGCTCGTCCGCAGCACAGCCAACCCGTAATCCAAAAGAAAAGAGATTGATGCGCTTCACACGAACCTGCGTAGTGCTCGGCCTGCTCGCCGTGCCCGCGTTGGCATCGGCTCAAATCAAGCAACCTGGTGCGCACCGCCGCTACCCGGTCGAGCTAGAGCCGCATCTAGTGGTGCAATGGAGCGAGTCGTGCGCGAGCGACGGCTTCGGCCCCGGCTTCCGCGCGACCATTCCCTTTTTGGACAACGGCCCGATCCCACGCATCAACAACAACATGGGCATCGGCTTCGGTTTGGACTGGGCACACTCCGGCATCAACTCGCACTGCCCGGCCTACTATCGCAACGGTGTCTACTACGGCAACGGGTACACCGCTGACATTTGGCAGATCCCCGTAGTCGTGCAGTGGAACTTCTTTCTCTTGCCGAAGGTCAGCGTCTTCGGTGAAGCAGGCATCGTGCTGCAGCACCGTCGCTACGACGCCGACTTCAACTGCGGCAACGGAAACATCTGCAACGGTGCCGGTAGCGATAACGGTTGGGATGCCTCCTTTGCGGCCGGGGGACGCTTCTTGGTCAGTGATTCGGTCGGTTTCCTGCTCCGGGTCGGTTACCCGTACCTTTCTGCCGGCGTATCGATCTTGCTGTAGGCTTGCCCGCGGGCCTCGGCCAGGTCGAGACTCCGCTTGCCATGGAACACCGCGCCCCCCCTTCCACCAACATCGCTGCCACGATTTTTCGTGATCTGCGCAGCCAGATCCTGAAAGGCGCGCTCAAGCCCAGTGAGCGCTTACCCGGGGAGCGTGAACTCGCGGCGCAGTACGGCACCAATCGCAATACGCTACGCGAGGCCGTACGCATGCTCGAGCAAGCGCGACTCGTCACAGTGCGTCACGGCCAAGGCGTCACGGTCGCGGACTTTCGCAAGACGGGCACGATGGAGCTCTTGCCTCCATTCTTGGAGAACACCGGCAATGCGGCGGAGATCCACGCGCTCCTCGAGGACATCCTACCGGCGCGGCTGTTGGTGTTGGAGTTCGCGACCCGCCTGGCCGCCAAGCGCGCAAGCACGGACGACATTTCGCGGCTACGTGACATCACCGAGCTATTGATCGCCGCCTTCGAGCGGCGCGATCCGGTGGTGATCGCTCATGGCTTTCAGCGCTGGCTCGATGCGTTGCTGGACGCCGGGCACTCGGTCGCGGTGCGTTGGATCGCCAATCCGTTCCTGGATGCGTATCGCGAGTTGCTCGATCGGTTTCCCGCCTTGTGGATGCTCGAGCCCAGCTTTCCCCAGCATTTGCGAGATCTAGTCACCACGCTGGAAGCCGCGGACGAAGAGAAATCGATCGCGGTTACCCGCGAATACTATCATCGCGTGGACACGATGTTGATGCGCGCGCTCGCCAGCTTGGTTCCGAAGGGCTAGTACCCTTCTCGACTCAACACGTGTCGAGCGCGGAGCAGCCAGGCTCGAATGCGCAGTGGAACCTCGCTGCCCGAAGCTTCCGCGAGGGCGACGCTGGGCAGCGGAACGCTCGACTTGGTTGACCAAAACAGCACCGGCCCGGCTTCGTGAGCGCGCAACCCGAACAGCAAACGCGCGGCGGCCTTCGCGCTGTACGTGCCATCCAACGCGGGCAAGCCGAAGCGCTGCCAGAGCGCCTCCGCTTCGTTGCCGAGAGAGCTCGGGATGCCATATCCGGGACCGAGATACCGTCCATCGACCTCGAAGCGGGCGCCCAGCTCTGCGCTAGCCAGCCGCGGCATCTCGGGACCGACCAATTCACGCAAGAAGTGGGCGGTGCGTGAGGCGAGATGCAGGATGCGCAAACGACTCGTTACCGGCCACGGAGAGACCCGCACGGAGGTCACGCGAGGCAAACTAGCCGGTTCGAAACCCACGCGAAAACGCGCCGCAAGCGCCAAACCCACGAGCAGCCCCGCCGAGGTGCAGGTCGATCCGACGGCGACGATCACCCGACGCGGCGCGGGCAATTGTCCGGCTGCGACCTGCCTCCCGAGCTCGAGCCCGGCCGAGACGTAACCCAAGGCGCCGAGCGGCGTCGCGCCGCCCGGCACCATCACGTACGCTCCTGGCTCAGCTTTGAGTCGTGCCCAGGCCAAGCCCAACGGAAACGCACTCCAATGCGGCAGCGCATGCAGCCGGGCGCCAGTTTCTGCCAACGCCCGCAGGTTGACGAACGCCGCCGCTGACACCGGTTGTGGAAAGAGCAACGCGCTCGGTCTCAGGCCGACGCGGGGTGCATGCAGGGCGGTCGCCAGTGCGTGGTTGGAACCGAATGCACCCGTCGCCAACACACTGCTATGTCCGAGCGCTCGTGCTTGCCCCAAGAGCAGCTCCAGCGTGCGGACCTTGTTGCCGCCGTAGATCGGCGAGGAAATGTCGTCGCGCTTGATCCATGACTCGCCCTCTCCAAACCCGAGCTCTCGCGCGACAGCCTGCACCGATTCAACCGGGGTCGGGAAAGCACCCAAGGAGACGTGTGCGACGCGCTGCGAAAGCTTTGGAAATAGTTCGAAGAGCGGAAAGCTCACCGCTAGAGCCTAGCTGGTGTCAGGCGCGCCTCGGTCGAGAAGGGAGCAACGGGCGCCGAAGAGCTAAGCGTTTGTGCACTGTATTTCTGTCACGGACAGTGTTAGTCGTCAGGCTCGTTCGGGAGCGCGGCATGCCCCAGAAATCAAAAAAGCCCATTAAACCCGCCAAGTTGCGTGCGTCGAGCAGGCCGGCCAAAAGTAAACCCATCCCGCCCAAGGCGCGACTGGAGCTCGTCAAGCGTTCAGGGTCGCTCCGAACGCCGGCGAAGACCAGCTCTGGCGCGCGGCTCGAGAAACCGAAAGCACGTAGCGCCGCAGCCCCGCGCGTCGAAGCCAGGGTCCTCAAAGAAGCTTTGCATCAGGCGCCGACCAAGGGTGCACGCAAGGCGCCCCTCAAGGCTGCGCACCAGGCCCCGAGCAAGGCTGCGCACAAGACCCCGAGCAAAGCTGCGCACAAGACCCCGAGCAAGGCTGCGCACAAGACCCCGAGCAAGGCTGCGCACAAGACCCCGAGCAAGGCTGCGCACAAGACCCCGAGCAAGGTCCCCACCAAGGCTTCGCACAAGGCCGTTGCGAAGACCAGCAAGCAAAGCCCGAAGCAACCACCGCGCACGATGCACGCGTTGATTCTGCCGCCCAGGCCGAAGCGGCTCGCCGCGCGGTTATTGGTGGCCCGCGCGCCGCGCGCCGTTAGCCTAGAACGGATACCGGACACGAAGCGCCCGGTCCCGCTGAGCGCCGCGGCGCAAACCCGCGCGACGGTCAAACTTGCAGAACTCTCCGTCAGCGTCCCCGCCGCTGCTTCGCCAACGTGCGAGCGAACGCCGCGAAGTGCGCTCACGATGGACGCTTGGCGCTCACTCGAGGCCCTATCGAGCCGGCTCGGGCGCTCGCCCCTGAATGACGAGCAACGCGTCGCCATGCGCGCGATCATGGAAGGCCACGATAGCGTGGTCGTGCTCCCGGACGACGAACGCGCGGTGAGTTGCTATCAACTTCCTGCCTTGCAACTCAGCCAGCCGACCGTGGTCGTCTCACCCGTTCCTGCGGAACTCAAAGCTCAGTACGAGGTGCTGAGCGCCCATCGACTGCCGGTGGTGCACGTACTCGGCGATCTACCCGCTTCGGCGCGCGCGAGCGCGCTTGCGCGAATTTCGCGGGGTGGCGCGCTGCTGGTGCTGCTGTGCCCAGAGAGCTTGAATGCTCCTGACGTGCAAAAAGCGTTGGCCAAATCCGGCATTGCCGCGTTGGTCGTGGAAGAAGCCCACTGCGTGTCGGATGCTTCGCACGAATGGCGTCCTTCCTATGCAGAGCTCGGCGCCACGTGGCGGCGGTTGGGATCGCCCCCGCTGATGGCCATCACTCGGGTAGCGACCGCTGCCGTGCGCCGCGACATTCGCGAACGTCTCGGCCTCGATGCACCGGTCACGATCCAATCGCCCGTCGTGCGCGAGAATCTGCAGATCGTGACCAAGCTCGGGCGCGGCGAAGGGCGACAAGCCGCATTGGTCCGCCTAGTCGAACGCCTGACGCTGCCGGGCCTGGTACTGTGCGCGACCCCGCACGACGTCGACAGCGTCTACTCTGCGTTGCGCGGAGCCGGCATCGCGGCACATCGCCACCACAGTGGCATGACCGCCTCTGAGCGAGCAGCCGAATCGTCGAACTTCGCTTCCAACAGTGAGTGTTCGGTGATGGTAGCGGTGAGCGCGTTTGCACCGGGCAGCGGCTTGCCCGGCATCGGAGAGCAGACCGAGGCGAACGCTGGCTTCGGGCGCGGGCCGCACCGCCGGGACTTGCGCTTCTTGGTCCACTATCAATCGCCGGCCTCGATCGAGCAGTATTTGAGAGAAATTCAGCACATCGGCGCTGATGGCTTGCCGGCGACCTGTGTGCTCTTGCACGAATCCAGCCACCGCAGCCTGCATGAAGTGATGCTGGCTCAACAGCGTTTTCGCGCCACGCATCTCGCAGAGCTCGGCCGCGCGCTGGAAACGCCCGCGCTCGAGGGTCGTACGGTGTCGATTGAAGCGCTCGCGCTCGGCACCGGTCAAAGCCGACGCACGACCGACCGACTGACAGCGCTCTTGGCAGACGCCGGCGTCCTCTCGCGCGCAGCAGGCTGGGTCCGGGTGCTTTGCACGGCATCTGAGTTGGATGAAGCCTGTCGTCGGCTCGGCGCCCAGCTCTACGCGTTGCGCGAGCAAGACGCGCGTCGTCTCGCATCCGTCAGTGCCTTTGCCGAGGCGAGCGAGTGCAAACTCTCGTGCCTCAGCCAATACCTCGGAGAAGGCAGGAGCCTGGCTTGTGGTCGCTGCAGCGACTGCGTCAGTGAACTTCTGGCGCCTAGCCAAGAATCGGTCGTGCCGCACAGTTCGATGCGACGCGGGGCCGTGCAAGACTTCTCGGTGCAGGCGGTGAACGGGCCGGCTTCGGGGGTGGTGCCGAGCGGGACACTGCCCGGGCATCTCTCACTGACCGCGCGGCTCGCCGACTTCGGCACGAAAAACGGTCCGCGCGACTGAAGCGCCCGCAGAAGCTCCGGACCACAATCGGAGCGATGACTTGAACCATCGGCTGCGCCATTGGGACAGCGTTACTCGATTCATACACGTGGCCTGGATGCCCAATGAGCGTCCGCCAGCAGCACTCGTCTTTTGCATACTGACGGCAGCGAAGGCTTCCGAGCACGGGCTTCAGTGGCGGAAAACGCCGTGACGATTTGGTCCGCCGGGGTCCTGCGCGTCTAGTCCAGTCAGAGTAGATCTGGTACTAGCTCCAGATTCACTGGATAGGCCCGTGCTCAAGCCACTCCCCCAATTTCGATCGAGAGCCTTGGCGGCCCGCGGCTGCGGGCTCGCTAGCAGCGCCCTTTGGCTGGTGTTTGCTGCGACCGGCTGTGGAACCGCGGACCCGAATCTGTTCGGAACCGGGTCCCTCGAGTTGGGTGGACGCTCCAACGCCGGCAGTCCCAGCGTCGCTGGCAGCTCAGGCGAGCTCGGCGGGGGGAGCGGTGGGGAAGCGTTCGCCGCCGCAGCGGGCAACTCTGGCTCGGGAGGCAGCGGGCCGGGCTGCACATTTTCGTGCGGCGCCGGCGGGCGAAAGACCGGCGCAGCTGCTGATGCCGGCGCTCCCGACCAAGCGGGGAGCGGCTCCGAGTTGATGGACTGCTCCGCGTTCGCCGCAGATGCCACCTACTCGGCAGAGACCAAACACTGCTACCTGCTCGACGACGAGCAACGCACCTTTGCCGAGGCCGAAAAGCACTGCAAGGATTTGCACGCCCACCTAGTCACGCTCGGTAGTGAAGCCGAAGATGCTTTTGCTTGGAGCATGCACAGCGACGAACACTGGATCGGTTCGCAAGACGGCAAGCCAGCGAAGGAGTCTGGCGCCGGCAGGTATACCTGGGTCACGAACGAACCGTTCGAATTCACGAACTGGTCTCGGGAGCAACCGAACGCGAGCAAGACCGACTGCGTCGACAGCGGCGCTTGTTACGAGCACTGCGCCTTTCAGTGGAAAGGCGGCGAGCACGATGGCCAGTGGAACGACCGATACTGCATGCACACGATCGCATCGATCTGTGAATGGGAACACGCTCCCTGAGCTCTGGAATCAGAAGGCGATCTCGGCCCCAGAATAGTGGAGGAATTTCCCAGTCTGCGCGAGGCCTAGGCCGAGGATGAGATCGGCGCACGGACGCGCGGATTCCTCCGGGGCAAGGTGCGCATTCGGGCCACCGAGATCGGTCCGCACCCAGCCCGGATCGAGCGCGACGACGCATACGTGATCGCTCTTCAAATCGAAGCTCTGGGTGAGCGAGAGCATGTTGAGCGCGGTCTTCGACACGCAATACGCGTAAAACATGCCGTTGTCCTTGCCTTGCATCGAAGCGACGCCCGAGCTGACATTGACCAAGCGCGCCGGCTTTTGTTCGCTTGCCGCGGCCCGCAGCAACGGCGCAAATGCCTGCGCCGTGCGCAGTGGCCCGATCACGTTGATTTCGAACGCCTCGCGGCACTTGGCGAGATCGACCGCATCCAAACGGGCATCGTGCGGCGCAGGCGACACACCGGCCATGTTCACCAGCACATCCAGCCGCGGCGTGTGGCCGAGCACCTGCGCGGCGGCGCTCCGAACCGACTCGTCGGAGGTGACGTCGAGCTCGATCAGCGTCAGCCGTTCACGCAGTTCGAGCGGCAGGTCGGCCAACGCTCGCGCGCTCGCTGGGTTTCTCACGCCTGCAAACACGCGCTGCCCGAGCTCGAGGAAACGCCGCGTCAAAGCCAAGCCAATGCCGCGGTTGGCGCCGGTCACCAGAATATTTTGCATCACCACACGAGCCTAGCCCAAACCTGGAACCGGTGCCAGGTTTGGGCGGTTCGCAGCCCGCCCGGCGCGGCGGTACGGCAAGACGCCTAACCGTCTAGCCGCTCGCTGACCGCGCGAGCAAACTCCATGGTGCCCAGCGATCCGCCGATGTCGCGGGTTTTCTGGCCGTCTTCCAGAGCGCGATCGTATGCTCGGCGGATGCGTTCGCCAGCGGCGCGACAAGTCTCGTCCGCGCGGGTATCCGCCAGGTGCTTGAGCATCATCGCTCCGCTCATCAACAAGGCCAACGGGTTTGCCAGGTTTTTGCCAGCGATGTCCGGCGCAGAACCGTGCACGGCCTCGAACACGGCGTCGTCATCGCCGATGTTCGCGCCGGGCGTGACACCCAGCCCGCCCACGAGGCCAGCGCACAAGTCCGAACAAATGTCGCCGTACAGGTTCTCACACATCACGATGTCGAACTGCGTCGGGTCCTGAACCATGCGCATTTGGGCGGCATCGATGATGACCTCTTCGTATTCGATGTTCGGGTAGTCGCGCTTGTGCACTTTACGTGCTTCGTCGAGCAACATGCCGTCGCTCATCTTCATGATGTTGGCCTTGTGAAAGACGCTGATCTTGCGGCGCTTTCTGTGGGTCGCATAGCGAAAGGTCCAGAGAGCGATGCGATGACAAGCGACCCGCGTCGCGACCTTCATGCTCACGACCACGCCGTCGGTGATCACGTTCTCGATGCCACTGTACAAGCCCTCGGTGTTCTCGCGCACGATCACCAAGTCGACATTATCGAAGCGCGTCTTCACGCCAGGCATGTTGCGGATCGGCCGCACCGCGGCGTACAGGTTCAGCGTGCGGCGCAGGGCCACGTTCACCGAGCTGAAGCCCTTGCCGATTGGCGTCGTGCATGGCCCCTTGAGCGCCACGTGGTGCTGGCGAATGGCGTTGAGGGTACTCTCGGGCAACGTATCGCCCAGCTTCAAATCGAGCGCGGTTTGCCCGGCGTGGTGCGTCTCGAACCTGACTGGCGCTTTCGCGGCCTCGAGCACGCTGAGTACCGCGTCACTCACCTCGGGGCCGATGCCATCACCAGGGATCAACACTGCCGTATGCGTGGTCATGTCTCTTTCGTAGTACAGAATGCCCGGCACTGGGAGGCCGGCTCGGCAGTGGATTGTGGGCACGCGAAGAGACGGGCACAATCCCGCAACAAATGCAGATCGCAGCCGTGGTTTTCGATTGGGGCGGTACACTCTCCGAATATGCCGAGATCGAGCTGATCGACATGTGGAAGCTCGCAGCGGGGCATCTCGCGCGCGCGACCGGTCGCGCCGAAAGCGAACTGACCGAGCAGCTGCTGGCCGCAGAGCTCCGCTACTGGGAAGGCGTCAAGACGTCACAGAAGACCGGCACGCTGCGCGAGATTCTCGCCGCGGAGTCGCGCGCGCTCGGTCTGGACGTGACCGAAGCAGTGGTCGAGGAGGCCGCACAGCGCCACCTGGATGCCTGGACCCCACACATCCGTCACCACGCGGACGCGGCTGACACGCTGCGCGCGCTGCGGGCCGCGGGCCTCAAGCTCGGTCTGCTCTCGAACACGCATTGGCCCGAGGCGTACCACGAGCATTTTTTGCAGCGTGACGGACTGTTGGAGTTGCTCGACGTGCGCGCATACACCTCGAACATGAGCCACAGCAAGCCCCACCGGGAGGCATTTCTGCACGTGCTCGACCGGCTGGGAGTGGCGCCCGAGCGAGCAGTCATGGTCGGAGATCGGCCGATCGACGACGTGTGGGGCAGTCAACGGCTCGGCATGCGCGGCGTGTGGCGTCCGCATGCGGGCTCGCCGCCTATCGGTGATGTACGGCCTGATGCGGTGATTCAACGCTTGGCTGAGCTGCCCGCGCTGATACCGAGATTTGGCTGAAACCGTCCTTCCCTGCGCGTTCGGTCGTGGCGCGCTCCGCGCTCAGAGCTATTCGCCCGTAAAATTCCGCTGCCTCCGCTCGGCTTTGGGCAGCGCAAGCCCTTCCCAGGCCGGCGGAGTCGAGGGTAATGTGCCGGCCATGCAGCAGCGATATTTCGGGTTATTCGCGTTGGCCATCGTGGCTTGTGCTTCCAATGAACCGGGCGAGATCAAGACGCCCGACCAGATCTTGGCGGAGCAAGAAGCTCTGGGCGACGAGCAACTGAAAAAGCAGCAGAGCAGTAGTAATACCGTCGACACCTCGGAGTCGACCGAAGAAGAAAAGAAGCGCGAGTGGGACGCCAAGCAAGCGGACCTCGAACTGCATCGCGCGGCTCACTCCGCGGAGACCTGCCCGGAGTCCGTGATCGAAGGTGACAAGGCGATCGATCCGAAGACAGGCAAGCCACCGAAAGGCTCCAAGCCGCCCACCAAGGGCAAAGACACGAAAGCCACGGTCTCCATCCTGTTTGCCAACGACGGACACGTAAAGTCGCTCACCGTGAGCCCGCCGTACGATGAAAATCCCGTTGGCAAGTGCGTGCAACGCGCGCTCAACGCGGTAATCGTTCCGGCCTACGTCGGTGCCGAGCACACCGAAGAGTGGGTCATCGATCTGACGGGCGGCAAGAAGTCGGGCCCTGCGGCTGCAGCCAAGAGCGAGTGACGAACCGCTGAAGCTCGAGTGCTCGGGTGGAACGGCTTCACCTCAGGCGAGCCACAGCCCGAGCACGACCAGCACGCTGAGCAGGCCAACCGAGATCATGGCCAGCGCCTCCCATGGTTCGCTGCGGGGATCGGTGAAGCGAAGTTCGAGTGAGGTGATACGGCTCACTTCACGGCGCTTGCGTCCAGAGAGCGCAAGGTTTGCGGCACGCAGGCCTGGGTCGTAGTGCTGCTCGGGCTCGATCATCGGCAGGATCGACTGCCACGACTTTCGTCCCGCGTCGATAGCCTGCTCAACGAAAGCGGGCCTTGCCTTTGCTCTCCCACCATTCGCGATAGCGATCCTGCGCACGCTGTCGTTCTTTTTTTGGCAAATCGTCGTAGTAGCCGAAATATTCTTTGGTCAGGCTCTTAAGTTCGTCGCCCGCAGCACGGCGCAGCTCTTGATTTTCGTGCATCAGCGAATCGATCAACCACTCGATGCGGTGGCGGCTGGAGTTGGCCAGCCACCACTCTTCCCAAAGCGCTGCCTTGGTACCGAAATCTTGTCGTGCGATTACACCGAGCGCCCAATGCGCGGAGCGCACGATGTCTGGAGAGCCGTCTTCCAACAATCGGATCAGTTTAGGAATCACCAGCGGCGCGCGTAGCTCGGCCAACGCCTCGATCAGGGAATGGCGGCTTTCTTCCGGACGGGTGGCGTCACTCACCGTCTCGGCAATCTTTGCCTGCAGCGCTTCGGCGGCTTCGGGATGATGAAGAAGCATGTGCCCGGCAGCGAGCGCTGCGCGCTGCACGTCCGTGTCATCGTCCGTCAGCCGCCGCACCACCGCTTGAGCGGACTCGGCGCTTGCCATCTCCCCGAGCAAGCGCGTGGCCCAGGCGCGTACCACCGGATCCCCGTCGGCCGTGCGCACCGCGACGAACGGCACCGGGCGCGTGCCCATGCGCGCCAGTGTGCGCAAGACTGGACCGCACTCCGAAGCCTTACCAGGGCCATCGCCCGAGCTGCGTCTGAGCTCGGCCGTGATCGGTCCTGGGAAGATGCTGGCCAGCACCGTGATCGCTGTGTCTCCGATGTGCACGAGCTTGTCGCCAGCGGTTGCGTCCCCCTCCAACAGCCGAGCGACCAATTCTTGTGTATCGCTGGCGAGGTCGACGATCACCGTGGGCAGCCCGACATCTTGCGAGACGTCACGGGGGGGTAGCGGGCGCGCGCTGTATGCGAGCGCGCGCGAGGCTGGCGCCAGTGGCACGCCGCTCACGTCGGAGATCGGCGCGTACTCTTCGTCTTCGAACTCCTGGGCGTCCGCCGAGACGTCGATCTCGGGGGCGTCGGTGACGGAGGTCGGCAAGGGGGGCGGCCCGTCGGAGACGAGCTGCAAGCGAGGCAGGGATCCCGACCGCACGGACGGCGGCGAGATTTCAGGGGGCGGCAAATCGGAAATGCCGTGGCCGGGCGCCGGTTTGGCTTTGGTGGTGTCGGGCGCGGTCATACCGCCGCCAACTCCCGGTTTCGTGCCGCGCTCGACCCGCGCAAAAGGTAAACCACCACCCGGAGGCTCGCTGCTGCGAGTGGCGCTCATGGACTGCGGTGCGCCTGCGGCACTCGTTGTCGATCCCCGCGCCGACGTAGGCCCGATCGAGATCACCGGAATCGCCACCGTGGGACCAGGCGTGTAGTGGGGTGTCGGCGGGGTGAAAGCTTCGGGCTTTGGGGGTGGCGGTGAGCGTTTCGCGGTCGCCCCGAGTGGAGGACGCGAGCTGGGTTTGGCAGGCAGTGAACTACGCGTTCCCCGCTCTTCGATCAGCGAGGCCAGCGTTGCTGCTCGTTCGCCGGCGTTCGGCAGTGGACGCGCCGGCTCGCGAGGTTTGATGCGCATACTCGGCGGCGCGGTGTCCCCACCTTTGTCGCGCAGCCGCTTACGCAGAATCAGGCGCTCGAAAGCGCTGGCCACCAACGGCGCGAAGGAAATCACTTCCCCGATCGCTTGCAGCTCGACATCGCGCTCGCCGTGATCGCCGTACAGAATCAATACCGTACGCGAGCGGACTTGCACGGGAAGAAACAACGTCAGCCGTCCAGGACGACGCTCGAGATCCTTGGCCAGTGCGCCGTCCAGCCCGCCGCTGGCCAAGCGCGTCAGGTGATAGGTGCCAGCGTCGCGGGCTCGAGACATGGCGCTCGGCAAGTCGAGCGGGACACCGACCGCCACGATGCGTGAACGCGGAGCGCCCGCGCCGGCAGCGTCTCGTCCCTCCGCGAGATCACCCTGCACCGCGAAGAGCGCGGAGTAGTCGAAGTACTGGCTGGAAAAATCGAAGAACGCGCGGAGAACGTCGTCGCGCGTCTGGGCCTCAGACAACGCCCGCTCAGCCATCGCAGCAGTGAACGGGCCGAGTCGACGCTGACGGCCACCACGATCCGTTTTGGTCAAGCTCGAAAAATCCGGCAGCGCAGGCGCGCGCGGAACTCGCGGCGAGTCACTCGCTGCGTTCGCAGGAATCGACTTCGATGGCGCGGACGGCGTTGAGGCCGCGGTAGGGGCGCCGGAGTTCAGCGGCGCGGAACTCGGCGGCGTCGAATTGGCCAATCCAGGTTCCGCTCTGGCGACCGAGGCTTCCGCTGCGGGCCGTTCGGGGGCGCGCGCCGTGGGCTGCGGTCTGCGTGAGAGCGGAAGTTCAGGGCGACTCGGGATTGAGCTGGGACTGGGATCGGGCCGCCCGCTCAGGCGCGCGAGCACACGCAGCGAGCGGCGATCCAGAGGACTGCCGTAGTCACGAGAAATTGCTTGGCGCACGCGCACCAAGAGCGCCACCTTCTGCACGATCTTTGCCCCCAGCGAGAACGACAGATCTTGCTCTGCCTCATTCGGAAGCGGTTCGGCGACGGCCAACGTCAGCGTGCCTTCGCGCTCTTCGAGAGGATAGAGAGCGAAGCGTTGTGCGACATCCGCGGGCACGAGGCGACGAACGTACTCGGGCGCTACCGGTAACTCCCCCGCCGGAGCTGGTTCCAAATCGTGACACTCCGCGAGCACCCTCCCCAGCCGCTCCTCGCTGACGGCCGCGAGCTCGAGCAAGTTCGTGATCAGATCGCCGCCATACAGCGACTGCCGTGACAGCGCCTCCTCCACGTCGCGGACCGTGGCGACCTGCTGGTTCACGATGCTCGAGCTGAGCGAGGGCATTTCTCGATCGAAATGCTTACTCGCACCGCGTTCCTTTGGCCAGTGCTCCCGACCGGCGCTGGGGCCGAAGCCGCGATGAACTTATCGAACTAGGCTCCGGGCCGGCGCGCTTCTCGCCGGGTGTGCAGGTGTCACCCACGAAGGCCCGGCGCGCCAAACCGGCGCCGCAACGCGTCGACTGGCCTCGGCGAAGGGTCCCCAGCTCGCCTGCACCGCGGCGACACGACTCACGCGGCGCGCGTCTTGTCTGCCTTTCCGCTCTTCTCCGGTGGAGCAGCCTCGGCCGGGCGGTGCGCGTGCGACGGCAAGAGCGAGAGCGTTTTCTGGCGCACGGCTCGAAACAAAGCCGGCTCGTTCAGGAGCGCATCGCGCGTCTTATCCCGACCTTGACCCAGGCTCTTACCTTCTAACAAATAGTGCGATCCATTCTTTTCGAGCACGCCGGCAAGAACGGCCGCTTCGACCAAGTCTGCCCCTTGATCGATGCCCGTGCCCCAGCGGATATCGAACTCGGCTTCCGTAAAGGGAGGCGCGCACTTGTTCTTGACGACCTTCACCCGAGTCCTATTGCCGACAACGGTTTCGCCGAGGGTGACCTTTCCGGTGCGCCGCACATCCAGCCGAACACTCGCGTAAAATTTGAGGGCGTTGCCACCAGTGGTGGTTTCGGGATTGCCGAATACCACCCCTATCTTCTGACGCAGTTGGTTGATGAAGATCAGGGAGGTCAGAGTCTTGTTGGCGATCGCCGTCAGCTTGCGCAGCGCTTGGCTCATCAGCCTGGCTTGCAGTCCCATGTGCGCATCGCCCATGTCACCCTCGATTTCTGCTCTGGGCACCAAAGCTGCCACGGAGTCGATCACCACCAGGTCGACTGCACCCGAGCGAGTCAGAGCTTCGGCGATCTCCAGCGCTTGCTCGCCGCAATCAGGCTGCGAAATCAAGAGTTTGTTCAAGTCGATACCGATGCCCTGTGCATAGCGCAAATCGAACGCGTGCTCCGCATCGATGAAGGCGGCCGTACCGCCAGCGCGCTGTGCCTCGGCGATCGCGTGCAGAGTCAGCGTAGTCTTGCCGCTCGACTCCGGACCGAAGATCTCGATTACCCGCCCGCGCGGATAGCCTCCGACGCCCAGCGCTTCGTCGAGCACCAGCGCGCCGCTGGGGATGACCGCGATTGGCTGCGGTGCCCCGCTACCAAGCTGCATGATCGTACCTTGGCCGTAGGTTTTTTCGAGTCCTTGTACGACTTGGCGCAAGGTCTCTTGTTTTTGGGATTTCTTTTCTTCACTCATGACTGCCTTCTCTTCTTGTTCGAGGCGCACGCGACGAGCACCGCCGCGCGCGCCCAAATTCGTGGCCATCAGCCCAATCGCGCGCTGAGGCTCGAGCCTAAAATGCGCCCCTGAATGGCCTCGGCCACGTGGGCCGTGCGTACGCACTCTTCCTGCTCGAGGTCGGCGATGGTGCGCGCCACGCGCAATACCTTGCTGAACGCGCGCGCCGACAGTCCCAAGCGATCGATGGCCGCCTCGATCAACTTCCTGCTTTTAGCGTCCAGAATGACGACGCGGTCCAGCTCTGGACTGGACAGCAAAGCGTTCAAGCCGTGACGCAGGTTGAACTGGCGGGCGCGGGCGTGCTGCACCGCCCGCGCCTTCCTGACTCGTTCGCGAACGATGGCCGAGTCTTCCCCCTTGGCGTTACCGATCAATGCCGAGATCTCGACCGGTGGCACTGAGACGTGGATGTCCAAGCGGTCGAGTAGGGGACCGGAGAGCCGCGCACGGTAACGCTCGCGCGCAACGACCGTGCAGCGGCAGGGCAAACGCGGATGACCAAAGTAGCCACAGGCGCACGGATTTACCGCTGCAATCAACAGCGGTTGCGCCGGAAAACGCGCTCGCGCTCGCGCTCGCGCGATGTTGACGAAACCATCCTCGAGTGGTTGCCTGAGTGCCTCCAGCGCCGTACGCCGAAACTCCGCCAGCTCGTCCAAGAACAATACACCGTGATGCGCGAGGCTCACCTCACCCGGGCGCGGCACGTCACCACCGCCGATTAAGCCTGCCTCGCTCACCGAGTGGTGCGGTGCGCGAAAGGGCCTTTCGCAAATTACACCGCGATCGTTCGGGAGCAGCCCCGCAACGCTGTGAATCGCCGTACAATCGATGGCTTCTTCGAAGCGGAGAGGCGGGAGCAGACTGGGCAAAAGCCGCGCGAGCATGGTCTTGCCGCTACCCGGCGGCCCCATCATCAACAGGTTGTGTCCGCCCGCCGCGGCGAGCTCGAGCGCGCGGCGGGCCGTCGCTTGGCCTCGGACGTCGGCCAAATCGAGGCGACTCTCGGCACACGCTGGCTTGAACTCGGTGGGCAGCACTTTTGGCAAGGAACGCTCGCCCAACAAGTGCGCCACCAACGAGGGCAACGACTCGGCCCGAAAGACAGTGATGCCCGTTGCCAAGCCTGCTTCGGCGCCATTGTCGGCAGGCACGATGGCGAACGGCATGCCGCGCGCGCGTGCGCCATCGAGCTGCGGCAAGACTCCGCGCACGGGGCGCAAGCTGCCGTCCAATGACAGCTCGCCGATCAAGAGCAGTCTTTCGAGCGCAGTTGGCGGCACCACCCCGATAGCCCCCAAGATCCCGACCGCGATCGCCAAATCCAGCGCGGCCCCCCCTTTGCGCACGTCCGCGGGCGCCAAATTGACGGTGATCGCGTACTCGTCGAGCAACACGCCGAGCCTCGCTAGAGCGCTCGCCACGCGCACTCGCGCTTCGCGCACGGCGGCCTCTGCGAGGCCGACCATTTGGAAGAACGATGGCCCGCGTGTCGACGAAACCTCGACTTGGATCGGGTGCGCGTCGAGCCCGATCAACGCGCTGGCTTCGGCGATCGCGAGCCCCAACTCAGGACCGCAGATGGTCGTGGTGTGTGCTCCGTCCGGCATGCGCGACGGAGGAGCAGCGACCGTGCCGTGAGCGAAACTTGCGGAAGCTGGCTAGAGGAGGATGGCCACCGCCGGCGGATACTGGCAAGGAACCGGGACAGCCACTCGGCATAACTCGCGGCCGCTCACGGATGAAGCATTTGAGCTGCGGAGTCGCGTGACCCGAGCGTTCATGCTCTGCTCCGGGACATGAGTGCTCGGAATTCTAGCGGGGCTGGATGGGGACGGACTGGGGCGCGGCTCTCTGTAGTAGGCGCGATCATCTGTGGCGCTGGGGCGTTGCTCGCCTGCTCGTCCGATCGCGCGACGTCCGAGACCGATGCCGACGTGCCCGAGTATTATGAAGACGTCGCGCCGATCATCAATCAGAACTGCGTCAGCTGCCATCGTGAGGGGGGCATCGCCCAGTTTGCGCTGGCTAACTATGACCAGGTGCGCGCACACGCAGACGAGATCGCGAGCGCTACGGCGGCGCGGACCATGCCGCCGATGCCAGTCGACAATAGCGGAGCATGCAACACGTACGACAATGCGCGCTGGCTCAACACCGCTCAGATCCAGCTACTGAGTCGCTGGGCAAAAACCGGCACCGCTGCGGGTGATGCGAGCAAGGCGCCTCCGTTGCCCGAACCGCCCTCTCCGCTCAGCAACGTGGATGCCATGCTCGACATGGGGATCTCGTACACGCCGGACGACACGAGTGGTCACGACGATTATCGTTGCTTCGTGGTGCCCTCCCCGGTGGACGCGCTTCGTTACGTCACCGCTTACCAAGTGTTCCCCGGGCAGGCGCGTGAAGTGCATCACTTGATCGTGTATCAGCCCGCGAACGCGGCCCAGGCAAGCGCCGCGCATGCGCTCGACGACGCGGCAGATGGCGAGGGCTATCCGTGCTTCGGAGGTTCGGGGGTGGATTCGTCGCTGCTGGCCATGTGGGCACCTGGCGCCGGGCCAGTCGAGTTGCCCGTGGGCACTGGAGTGCCGCTCGCCGCGCATCGCGATCTGATCATTCAGATCCACTACAACCTCGAAAATGGCAGTTTTCCCGACCGCACCAAGGTGGCGCTGGCATTCGCGTCCGAGCCGCCGATCAGCGCACTCTATCTGCCCATGGCCAACCTGGATTTGCGCTTGCCCCCAGGCCGAGCAAATGTCGAAGCGAGCGCCACTGCCCAGCTCCTGCCAGGTAGCTTCAAAGTTTACGGGGCGATGCCCCACATGCATACGCTCGGTCGAACGATGCGCGCCGACATCGAAGACGACGGCACGACGCGCTGCTTGGTCAACGTCGATCGCTGGGACTTCGACTGGCAAAACGCGTGGTGGTACAGCGAGCCGTTGGTGATCGAGAAGCCCCAATCGATGTCCATTCGCTGTGGCTTCGACACCCGGGAACGCACCGAGATCGTGACCTGGGGAGAGAACACCAGCGATGAGATGTGCATCAATTATCTCTACGTCACGACGAGCGACAAACCCGATGTGGTCCCGAACTGCGACGACCAGCAAAATCCGTTGTTCGGCTCGTGCCTCGACCAATTTCTCGCCGGTTGCTACGAACCGGACTTGGGCGGGACGTGCTCGGGGGAGGATGGGTCAGTGAATTGGAGCGACGGCTCGAAGATCGTGCGTTCCGGAGCGAGCGCGAGTCTGTACAGCGCGAACGCCGACGAGCCGTGTATCACCGCCGCGCTGAGCGCCACGGGCGCAGTGCTCGAGAAGGGCGATCAGCAACTGACTTACGCCGCGGATGGCGACCGAGTAACGGTCGATTGCCCTGACGGGACGAAGCTACGAGCGAGCGGCGCCGAATTGAGGGAGTTCAATGTCTGCCGCGGCGTGAACTGCCCGAACTGAGTCGCGCGCTCGGCGGACCCGTTCACACGAGCGAAGCTACGGCGCCGCTCGGCTCGAAGATCGTCTTCGACTCACGTTCCGGCGCTCGATGAGTCGCGCTCCGTCTCGATCTTTGAACCAAGTCGAGCCCAGGTGCCGCGGCAGCATCGAGGCATACAGCACATCGCGCAGGGCGTTCGTCTCCCACGTGACCGAAGAGTGAGCCACTTCGGTGCGCACGAACACCGCTCCGGCATGAGACAGATCTCGGCGTGAGAGGGCGCCTTCGCGCAGCTCCTCGGACACGAGTACGCCCGAGCGTTCGAGCGCTGCGCGCAGACCGCGATTGAGGGTCTCCGTCGCAGCACCGGCGGTGAAGTAGCTGACCAACTTGTGACGGCTACTCGCTGGGTCACCGCGCCGCTCCAGCACCCACTCGCGGAACACTTCGCTCTCCGCGTACAGTGCGTCGAACAGGTAGGTCTCCGAGACGTCCACCCCGCCCTGGCGAAGGCTGCAGGCCGCAGCGTGATACCCGCCGGAATGCGCCGATAGGCACACGCGCCCGAGCTGCGGACGCTCCGGGAAACGCGAATCCCCCAGCGTGGCCCGCCCCAGCCGCGCTGCGGTGGACACGGCGCCGCCCAAGAGCCGCGCCAGAGCACCGGGCGAGGCCAGCTTGCCGCACGAGGAATCCGCTGCGAACAATGCCAGCTGAGGCACCACGAGAATGGCGTTCTGCCGACTATCCACCAGTTGTTCGCGCAGCGCGTGCGCAGAGATCGCGCGCTCGGCGCTGCTGTTGTGGCCGTGAAAATGCACCAGCGCGGACACGCCTTCTTCGGGCTGAAAGCGGTACTTGGCGGGCACGAACACGATCACGGTGTCGTCACCCGCACCGGCGAAGGGCGCTTGGGGCAACCCGAGGACCAGTGTGGTGCCGAGCGGGTCGCGTACTTGGGTCTTTATTCGCGGTCGGCTTTCGGATCGCTCGCTCTGCGCGAGCGCAACCGCAGACTGGAGCGGGATTTGAGCGAGTGCAGCCAATACCGTACGGCGACGCATGGTGCTTCCCCCTTGCCTGAAGCTACGTGCTTGGGCCAAGTTCACGACCAAAATCGTCAGCGGGCTGAGCTGATTCCGTGATCAGCGCAGGCGGCAAGCCCCATCCCGGAGCAGCTGCTTTTCCCGCATCTGAGTTCTCTCCCAAGCCCGTGCAAAAGACTGCTGCCTTTACTATGAAAAATCCTGCTCCTCAGCCGAATCTCCCCTGCCGACCCGCGGCGCGCTCTTCCTTGGTCAGTCTGCTGGCGCTGGGTTGCGCGTGCCTGAGTGCGCTCGCTGCGTGCCGTGATCGTTCCAGCGCCGCGAACGCTCCTTCCGCGGGCACCGTTCCGCCGACCAGCCCCGTTCCCGCTCCCCCGCCAGCGAGCGTCGCGGGTGGAGAGCTGCTCGGGCGCTCGACCTTCACCGGCGAGCAAACGTTGCCTTGGATGCCGCTATTCCTCGAGCCAGCCAAGGGCGAGGCCTTGGTCAAGGACCATGGCTACTGCGCGCGCATCGATCAAGCTGGCAAGAACGCCTGGGACGTTCAGCTTCGTCATCGTGAGATGACGATTCAAAAGGGA
>Ga0164308_10000494_pt1 | contig 21619 bp, 18 predicted proteins | sample Whisoiple_246_MG_FD_109983 | JGI IMG/M metagenome (GOLD analysis project Ga0164308, IMG submission 109983) | Soil microbial communities amended with fresh organic matter from upstate New York, USA - Whitman soil sample_246_MG | ecosystem: Environmental > Terrestrial > Soil > Unclassified >...
ACGTCGATCATCACGCCGAAGTAGACGATGGCGAACATCAGCATCGCCGCGGTCGGCGCGAGGGTGCCGACCCCTTCGATGACGTAGTCACCGAGCTTCGCGCCCTGTCCTACGGCCACGCAGAACAGGGCGGGGATCAGGACCAGGGACGCGATCGGGGACATCTTCTTCGTCATGATCAGGACCAGGAAGGTCGCGATCATGGCGAAGCCGAGGACTGTCAACATATGGGCTACCTAACGTTCACCTTTGAACTCTCACCGGTGCCGGCGGTGCGAGTGACGTTAGGGGCCCTTACACGGCGTTAACAAGACGTTGACGTGTGAGCAATACGAGCAAAACCCCAGGTCAACGACTTGGCGTGACGGTGACGGGGACGGCGTTGAGCACGGCGGTGCCCGACAGCGGGTCCAGGAGCGTGCCGTCCAGAAGCTGGTTCACGTTGACGCCCGGATCGTCTCCGGCCACCGACATGCGGGTGCCCGGGCGGCTGTGCCCCCAGCCGTGCGGAAGGCTCACGACTCCGGTCCGCACGGAGTCGGTGATCTCCGCGAACGCCTCCACCTCACCGCCCGCAGCCGTGATCCGGGCCGTGTCGCCGTCGGCCAGCCCGATCCGGGCCGCGTCGTCGGGGTGGATCTGCAGGGTGCAGACGTTCGAGCCGCCGCGCAGGGCGGGGACGTTGTGCATCCAGCTGTTGTTGGACCGCAGATGGCGGCGGCCGACCAGGACGAGGCCTGCGGGCCGCGCGCCGAGCGACGCGCGGAGCCGGGGCAGGTCGGCCGCGATGGGTGCCGGCAGCAGCTCGATGCGTCCGCTGCGGGTCCTGAGCACCTCGGGGAGGCGCGGCTTCAGCGGGCCGAGGTCGATCCCGTGCGGATGCGCGAGGAGCTGCTCCAGCGTGAGCCCGTACGGGCCGAGGCGCAGCATCAGGTCGAGGCGCCGTTCGGCACCGGTGCGGCCGGTCAGTTCGCCGGCGAGCGACGCGGGGGCTCCCGCCTTGGCCAGCGCGGCTCCGATGGCCCGGTCGTCGACGGCCTCCGGCGGCGCGCCGTGCATGCCGCCGACGGCGAGGACCAGCCTGGCGAGGATCTCGCTCTCGTCCATCCGGCCCTCCTCCAGGGGGACGGCGGGGCGGCTGTAGCGCACCTGGTTGCGCACCGCGAGGGAGTTGAGCGCGAAGTCGAAGTGGGCGCCCTGCGAGGGAGGCGGCGGGGGCAGGACGACGTCGGCGTGACGAGAGGTCTCGTTGAGGTACGGATCCACGCTGACCATGAAGTCGAGGCCGTCGGCGAGTGCCCGGTCGAGGCGGTCGCCGTCGGGGGCGGAGAGCACGGGGTTGCCCGCGACGACGATCAGGGCCCTGATCCGGCCCTCCCCCGGCGTCTCGATCTCCTCGGCGAGGGCGCTGACGGGCAGTTCTCCCTTGGCCTCGGGGTGCCCGGAGACCCGGCTCGTCCATCGGCCGAGGGCGAAGCCCTTGCCCCGGGCGGCGGCGCGGGGGGCGCGGGCGGTCGCGGAGAGCGGGAAGAGGGCGCCGCCGGGGCGGTCGAGGTTGCCGGTGAGGATGTTGAGCACGTCGACGAGCCAGCTGGCCAGGGTGCCGTGCTCGACGGTGCAGCTGCCGATGCGCCCGTAGACGGCGGCGGCGGGCGCCGCGGCGAGTTCCCGGGCGATCGCACGGATGGTCTCCGCGTCCAGGTCGCAGGCCGCCGCCACCGCCTCGGGTGTGAAGTCCGCGATGGCTTCGGTCAGTTCGTCGAGGCCTTCGAGGTGCTCGCCGAGTGCTCCGGGGTCGGTGAGCTTCTCCTCGACGAGGACCTGGGTGAGCGCGGCGAGCAGGAGGGCGTCGGTGCCGGGACGGATCGCCGCGTGCCGGTCGGCGAGGCGAGCGGTGCGGGTCCGGCGCGGGTCGACGACGGTGAGGGTGCCGCCGCGCCTGCGCAGCGCCCTGAGTCGGCCCGGGAAGTCGGGGGCGGTGCACAGACTGCCGTTGGACTCCAGCGGGTTGGCGCCGATCAGCAGCAGGTGGGCGGTGCGGTCCAGGTCGGGTACGGGGATGGCCTGGGCGTCCCCGAAGAGCAGTCCGCTGGAGACGTGCTTGGGCATCTGGTCCAGGGTGCTGGCGGTGAAGACGTTGCGGGTGCCGAGCGCGGACAGCAGCAGCGGCGGATAGAGCCCGCCCGCCATCGTGTGCACGTTGGGGTTGCCGAGGTAGACGCCGACGGCCTGTTCGCCGTGTTCCCGGGTCAGGGCGGGGATCTTCGCTGCGACGGCGTCGAAGGCCTCGCTCCAGGTCGCCTCGCGCAGGACGCCGTCCGTACGGACGAGCGGGGTGCGCAGCCGGTCGGGATCGGCGTCCAGGCCGCCGAAGGAGGCGCCCTTGGGGCAGATGAAGCCCTGGCTGAACACGTCGTCGTGGTCACCGCGGGCGCCGGTGACCGTCGTTCCCTCGATGGTGAGGGTGAGTCCGCAGGTGGCCTCGCAGAGCGGGCAGATGCGCGGAGCGGTGCGGGAGTCGTGGGACATGGGCCCTCCCCGGGGCGGCGGTGGCGCGCGGGCGTGATCCGGCGTCCCGCGGCGCGTCCGGCGGTCGCGGCACCCGGGTGACCGAGCATACCGACCGGTACGGATGGGGGCGAGGCCCTGGAGCGGCCCGTTGTGCCGCCGCCCGGTCACCGTCTAGTCGAGAATCCCCGCGAGGTAGGCCCGCAGCAGGGTCCGGGTCTCCGCTATCAGGTCCGGGTCGCCCACCGGGTCCGTGCGGAAGGCGAGTTGGAGCAGGGCGTCGGCGGCCTGCACGCAGACCAGCACCGTGCGCAGGAGCGCGGCGTCGCCGGGCGCACCGTCGCGGCCCCGGCCGAGATGGCCGGAGAGCAGTTCCGTCAGGCGCCCCGCCACGCGCCGGTTCGCCTCCTCGTCCAGCGGGCCGGGGGTGGGCACCGGCGGGCCGAAGTCGACGAGCGCGAAGCCGGGGACGGAGCGCTTCATCGCCAGGTACTCGTCGAGCACGGCGTCGATGGCCGCACGCCACTCACGCTCCGGGATCCCTTCGAGCCGGGCGACGACCCGCCCGGCGTAGACCTCCAGGTTGCGCTCGGCCAGGGCGTCGACGAGCGCCCTCTTGTTGGGGAAGAAGCGGTAGACGGAACCGATGGGGACGCCGGCCCGGTCGGCGACCGCCCGGGTGGAGAGCAGCTCGTAGCCGGCCTCGTCGAGCAGCGCGGCTCCGGCGTCGAGGATCCGGGCGAGGCGGTCGGCGCTGCGCTGCTGCACGGGGACGCGCCGGAGGTTCGTATGAGCGTGGGACACGGCTCCATGATGCCCGTATGCCGTTGACGGGCCCCGCTTCGATTCCTACGGTGATCCATAGGATTCCTGGTCGGGGATCCACAGGGTCCCCTTCCGACGGGAGCGCGTGATGAGCGGCATCGAGCAGGCGAGAAAAGCGGCGGAGAATCTCGGCCACATGTCCGGCTTCGGCAACGAGCACAGTTCCGAGGCCGTCCCGGGCGCCCTGCCGCACGGCCGCAACTCGCCCCAGCGCGCCCCCCTCGGACTCTACGCGGAACAGCTCAGCGGCTCGGCCTTCACCGAGCCCCGCGCCCGTAACCGCCGCTCCTGGCTCTACCGGATCCGCCCCTCGGCCGCCCACCCCGCCTTCGTGCGCGTCGACAACGGCACCCTGCGCACCGGCCCGTTCACCGAGACGGTGCCCGATCCCAACCGGCTGCGCTGGGATCCCCTCCCCGACCCGGCGCCCGGCACGGACTTCCTTGCCGGTCTGTGGACGCTGGGGGGTAACGGGGACGCCACACAGCGCACCGGCATGGCCGTGCACCTGTACAGCGCGAACGCCTCCATGACGGACCGGGTGTTCGGCGACTCCGACGGGGAGCTGCTGATCGTCCCCGAGCGCGGCGGTCTGCTGCTCCGCACCGAACTGGGCCTGCTGCGGGCCGAGCCCGGCCATGTGGCGCTGATCCCGCGCGGTGTGCGCTTCCGCGTCGAGCTGCTGGACACCACGGCCCGCGGCTACGTCTGCGAGAACTACGGGCAGCCCTTCGTCCTGCCCGACCTGGGCCCCATCGGCGCGAACGGCCTGGCCAACGCGCGGGACTTCCTGGCACCCGTCGCGGCGTTCGAGGACCGCGAGGGTCCGGTCGAGGTGGTCAACAAGTTCTGCGGGAACCTCTGGTCGGCGACGTACGACCACTCCCCGCTCGACGTGGTCGCCTGGCACGGCAACCACACGCCCTACGTCTACGACCTGCGCCGCTTCAACGTGATGGGCACCATCAGCTACGACCACCCCGACCCGTCGATCTTCACGGTGCTGACCTCGCCGTCGGACACCCCGGGGCTGGCGGGCGTCGACTTCGTCGTCTTCGCGCCGCGCTGGCTGGTCGGCGAGGACACCTTCCGGCCGCCGTACTTCCACCGCAACGTCATGAGCGAGTACATGGGCCTGATCGAGGGCGCGTACGACGCGAAGGCCGGCGGATTCGTGCCGGGCGGCGGCTCGCTCCACAACATGATGTCGGCGCACGGCCCGGACCGGGAGACCTTCGACCGGGCGAGCGCGGCCGAGCTGGTGCCGCAGCGGATCGACGACGGACTGGCGTTCATGTTCGAGACCCGCTGGCCGGTGACGGCGACCGCGCAGGCCGCGGAGGCGGACCATCTGCAGCGCGGCTACGACGACGTGTGGCAGGGTCTGAGCCGCAACTTCCGGCCGTGAGACCGCACCGCCGGCCGCTCCTCGGAGAGATCGGGTGAACCGGATGAATCAGGTGAACGAGGCGAGCCGGCCAGGATTCGCCCCCGACTCCCTGGTGCTGAACCGGAAGCTGCCCCTCTGGTACCAGGTGTCGCAGTCCCTGCGGGCGTCCATACTGGGCCGGCCCCAGGACGCCTCGGCCCGGCTGCCCACCGAGGAACAGCTCGCCGCGCACTACGGCGTCAGCGTCCTCACCATGCGCCAGGCCCTCAAGGAGCTGGAGAGCGAGGGGCTGATCAGCAGACACCGGCGGCGCGGCACGTTCATCGAGCCGCGCGCCCGGCGGGTCTCACCGGTCCGGCTGCTGGGGTCGATCGACACGATCGTCGCCCAGCAGTCGGGCGAGCGGACGACCGTGCTCGGCCACGGCCGGACGCCCGTGCCCGGTGATCTCGCGGAGTTCTTCCCCGGCTGCTCCGAGGTGGTCAGCTACCGGCGGCTGCGCTGCGACGAGGGGACGGGGGAGCCCACCAACTGGGCGGAGAACGCGCTGCGCCCGGAGACCGCCGCCCGGCTCGACGTGACCGATCTGGAACGGTGGCCGATGACCAAGGTGCTGCGTGACGTCGTCGGCGTACGCATCTCCCGGATCACGGACACCGTCGAGGCGCGCCTCGCCGACCCCGCGACGGCCGAGCTGCTCCAGGTCCCGCTGCTCAGCCCGATCCTCCACTACACCGGGGTGACGTACGACGAGGACGGCACCGTGGTGGACGTGGCGCGCATCCGCTACCGGGGGGACCGCTTCTCCTTCTCGGTGACCGTCGACGCGCACTGACGGAGGGACCGGCACGGCGGGGTCGTTACGATGCCGGAGGCGGCGGACGTGGCGACGGGGAGGACGACACGGTGGCAGCACGGGTTGCGGCCGGAACCGGCGGGGGCGACGACTTCCCGCTGCTGGACGACCTCATGCCCTGGTCGGTGCGCCCGCTGAGGACGGGGCGCCCCTGGGTGACGGCCCCCGACGCCGCCTCGCTCCGGGCCCGCTGGGACCTGCTGGCACGGGCGGAAGGAGCGGAACAGGAACGCCTGTTCCGGCCCAGCCGCTCCCGTACGCCACTGGCCCCGGCCGCGGCGCTGCCGGGCACGGCCACCGGGACCGGGGCGTTCGCCCGGGACCCGGGCCCCTACCCGGAACCCGTACGCGTCCTGCACGGCCCCTTCGACGAGCAGTGGCTGATTCCCGACCACCGGTTGCTCGACGCGGCCCGCCCCGAGCTGTGGCGGGTCGCCGACGGACACCAGATCTTCGCAGTCGAGCACGGACACGTGCCCCAGGACGACGGACCCTGCCTGTCCGCGACGGCGCTGCTGCCGGACGGGCACTCACCCGCCGGACGGCCCGGCCGGACGAGGCCCCTGCACCGCCGGCCGGGCGGGCAGGAGCCCAATCTGGCACCGGGGCTGACCGCCCTGCTGTCCGAGCGGTACGGGACCACGGTCACCGCCGGATCGGTGCTCGCCTGGATCCTCGCCGCCGCCCGGCACTCCCCCGCGGGCCCCCTCGTCCCGCTGCCCCTGGACGGCGGCCTCTGGGCGCTGGGTGTGGAGCTCGGACAGGAGCTGCTGCGGATCCAGCTGCGCGGGGCGCACGGCGGGGAACGTCCGCGCCTGCCCGGCGGCCGACGACCGTACGTGCGGGCCGCGATCCGGCCCCGGCCGGACGGCATCCGCTTCGACGCCGGGGAGGAGACGCTGGTGATCGGCGAGGGGCGCGTCTCCCCCGTTCCCGCCGCGGCCTGGGACTTCCGCGTCGGCGGTGTGCGTGTGCTGGAACTCTGGTTCGAGCGCCGTACGGCGGCGGCGGAGGGCCTCGCCGCCGTCGGGCCGCGCGACTGGCCGCGGGAGCGGACGTCGGAACTGCTGGAGCTGATCACCGTCCTGGCGCTGCTGGCCGGACTGGGGCCCCGTCAGAAGGCGTTGCGGGAAGCGCTGGACAGCGCGGACACGCTCACCCGGGACGGGCTGCGTACGGCCGGGGTGCTTCCCGTGCCCGCGTGGGCCCGTCGGCCCGCCTCCGTGCTGGACCACCGCGAGGAGGGCCCGGAGGGGCAGTTCGCCTTGCTGTGAGACCGGGGGCCGTCGTGCCGGAGGTACCGGGCGGGATGTGCTCGTACGCGGGTGCTCACGGCCGCGCTGCGGGGCCGGGGCGCAGACGCCGATGGGTGCCGGACCGGCGCGGGGGAACACACCGACGCAACGCTGCCATGCCCTGGGGATGACGGACGGGCGGACAGCAGCACTGCGCCGGAACGGAGTGATCGTGGACACGGCCCTGAGCGGAGGGCCGGACCTGTCGTGACAGCCGTCGGTCAGTGGCGGCTGCCGAAGAGCGAGCGACGCAGTCGCCGCAGGGGGGCGAAGAGCGAGACACGCGCGCTCCTGCTCCTGCGGGTGTGCGCGGCGTCGCGCGAGGTGAGCTCGAGCATGAGCAGCGTCGCCTCGGCCGACTCCCGCCGCGGAACGGCAGGGCCGCCCAGCACCGCGAGATGGCGGTCGAGGCGCGAACTGGTCGCACCGCTCCCACATGTGATCGCAGGCACACGCGGCCTGCTACGCACCGTTATCTGTTCCATGTCACTCCCCACCCGTACGAGGGCACCCGGCCCGGGCAGGTTAACCCTATCGTCCCGCAGTGACACTCGTGTATCCCGGCCGCAGGATTGCACGCCTGTACACGGGGGTTGACGGCCCGTCACCACGTCCTGTCGACCCCGGGACGGGTTGGGTTAGCTTGGAGGTGATTCGCCTTACCGCGCAACACTGCTGATGGAGGGTCACCGATGAGCGAAGTTCCGGACACCGGACGTGTGATCGCCGATCGTTACCGTCTCCTGGACCCGCTGGGCGAGGGCGGGGCGGGCACCGTATGGCGCGCCCGCGACGAGGTGCTGGGGCGCGAGGTGGCCGTCAAGGAGGTACGGATCCCGGCGGACCTGCCCGCCGCCGGGGCGGAGCGGCTGCACGTGCGCCTGGAGGGAGAGGTCCGTACGGCGGCGCGCGTCACGCACCGCAACGTCGTCACCGTCCACGACGTGGTCACCCAGGACTCCCGGCCCTGGATCGTCATGGAACTGGTCCGCGGACTCACCCTGTCCGACGTCCTGGAGGCCGACGGCCCGCTGTCCCCGCGGCGTGCGGCCAGGATCGGGGCCGAGGTGCTCGCGGCGCTGCGCGGCGGGCACGCGGCCGGCGTGCTGCACCGCGACGTGAAACCGGGAAACGTCCTGCTGGCCAACGACGGCCGGGTGATGCTGAAGGACTTCGGCATCACCGCGGACCGGGGGACGCCGGAACTCACCCTGGCGGGTGAGCCGATCAGCACACCGGAGTACGTGGCGCCCGAACGTGCAACGGGGCGCACGCCGGGGCCGGAATCCGACCTCTGGTCGCTCGGAGTGCTTCTGTACGCCGCCACCGAAGGCCGGTCCCCCTTCGGCCGTGACACCCCCGCGGACACCTTGCGCGCGGTGGCCGACGAGGAGCCGCCGCCTCCGGACCGGGCCGGCGTGCTCGGCCCGGTGATCGAGGGGCTGCTGCGCGGGGATCCCGCCGAACGGCTCACCGCCGGGGAGGCGGAGCGCCGGCTGCGGATCCTGGCCGCGGGCGGCACCGGCTCCCCGACCGGCCCTCCCGCCGCTCCGCCGGGGGACGGCACGGACGCGACGGACGGGGGTGGCGGGTCGGCCGCGGACCCGCCGGAACCCGACGGGCCCGCGCAGCGCACCGGCGTCCTGGTGGCCGTCGCGGCAGTGGTCACGCTGCTCGTCGCCCTGGGTCTCGTGTGGGCGCTGGCGGGGGACGACGGCCAGGACGACAGGAGCGGCGGCACGGCGGCCGTGACGGCCTGGTCGGCGAGCCCGCCCGCCGGGGCAGGCGCGAACGCCTCCACGACGCACGGGAAGGGGGCTCCGCGGGACGGAGCCCCCTCCTCGGCGCACGGCTGATTCCCGGCGCCGGCAGCGCGGGGACGGGTCAGGCCCTGGAGTTCAGGACGGGCAGATAGCCACCCGACTGCCCGGCGGCGGTGGGGTGGTAGGACTCACCGATGTTGAGCCAGTTCACGCTGTGCAGCCAGGCGCTGCCCGAGCAGATCTCGTGTCCGGTGAAGGTGGAGGTGACGTCGCCGAAGGTGAAGCCGTGGTCGGCCGCACGCTTGGCCGTGGCGGCGTTGAGGTAGTCGGCGGCGCCGTTGATGGCGGTGCGTTCCTTCTCGCTGAGACCGGCGATGCAGCTGCCGCCGAGCTGGTAGAAGCGGGGGTAGCCGAGCACGACGACGCGGGCCGAGGGCGCTTTGGCGCTGATCGCCGAGTACACGGAGTCGAGTTTGCCGGGGAGGGTCGAGTCCACGTAGGCGCGGGCGGTGGCGATCCGGTTCAGGCACGTGGCTTCGGACTGCAGGACGCAGGTGGTCATGACATCGGCGAAGCCCGCGTCGTTGCCGCCGATGGAGATCGACACGAGGTCGGTGGCGGAGTTGAGCGGGCCGAGCTGACCGGCCGTGACATCACCGGTCCTGGCGCCCGAGCACGCCGTGAAGGCGAAGGATGCGGGGTTGTTGGCCGCCTTCCAGAGAGCCGGGTACGCACGGGTGCTGCGCTTGCAGTCACCACTCGCGCTGTCGTAGCTGCCGGCACCGACACCCGACGAGTACGAGTCCCCCAGCGCGACGTAGTCGACGGCCGCGGCGGACTCCTTGGCCTGGGCGACGCCCGCGCCGGTCAGGGCGAGAACGGTACCGAGCAGAAGAGACGACGAGAACGCCACGAGTCTGGACATTTTCATGGAACCTCCTTGGGCAGGATCTCTGCCTACTCCGTGGTAGCAGTACCGACATGAATTCCGGAAGTGTCCATGCCAAGAAGCTTGAACAACACTTCCTCCCGGCACGCCTGGCGACCCCTCACGTCCAGGCCCGGCATTCAGCCCGTCACATGACAAAGCGGGCCGCACGGATCATCCGGCGAGAGATGGCGCACGATTCGCCACCGCGCGCCTTTTCACCCTCTGTCGTCGCCGCCGAACCGGATGCTCCCCCGGCCTCCTTCGCCTATCCGGACGGCTACTCCACCCGCCGGGTGCGGCGGTCGGTGCGGGCAGCGGGCTTCACCCAGTCCCTGGCGGTGGGCAAAGCCCTGGCACGGCGCCGCCAGGGGCCGTACGCCCTGGAGCGGATGACCGTGCGCCGCCGGACGGGCGCCGCCGAGTTCGCGCGGCTGGTGGAGTGCCGGGCGGTCGCACGGACGTTCGCGGTGGACCGGGTACTCACCAAGGGGTTCGCCGTCGTACGCGGCGCACGCCGGGTGCGTCGCGGGCCGGACGGCTCCCGGTCCTGCTGATCCCGGGTTCCCGGTCCGGTGCCGTGGCGCCGGACCGGGTCCGTGACCCCGTCCCGCCACCCGGGGGCAGCTCATGAAACCCGGGTGCGCGGGAGGACACCGTGCCGGATCATGGGCGCCATGTCTGCCAACCCCGAGTCCGCACTGCCGATCCGGCTCACCGTGGACGACAGCGACGCGCCGTCCGACGTCGTGGACGCGCTGTTCCTGGGCCGCTTCGCGACGGGCGAGCAGCCTCATTCGCACAGCTCCTCCCTCGACCGGGTCAGGCCGGGGGCGACCCTGCTCCCCGCGGCGGCCGAGGTGCTGAGGTCGGCCCGCGACGACGACCGCAGCGCGACGCTGGCCGAGGGCGACGGCTGGACGGTGCTGGTCTCCCGGTGGAACCGGGGTGCTGACGTCACGGTCACCGCCACCTCCCCCGAGCTGGCGCAGAAGATCCTCTCCGAGGCGACGGACGGCGCCAGGGACGAGCCGGAACCGCAGCCCGAGAACGTGACCATGGGCTTCTGGTACGTCTCACCGCGCCGGGGCCCGCACCGCACGACCCGGCAGATCGCCGCCGGCACCTGGGACGAGGTCCGGTCCAACTACACGGCTCCGGTGGCCGCTGCGATGGACCGGCTGATGAAGGTGACCCCCGACGACATCGCCGGCAGGCTGCTCCTGCTGCACGGTCCGCCGGGCACCGGCAAGACCTCGGCGCTGCGCACCCTGGCCCGGTCCTGGCGCGACTGGTGCCAGGTCGACTGCGTGCTGGACCCGGAGCGGCTGTTCAACGACGTCGGCTATCTGATGGACATCGCCATCGGGGAGGACGACGGTTCGTCGAAGGGACGCTGGCGGCTGCTCCTGCTGGAGGACTGCGACGAGCTGATCCGCGGCGAGGCCAAGCACACGGCGGGCCAGGCGCTGTCCCGGCTGCTCAACCTGACCGACGGTCTGCTGGGCCAGGGACGCAATGTGCTGGTGGGGGTCACGACCAACGAGGACCTGGAGCGGCTGCACCCGGCCGTCGTCAGGCCGGGCCGCTGCCTGGCCCGCATCGAGGTGGGTCCGCTGACCCGCGCGGAGTCGGTGTCCTGGCTGGGCGCGGAGGAGGGGGTCGGCCGGGAGGGCGCGACGCTGGCGGAGCTGTTCGCCCTGCGGCGGGGCAGCGGGCCCGCGTCCGTGCCGAAGCAGGACGCGGGCGCCGACGCCGGTCTGTATCTCTGACCCCGGGCGGGCGGGCGGCAGTGCCCTACCGCGCGTAGGCCGCCCGTACGGCGTCCTCGGCCCGGGCGAGCGCGTCGGCCTCCGACAGGCCGAGGCGCCGGGCGTGTTCGGCGTACTCCTGGGCCGCCGTCGCCGCGTTGCGGGCCGCCGCGTCGCCCGCCGCGGCGACGAACGTCCCGTTGCGGCCCCGGGTCTCGATCACCCCGTCGGCCTCCAGGGCACGGTAGGCCTTGGCCACGGTGTTGGCGGCGAGGCCGAGTTCCCCGGCGAGGCCGCGCACGGTCGGAAGGCGGTAGCCGACGGGCAGGTCCCCGGAGCGGGTCTGTTCGGACAGCTGGGCGCGCAGCTGCTCGTACGGGGCGGTGGCGGAGTCCGGGTCAACGGCGATCTTCAGGGTCACGCGCCGATTGTCTCCCACCCCGGGGCCCGTGCACCGGCCTCAGGGCCGCCCCGTCGTCCCCGGCGGGCGCACGGCGACGGCTACGGCACCTCGCCGCCGGAAATTCGGAGGCGGCCGCGCGGCGGCCCGCGTTAGCGTCCGCGCATGACGGTACGTGTGCGTGACTTCCTGCCCGCCGACGCGGAGGCCTGGGTGCGGGTGCGGCGTGCCGCCCTTCCGTACATGGTGACGACTCCGGAACAGGTCCTGCGCGACCTGGCCGACGCCCATCCGGACCGGCGGTACCGGCTGCTGGTCGCCGAGGAGGACGGCGAGGTGATCGGGACGGCGCAGGTCGGGATCTCTCACGGGAGCCCGAAGCCGGGCCAGGGCTTCTGCAACCCGTACGTCCATCCGGACAGCAGACGGCGGGGTGCGGGGGCGCTGCTCCTGCGGGCCGGTGAGGAGCATCTGGCCGGTGCCGGGGCGACCGACGTCTACACCTGGGTGCTCGACGAGCCGGCCGGCCGCGCGTTCGCCGCGAAGCGCGGGTACGCGGCGCGGCGGACCGCGCACTTCCTGCGGCTCGGCCTGACGGACGGCTCGCTGCCGCCGCTCCAGGACGTCCCCCCGGGGGTCGAACTGCTCACCGCGGCGGACTTCGAGGACGATCCGCGTCCGCTGTTCGAGGCCGACGCGGAGACGACCGCGGACGAGCCGAGTGACGTCCCGGTGGAGTTCTCCGACTACGAGGACTGGCTGGCGACGACCTGGCGGCGCCCCGGCTTCGATCGCGCGCTCACCACGGTCGTGACGGTGGACGGACAGGTCGCGGCGTTCAGCGCGGCGGAGACCGACGGTCTGGACCGTTACTGGTCGGCCATGACGGGCACCCTGCGCGCCTTCCGGGGCAGAGGGCTGGCGAAGCTCGCCAAGAACACCTCCCTGCACCGGGCGCGCGCCGCCGGGTACACGGACGCCTTCACGGGCAACGACGCCGGCAACGGCCCGATGCTGGCGGTCAACCGCTGGTTCGGCTACGAGATCTGCGCCACGGAGGTACGTCATGTCCGCACGATCGGCTGATCCCGGGACCACCCTGACGGTGGTCCTGGTCAAGGCGGGCCGTACGAAGATCCGTTACCCGGCCGAGCTGGTCCGGGACGACGGGACCCGGATCACCGTCCGGGCCCCGTGGGCGGCCCCGGGGGTCCGTGACTTCGGATTCGTACGCTTCGAGCCGGGGGACGTCTTCACCGAGCACTACTGGCCCGACCCGTCCCCTGGCCGTGAGGGCACGGGGGGTGCCCCCATGTACGCGGTGAAGGAGGTCCGTGCCGGGGACGGGGAGCTGAAGGGCTGGTACTGCGACATCATCCGGCCCGCCGTGCTCCGGGACGGTGAACTCCTGGTCGAGGACCTGGACCTGGATCTGTGGGTGTCGGCCGACGGCTCGTCCGTCCTGCGGCTGGACGAGGACGAGTTCGAGGAGAGCGGCCTCGCCGGCCGTGACGCCCCGGCGGCGGAGGCCGCCGTCCGCGCCCTGGACGAGCTGGAACACCTCGCCCGCACCGGAGGGCTGGCGGGACTGCTCACCTGAGGGGTGAGGGGCCGGGCACGGCGCCCGGGCAACGGGGAGGCTCAGGGGGCGACCAGCTCCACCTCGTACCCGGCGGTGTTCTCCAGGTACGCGGCGTAGTGGCCGCCGCCTCCCGCGTGCGGGTGACGGTCCGGGAAGAGGAGCCGCCAGCCGTGTCCGGGCGCGTCGGCCACCAGGGTGTCGAGCGTGTCCCGGTCCCGGACGTGGAACGCCAGGTGGTTGAGCCCGGGGCGCAGCCGGTCGTGCGCGCCCCCGGTGCCGTCCGGTGACTGCTCGACGACGACGTAGCTGTCGCCGCGCCGCCAGCTCCGGCCGTGCGACCAGCGCTGGTAGGGGAGATGGCCGAGCCGGCCGAGCAGCCACCCCCACTCCGCGCCGGCCTCGGCGAGATCGGGCACCCACAGCTCCACGTGGTGCAGCCCTCCGGTGGCGGCCGACGCGACCGGCAGCGGGACGGCACGCCGGGGCGCCCGGGGTGCGTACGCGACCGTGTCGCTGTCCTCGTGCCAGTGGACCAGGAAGCGCTGTCCGGCGCGGTATCCGTCGAGTGCGGCTCGGCAGTACGCCACCATGTCGTCCGGCAGGGCGTCCAGCGGGTACCACGCCAGCTCGGAGCACTTGTCCGGCTCGGCGTTGCGGGGCGGACGGGCGGGGTCGAGGTCCGCCTCGAAGAACCAGCCCGTCCGGGGGTTGCCGCCCGGTCCCCTGTGCTGCATCACCAGGGCCACCCGGAGCTCGTCCGGGTCGAGTTCGACGCCGATCTCCTCGGCCGTCTCCCGGATCACCGCCGCCCGCACGTCCTCGCCGTCCTCCACGTGGCCCGAGGGGGCGTGGAGCAGCCCGTCGGCGTATCCCGTGCCGGCCCGCCGGGCCAGCAGCACGTCGGGGCCCCGGCGCAGGACGAGATGGACGTCGACGATCTCGCGGTGCCGGCGGGGCGGCTCGGCGCGGGCCACCAGGGCGTACCGCTCGTCGTCGACCTCCTTGCCCCAGAGCAGGGGGTCGCCGGAGAGCGGCTCGTGGTGGACGCGCTCCGTGTGGGCGTGGAGGAGGGCGGTGAGGCGGGCCGCGGAGAGACCGGTGCCGTTCCACACGCCTTCGATCAGCAGCAGCCGGCCGCCCGGCCGCAGCAGCGAGAACCAGTGCCGCAGGGCGGCCGCGGGGTCCGGCAGCAGCCACACGGTGTGCCGGGCGAGGATCACGTCGAACCGCTGTGTGCCGACCGGGGGCAGCGCCGCGTCGCCGACGAGCACCTCCGCGCCGGTCCCCGCCAGCTTGGTCCGCGCGTGCTCCGCCATGCGCGGTGACCGGTCGACGGCGGTGACGCGGTGTCCCTGGCCGGCGACGAGCAGGGACAGACTGCCCGTGCCGCAGCCGAGGTCGAGGACCGTGGAGCGCGCCGTGGGCAGCCAGGTCTCCATCCGCCGTGCCCAGGCGCCGCGGACCACCGGGTCGTGGAGCCCGTGGTCGGGTTCGTCGTCGAAGGAGTCGGCGGCGGCGTCCCAGTCGGTCGTGGTCATACCCACGATCCTCTCAGCCGCCGCCGACAGCCCGTCACGTCCGGTTCCGCCCCAGCGCCTTCCTCACCAGCGGCCAGGCCAGGATCAGGGCGACGACGACGTACACGGTCACCGAGAACGGGGTGTTGACCAGACCGGTCACACTGCCGTCGCTGATCTGGAGGGCGCGGCGCAGCTGCTGTTCGGCGGACGGTCCCAGGATGACCGCGATGATCGCGGGGAGCACCGGCAGCCCGTACCGGCGCATCCCGAAGCCGATCAGTCCGATCACCAGCAGGATCACGAGGTCGACCGCTTCCCCGCCGACCGCGTAGGCGCCGACGGCGGCGAAGAACAGGATGCCCGCGTAGAGGTAGGGGCGCGGGATCCGCAGCAGCTTCGCCCAGAGCGGTGCCAGGGGCAGGTTCAGGGCGAGCAGCAGCACCATGCCGACGAAGAGCGACGCGATCAGGCCCCAGACCAGCTCGGGTTCACGCTCGAACAGCAGAGGTCCGGGCTGGATGCCGTACTGCTGGAAGGCGGCCAGCATGACGGCGGCGACGGCCGTGGTGGGCAGGCCGAGCGTCAGCATGGAGACCAGGGTTCCCGCGGCGGACGCGGAGGCCGCCGACTCCGGGCCGGCGACGCCTTCGATGGCACCCTTGCCGAACTCGTCGCGGTGCTTGGACAGCCTTTTCTCGGTGACGTACGACAGGAAGGTGGGGATCTCCGCGCCGCCGGCCGGGATCGCGCCGAAGGGGAAGCCGATGAGGGGCCCGCGCAGCCAGGACTTCCAGGTGCGCCGGACGTCGGCCCTGCCCAGCCAGGGGCGGCCGACGGGGATCGGCTTCCCGGTGGAGCGGCGCAGGTGCGCGGCGACCCAGAGTGCCTCCCCGATGGCGAAGAGTCCGACGGCGACGATCACCACGTCGACGCCGTCGGCCAGTTGGAGCGATCCGAAGGTCAGCCGCTGCTGTCCGGTCATCTGGTCGAGGCCCACGAGGCCGATGGTCAGGCCGACGAGGAGCGAGGCGAGGCCGCGGATGCGTGAGGAGCCGAGGACGGAGGTGACGGCGATGAAGGCCAGCACCATGATGGCGAAGTAGTCGGGTGCGCCGATGTCGACGGCGAGCGAGGCGACGGTGGGGGCGAGGACGACCAGCAGGATCGTGCCGATCATCCCTCCGGCGAAGTGTCCGACGGCGGCCGCGGCGAGTGCCTGCGCACCACGCCCGGCCTTCGCCATCGGGTTGCCCTCGATCGCGGCGACGACGGCCGCGCTCTCCCCGGGGGTGTTCAGGAGGATCGAGGTCGTGGAGCCGCCGAACATCGCGCCGTAGTAGATCCCGGCGAACATGATGAACGCGCCGGTCGGTTCGAGCCCGTACGTCACCGGCAGCAGCAGCGCCACGGCCATGGCGGGCCCGATGCCGGGGAGCACACCGATCGCCGTGCCGAGCAGGACGCCGAGCGCGGCCCAGAGCAGGTTGACCGGCGTGAGCGCCGTGCCGAAGCCGTCGACCAGGGAGTTGAGGGAATCCATCGGTCAGAGCACCCCCATCAGCGGGCCGCCCGGGAGGGGCACCCCGAGCAGGTTGTCGAAGACGAAGTAGGTCAGCAGGGAGAGCCCGGCCGCGATCAGCGGGTCGCGGTCGAGGTGGCGGCTGCCCAGCGCGTAGGCCGAGCCCCAGAAGAGGAGGGCGCCGGAGACGGGGAAGCCGAGCGGGCCTATGAGGGCGGCGAAGGCGAGGAAGACACCGGTCAGCAGGGCCACGGTGCGCAGATCGGCGGGTGCGTCCAGGTCGACGTCCTCGCCGGCCTCCGCCTCGCCCCGGCCGCCGCGCAGGACGTCGACGGCCAGCAGCACGGCGACGGCCAGCAGCCCGGTCCCGACGACCAGGGGGACGGTCCTGGGACCGACGGGCCCTCGCTGGGTGATGTCCACGTTCATCGTCAGGGCGTCGGTCAGCACGAGGACGCCCAGCACGAGCAGCAGGACGCAGACGCCGAGTTCGGAGTGCTCGCGCAGCCAGGAGCGCGCGGTGGCGGGCCGGGGAGGAGTGCTGTCGTCGGTCACAGTCCCAGCTCCCTGAGGACGGTGGCGACGCGCCGGTCCTGGGCGTCCAGGAACTCGCCGAAGTCGTCGCCGGTGAGGAAGGCGTCGTCCCAGCCGTTCTTCTCCATGGACTCACGCCACTGTGCCGAGTCGTGCAGTTCGCTCACCAGCCCGACGAGCTTGTCGCGTTCGGCGTCGGAGAGTCCCGGAGGGGCGACGATGCCGCGCCAGTTGGTGAAGTCGGTGTCGAGGCCGGCCTCGCGGAGGGTGGGCGCGTCGAGGCCCGGGACCCGCTTCGGCCCGGTGACGGCGAGCAGGCGGAGCTCTCCGGCCTCGATCTGGTCGAGGTACTCACCGACTCCGGAGACGCCGAAGCCCACCTTGTTGCCGAGGATGGAGGCGAGCAGTTCGCCGCCGCCGTCGAAGGGGATGTAGTTGACCTGCCCGGGGGCGATCCCGGCGGCCTTCGCCATCAGCATCGGCGCCAGGTGGTCGGGTCCGCCCGGAGAGGAGCCGCCGCCGACCGGGATCTTCCCGGGGTCCTTCTTCCAGGCGGTGAGCAGCTGGCCGATCGTCCGGTACGGGGAGTCCTTGGCGACGACGACGATGTCCTGCTCCTCGGTGAGCCGGGCGATCGGGGTGGTGTCGGCCAGCGTCCTGGGTGACTTGTTGGTGCGCACGGCGCCCACGACACCGAGGCCCATGGACATGGCGAGCTTGCCGTTGCCGTGCTCGGCGACCAGCCGGGTCACACCGACGGTGCCGCCCGCGCCGGGCAGGTTGAACACCTCGATGCCGTGGGTGAGTCCGGCGTCCTCGGCGTTCTTCGCGGCGGTGCGCGCCGTGATGTCGTAACCGCCGCCGGGTGTGTTGGGGACCATGAAGCGCAGTCCGGGGATCTGGGTGCCGGTGTCGGAGCCGCTGCCGGTGGAGAGCAGGGGTGGCCCGACGAACACCAGCAGCGCTGCCCCGAACAGGGCGAGTGGAGTGCGCAGTCGCACCGGGTGCCGCCTTTCGAGCTGGGTGGGGGGCGTGTGAGGTGGCCCACATGTTGCCTGCGCGTTAACGAGCTGTCGCCGTTCCGGAATCAATGGACGTTGTGGTCGTTGTGGTCGCGCCCTAGCGTGTCCGCGTGACGAAAGTGCTGGTGGTGGACGACGACTTCATGGTCGCGAAGCTGCACAGCCGGTATGTGTCCGCCGTGGACGGTTTTACGGTCGTCGGCGTGGCCCACACGGGCGCCGAGGCCCTGCGCGCGGCCCGCCGGCTGCGTCCCGACCTGGTCCTGCTCGACATCTTCCTTCCCGACATGGACGGCATCCAGGTGCTGCGGGAGCTGCGGGCGGCCGAGGAACGCGAGGGGGACGGCCGCAGCGCGGACGCCCTCTTCATCACGGCGGCGCGCGACGCCGGTGTGGTCAGGGCGGCCCTGCGGGCGGGCGCCCAGCACTACTTGATCAAGCCGTTCCACCGCTCGGCCCTGCAGGAGCAACTGCAGCACGTGGCCTCGCTGCGCAACCGTCTGGACGCCCTGGACGAGGCCCGCCGGGAGGCCCGCCAGGAGGACGTGGACCGCATCTTCGGCACCCGTCCCCCGGGCTCCCGCGAACTCCCCAAGGGGCTGGCGGCCCGCACCGCGGAGCTGGTCGAACGCGTGCTGCGGGACCACCCGGCGGGGCTGTCGGCCTCCGAATGCGCCGCGGCGGGCGCCCTGTCACGGGTCAGCGCGCGCCGTTACCTCGAGTACTTCGCGGAGACGGGACGGGCCGAGGTGTCCCTGCGGTACGGCGGGACGGGGCGGCCCGAGCGCCGGTACCGCGCGGTGTCCTGAACCGGCCGTCCGGCGGCTGTCCTGTTCACGCGTCGCTCGGCCCCCGGCCACACATTGCGCGTGAGCATGACATCAATGCCCGGCAGCGTGTTCCCGGTTGGCGCAGATCGACCGAGGAGGACCCGTGTTCGCGAATTCCGTGTCCCGCAGGCAGATGTTCGGGTTCGGCGGAGCGGCAGCCGCCGCGCTGATGCTCGGGACGGGGGCGTTGGAGGCGCAGTCCGCGTTCGCCGCGCCCGCGCTGAAGGGGGACCCGTTCACCCTGGGTGTGGCCTCGGGTGACCCGACGTCGGACGGTGTCGTGCTCTGGACGCGCCTGGCTCCCGACCCGTTCGCCCAGGACGGTCTCGGCGGGATGCCGGCGAAGCCGGTACGCGTCCACTACGAGGTGGCGCTCGACGAGCGGTTCCGCCGGATCGCGCGCCGCGGCAGCGTCGTCGCGACCCCCGAGCTCGCCCACTCCGTCCACCCCGAGGTGCACGGGCTCGCCCCCGACCGCACGTACTGGTTCCGCTTCAGGGCCGGCTCCGCGATCTCCCCCGTGGGCCGTACGCGCACCACGCCGGCCCCCTGGCAGTCCCCGCGTGAGCTGAAGTTCGCCTTCGCCTCCTGCCAGGCATGGCAGGACGGCTACTTCACGGCCTACCACCACATGGCGCGGGAGGACCTGGACCTGGTCGTCCACCTCGGCGACTACCTGTACGAGTCGGGCGTCAGGACGAACAAGCGCGGTGTGACGACCGATCCGAAGTTCCACACGGAGACGGTCGACCTCGCGCGCTACCGCCTCCAGTACGGCCTCTACAAGTCCGAGGCCCCGCTGCGCGAGGCGCACGCCGCCTTCCCCTGGATCATGACGTTCGACGACCACGAGGTGGAGAACAACTGGGCGGACGAGATCTCCGAGAACGACGAGGACCCGAAGACGTTCCTGCTGCGCCGGGCCGCCGCCTTCCAGGCCCTGTACGAGCACGCGCCACTGCGCCGCACCCAGCTGCCGAACGGCCCGGACGTGCAGATGTACCGCAGGCTCCCCTACGGCCGGCTCGCCGACTTCACGATGCTCGACACCCGCCAGTACCGCGACGACCAGGCCTGCGGCGACGGCACCTCCGCCGACTGCGCCGACCGCTTCGACGAGAACCGCACCCTGCTCGGCCCCCGCCAGCGGGACTGGGTCCTCAAGGGCTTCAGCCGCTCACAGGCCCGCTGGCAGATCCTCGGCAACCAGGCACCGATGGGCCAGACCGACCAGGACCCGGGTCCGGGTACGACGGTCTGGACCGACCCCTGGGACGGCTACGTCGCCGAACGCAACCGGCTGCTCGCCGAGGCGGACACCCGTGGGGTGCGGAACCTGGTCGTCGTCACGGGCGACCGCCACCAGAACTACGCCTGGGACCTCAAGCGCGACTACACGGACCCGGAGTCGGCGACCGTCGGCTCGGAGTTCGTCGGCACCTCGGTCACGAGCGGCGGCGACGGTGCCGACATGACGGTCCAGGGCGAGACGTTCCTCGCGGCGAACCCGCACATGAAGTTCTTCAACAGCCAGCGCGGCTACGCACGCGTGACGGTGAACCGCGACCGGTGGACGACCGACTTCCGGATCCTGCCCTTCGTGACGAAGCCGGACGCCACGATCAGCACGCGCGCGAGCGTGGTCGTGGAGGACGGCACTCCGGGCGTCCAGGTCTGACGCCTCCCCCGTGGCCGGCGGCTCCCCGCTCACCGGAGCCGCCGCTCGACGCCCCGGGTACGGCCCGACCGGCCCTACCTGAGCCCTCGCCTAACCCTTCCTTAAGCGCGCCATAACGTTCCCCACCTGCGCCTTCTCCCGCCCGGATCCGTCCCCGGAGGCGGCTAGCTTGCTGATCACCAGACCTGGTCGACAGCAGCCAACAGCCGTGCCGCCGAAGGAGAAACACCACCATGGCCGTCCACACCACCACCCGCCGCAGGCTCGCCGGAGGCATCGTCGCGCTCGGCGTCGCACCGCTCGCGCTGACCGGGCTCTCCGCCGCACCGGCCGCCGCCCACGGTTCGCTGAGCGATCCGGTCAGCCGGGTCTCGGCCTGCTTCGCGGAAGGGCCGGAGAACCCTCGGTCGGCGGCGTGCAAGGCGGCGGTGGCCGCAGGCGGGACCCAGGCGCTGTACGACTGGAACGGTGTGAACATCGCCAACGCGGCGGGCAAGCACCGTGAGCTGATCCCGGACGGCAAGCTGTGCAGCGCGGGGAACGACAAGTTCAGGGGGCTGGACCTGCCGCGCGCCGACTGGCCGTCCACGCCCATGGAGGCGGGTGGCCACACCTTCAGGTTCCGGGCCACCGCCCCGCACAAGGGGAAGTTCGAGCTGTACCTGACCAAGGCGAGCTACGACCCGACGCAGCCCCTGAAGTGGTCGGACCTCCAGGAGAAGCCGTTCGCCACGGCCACCGACCCGACGCTGCAGGACGGGTCGTACGTCTTCGACGGCACCGTGCCGCAGGCGTCCGGGCGACAGCTGGTCTACACGGTCTGGCAGCGGTCGGACTCCCCCGAGGCCTTCTACGCCTGCTCCGACGTGGTGTTCGGCGGCGAGAGCGCCGGAAGCGGTGCGAGCACGGGGGACGACGCGACCGAGGAGGCGCCGGCGCCGGCCGCGTCCGCCCCGTCCGACGAGGACATCGACGCGGGCGCCGGCAAGTCGTCCGTCGAGCACCACGGGCACGGTGACGACGACGCCTCGACGGGAGCGGAGGTCACCGAAGCGGCTCCGGCCGCCCCGGCCGAGGACACCGGGGCCAACGCCCCCGAGCCGAACAACGTCGTCGCGTCCCCGGCGGGCGGGGCCCCCGCCGACGAGACCCTCGCCGAGACGGGTGGCAGCGGCAGCACCTCGTACCTCGCGATGGGCGGGGCCGCCGCGCTGGCCC
>Ga0164308_10000495_pt1 | contig 21582 bp, 18 predicted proteins | sample Whisoiple_246_MG_FD_109983 | JGI IMG/M metagenome (GOLD analysis project Ga0164308, IMG submission 109983) | Soil microbial communities amended with fresh organic matter from upstate New York, USA - Whitman soil sample_246_MG | ecosystem: Environmental > Terrestrial > Soil > Unclassified >...
CTGGGTCCGCCAAGCCCGCGCGGCCTCGGGTTGAGGCGCATCGATCGGCCGCTCACGGCACAAGCGCCGCTCGCGCTTTACTGACGCTCAGAGCGGGAATGCCGCGGTGGGCGGCTTGCTCGGAGTCGGCCGAGGTTCCCCATCGGGAGTCGCGGCAGGGCGCGCAGCTGCGGGCGGTTTTGCCGGTTTGGGCTGGCGCTCGACCTCGGGCCGCGGTGTCGAGGCGGGAACTGGTGCTGGAGTCGGACGGACCGCTGCGGGGGGCGTTGCGGGCCGGGCCGGCGAAGCAACGGCTGCCTTGGGCGACTCGACGGCCTTGGGGGGCGCAGCGACTTTGGGCAATTCGGCCGCCTTGGGCGGTTCGGCCGCCTTGGGCGGTTCGGCTGCCTTGGGCGACTCAGCAGCGGCAGCTCCTGGGGCAGGTGGCGCGGGGATCAAAGTAGTGACCGCGGGTTCCAACGGGTTTGGTACGGGGCGCGCCACTTCATTGACGATGGCTGGCGCCGGGGGCGGCGCGAGTTCGATCGCCGTTTGCTCGGCGCGATGCGAACGCCAAAGCGCGACACAGGCGATCGCCAAGCCGACACCGACCAAGCCCGACACCATCTTGATGTTGCGCTCGCGACGCGCCTCTTGTTCGGGCGTGCGCTGCATGATTCGACGCCCGGAACCGGCGAGATCGTCGAAGTCGTGATCGTTGGCTTCGTCGAGCGCGTGGGGTCCCTGGGAGATCGGGCCGCCCTCATAGCTGCCGGACTCGCCGGCGGAGAAAAACTCGTCGTGAACGTCTTCGACCGAGCCCTCGGGCTCGTCGTCGAGGGGGCTGGCAGCAGCGGCGGATTCCGGGCTGGACTCAGGCTCGGCTGTCTTGAGCGCGACGGCAGGCAGCTCCTTGGAGGCGACCGCGGGCAGCTCCCGGGCAGCTTCTGGCTCGGACGCGAGCAACGCGGATTTCTCATGCACTGGGTCGGGTGAACCAGCGGGTACGGTCGAGCCCAAAGTTGCACTGGAGCGCTCGACCCGACCTGGCTCGCTGGCCTCGCGCTCGGCGACTGGGAGCGTTGCGGAGCTGAGCGTCGCCGCGAGCGGCGCTTCGGGTGCGGGCGGACCAGCGGGCGCTGGCGGTGTTGCCGGTTGCTCGCTCTTTGCGGCGGCTGCCGCCATGGATTCGCGCACCGCATCGGACAAATTCTGGGCGCTGCTGACCGCTGCCGATGCGGGTGCGGCTTCGGGTGCCGTGAGCGACGGAGCGCGTTCGGCTGTGGGAGCAGCGGCTTGAGCGGCGCTCGACTCCGCCGGCTCGTCTTCTTTGCGCTGGGCGGGAAAAGGAATCACCTTGCCCTCGACCACACGCACGAGGGCCGCATCGCGCGTTGCGAGCGGCTGTTCAACTTCCAGCGCGGCGAGTGCTGCGCTGCGCGCATCGGCTGCCTCGGCGTGGCTATTCGATGCTGAGGGACGCGTAGCTTCGGTGCCCTGCTCAGGTTTGCCTGAAAGCGGTCCAAGCCCCGAATGCGTGCGGTGCATGGCTCGTGCGTCGAACGCGGCGGCGGGCTCGGCCGGTACCGGTTCGGCAACTTGCACGGATGGCATCACCACCCGCGAACGCCCCCCGCGCTCGGCGGGCAGACCGTGGCTCACGTCCGCCGCACGCAGCCCCGGGATCGTGACTGGCGGCTGGCTCAAGCCGGAGAGCGGCGGCGCGGAAGGACGCCAGGACGGTGCATGCACATCGCTAACCTGTAGCTTCGGCTCGCTGCTGCGATCGGGGACGACGTCGCCATAGTCGAACGGCTCACCGTCCGGCTCCGGCGGCAATGACTCTGCTCGAATCTCGCTCTCGCTCGGCACGACGTCTTCGTCAGGCGCGGCTTGGCCGATCACGAGCAGGCCTTCGAAGTAAAGCTTGGTGATCGTGCTCAGGGTCGAGAGATCTTCGAACGGAGACTCATCCACCACGTGGATCAGCGTGCGCTTGCCGTCGAACAGCCGCAAAATACCGTTGAGCTCATCGGGGATCTCGTTCAGACGCTCGACGAGCTGTTCGTGATCGACCTCGAAGATGGTCTTGAGCGAGGGCAATTGCTCGAGCAAGCGGCCCCACTCGTCGACGCGGCGCATGCCCTCCATCAGCAGGCCTTGCGTGGAGGTGGGGATGATGTCCTCTCGGGAGACGGGACAAAACTCGACCTCGAACGTGCCGGAGATCCAGATCAACGCGCGATACACGGCCTCTTCGCCGCGCAGCTGACCGAGTTCGGCGTCCACCACCTTGCCGTCGCGGAAGTAGACGCGCGTTTCGCGCCGCCCGTCGTTGATGCGTGCGATGCCGCTCTTGCGGCTGACCTCGAAGGTCTGCAGCAAATCCACGACGCCCATGTCCTCCAGCGAGCCGCTGAGCCGGGTGCGCCGGCTCGTGGGCATGCTGGTGGCCATTTTCTCCTGCGTGCGCCGCGCCAAGAGCAGATTCACCCGCGCGATGAGCTCGCGCACGAAGATGGGCTTGGTCAGGTAATCTTCGACGCCCAGCTCGAGCCCGCGCACCTTGTCCTCGACCGACTTTTGGCTGGTCAGGAACACGACGGGCAGCTGCGCGAACTCCGCGTGCTCTTTCAAGCGGCGGACCAGCTCGTAACCATCGAGCCGGGGCAGACGCGTGTCGGTCAAGATCAAATCCGGAATGGAGAATTCGATCTTCGACAGTGCGTCGGCGCCGTCACTGGCGGTCGTCACGCTGTAGCCAGCTTTTTTGAGGCTGACCTCCAGCACCCGCACGCTTCGGGGATCTGCGTCGACTAGGAGTAATTGCTTTTTTGCCACGCGAAATCAGCCCACATCCAGTTACGGCGAGTAGCGCGAAGAGTCCCGGGGTTGGGCAATGGTGTCAAGCCCACCCTCGCCTCTCGAGCCGCATTCCATCGCCTTGTGACCTTACCATTGAGCACCTTTAGCACTTTGCGACTCTTCGCCTTGTGTCGGTCCGTGTCTCGCCGGGGCCCCTTCCTCGAAAAACCGGCGGGATTGCTCCCCCGCCCTAGGCATAGCGCACTCGGCGCAACGCGCCCGTGCTCTTTCGCTCGTGCCCACTACTTGGCCCAAGGGTCGACGATTTCGGAACTGCCCAGCTGCACGGGCTTTTTTTCAGCGGTCACGGCCGGATGTGACGCGGCGGTGCGGGGGACCATACGAGGCGAAGGCGGGGCCCAGGCGCGCACCACGGGTGCCGCGGCGCTCGCGGTCCGAGGCGCCGGTGCCGCAGACGTGACCGGCAAGGGCAGCGCCGGTGCCGCGTCGAGGGCCGGCGCAGGCGTCGCTGGAGCGGTGTTCGGCGCCGTCGGCTGCGCGCTGGCAGCGAGCTGCGCAGACGCGGCCGTTCGCGCCGGGTGCTTGCGCGGTGCGAACGCGAACGCGCGAAACGACAACATGCCAGCGATGCCGGCCAGAAACAGGCCACCGATGATGGTGATCGGCCACCACGGCCAAGGTTTTACGAAAGATGCTTCGATTCGCGCAGCCCGCTCTTCACGGCTCGGGAGTTCCAGTTCATCGGCCAAGAGTGAGCGCGGGGGCGTGGTGCGACGTCGCCTGCTGGCCGACGGACGCGGTCCCGTCGGGTTCAGCGCCAGATCGAGATCCCGGTTCAACTCGCGCAGCGTTTGGTAGCGATGATCCGGCTTCTTTTCCAGACAGCGGAGGATGATGTCCTCGAGCACCCCCAACTTCTCGATGCCGACGAGTTGGCTGGGAGGCGTGGGGGCCATGTACATGTGTTTGGTCAAGACGCCCATGTAACTGTCGGCCTCGAACGGAACACGGCCGGTGAACATCTCGTACATCACCACGCCGACGGCGTAGATGTCCGCGCGATGGTCGGTGACGTCACCCTGCGCTTGCTCGGGGCTCATGTAGTGCGGCGTTCCGAACACCATCCCGGCGCGCGTCAATCGGCTCGCGCCGATCACCTTGGCCAAGCCGAAATCCACGATTGTCACGTGATCCCGACCCGCTACGCCCGGCGAGATGTGAATGTTGTCCGGCTTGAGATCGCGGTGCACGATCGAGCGCTCGTGCGCTGCACCGAGCGCTTCCGCAATTTGGCGCACGATTTCAATCGCGCGCGCCGCCGGCACGGGGCCGCCGCGCCGCACCAGCTGCGCCAATGATTGCCCCTCGAGCAGCTCCATCACGAAGAACGGCTGCCCGCTCGGCAACGTGCCAAAATCGGTGATCTCGACCAGCCCGGGGTGCGAGATGGAAGCGGCGGTGCGAGCCTCCTGCATGAAGCGCGCAGCGATTTCGTGATCCCTCGCCAGATCCTTGCGCAGGGCCTTCAACGCGAAGCGCTTGCCGAGCGCTCGATGGCGCGCGGAATACACCACGCCCATGCCGCCCTCGCCAATCACGTCCCCAATCTCGTAACGATCATCGATCACGCTGCCCAGCAATGGATCCGAAGCGTGATCTCGATCCGGCGCGGAACGCAGCGGTTCGCCGTCGAACGGACAGAAGCGCCCATCGGGAGAAAAGTACTGCCCGCACTGCGGACAGACGGTCGAGCCCCGGCCTTCGCCAGGTGCGCCCTGCGCTGCCTGGCCACCCGCGGCATCCTGTCCGCTACCCATTTGGTTGAGCGTATCGTCCACGATTCGCGCCGAGCTCAGCGTAGCACCGAGGGGGCCGCGCCCGCGCGGCGAACCGAGACGTGTAAAGTTTTACGGTCCTACTTGTCGCCCGCACTCCGCACAGAAGCGAGCGTTCGGCGGGTTGCCTGCACCGCATGCGGGGCAGCGCCCGGGTGCCGCGGCAGTACCCGGCGCGGTCGGCGGCGCGTGGCCCGAAGCGCCCGGCGGCGGACCGTAGCCAGGCGGAGGACCGTAGCCAGGGGGAGGGCCATAGGCCTGAGGCGGAGCTGGATAACCCGGCGGGGGAGCGTACCCAGGGGGAGCACCATAGCCAGGGGGAGGACCGTAGCCCTGCGGGGGTGGCGGGTAGCCGGGTGGCGGGTAGCCGGGTGGCGGGTAGCCGGGTGCTCCGTACGGCAGAGGCTGCCGAGCCCCGTATTGCAGGCCCGCGCCGAGCGCCATCCCGGAAGCTAGACCGGCAGCGGCAGCACCCTCGCCGCCCTTGGCCATGCCCTGCCCCAAACCCAGGGTCGCCTCGGCCTGCGCGTATTGCTGATAGCGCGCTGGATCCATCTGGTTGACGTACCGCTGACGATTCATGAAATCTTGATCGAGCTCGAACTGGCGCTGCTGCGCCTGCGCTTCCGCTTGCGAAACGCCAATCTTGGCTTTGCGAGCGTCCACCTTCGCTTGCACGATCTGATCTTGCATCTCGTCGACCCGAGCTTGGTCTTCGTCGTTCAGGCTGATGTGCAGCTTGGCGATGGCGGTGACTTTGATGCCGATGTTCGACAGATCCGGGCAATCATTGACGATCGCACGGGCCACGTCGGGGCCGCAGCCGCCCACGTCCATGAGCGTCATTTCCCCGGCCTTGATCATGCGGGTGAGCGTGGACTTCAAGCCCATGAACAGCATGTCGCGGACCCAGTTCATGCTCTGGTCCACGTTGCCGCCGCCTTGACCGATGAAGCCGATCACGAACTTTACGGGATCGATGATGCGGAAGGAATAAGTCCCGAACGCGCGCGGCGTGACGCGAATGTCGAGCTCCGGATCGCGCATCGAGCCGATCTGATCGCCGAAGGCTTGATTGAAAATGTCACGGATGGTGACGAAGTACAGCTCACTGATGAAGTAGTTGCCGCCCGTGAACTTGTCGATCAAGCCGCCGATGAACGGGTAGTTGCCGGCTTGCAGCGTGTGCGGTGACCCTTGCGTGCCGAGCGCGGCCACGTAACTGCCGTTCTTGAAGAACAGCGCGACCTCGTCCGAATCGACGGTCAGCTGGGTCCAGAACGGGAAGTTTTGGTCCGGGTGTTTGTAGACGATCTTCTGCTTCTCGGAATCCGGGCGCGCGATCATCATCCGCTGCACGCCGCCTTTGACGAAATCCATGATGCCCATGCTCGACTCCTTACACGCCGTATCTGCGGCGACACCCGCCGATTTCTCGCTACCCTACCAATAGCCTCGCACGCCGGTCCCGGCAACCGCGGCCCATAACCGCCAGCCCCCGGCGTGCACCACCCGCGCGCGGCCGAGGTGCTACGCTCGAGTGCTCAGCCGCTTCCCTTGCCTATGCATTCCGATATCGAGCTCCAAAGCCTCCCCGCTCCCATTCAACGCGTCCTCGCCAAAGAGGCGCCGGGCCCCGTCAAGCTGATGGCCGCGCGCGGTGTCATCCCGGGCGCCAAGCCGGGCGACATCGTGACCGTGGTATCAGTGCTCGCCGGCAGCGAAGATCCGAAGCTCGCCGAGGTCGCGCGCGCGACGCTGAGCAAGCTGCCTCCGCCGATCCTGCAGGGCGCGCTCGCGGCGGATCTGCCGGGCAGCGTGATCTTGGAGCTGGCGCGCGCTTACCCCAATCAGCACGAGGTCGTCACTTCGCTCTTGCGCATGCCGCGCATCGGCGGCGAAGCGCTGGAGGTCATGGCCAGCGCGGCGGACGAGCGCGCGGGCGAGATCATCGCCACCAACGAAGAGCTGATGCTCAGGCATCCCACGGTGATCGAAAAGCTGTACATGAACAAGCGCGTCCGCATGTCTACGGCGGATCGCTTGGTCGAGCTCGCGGTACGCCACGGCTTGGAACTCGATTTACCGGCGTTCGCCGAGGCCGCGCAGGCGATCAAGAACGAGCTGATCTTGGAAGCCGCCGAAGAGCCGTACTTCGACGACGTGCTGTTCAACGAGGCGCGCCGCCTGGGCGAGCAATTGAAAATCGACGAGCAGAATCCCGACACGCACGAGGTCGACGACGAGGGCGAGGAAAAACCCAAAGCAGAAGTGCTGCCCTTGCACGCCAAACTCGCGCAAATGACGGTCAGCCAGAAGATCCGCGCCGCTACCCTGGGCGGCGCCGGTGAACGCCTGATCTTGGTGCGCGATCCGAATCGCTTAGTCGCGACCGCCGCAGTCAAGAGCCCGCTGATGCGCGAAAACGAAGCCGCGCAAATCAGCGCCAGCCGCGCGGTCTCGGACGATGTGCTGCGTCAGATCGCACTCAACCGCGAGTTCACGCGCAGCTACCAAGTGCGCCTCAACTTGGTGATGAACCCGCGCACCCCGCTGACCTTCGCCACGCGCTTCGTGCCCCACCTGCGCGATAGCGATCTTCGCATTTTATCCAAAAGCAAAAACGTCAGCGCCGCAATCGGCCAACTCGTGCGCCAACAGATGTCCCGCAAAGAGAAGTAGCTCGGCTCGGCCCCTGCTCATTCGTGAGCCGCGAGCCCGAGTGGGCGATCGCGATCCCGCGTCGCACCCCACAGCGCGCCCGAGTTCACGACCGCGACGCTCCCGTCCATCATGCAGACCGGCCGCAAGCTGGGCATGGCCTTGATGAACGACAGCCTTTTCAAGCTGGACAAATACGGCCTGGTCGCGCCGGAAGAAGCACTGGCCAAAGCCAATGACAATCCGGGGCTCACGCAGATGTTTCAAGCCGCCAAAATCGCGTTGCCCGTCGCCAAAGCCGAGCTCTGACTTTCATGCCCGAGGGTCGAGCGGGTGGCGCCGCAAGCCCTTGTCGACTTTCTGTAGCTTGTCCGGAAATGTCAGGGTTTCATTACTAACGATCACCCCAAGTTCCCGGACAAGTGCCGACTCACGAAGAGGCTCAGGGGCGGGCTCCTCTCTGCCCCCTTGCCCGCGCGTAGCTGATGCGGCAGCAGATCGATGCGGTCCGCGAACGCTTCGAAGGCTTGAGTCTCTCGCCGCGCAGATGCGACGCTCTGCAACGTCGCTGCTCGACGGGCTGAGCATGAACCCGATGCCAGCAACGCGCATCGCTGACCGGATCCTGTTACGCTTCTGCGTCTGGAATTCCGTAGCGGTTAGGGCGGGGTCTCTACGATGTGACGGGATTTTTTGGCCTTGGCGATGCGCAGGGCACGCTGTTCTTCGGCCTGTTTGACCTTGTCCGGATCGACGAGGAACGGCGAAAGGCGTTCGCTCTTTTCGAACTTGGCTTTGTACTCGGCCGCTTCGAACTTGCTCTTGAAAGGCCCGATGCGGACGCGTTGCCAGAGGCCGCGTTCTGGTACATAGGCGGCCTGCCGAAATGCGTGGTGGCCGCGCTTGCGCAGATCCTCGACGAGGTGATCGGCGTCGGCTTGCTCGCGGTAGCTCGCGACCTGTAATTGATAGCCGCCCTCCATGCCCGACGACGCGAGTTCTGCTCCGTCCGCGAGAGCGGAAGCGGAGTGCGCCATGGCGGTCAGTGGGTCCTTCGGGTCCGTGGTCACCGGAGTAGCGCTGAGCAGCGTGCCGACCGGCAAGGGCACCACCGGCAAGCGATCCGTGGCCGGCGGGGGCGCGCTCGGAACCGCTGCGGGATCGATTGCGGGCTGTTGCACGAGCCGACCACGACCGTCTTTGACTGCGGCCAAGGCGGTCGTTGGCGTCCGCGAGTCGCTCAAGATCCCGGGAAAGGTCACGTCGTGACCATCGAGTTGTTCGGCGGGCGTGCTGGTGTTCTTGGCGCTCTTCACCAGCTCGGCCAACGGGTCGTGCTCGGCGCGCGCGGGCGGCCCGGTGCGCTTGGCCATCACCAACGCCACCGTCACCAGCGCGGCCCCGCCCAGAGAAGCCAGCAAAAGTGCGCCCAAACGCGAGGAGCGCGCCGAGCGATCTTCTTCTTGGATCTGCTCGAGGTTGCGGACGTTCACGGGTTCCATTGCGTCGCCTTACGGTTAATCCAAGACCGCGAATTGGCCTAGTTTTTGGCGAGCAGCCCCAGCAGTGCTTCGGCCTTCCAGAGCGTTTCTTGGACTTCACGCTCCGGATCGCTGTCGGCGACGATTCCTCCGCCCGCAAAGTAGTGGCCTTGGGCGTCGCGCACGGTCAGCGTGCGGATGGCCATGCCCAGCTCCAGACTGCCATCGTGGGCCAGGTAGCCAAACGCGCCCGTGTACAGGCCGCGGCGTTCGGCCTCCAGTTCGGCGATCAGATCCATGGCCCGCACCTTGGGCGCACCGGTGACGCTACCGCTCGGCAGCATGCGCTCGAGGATCTCCCGCCGGCTCAGCTCGGGTCGGAGCTCGGCCTGCAGCGTGGCCACGCGATGCAGCACGGTGCCGTGCGCCTCCACGTGCGGAGGCACGGCGAGCCGCACCGAACCCGACCGCGAAAGGCGCGCCAGGTCGTTGCGTTCCACATCGAGCACCATCGTCAGCTCCGCGCGCTCTTTCGGATCGAGGTCGAGCTCACGCGAGAGCTCGGCGTTCCGTTCCACGCTTTCCCCGCGCGGCCGCGTACCCTTGATGGGGGACGTGAAGATTGCACCAGAACTATCGGTTTTGACGAACAATTCTGGCGAGACACTAGCCACGTGGAGCGGCCCCCACTCAAACGCGGCTGCGTGGGGGGGGCGGCCGCGCTCGAGCAGCCGGGCAAGCACCTCGAGCGCCGATCCGCGCACCTTGAAGTCGAAGCGCCGGGCGAGATTGACCTGATACAGATCGCCAGCGCGGATATGCTCGAGCGCACGCCGAATGCGCGCGCGGTGCAGCTCCGGATGCTCGAATGGGCCGAGTGGCGCGAGTTCGAGGGGCGGCACTTCCAACGCGGGGCCGCGCAAACGCCCGGCCAGCGCAGAGACGGCGTCGCAGTCGTCACCCAGCACGCGCACGCCGCCCTCACTGATCTCGGCGAACGCCGCATAGCGCAGCCAATGCGGCTCGACTAGGTGCGGCAGGCTACGTGCCCCCCCGTGCCCCGCGCGCTCCAAGCCGCGCCGACATTCGTAGGGCAAGAGGCCCACCCAACGCGGCAGTCGCCGCTCGGGGTCGCTCATGAGCTCGGGCGCACTCGCGAGGCCGAGGCGCAGCTCGGGCTCGGGGTCGAGCGCGTGGCTGTGCGCCACCGGATCGCACGTCAAATACGCGACGCGGCCTTCTTTCGCCCAAAATAGCGAGAGATGCGAGCGGTCGGTCAGGCGCCGCGCGAGCAGCAACGGCTCAGGAGTGAGCGCGAGCCGCTGCTCAAACATGGACGGGGATCACCCTGCCGCTCGGCGCGACGATGACATTGCTCAACGGAGCGACCGCGGTGGCGCCAGGACACACCACGCAATCCTCGAGTATTCCCTGCCCATGCACGCGAGCGCCGGCCCCGACCAAGGCTCGTCGCAACTCCACGTGCGGCGCGACCTCCGCACCTCGACCCTGAAAGGAAGAGCGACCGCGCGCGTCGAGCCAAGCCAGATTTGCGGCGAGTAGGCTGGCTAAATCACCGGCGTCGGTCCAAGGCTCGCTCACCTCGACGCTGCGCACGCGCCCCCCCGCTCGCAACAGCGGCAGCGCGGCATCGCCGAACAGACAGCCGCGCTCGGGCAGGGCGGCGAGCGCACCGGCGCCTAGGGCCAGCACCCCGACATAGTCGCCCCCGCGCTGCTCCGCCCCGAAGCGCTCGCCCCGCAGCCGCACCACCTGACCCTCGGCATCGAGCCCGACCGTGCCTTCACCCAGCGGCCGCGGGGCCACACCCAAACAGAATGAGTGGGGCTCGCAGCGAACCAAAAGCTGGTCGAGCGGCGGCGCGACCAAAATATCTCCGTTCCAAACCAACAGCGGAGTGCTCGACAAATGCCCGCGCGCTCCGGCCACGCCCCCGGCGGTGCCACGAATCTCTGGTTCGACCAGCACGCGAACGTTCTGCCCGAAGCCCGCGACAGCCTGCGCGAATTGCTCGGGCAGGTGGTGCACGTTGATCATGAGCTCGCCCACGCCCGCCGCGTGCAAGGTGGAAAGCGCGTGCTGCAAAATCGAGCGGTCGCCGACCGGCACGAGCGGCTTCGGCAGCTCGTCAGTCAGCGGCCGGAGGCGCGTGCCAAAGCCGGCGCATAGAATGATGGCCGAAGACACGACGCATCGTAACCCGCGTGCATGGCCAAGACGACGCGAAACTCGCCCGCCCGGCGAAAGCCGTGTTAGCCCCGCGCCATGAGCGTCATGTCCGTCACCTGTTGCTCGCTGCTCTCCGCCGTATGCGCCTTCACCTTGGTGAGCGCGACCGGCTGCGAAACGGACGCGCAGGGCATCGATGATTGCCGCGAGATCGAGCAAGCCCGCTGCGAAGCCGCTGCACAGTGCGGCCTGGTCAGCGACGTGCCAGCGTGTCAGCGCTTCTACCGCGATCAATGCCTGCATGGGCTCCCGGTCAGCTCGCCCGGCTCGGTCAAGGTCCGGGAATGCGTGACGGCGATCAAAGCCGCGGGCCTGTGCGCCGAGCAGACTGGGGACAGCAACACCCTGCTCAGAGATTGCGATCCGCCGGTGACGGAGGGCGCCCGCGTGCTCACCACCTGCGCGTTGGTAAAGGAGCCGGAAAAAGCCAGTGAGTGCTCATTCCTCACGCCAGAGGCCGACGGCGGGTTCGGCGGGACCGGCAACACGGGCGAAGGAAATGCCGCCGGCGAAGCCGGTCAGAGCGGCAGCAGCGGCGAGGAAGGCAGCTGACCCCCAGCTTTGTCAACATTCGGTCACGCGGCCGCTAGCGTTTCTTGGCGCGCTGGTGCTATGCGATGCGCGCCGATGCGATTTGCTCCTTACTTGGTCTGCGTGGGTTTGGCGGTTCTGGCGCCGTTCGCGTGCAGTAGCACCCCGACCACCTCGATCGCGGTTGTTCGACCCGAGCTGGTCGCGGTCGATCCCAAAGATTTTTTGGGCGAGATCCCATGCCAGGCGCCTCGAGGTCCCGACTCGGACGCGGATGCCAGCGTCGACGCCCCGCGCAACCCCGAGGCCGCGCACAGTTACGTCGCCACCTTGTTCGACGTCACCCCGGCCGCTGACGGGGGTGTACCCGACCCCGGGACGCCACTCGCCAGCTCCCGACCCACGACCTGCCAGCAACAGGTCACCTTTGCCTTCGTCGTTCCGGGCCGCCGTTACGTTGCCGAGATCGACGCCTATGGCGAAGACCCGAACGAGCTCATACCGATCAGCGAGGGTTCGCGCTTGATGGCGGATGCCAGCGGCGCACGCTTGGTCCCCAGGTGGGCAGCCACGTGCGGGGGCTACCCCGCGAGCCCGTCCACAGAAGCGGGCGCAGAGGCGGGCGCCTCCAGCAACGACGCCGATCAGCGGCCACCCGGCGTCGTTTCCTACGCCAGCATTACCCAGACCCCGCACGATTGCGGGCCTGGTCTGCACTGACCGAAGGCCACTCGCACGCCGACCTTGCAGGACGGCCCTCTGGCGGCTACCACCTAGTGGACCATGCCGACCTACTCCGACGCGCCACCCGGGTTCCCGCGTCCAGGCCGGGTGGTGAAAGTCGCGATGAGCGTCGTGGTCGTGCTGACCCTGGCGTTCGCGGTGGGCATCCATTGGGCTGGCGTCAGCGCCGATGTCTTCGAGCTGTTCTGCGGCAACACCCTGGCCATCCTGCACGGCCAGGTGTGGCGCTTGTTCACCGCCTCGCTCCTTCAGTCGCCGACCAGCTTGTGGCCGCTGCTGAGCTTGCTCATGGCGCTGTACTTCTTCGGTGTTCCTCTGGAGCAGCAATGGGGTGAGCGGCGCTTCGCGCGGTTCTTGATCGGGCTCATCATCGTCCCTTCGCTGATTCAAGCGCTGTGTGACGTGGCGCTCCCTGCCAGCGTCAACCGCTTCCTGATTCCGGCGTATTGGTTTGGCGGACTCGCCGTTTCGAGCGGCCTGGCCGTGGCCTGGGCATTGAGCTTCCGCGGCGCCGTCGTCCGCCTGTACGGTGTCCTGCCGATCACGCCCCGCACGGTGATCCTGCTCGCGGTCGGCACCCCGTTCGTCTACTTGCTCTTTCGGTCGCTGCCCCCCGAGGGAATTCCGGGCAGCCTGGGCGGCTGCTTCGCCGGCTGGCTGCTTGGCGGCGGGACCCCCTCACCGCTGCGCCGCTACTGGCTCAAGTTCCGGATCGGCCGCCTGGACGCCGAGGTCGCCCGCGAAGCCGCACAACGGAAAAAGCGCGTCGAGCGCTCCCGGCTGAAGGTGATCGAGGGCGGCCTTGCGAAGCCAGATTCGCCGCCCGACGGCGAAAAAGGCCGCGGCCCCGACGGCCGTTGGCTGAACTAACAGCCGGATAGGCTCGCTCCCCGGCGCGTGGTAGGACGCCGGCCCATGCGAACCTTGCTCGACCCCGAAAGCGTCGCGCGCGGCTTGCGTCGCATGGCTGGCGAAATCGTCGAGCGACACGCGGGCGCGTCCGATCTGGTGTTGGTAGCCATTCGTCGCGGTGGGCTTGCCGTTGCCAGCGCACTCAGCGACTGGCTGGGCGAGCTCGAGCAGCACTCGCCGCCGCTCGGCAGCTTGGACATCACGCTCTATCGGGACGATGCCTCCACCGCGCTGCCGAACCCGCGCATCGGGCCGAGCCAAATCCCCTGCTCGCTCGACGGACGCCACGTGATCTTGGTCGACGACGTGCTGTACACCGGGCGCACGGTACGCGCGGCGATCGACGCCCTGATGGACTACGGCCGGCCACGCTTGATCGAGCTCTTGGTGCTGGTCGATCGCAATGGTCGCGAGCTACCGATTCAGGCCAACTACGTGCTGAAAACCGAAATCGTGAACAGCGATGAACGGATCGACGTGTTTGCGAACGCCTCCGGCATTCACGCGGTGGTTCAGGAAAAGAGCTCGCCCACGATCCCGCCTGGCGCGCTGCGCCCCGAGGTTCCATGACACAAGAGCGGATTCGCCACCTGCTTGGCATCGACGACCTCAACCGCGAGACCGCCGAGCGGATGCTCGACCTGGCAGAATCGTTCCTCGAGGTCTCGCGTCGGCCCGTGCGCAAAGTGCCCGCGCTACGAGGCAAGACCATCATCAACGTGTTCTTCGAAGCCTCCACGCGCACGCGCACCAGTTTCGAACTCGCCGGCAAGCGCCTGTCCGCAGACGTGGTGAACATCGGCGGCTCGTCATCGAGCACGAGCAAGGGTGAAACCCTGCGCGACACCGTAAACACACTCGACGCGATGCACGCCGATGTGATCGTGATTCGCCACGCCGCCTCCGGCGCCGCGCATTACGTGGCGCGCTACGCGCGAGCGGGCGTGGTCAACGCCGGCGACGGCATGCACGAACATCCGACGCAAGCGCTGCTCGATTCGTTCACCATTCGCCAGCGCAAAGGAAAAGACTTCCGCGGCATGAAAGTCGCCATCTGCGGCGACATCGCGCACAGCCGCGTAGCCCGCTCGAACGCGCTCTTGCTGCGCATGCTCGGCGCAGACGTCGCGCTCGCGGGTCCGCGCACACTCTTGCCCAGCGCGGTCGATTCACTCGGCTGCCGTGTCTACGATCGGCTCGAACCCGCGCTCGAGGGCGCAGACGTCGTGATGATGTTACGCATCCAACGCGAACGCCTCGGCGCTCCGCTCTTGCCCGCGCTGCGCGAATACGCCCGCGTCTTCGGTCTGAACTCAGCGCGCTTGAAACTCGCTCAGCCCGACGCGATCGTCATGCATCCAGGGCCAATGAATCGCGGCGTCGAAATCTCAGAAGAGATCGCCGACGGCAGCCACAGCGTGATCCTGAATCAAGTCGAAGCGGGCGTCGCAGTGCGCATGGCAGTGCTCTATCTCGCCGCGAGCGAACCCGGCGCGCCGACTGACGGCTGATCGTCATTCGCCGCCACTGACCCACCCGCAGCCACTGGCCACTCGCAGCACCGAAAGCGAGACTTACTGACACACACCGCGCAGGAACGCCTCGCAGCTACAGTGTGGTGCAGTGTAAGCGACCCCTGCATTCCAAAAATACCGTAAAAACCGGCTTGGTTTAAGCAATTCAACGTCTAGACACTGAGGTCTAGGTTGGCTAACTCTTGCTGCCATGAAATTACGATTGCTATCGATGGCGGGGTTGGTTGCGCTCTCGAGCGCTTGCCTAGTTGTAGGTTGTAGCGACGACGACACCATTGACGACGGTGGTGGCGGCGCGGGCGGCTCGACCGCAGGCAAGGGCGGCGGCGCAGGCAGAGGTGGGAGCAGCGGTTCGGCAGGTTCGGCGGGCAGGGCCGGCAACTCGAACAAAGCGGGCTCCGCGGGTGAAGACAACGAGGGCGGCACGGCTGGAACGACTACTGCTGGCTCGGGCGGCAAGGCCGGCTCGGGTGGTTCGGCTGGTGGCACCGTTGCCGGCTCTGGCGGCACGAGCGGCTCCGCGGGTTCCTCGGGTTCCGCAGGCAAGGGCGGCGCGGGTGGAGCTTCGGGTTCTGCGGGCGCCAGCGGCTCGGCCGGTTCTGCGGGTTCCGCAGGCAAGGGTGGCGCGGGCGGTACCTCGGGTTCCGCGGGCGCGAGCGGCTCGGCCGGTTCTAGCGGCTCGGCGGGCGCGAGTGGTTCGGCGGGCGCGAGCGGTTCGGCGGGCGCGAGTGGTTCGGCGGGTTCTAGTGGCTCGGCGGGTTCTGCGGGTTCGGGTGGGACCGCGGGTACTGCGGGATCCGCTGGGACTGCGGGTACCGCGGGCAGTGCCGGTGGCGGCGGCGGTCCAGTCAACCTAATTACGGACGGCAATTTTGAGGGTGGCCAGGGAGCGTGGGGCGGCTTCGGGTTCGCATCGATCGCCGTGGCCACAACTCCGGTGCACGGAGGCCTGCAGAGCCTGAAGGGCACAACCGCGTCGACGAACGCGGGTATTACTCGGAACATCTTGGCCGTCGTGGCGCCCACCAAAAAGTACACGGCGACCGCGTACGCGCAGGTCACGGACGGGACGACGCCCCTTAAATTCCAAACGATTCAGAAGTGCAACGGCGCTGCCGCCGACACCTATCCTACGGTACAGTGGGTCGCTACGCCGACGATCAACACCTGGATAACACTCACGGGGACGGTCGACCTCAGCGCCTGCACTACCATTGAGAAACTGGAACTCCTTGTCGGCAAGGACGTTGGCGACGTCTACGTTGATGATGTGAGCTTGGAGCTACAGCCCTAACGTCTGGGTCTAGACGAACCTCACTGCGAATAGCCCGGTGTCGCGACCTGCGGCCCGGGCAACCCAGATCCGGTTAGGCCTGTACGAAACGCAGCCATAGAATCGAACCGCTCCGTTCACCGCAGAGCGCCCCACTCAGCGTCTCGTCGCGCAGTATTAAACATTGACTGAGAGCGTGTGGCGCGGCGCTGAACTCGTTGTGTCTTGATCGTAGCGTTGACACCTGGAACCCCACCGGCCAGCTGCGCGAGCCAGAACAGTTCGTGTATTTCTCAGCGCGCGACCAGATCCACCTGCGTCGCAGTACTCGCATCCCCGCCCAGAAATCGCCCTGCGACGACCGAGAAACTCGCGGGTAAATCGGTGACGAGTAGCTCGAGCTGACGCTCGGACCCGCGCTCACTGGGCGCCTTTGCCAGTCGCTCATCGGCGATCCACTCAGCGACCACTGCCGCCGTGGCCTCTGCGCTGTCGACGATCGGCACCGGGTAGCCGGCGAACTCTGCGGCGGCTTCGGCGATGAGAGTCTTCAGTAACGGGAAGTGGGTGCAGCCCAGGACGATCACCGAAGCACCGGCGGCGATCAGCGGCTCAACATAGCGGCGCACGACCAAGCGCGGCACTTCGCCTTCGATCCAGCCTTCTTCGGTCAATGGCACGAGCAATGGCGCGGCTTGCGCCACGACCTCGTAGCGCGTCGACAATTGGCCGACTGCGCGGGGGTAGGCGCCGGATGCGACGGTGCCCGTGGTTGCGAGTACGCCGATCTTGGGCGCCTTGACGGCATTTGGCAGTGCGTTGATCGCCGATAGCGCCGCGCGGGCGCCGGGTTCGATCACGCCGATGATCGGCAAGTCGAACTCGGCGCGCAGGCTCTCGATGGCGACGGCGCTCACCGTATTGCACGCGACCACGATCCCTTTGACACCGCGCTCGATCAGAAGCTCCGAGCAACCGCGGGCATAGCGCACCACGGTTTGCGCTGAGCGCGTGCCGTAGGGAACGCGCGCCGTATCACCCAAATAGATGATGCGTTCGAGTGGCAGAGCGGTGAGCAGGGCGCGGGCGACGGTGAGGCCGCCCAGGCCGGAGTCGAAGACGCCCAGCGGCGCGGCGGGATCTCGCGGGCCGCGCATGGCTTCGGTCAGACGTCCTCGATGCGCAGGATGCGCGGGGTACCCTTGAGGAAGGCTTTGCCTTCGATCGCTTTCACTGCGCGGCGCACCGCGCCCTCGCTACAGCGATGGGTGATGATGCAGACCGGCACCGCGCCGTCGGCCTCGAGAGCGCGGCCTTCTTGCACCATCTGTTCGATGCTGACGCCTTCAGCACCCAGGGCGGAGGCAATGTGGCCGAGTACGCCGGGATGATCGCCCACGGCGAAGCGCAGGTAGTAGCGAGTCTCGACCTCTTCGATCGGCATCACCGCACGCGCTTTGAGTTGAATCCCGCGCGTGGCGAGACCCGGTTGGCCTTCGATGCGTGAGCGCGCCACATCCACGATGTCAGCCACGACGCTGACCGCCGTCGGCATGTCCCCTGCGCCGCGGCCGACGAGCAAGCATGGCCCGAGCGCACGGCCCTCGACGAACACGCCGTTCAGCACGCCGTCGACGTTGGCGAGCACGCTGTTTTTGCCGACCAAGGCCGGGTGCACGCGCAACTCGACGCGGTCGCCGCGGTCGTAGCCGATGCCCAAGTGTTTGATGCGGTAGCCGAAGCGATCCGCAAATTCGAGATCGACTTCTTCGATCTCGCTGATGCCTTCGACCATGATGTCCGCGGCATCGACGCTCGCGCCGAAGGCGAGCATGGCCATGACCACCAGTTTTTGGGCCGCGTCATGGCCGCCTACGTCGAGCGTCGGATCCGCTTCGGCGTAGCCGAGTTCCTGCGCTTGTTTGAGCGCGACCGCGAAGCTCATGCCCTCCCGCATGCGGGTCAGGATGTAGTTGCAAGTTCCGTTCAAGATGCCGTGCACGCTCGCGACCGAGTCGCTGGCGAGCGCCTCGCGCAAGGTGCGAATGATCGGGATCCCGCCGCCGACGGAGGCTTCGAATGCCAAATCGACGCGGCTGCTGATGGCTTTTTCGACCAGCTCCGGCCCGTGCTTGGCGATCAACAGCTTGTTCGCGGTGACCACGCCTTTGCCGGCTTTAATCGCTCGCTCGATGTAGTCGTAGGCGGGGTGCTCACCGCCCATGACCTCGACCACGACATCGACGCGCGGATCGTTGAAGATCACGTCCGGATCGGTCGTAATCCACTCCTTCTTGCACTCGGCCACGCGCGACTTGCCCGGGCTCTTGACCAGCACGTGCGTGACTTCAATGTCTCCGCCGGCGCGCAGGGCCAAAAAGCTCTTGTTCTCTTGCAGCAGCCGTAGCACCCCGCCGCCCACGGTCCCACAACCGAGTAGAGCTATCCGAACAGGGGATTTTTCGCGTTCCAAAGTCACCATCGCCTCCGATTTCAGGGCGGACAGTCGCGCGACTCCCCTTCCCTGGTCAAGCGCTTAGAACCGGGTTTGGCTCAGGCGTCCGTACCGCACCCGTAAACCCCTGATCGGTCCTGCGCCGGGCACCCGCGACGCAATGATTTGTCCGACGCATGATTTGTCAGTTCCCGGGCTTACGGCGGCAATGAACCGAGCCCACGGAGCCACCGCACGCCGATAAATTATACTGTGTGCACACAATATAATTTGCCGGTGTAAGGCCCCCATGGCCGGACGAGCGGCGATCCGGCGGGAGGCTGAGGCGGGAGGCGGAGCAGCGAGCCCCGGGCTGCTTAACCGGCAGAGCCCAGTTCCGGTAGCGAGCCCTGGGTGCTGAGATTGATCTCGGGCGCCACCAGTGCCTCGAGCCACGGTAATTTAGGACGAATGTGAGCCAATATGGCGCGCAGAGGGGCATTCTGCAGCTCGTTTTCCCAGCTCCGGATCCGGGGCCTGCCGGCATTCGCCACGACCGCAATGGGCATGCCCGTCACCGGATCGCGATCCGCGACGAAGAACGAGTGGTGGTGCAGCTTGCCGTCGCTGCGCAGGCCGAACACCGTCACGATGTCGAACGGCCGGTATTCGTCGCGATGCTCGTAAATGTCGCGAAAAAAGGCGGTTCGCTCGCGGAAAGGCACGCGCTCCGCCAGGGTGGTCTCGCTGAACTCGAACCACTCCGGATGCGCGCGCGTAAAGCCGATGAAGGTCTCGACGCTGCGCCGATTGTCCAAGCCGAACGTATCGAAATCGAGCGCGCCGCGCACGAATTCGCGGCGCTCACCACGCGGGCGGAAGCGCGCCCCGCTGGCGCGCTCGAGCGTGTCCGTCACGAAATCGATGCACACTTGTGGCACGTGCGGGCGGCCGTGGGCATCGAACACCCAATAACTATCATCGTTGAAGCTGTAACGATCGAGGCCATCCAGGTACGCGCGCCGCCAGGCCGGACGCAATTGGCCATCTTGCTGTCCGTCCTCGGTCTTGGGTTCGTCGAATGGCAGCCCTTCCTCGAGCTCGTTTTTTACGACCCGCGCAAGGACCTCCGTAACGTGTGCGCGACGCTTAGCCAACGCGCGCGCGAGCGCGACAGTTTCCCGCAATGCTGGCGGCACCCGATGGCAATCCAGTTGCAGCGCGCTGCCCGAGCGTTTGAAGGCGGCGGGAACGCGGTCAGTTCCGAATCGCAGTGAGGCCAGGACGCCTGTGTCGGTGATGCGCAGCAGAGTGATTTCGTCGCTCAGGCTCTGCGCCGCGGCGGCCCGCAGATCGAGATGCAACGCGGGTCCGGGCTCTTTTCCGCTCACGAACACGCGATCGAACAGCAGTAAGCGCGCGCGCTCGCCACGCAGCGGACCATCCACGTATTCGTAGTCCAAATCGCGACGCTTGAGCGACCACACGTCCGCGCCCCGCGCGAGTCGCAGCTCCGGCTCGTGAAAGAGCAGTGAGAGCGCCAAGAAATTCACGTACAGCACGGCCAATGCCGGCCGCTCGCTGTACAGATAGCCCTCCGTCAAAAAGACTTCGCGGGCCAGCTCAGGGCTCTTCTTCACCGCTGCCAGCACGCGCTCGAAGGCGAAGGCGGGATGCTCATCGGCCAGCAATTGCTCGCGCAACGCGCGGGCCGGGGGCAAGCCGCGCCCAGGATCGAAGTGGGGTGCGCGGATGAACGCGATCGGCTCGGCGCGCGCACGCCCCAATAGATAACCACGCTCGAACCCGGCATTGACCGGCGCCCCGGGCAGCGCGGGCTCCCCTTCGAGTCGGGCGAGCGTCTGGGCGCACGCGCGGCTCTCGGGGGACTCGGCCTCCGGCAGCACCTGCAACTCGGCTGTTTTTGGCAGCGCGCGACGCTGGATCTCGGGTCGATCGCGACGTTCGCAGGCCATGAGCAAGGCGCAGCCGAGCGCGGTTATCAACCTGTTCCGTCTTCGCCAGCGGCTCATCGCGAGACCAAGCCGAAAACGATAGCTTGGGCGCGCGCTCCGCCGCAACTCTCCCGTAGTTTTCCTTCAACTAGTGGTAATAGTCGGCCATGCCGCCAGAGACTCAGACGAGCCCCTCGCCCGCGATCCCGTCCGGTGCACTGCGCACCCTCGCCATCGACATCGGCGGAACGGGCATCAAGATGATCGTGCTCGACGCCCATGCCAAACCGGTGAACGAACGCGCACGCACGCTAACCCCGAAGCCCGCGACCCCTGAAGCGTTGCTAGCCGTGATCAAAACCATGGTCTTGGAACAGCCCGTCTTCGATCGCGTTGCGGTTGGCTTTCCCGGCATCGTCAAGCGCGGCGTCACCTTTAGCGCCCCGAACCTGGGCAACGAGTTGTGGACCAAATTCCCGCTCCAAGACCATGTCGAAGCCATCATCGGTCGCCCCGTGCGCGTGATGAACGACGCAGATTTGCAGGGTTATGGCGTGATCACCGGCCAAGGTGTCGAACTCGCGCTCACACTCGGCACCGGTTTGGGCGCAGGCCTATACGTCGACGGACGGCTCGTGCCGAACCTCGAGCTCGGCCACCATCCCTGGAAAAAAGAAAAGACCTACGAAGAGCGCTTGTGCGACGCCGAGCTGCAAGAGATCGGCAAAAAGCATTGGTCGAAACGCGTCTTCGAAATGATCGAGCAGCTCGAACCGATCTTTAATTACGACGCGCTCTACATTGGCGGCGGCAACGCCGAACACATCAAGGGCGACCTGCCCTCCAATGTGACGCTCTTCAGCAACGTCGAAGGCATGACGGGCGGAGTCAAGCTCTGGACCACGGCTAAATTGGTCTGAGTCGCGCGCCCGCGGCGGACCAGGCGGACCGCACCAACCGCCAGCGAAAGAGCGCCGCTGCATTCGGTCGCGCGCTGCAACCGGTTCGAAATCCCCACCGGACCGGCCGGGAGTGCGCGGCTTCTGCCGAGAGAGTTGTCCGCAAAAATCCGTCATCCATTAGTAACGGATCGGCTTCCTTCCCGGACGTCCCAAAGACCGCGAGCAACAGTCCCGGGCCCTTCCTACAAACCCCGAGGAACCGGC
>Ga0164308_10000496_pt1 | contig 21522 bp, 10 predicted proteins | sample Whisoiple_246_MG_FD_109983 | JGI IMG/M metagenome (GOLD analysis project Ga0164308, IMG submission 109983) | Soil microbial communities amended with fresh organic matter from upstate New York, USA - Whitman soil sample_246_MG | ecosystem: Environmental > Terrestrial > Soil > Unclassified >...
CCGCGGGTGAGGGGACCGTGCCGCTGGGACGCCCGGTCGACAACGCCCGCGCCCATGTCCTGGACGCCGCACTGCGGCCCGTACCGCCGGGCGCCACCGGTGAGCTCTACGTCGCGGGCGACGGCCTCGCACGCGGCTACCTGGGACGCCCCGGCCTGACCGCCGGGCGGTTCGTCGCCGATCCGTACGGCCCGGCCGGGAGCCGCATGTACCGCACCGGCGACCTCGTCCGGCGGGACGCCGACGGCCTGCTCACCTATGTCTCCCGCGCCGACGACCAGGTCAAGCTGCACGGCTTCCGTATCGAACTCGGCGAGGTCGAGGCCGCCCTCACCTCCCTCGACGGGATCGCCGCCGCCTGCGCCCTCGTCCGGGAGGACCGGCCCGGCGAGCGGCGACTGGTCGCCTACACCGTCGCCGACCGGCGCGACGGGGCCACGGACCTCACCGACGCCGACCTGCGCGCCCGGCTCACGGCACTCCTGCCGCCCTACATGGTTCCCGCCGTCCACGTGCCGCTCGACGCCCTGCCGCTGCTGCCCAACGGCAAGACCGACCGGCATGCCCTGCCCGCACCCGAGCGCCCCGCGGCCACCCGGCCGGGAGGCCGGCCGCGCACCGCACGGGAAAGCGTCCTGTGCGACGTGTTCACCTCCGTGCTGCGCACCCCGGCCGTCCGCACCGACGACGACTTCTTCGCGCTCGGCGGTGACAGCATCCTCTCCATCCAGCTCGTCAGCCGGGTCCGCGAGGCCGGCCTCGGCGTCACCCCGCGCGACGTCTTCGTCCACCGCACGCCCGAGGCCATCGCGGCCGTCGCCACCGAGCTCGGCCGGGCAGCCGCCGTCCCGGCCGGGCAGGGCACCGGACAGATGCCCCCGACTCCCATCGCCGCCTGGTTCCTGGAACGGCCGGGCACCACCGACGGCTACAACCAGTCCGGGGTGCTGCGCACGCCCGCGGGCGCCGACGCGGAATCCCTCGTGGCCGCCCTGCAACTCGTGCTGGACCACCACGACACGCTCCGGCTCCGCGTCCTCCGCCCGGCCGACGGCGCCCCTCTCCTGGAAGCGCTGCCGCCCGGCTCCGTGAGCGCCCGGGACCGGTTCACCCGCGTCGACGTCGCCGGACTCGACGCCGACGCGGTGCGCGCCGCCGTCACCGAGGCGGGCGAACAGGCCCGCAGACGGCTGAGGCCCGCGCGCGGAGAGGTCGTCGAGGCCGTCTGGTGCGACGCCGGGCCCCGGACGCGCGGGAGACTGCTGCTGGTCGTGCACCATCTGGCCGTCGACGCGGTCTCCTGGCGCATCCTCGCCGCCGATGTGGCCGCCGCCTGGCGGGCCGTCACCGAGGTCCCTCGCACCCCCGGGACGCCGGCGCTGCCCGCACCCACCACCTCCTACCGGGAGTGGGCGCGGCTCCTCGCCACCCAGGCGCACGAGGCCGCACGCGAGGCGGAACTCCCGCTGTGGCAAGGGGTGCTGAGCACCCCCGACCCCCAGCTCGGGTACCGGCCGCTCGATCCCGACCGGGACACCGCCGACCGCACCCGCACCCTCACCACCCACCTGCCCGCCACCTGGACGAACCCCCTGCTCACCACGGTCCCCGCCGCCTTCCACGCCGGGGTGGAGGACGTCCTGCTCACGGGCCTCGCCCTCGCCGTCTGCTCCTGGCGCGCCGAACGCGCGGCCGCCGCCGGCGGGGCACGGCCCGCCGGCACCGCGGTCCTCCTCGACCTGGAGGGGCACGGCCGTGAGCAGCTGGCCGAACACCTCGACCTCTCCCGTACGGTCGGCTGGTTCACCAGCCTCTACCCGGTCCGGCTCGACCCCGGACCCGTCGACGCCCGCGACCCCGGACGCTTCGACGCCGCACTGGTCGAGCGCGCACTCAAACGCGTCAAGGAACAGCTGCGCGCCCTTCCCGACCACGGTGTCGGCTACGGCCTGCTGCGCCGTCTCAACCCGGCCACCCGCGCCGGGCTGGCTCCCGGGCCCGACCCGCAGGTCGGGTTCAACTACCTGGGCCGGTACGCCTCCCCGCAGGACTCCGTGAGCGGGGGCGCCGACTGGGACGTGCTGCTCGACGCGGGCGGCCCGCGCGCACAGGACCCCGACATGCCCGTCCACCACGTCCTCGACATCAACGCGCACACCGAGGACCTGCCGGACGGCCCCCGGCTGGTGATCCGCTGGACCTGGCCCAGCGACCTCCTCAAGGAGGAGGACGTGGAGGCCCTGGCCGAGGCGTTCACACGGGCGCTGCGCGCCACGGCCGAACACGCCGACCGGCCCGACGCGGGCGGCTGGACGCCGTCCGACCTTCCCCTGGTCTCGCTCGACCAGGCCCAGATCGACCGACTGCAGAACAGGTGGGGTGGACGCAAGTGACCGGGTTCCGACTGGAAGACGTACTGCCGCTGACGCCGCTACAGGCGGGCATGCTGTTCCACGCGCTGTACGACTCCCGCGCCGTGGACGTCTACACCGCACAGTTCGTCTTCGAACTCGAAGGCCCCGTCGGCGTCCCCGCCCTGCGGGCCGCCGTCGGCGGGCTGCTGCGGCGGCACGCCAACCTGCGGGTCGGGTTCCTCCACGAGGACCTGGACGAGCCCGTGCAGGCCGTCGCCGCGGAGGTGCCGGTGCCGCTGGAGGAGCTGGACCTGACCGGTGGGGACGCCCCGGGGACGGTCGAGGACCGCCTCGCCGCGTTCCTCGCCGCCGACCGCACCCGCCGGTTCGACCTCGCCACGCCGCCGCTGATGCGGTTCACCCTGGTGCGCACCGCACCCGACCGGCACCGTCTCGTCATGACGAGCCATCACATCCTGCTGGACGGATGGTCGATGCCCCTGCTGGTGCGCGAGCTCTTCGAGCTGTACGCACACCACGGCGACGACAGCACCCTGCCCCGCGTCGCTCCCTACCGGACCTATCTCGCCTGGCTGGCCCAGCAGGACAGGGCCGCGGCCCTGGACGTCTGGCGCACCGCACTGGCCGGGATCGAGGCACCGACCCTGCTCGCCGGCCGGGGCGGGACCGACGTGCCGGCCCCCGGCGAGCTGCCCGGCACACTCGTGCTCGAACTCGACGCGGCCACGACACACCGGCTGCGTGAGACGGCCCGCGACCACCGGCTCACCCTCAACACCCTGGTGCAGGGCGCCTGGGGCCTGCTGCTCGCACACCTCACCGGGCGCCCCGACGTCGTCTTCGGCACCACCGTCTCCGGGCGCCCGCCGGAGATCCCCGGCATCGAGTCGATGGTCGGGCTCTTCATCAACACCGTCCCGGTGCGGCTCCGCCCGGAGCCCGGCGAGACCCTGGCGACGCTCCTGACCCGGCTCCAGGAGGAACAGGGCCGGCTCCTCGGCAGCCAGTACGTGGGGCTGACCGAGATACGCGGCGTCACGGACCTGCCCGAACTCTTCGACACGCTCGCCGTGTTCGAGAACTACCCGATGGACGCCGAGGCCCTGCGCACCGCGCAGCAGGCGCTGCCCGGCCTCTCCGTGACCGGATTCAGCGGCACGGACGCGGCGCACTACCCGCTCACCCTCACCATCGCCCCCGGCGACACCTTGAAGATCACCTTCGGCTACCGGGCCGCTGTGCTCGACCGGGCCGAGGTGGCCCGCACGGTCGCGCGTACGCGGCGCCTGCTGACGGCGATGGCGCAGGGACTCGGCCTGCGCGCCGACAGCGTTCCCGTACTCCTGGACGGCGAGCGCGAGGCACTGCTCTCGCTGGGCGAGGGCGCCGGACTCCCGCACACGACCGCCGGGACGAGCATCCCGGACGCCGTGGCCCGGCACGCCGCCCGGCACCCCGACGCGGTGGCCGTGGCCGGCGTCGGTGAACAGCTCACCTACGCGGGGCTCCGCGACCTCGCGGAGGAGACGGCCGGCGCCCTGACCGGGCTCGGCACCGGTGCGGAGGACGGTGTCGGCATCCTCCTGGGCCGCTCGGCCGCCACCGTCACCGCGTCCCTGGCGGCCCTGCGCGCGGGCGCCGCCTATGTGCCGCTCGACCCGCGCTGGCCCGCCGAACGGCTCGCCCGTGTGGCCGAGGTGGCCGGCCTGCGCGCACTGATCGTCGACGGGACCACCCGCACCCACCCCTGGGCCGCGGGACTGGGCCCCGAGGTGGCCGTACTGACCGTCGACGCGTCGGGCCGCGTCGTGCACGGAGGGCCGGCCGCCCCCGGAGCCCTCCCCGCCGTCACGGGCGGCGCCCGGCTCGCCTACGTGATGTTCACCTCCGGCTCCACCGGCCTGCCGAAGGGCGTCGGCGTCACCCACGCCGACATCGCCGCGCTCGCCGCCGACCGGGCCTGGGGCGACGGCGCGGCCGACGCGGTGCTGATGCACTCGGCGTACGTCTTCGACGCCTCCACCTTCGAGATCTGGGCACCCCTCCTCAACGGCGGCCGCGTCGTCGTCGCCCCCGAGGGCGTCCTCCAGCCCGCCGCGCTCCGCGAGCTCGTCGCACGCGACGGCGTGACGGCGGCCTTCCTGACGACGGCCCTCTTCAACGTCGTCGCCGAGACCGACCCCGGCGCCCTCGGCCTGCTCCGGCTGGTCGCCTCCGGAGGGGAGAGCGCCGCGCCCGGCCTCCTCCAGAACCTCGCCGCCGCGTACCCCGGCACCGCCTTCCTCAACGTCTACGGGCCCACCGAGACCACCACGTTCGCCACGCGCCACCGCGTCCGCCCCGGCGCCCCGGACGGCGTGCCCCCGATCGGCCTGCCGCTGGACGGCGCGCGGGCCTACGTCCTGGACACGGCGCTGCGGCCCGTTCCGGCCGGCGCCGAGGGAGAGCTGTACGTCGCAGGACCGGGAGTCGCCCGCGGCTACCTGGGGCGCCCCGGCCCGACCGCCACCCGTTTCGTCGCCGACCCGTTCTCCGGCGCCGGGGCCCGCATGTACCGCACCGGGGACCTCGTACGCCGGGACCCCGACGGCACCCTGCACCACGTCGCCCGGTCCGACCAGCAGATCAAGCTGCGCGGCCACCGCATCGAGCCGGCCGAGATCGAGGCCGTGCTCCGCAGCGACGACTCCGTACGCGCCGCGTGCGTCGTGGTCCGCGAGGACCTGCCCGGCGACCGCACCCTGACCGCGTACGTCGTCCCCGCCCCCGGGCACACCCCGGACCCCGACCTGCTCGCCTCGTACGTCGGCCGCCGACTGCCCGCGTACATGGTGCCCGCCACCGTCCAGTGCCTCGACGCGCTGCCCCTGACCGCCAACGGCAAACTCGACCGGTCCGCCCTGCCCGCGCCCGCCACCGCGCCGGCCACGGGAAACCGCGCGCCCCGCACGGCCCACGAGGAGATCCTCGCCGGGCTGTTCGCCGACGTCCTGGGCGTCGAACGCGTCGGGATCGACGACAGCTTCTTCGCCCTGGGCGGCCACTCCCTGCTCGCCACCCGCCTCGTCGGCCGCGTCCGTACCGCGCTGGACACCGAGACCGAGATCCGCACCCTCTTCGAGAACCCCACCGTCGCCACGCTCGCCGGCGTCCTGCGCGACGCGGACCGTCCCGCCCGACCGGCCCTCGTGCCCCAGGAGCGTCCCACCCTGCTCCCGCTGTCCTCCGCGCAGCAGCGCCTCTGGTTCCTCCACCGTCTCGAAGGCCCCTCCGCCACCTACAACATCCCCTTCGCCCTGCGCCTCGACGGGCCGCTGGACGCCGAAGCCCTGCGCCGGGCCCTCCACGACGTCGTCGGCCGGCACGCAGCACTGCGCACCGTCTTCCCCGAGCACGACAGCAGACCGCACCAGAGGATCACCGCCCCGGCCGACGTCCGCCTCCCGCTCGCCGCGGAAGCCGTCGACGAGGACCGCCTGTCCGCCCGGATCACGGCCGCCGTGACCGCGCCGATCGACATCGAGCACCAACTGCCCCTCCGGGCCACCCTGCTGCGCCTGGACGCCACCGCGCACGTCCTGGTCCTCGTGATCCACCACATCGCCGCCGACGGCTCCTCCCTGGCCCCCTTCGCCCGTGACCTCGGTGCCGCCTACCGCGCCCGCGTCCACTCCGGCGCGCCGGAGTGGACGGACCTTCCCGTCGACTACGCCGACCACACCCTCTGGCAACGCCGCCTGCTCGGCGACGAGCACGACCCCGACAGCCTGCTCGCACGGCAACTCGACCACTGGAAGGCCGCGTTGGACGGCATGCCGGAGATGATCGAGCTGCCCTGGGACCGGTCGCGTCCCGCCGTGCCCCGGCACACCGGCGCCACCCACGACTTCGCGCTCGACCCCGCCACCGCCCGGCAGGTCACGGACCTGGCCCGGGCCCGCGGCTGCAGCGTCTTCATGGTGCTCCAGGCGGCACTGTCGCCTGTCCTCTCCCGGCACGGCGCGGGTGACGACATACCCCTGGGCACGGCCGTCGCCGGACGCACCGACGAGGCGGCCGCGGACCTCGTCGGCTTCTTCGTCAACACGCTCGTGCTGCGCACGGACCTGACCGGCGACCCCACGTTCCTCGAACTGCTCGACCGGGTGAAGGAGTTCGACCTCTCCGCGTACGCGCACCAGGACGTTCCCTTCGAGCGGCTGGTGGAGCTGCTCAACCCCGCGCGCTCGCAGAACCACCACCCGCTCTTCCAGACCATGCTCATCCTCCAGAACCACACCCCCGCCGCCCCGGTCGACCTGCCCGGCATCACCGCCCGGGGCATCCCGGTCGACCCCGGTGTCAGCAAGTTCGACCTGTCGTTCACCTTCACCGAGACCTACGACGACGACGGTGCGCCCCACGGCATGCGGGCCTCCGTCGACTACGCGACGGAACTCTTCGACGCGTCCACGGTCCGCGGCCTCGCCGGACGCCTCGTCCTGCTGCTCACCGCCGCCACCGCCGACCCGGACCGCCCCCTGAGCACGTACGACGTGTTCACCGCCGCCGAGCGCGCCCGCCTGACGGCCTGGGGCACGGGGCCCGTCGACGACGGGCCCGGATCGACCGTCCCCGCCCTCTTCGAGCAGTGGGCCCGGCGCACCCCGGACGCCCCCGCCGTCCGCGACGCCGGGACCACCCTCACCTACGGAGAGCTCGACCGCCGCGCCGACGCCCTCGCCCGCCGGCTGGCGGCGCGCGGCATCGGCCCCGAGGACCGGGTGGCGGTCGCCCTGCCCCGCACCGCCGAACTCGTCGTGGCCCTGCTCGGCATCCTCAAGGCCGGGGCGGCGTACGTCCCCCTCGACCCGGACTACCCCGCCCGGCGCCTGTCCTACATGCTCGACGACTCCCGCCCGCGCCTGCTCCTCACCACGCCCGCCGTCCGCAGCCGGCTGCCGCAGACCCCGGTGCCCTGCCTGTACGCCGGTGACCACGCGGACTCCGCACCGACGGCCGGGCCGGCCGCCGGGCCCGTCCCGGCCCTGCTCCCCGCCCACCCCGCGTACGTCATCTACACCTCCGGCTCCACCGGCCGTCCCAAGGGCGTCGTGGTCACCCACCGGGGTGCCGGCGCCATGGCCAGGACCCAGCGCGAACGGCTGCGCGTCACCCCGGGCAGCCGTGTGCTGCACGCGGCGTCGGTCAGCTTCGACGCCGCGTTCTGGGAACTGTGCATGGGGCTCCTCTCCGGGGCCTGCCTGGAGATCGACGAACGCGAGGCCCTGATGCCCGGCCCCGCTCTCGCCGGCCTGGTCCGCGAGCGGGGCGTCACCCACCTCACCCTGCCGCCCGCCGCGCTCGCCGTGATGCCGCCGGACTCACTGCCCGCCGGTACGACGCTGGTCCTCGCCGGTGAGGCGTGCACACCGGCCCTGGTGCACGCCTGGGCGGCCGACCGGTTCCTCGTCAACGCCTACGGCCCGACCGAGACCACCGTCTGCGCGACGATGAGCACCTTCCAGCACGCGGACGGACCGCTCGCCCCCGACCGCACCGTGCCCATCGGCGTCCCCGTCGACGGCACCCGCGTGCACGTCCTGGACGACAGGCTGCGTCCGGTGCCCCCGGGCGTCACCGGCGAACTCTACGTCGCCGGCGGGGGAGTGGCCCGCGGCTACCACGGCCGGGCCGCGCTGACCGCGTCCCGCTTCGTGGCCGACCCCTTCGGCGGAGGCGGCGGCAGGATGTACCGCACCGGTGACCTGGTGCGCTGGACGGCCGACGGGCAACTCGTCTACGTCTCCCGCGTCGACGACCAGGTCAAGCTCCGGGGCTTCCGCATCGAGCTCGGTGAGATCGAGGCCGCGCTCACCGCGATGCCGGGCGTCGCCGCGGCCTGCGCCGTCGTCCGCGAGGACCGTCCCGGCGACCGGCGGCTGGTCGCCTACACCGTCCCCGCCGACGGCGCGGACGGCCCGGACGACAGCGAGATCCGCACGCACCTCGCCGGAACCCTGCCCGACCACATGATCCCCGCCGCCCACGTGCGACTCGGCGTCCTGCCCGTCACACCCAACGGCAAGACCGACCGGCGCGCCCTGCCCGCACCGGACCATGCCGTACCGGCCGGCGGCCGGGCACCGCGCACCGCTCGCGAACGGGCCCTGTGCGAGGTGTTCGCCGAGACCCTCGGCGTACCCGAAGTGGGCGTCACCGACGACTTCTTCGCGCTCGGCGGGCACTCCCTGCTCGCCGTCACCCTCGCTCAGCGGATCGAGGAGCGGTGCGGCCGGCGCCCCTCCCTGCGGACCGTGTTCGCCGCGCCCACGGCCGAGGGCATGGCCCGCCTCCTGGACGACGGCGCGGGGGAGGAGAACGCCGGCCACGACGTCACACCGGACCTCCTCTCCGAGGTGCGGCTCGCCGCGGACATCACCGGGCGGCCAGGCCCGGCCCCCGTGCCCGCCCCCACCCGGACGCCCGCCCGGCCCACCGCCCGCCCCCTGCTGACCGGCGCCTCCGGCTTCCTCGGCGCCTTCCTCCTGCGCGATCTCGTCGAGACCACCGGCGAGCCCGTCGACTGCCTCGTACGCGCCGAGAGCGAGCAGCACGCGGCACACCGGGTGCGGGCCAACCTGGAGCGGTACGGCCTGTGGCGCCCCCGCTACGCCGACCTGGTCCACGCCGTCCCCGGGGACCTCGCCGCCCCCGGACTGGGGCTGTCCGCCGAGGACCGTGACGCGCTGGTCCGACGCCTGGGCACCGTCGTCCACAACGGCGCGCACGTCAACTTCGCGGCCGGGTACCGCGATCTGCGCGCCCCCAACGTGGCCGGAACCGAGGAACTGCTGCGCCTGCTCGCCGATTCCGGCTCACCCGGCCTGCACCACATCTCGACCACGAGCGTCTACGCCCCGGCGTCCGGCCCCGACCCCGTCACCATCACGGAGTCGACCCCGCCGGGCCCGCCCTCCGCCCTGCCCGACGGATACGCGCAGAGCAAGTGGGTCGCCGAGCAACTCGTCGGGCTGGCACGCGAACGCGGCCTGCCGGTCACCGTCCACCGGCCCGGCCGCATCAGCGGCGACACCACCACCGGCGCCTGCCAGGAGCGTGACCTCCTGTGGCAGCTCATCAAGGGATGCCTCCAGGCGGGCGCGGTGCCCGACCTGCCGCACGGCTCGACCGACTGGGTACCGGTGGACTACGTCAGCGCGGCCGTGGTGGCGCTCGCCACGTCCGGCCGGACGGACGCGGAGGTCCACCACTACACCCACCCCGAAGCGCCCGGCCTGGACCGCGTCTTCGAGGTCGCCGCCCGCCTGGGACACGAGCTGCGGACCGTCCCGGCCCCGCAGTGGCAGGCACGTGTCGCCGCCCGGCGCGACAACGCGGCGCAGCTGTTCCTCGGCGAAGCGGGAGGGGGACGTCACGGGGTGACGGACCACCGCGGCTTCGACTCCGGCCGGACGGCCGAGGCCGCGGCGGCCCTCGGCGTCCACCTGCCCGCGCTGACCGACGACGTACTGACCCGCTATCTGACCTACTTCCACGGGACGGGCTTCCTGCCCTCGCCGCAGGGGGTGCGGGCCGCGAGGTGAACGGCGCGGACGTCTGCCACCCGGGATTGTCGGTGGCGGGTGGCAGACTCCGTCGGCATGACCGAACAGGTGTGTCTGAGAGCCGTCGTCCAGGACGATCTGGAGGTGTTCCTCGCACAGGAGCACGATCCGGAGTCCGTACGCCGGTCGAACTTCCCGCCCCGCGAACGCGAGGCCTTCATGAAGCACTGGACGACGAAGGTGCTGGGGGACCCGTCCAACCGCGTGCGTGCCGTCACCGTCGACGGAGAGCTGGCCGGGAATCTGGTGGCGTGGTGGGACGGGGACCGGCGCTTCATCGGGTACTGGCTCGGCCGCCGGTTCTGGGGCCGGGGCATCGGGACCCGGGCCCTTGCGCTCTTCCTGGACGAGGAGACCGAACGCCCCCTGTTCGCCGACCCGTTCGCCGAGAACACCGGTTCGGTCCGGCTGCTGGAGAAACACGGCTTCCGGAGCGCCGGGACGGTCATGCACGGCGAGCACGAGCACATCATGCTGGTGCTGGGGGAGGCCGGCTGACCAACTCCCCCAGCACCAGGGCCGCGTCGCCGGACGGGCGGCGGCGCGGTGATCACTTCATGGCATGCTTGTTCCTCGCACTGTGGGCTGAACCGATGATCGGTCGACCGGGAGAAACCGCGCTGTGGGGTACACGATTCCTGAGGCCGTCGACACGATGCTCGACGTGGTCGGGGTGGGACGGCCGAGCGCCGGCGAGGCCGCGCGCCACGGCACATGCGAGGACGCCCACGAGGTGCGCCGTTCCCCCTCGGCGCCGCCCGGCCGGCTCGGCAACGATGTCATCACCTCATGACGCGCGGCGACGAGGCACTTGAGGCAGCCGGCTGGTACGAGGGCCGTGACGTCGGGGACCGGGCGCTGTCAGCCGTCCTCGGATCCGTCGCGCTCGCCGGACCGGCGGCGGACGCCACGGCGTGGGCGGTGTTCCCGGCCGCCGAACGGGCGCTGCGCACGTTCCACGGCCTACGGCTGCCGCCGGTCGGTCCGGGGCGGGACGAGGCGCCCACCGGATGTGTCATCGACCCGCTGGAAGCCCGCCACGCCCGCCCGTCGCTGCTGCGACTCGCGGAGACCACGGGATCCCGGATGTTTCCCCTCGGCCGCACCGACGCCGACGCACTGCTCGCGGTCGACGAGGAGGGGCGTCTCTTCTCCGTCGGTCACGGAGAGCAGTGGCAGCTCGGTGACACCGTCCGCCAGGGCCTCACAGCGTTGACCGAGGGACGCGCCCCGCACCGGATGGCCGCGCGCAGGTGGTCCTGGACCGTCTCGTCGGCGGTGGACGGGAATCCGCTCGTCAACGCCGTACGCACCGCGCTCGTGGCGGTGTACGTGCTGCACCACCGGCAGATGTTCAGCGCCCGTGGACTGCGGCTGACCGTCACGCCGTTGCGCGGCATCGGTCCGGTCGCCCTGGACCGTACGGTCCGCCTGCCGGGCGGCCGGCTGGAGGAGAGCGCGACACCGCTGGTGACCGCGATGGAGGCGCTGATCGAGGCCGCGGAGGTCACGACGGAGGGAGCGGAACTGAAGGTGGCGGTGTCCGCGCCGCCGAAGACCGTCGGCCCGCCGGCCTCCGTCAGCTGCGCCGTGCGCACGGGACACCTGGCGAAGGAACCGGCGATGGTGGAACTCTCGCTCTCCGCCGGTGCGGGAGCCTCCGTCGGCCGGGTGCGTGCGGCCGTCCGCGCCTGTTCACAGGACCTGGCGCGCCATGCCCGGCGCCCCTCGGCGTGACCTGAGGCCGCCGTCGGGGATCCCGCCGCGACCTCTTGCACGGCGCGGGCCGATCGCCGTAGGGTCACGCGGGCGACGATGATCACGACGGGGATCCGACCGGTGGGCCCCACGAGGTCCTCGGGCCGGCGACCGGCGGCGGATTCGCGAGGGCGGGCCGACGGCCGCGCCCCTCCGGCCCGCACCGGGAGACCGACCGACGGACCTGAGCCGTCCGGTCTCCGCGGCACCGCCGCTCCGGACCGGCACCGCCGTTCCCGTCGCACCGGCCGCCCGTGACCACAGCGCCCGGCGGGACGTGACCGTCGAGTCGGCGGGTGGGGCCCGCAGCGGGGGCCCGGCGCCGGCCGGACCGGGTACGTCGCGCCGCGTTCCGGAGGACGTGCCGGCCTCCGCCCACCGAACCGGCCACTCGGCACACCGAACAAGGAGAGATCGTGTCCACCCATCCGCGCACGACGGACACCGGCGAACTCAGCCCGCCGCCCCATGACTTTCCCTTCGATCCCACCCACGGATACGACCTGCCGCACCTCCTCGCGGTGACGGCTCCGTCGGGCCCCGACGACTTCGCCGACTTCTGGCGAGAGCGCCACGCGCGTGCGCTGCGCGTCGACACGGCGCCTCGGATCGAGGGAGCGTGGGCCACGGTGGACGGCGTGCGGGTCGCCGCCGTCTCGTACACGTCCGCCGACGGCGTCCGTATCGGCGGGTGGCTGACCGTCCCGGCGAGCGGCCGGGTCACCCAGGGCTGCGTCTCGACGCACGGATACGGAGGCCGGGCGGCCCCCGACCCCTGGCAGTCCCCGCCGGAGACCGCGACCATCTGGCCCTGCCTGCGCGGGCTCGGAACGCGGAGCCTGCTGCCCGGCGTGCCCTCGAAGTCGGCGGGGCACGTCCTGCACGGCATCGGCGCCCGGGAGTCGTACCTCATCGGCGGGTGCGTGGCCGACGTCTGGTGCGCGGCCACCGCCCTGCAGCGGCTGGTGCCGGAGACCGGCGGACGGCTGACGTACCTCGGCACCAGTTTCGGCGGCGGCATCGGTGCGCTGTCGCTTCCCTGGGACGAGCGTTTCCAGGCCGCCGGGCTGACGGTGCCCACCTTCGGGAACCATCCGCTCCGGGTGACCCTTCCGTGCACGGGCAGCGGGGAGTCGGTGCGTACCCGGTACGCCGGGGACCCCTCGGTGCTGGACGTCCTCGCGTACTTCGACGCCGCGACGGCGGCCCGGCACATCGAGATCCCCGTACATGTGGGCGCCGCCCTGTTCGATCCGCATGTGCCCCCGCCCGGGCAGTTCGCGGTGTACAACGCACTGGCCGGGCCGCGCGAACTCCTGGTCCTGCGGGCGGGGCACTTCGACCACCCGGGCGAGCGGGCCGAGACGGCGGCCCTGGAAGAGGCCCAGCGACAGTTCCTGTCCGGGACGGACCCCGTGCTGCCGCCCCCCACCGCCTGACCTCCTGCCGCACGACCGGATCCGCCGGGCCGGGGACGGCACCGATTTCAGGTACGGGAGCCGATCGGGCGCGATATGCTGATGCAGAATGTGCAAGGGATTTGCAGAACGAGGAGGGTCATGGCTACGCGGGCGACCGATGCAGGGACGAACCAGAGCGTCGAACGAGCGGTCTCGGTGCTGCGCGCACTCGACTCCGGCCGGCCCGAACTCCGTGTCTCCGACGTCGCCGAGCTCACCGGACTGGGCTCCTCGACCACCTCCCGCCTGCTGTCCACCCTGGAACGCCTCGACATGGTCGAACGCGATCCGGTCAGCAACCTCTACCGCCTCAGCCTGGGCCTCCTGCCCCTGGCCGCCACCGCCACCAACCGCCACCCCGTGCACCGGGCCGCCCGTATGGTGCTCCAGGGCCTCGCCACCCGCACCGGGCTCGGGGCCAACGTGGCCGTACGCCGCGGTGGCGAGCTGATGTTCCTGTGCAACTTCGAGGGCACGCGAGCCCCCAAGTCCTACACGCAGGCCGGGCACACCGCTCCGCTGCACGCCACGAGCATCGGCAAGTGCCTGCTCAGCGGTATGGCCCCCAAGGAGCGCCGCAAGCTCCTGGGGGACCCTCTCGACGCGCACACCGAGTACACGACCACCAGTCACGACCTCCTCGACACCGAGATCGACACCGTCCGGCGCACCGGCTACGCCGTCGAGGCCGAGGAGCGGGCCCTGGGCCGCGCGTCACTGGCCGCGCCCGTCCGTGACGCTTCGGGGGAGATCGTCGCCGCCATCTCCCTCTGGGGTCCGACCTCGGTGCTCGGGGACCGCTCCGACACCGAGGGGCAGCGCCTCGCCCTCGTACGCGAGGTCATCGAGGCGGCCGACGCCATCAGCCAGGCGCTGGGCGCGCTCTGACGTACACGGCGAAGGGGGCCGGGGGAGGCCGATCGGCCCCCCACCGGCCCCCTTCGCCGTGCGGCTACGCGCCGTACGCCTTGAAGGCGATCACGTGCGCGTGCCGTGCCCCGTGTGTCGCGTCGACCACCAGCCGCAGTGCGTCGGTGCGCACCGGACCGCCGTCCGGGGTCTCCAGGGCGTGTACGCGGTGGCGGCGCCGGTTGCCCGTCACCGTCAGGAGCGTCTGCCACGCACCGTCGGCGTCGCGCCCCTGGACGCGGTAGTCGCGCACGAGTTCCGGCATGACCTCGTACGGGGTGCGGTGGCGGTGCAGGTTGTTGAGGTACTCGTCGACGTCGTCGTCGAAGACCAGCCGGATCTCCGTGAGTTCCTGCTCGGCTTCCCAGTCGAGACGGAGCCACCGGGTGTCGTCCTCCCGCGCGGAGGACCACATGTGGGGTCCGCCGTAGGGACGCTGGTAACCGCCGACGGCCCGTTCCGGGTGGAACGCCCGGGTGTCGGGGGCCGCCCGGAAGGCGAAGGCCTGCCGGCGCAGGCCGCGGGCCTGCCATTCCAGGACCAGCTGGCCGTCCTCCTCCGGGATGTCGTGGTCGACGCCCACGTCCCCCTCGACCTTCCGGCGCAGGGCGAGGACGCCGTCGGTGCGCTCGGGAAGGAGGACCAGGGCGGTGCCGGCGCAGGCCCGGACGACGACGATCGCGTTCCGGGGCGTGTCGGGGTGGTAATCGAGACGGGCCGGAATCCAGTGGGGGCCGCCGGGCGGGACGGTGACGGTGACCGTGAGGAGGCGGTCGGCGGGAACCGCGTTCTCGGGCCGGCCCGTGCTCCACAGCTCCACGGTGAGATCCCGGGGCCGGCCGTCCGGGGCGCCGTGGACGAGCAGGTCGACCGTGTCGAGCGCGGGATCGACCGGCAGCAGGAGGGCGAGGTCGCGGGTGAGGGGGTACGGGGTGCCGGGCGCGTCCCGCGTGGGTTCGGCGGCCAGGCGGGTCAGGCTGGACGAGGCGGTGACACGGGCCGCGCGCGCCAGGTTGCCGGGGTCCTCGTCGGCGAGGCCGATCACGGAGGCGTCCTGGCGCAGCAGGGTGCGGCGCACCAGGTCCGCCCGCTCGGTGGCGAGTTCCCGCGGCGTGAGGTCCTCGGCGACGCACAGGGCCGCGGCGGTACCCGCGGCCTCGCCGAGCGTCGCGCAGGTGGCCATGACACGGGTGGCCCCGAAGGCGATGTGGGTGGCGGAGATGTTCCGCCCGGCGAAGTGCAGATTCGTGACGTTCGCCGAGTAGAGGGAGCGCAGCGGGATGTGGAAGATGCCGTCCGCGTACCGCTGGCGCGCGCCGGGCTCCTCGGCGTACATGCCCTGTACGGGGTGGAGGTCGACCGACCAGCCGCCGAAGGCGATCCGGTCCTCGAACTGACGCTGCTCGAGGATGTCCTGCTGGGTGAGGACGTGATCGCCCAGGAAGCGGCGGTACTCGCGCTTTCCGGGGAGGCTGCCGACCCATTCCAGGGTCAGGTTCGCCGCGTCCGGGAACTGGCCGGAGTTCTTGATGTGGTCCCAGACACCCATGATCACGGCCTGGAGCTCGTCGCGGATGCGCTCGTTGTCGTGGACGGTGTCGAGTTCGCCGCCCCACTCGATCCACCAGTAGTCGCAGCCGTTGTCGCCGGTGCGCAGGATGCGGTTGCGCAGGATGGGCGTGGTCGACAGGTCCTTGGCGTAGGCGGGCGGTACGAACTTCACCGGCCGGCCCGCGTCCCTGCTGTGGAAGAGGATCGTCGAGCCGAGCAGAGCCTGGTCCGCCTCGGAGGGCGCCCAGGGCTCGCCGAACTCGCTCCGCGCCTCACGCCCGATGCGGTGGCGGGCGCCGGCGAGGTGGCCGAGCAGGCCGTCCCCGGTGCAGTCGAGGAACTGACGCGCGTGAAAGGTGATGCGGCGCTCCGAGCCCATCATCCAGCCGGTGCAGGAGTGCACCTCCCGCCTGTCGTCCGGGCCGCTCGCGTCGACCTCGCGCACGTCGGTGTTGAGGTAGAGGTCGATGTTCGGTTCGGCGTGAACGGCGTCGAGGACCACCTGGTCCCAGTAGTAGGGGTTTCCCTCGGGGTTGCGGTACTGGTTCTCGGTGTACAGCTCGCCCATGATCCCGGTCTCGCGGGCCCAGCGGTGCACGCCGTGTGCGGTGGCGCCGCAGACCCAGACGCGGATCTCGCTGCTGGCGTTGCCACCGAGGACGGACCGGTTGTTGACCAGGGCGACGCGTCGGCCGAGACGGGCCGCGGCGATGGCCGCGCAGGTCCCCGCCAGTCCGCCGCCGATCACGGCGATGTCGTAATGGACCTCTTCTTCCCGCACGGTGCGGCCTCCTTGGTGTGAAGCTCGGATACCTCCGCCACAGTGGGCGACCTTGAACGTACATCACATCCATATTGTGCAACCACTGTTCAATCAATGGGATCCGCTGTAAGTTCCGGTTGCGGCCCCCGCCCTGGTCGTCGTGATCCGCGGTGCACGTTTGAGGCAGGTGAGGAGCGTTCGCCGACCCCGCACGGAATCGGCGATTCACTGACGAAAGGGGTTGACGCCATCGCGCGATATGGAGAACGATCCCGCATGCTGCAACTTGCATTCATCACAGCAGGGACGACATCTACGCAGGGCTCCGGCGCTCCCGCCACCATCTGAGAGGACAGATCCATGAGTACGGCCGCACCTCCCCAGAAGGCGCCCCCGCCCCGTGAACGGACCGGGGGACGGCTCTCCAACGGTGCGTTCGCCCTGCTGCTGACCGCACCGGGGCTCGCCCTGTTCGCGGCGATCATCTTCTACCCGCTGCTGTCGGCGCTGTTCACCGGCTTCTTCCGACAGGATCTGCGGCTCGCGGGCCGGGAGTTCGTCGGCCTGGACAACTTCGCCTACTGGCTGGACGGCGACTTCCTCACCATCCTCGAGCAGACGCTGGTCTTCACCGTCGGCGCGACGCTCGTCCCCTTCGTGATCGGCTTCGCGCTCGCGCTCGCGCTGAACACCGGCCTCAAGGGCAGCGGCTTCCTGCGCGGCCTGTTCCTGTTCCCCTGGGTGATCCCGGGCGTGGTGGTCTCCTTCCTCTGGATGTGGATCTTCAACGCGAACTACGGGGTCCTCAACGGAGTGCTCATGAAGGCCGGGTTCATCGAGGAGTCCGTGGCCTGGCTGGGGCAGCCCGGCACCGCGATGCTCGCCGTCATCGTCACCAAGACCTGGGCCAGCTTCCCCTGGATGATGGTGATGCTCCTGGCCGGACTGCAGACCGTGCCCAGGGAACTGCACGAGGCGGCCTCGATGGACGGGGCGGGATCGATCCGGCGCTTCTTCGCCGTCACCTGGCCGCAGGTCCGCGGTGTCGCCTCGATCGTGCTGCTGCTGGAGTTCATCTGGAACTTCCAGCACTTCGACACCATCTACGTCCTCACCGGCGGCGGGCCCGCAGGCACCACCGAGACCTTCGCGACCGCCGTGTACCAGACCGCGTTCAAGGGCTTCGACATCGGCCGGGCCACCGCACTGGGCGGACTGTGGATGCTGCTCCTGCTTCTCCTCGTCGCCGTCTACCTCAGGATCACCGAGCGGAAGGGCGACGCCTGATGACCTCCACCACCCCCACCCCCGTGTCCGCCGTCGGCCGGCCCCAGCCGTCCGCCACGCGGGCCGGGCGCGGCACCCGGCGCCGCCTGCGCAAGGACCTGCTGCGCTCGCGGATCGCCGCCTGGAGCGCGGTCGTCGTCATCGGGGCGTTCGGCCTGCTCCCGGTCTACTGGCTGCTCGCCACCGCGCTGAGCACCCCCGAGTCGACCTTCCAGTTCCCGCCGAAACTCGTCCCCACCGATCTCACCCTCAGCAACTTCACGGCCCTGGCCGAGAACGACCAGTTGATCAACTACATGGTCAACTCACTGGTCGTGGCCTCGATCACCGCCGTGCTGAGCGTGATCGTCGCCACGTACATGGGCTACTCGTTCTCCAAGTTCCGCTACCGGGGGCGGCGGTCGCTGATGCACCTGGTGCTGGCCTCCCAGATGTTCCCCCAGGCGCTTCTGCTGGTGACGCTGTACACCGTCTTCTCCAGCTTCGGCATGCTCAACACGTACTCCGCCCTGGTGCTCTCCTTCACCACGTTCACCATGCCGCTCTGCGTCTGGATGCTGAAGGGCATCTTCGACACCATTCCGGACGCCCTGCTGGAAGCGGCGTCCATCGACGGCGCGTCCCGGTGGCGGACACTGCACTCCATCGTCGCGCCGCTGGCCGCGCCGGGGATGATCGCGGCCGGGCTCTTCGCCTTCGTACGCGGCTGGAACGACTTCATCTTCGCGCTGACCCTGGCCGGCAAGGAGAAGCAGACCCTGCCTCCCGGACTCGTCTCCACCTACATCGGCGAATTCCAGACCGCCTGGCCCCAGCTGATGGCGGCCTCGCTCGTGGTGTCCGTCCCGGTGATCGTCGCCTTCATGTTCCTGCAGCGCTACCTCGTCGGCGGCATAACCGCCGGCTCGGTCAAGAGCTGAACCGGCGAGGCCCGGCCCGCGCCCCCTCACGTACCTTCCCTCCCGCTCACTGCCCCATGGAGAGATCATGACCACCTCTGGCATCAGCCGGCGCGGCGCGCTGCGCATGTTCGGCATCGGCGCGCTCGGTGCGGTGGGCGCCGGCGTGCTCGGCGCCTGTGCGCCGTCCGGCGCCGGCTCCCCCTCCAACGGCGGCGACCCGAAGTCCAAGGACTTCGACTTCACCTCCTGGTCGCTCAACGAGGAGGCCGCCAAGCCCTCCATCGAGAAGATCATCGCGGCGTGGGAGAAGGCCGAGAAGTCGACGATCCGCGCGGTCTCGTACCCGTACAACGAGTACCTGAGCCAGCTCACCCTCAAGCTGGGCGGCGGGGAGACCACCGGTGCCGTCCACCTCGACATCGCCTGGCTGGCCGCGATGGCGCAGATGGGCAAGCTGGTCGATCTCGGATCGGTGGCCGGCAAGGGCGGCTACACGGACGTGGCGCTGAAGAGCGGCACGTACGACGGCAAGCAGTACGGACTGCCGTGGAACACCGGATCGATCGGCGTGATCGCCAACTCCCAGCTCCTGGAGAAGGCCGGTATCAAGGAGCACCCCACCACCGTCGAGGAGTTCGAGTCAGCGCTGCGCGAGCTGAAGGGGCTCGGCGGCGGAGTCGTCCCGTACGCGGCCGCCACCAAGGTCGCGCAGCTCAAGGACATCTTCCCGTGGATGCAGACGTTCGGCTGCGCGATGCTCGACGGCGGGAAGGTCACGATAGGCGACGACGCCTCGGTGGACGCGGTCACCTGGTACAAGAAGCTGCACGACGAGAAGCTGATCGCCGCCGACGTGGACCGCTTCGACGCGCGCGCCCTGTTCGGGCAGGGCAAGGCCGCCTTCTACGACGACGCGATCATCGGCAAGGGGGTGACCTCCGCCCAGTCCAAGGACAAGACGCTGGCGGACGCCATGCAGCCGATGGAGCGTCCGGTGCTCAAGGCCGGGGACACACCGCAGGCGCTGCTGTGGGGCGGCGTGATCGCCATCGTGAAGGGCAAGGGGCAGGACGCGGCCACCGAGTTCGCGCTGCACACCACCACCGACCGGGCCACCACCTCCGAGTACTTCGCCGCGCGCGCCCTGCCGCCGTCCACGACCGCGGGCCTCGCCGCTCCGGAGGTCGCCAAGGACACCTTCACCACGGAGTGGACCCGGAAGATCACCAGCACGGCGACCGGCAGCCCCTTCTGGCAGTTCGCGCAGAACGCCCAGATCGAGGAGGCCGTCGCCAAGCAGGTGCAGGCGGTCCTCGTCGGCAAGTCGAAGCCGAAGGACGCGATGAAGCAGGCCGGCGAGGAGGCCGCCGCGCTCATCAAGCGCTGAGGCCGAGCGCCCCGGTCAGGGCCCGGCGGGCGGCGCACGCCTCGCCGGGCCCTGCTTCGCACCCCCCGCACGACGACGGTGCCCGCGCGCCCGCGGGCCGCCGCCGTCCAGCACCCGCACGCCCGCACCCGCACGCCCGCACCCGTGAAGGAGCTCATCTTGCGACGTCCCACGGTACGCACCTACACCGCCTGGGCCGCGGTCATGGCCGCCCTCCTCCTGCCCGCCCCGGCCGCCGGGGCCGAGACCGCGCCGGCCGCGGCAGCCGCGGCGACCGTGATCGAGAAGGTCCCGTACGCGATGGACGCGTCGAACCAGGCCGCCTGGTGGACGCCGGTCGCCACGTACAAGGGCCGCGGGCAGTACACGTACTTCGCCTTCAACGAGCCGGGATCGACGGCCGCGACGCACCGGCCCGCCCTCGCCCGGCGCGACCCGGACGGGGCCTGGAGCCGGCTGCCGCTGCTGAACGGCGACGGGCAGCAGGCGGAGTTCCCCGACGACAACGGCCACAACCAGCCGTCGGCCGCCCGCGACGGCAGCGGGCGCCTGCACGTCTTCACCTCCATGCACGCCGACTCCTGGCGCTACTTCCGCACCGAGGCACCCGGCGGCGACGTCACCGACCACGCGTCCGAACTGCCCGATCAGGGCGTCGGCATCACCTACCCGGTCGTCACCACCGCGCCCAACGGCGACCTGTACCTGGCCGCCCGCGTCGGCACCGGCCTGGACCGGCGCCCCGGCAAGCTCTACCGCTGGGACAACGCCAACTCCCGCTGGAGCGTCGTCGCGACCTTCGCGAGCGCGCTGTACCGCTCGGTGTACCCCGACGACCTCACGGTCGACGCCTCCGGCCGCGTGCACCTCCTCTACGAATGGGCGAAGGCACCGGCGACCGCGTTCCGCCACCAGCTCTCCTACCTGTCCTACGACCCGTCGACCGGCGCCTTCGCGGACAGTACGGACACGCCTCTCGCCACCCCGGTCACGCCCGCCACCTCCGACGTCGTCCAGGACCTCACCGCCGGCGAGGAGTGGAGCGCCGACAACGCGTACACCGGGACCGCGGTGCAGAGCGCCAAGCTCACCCTGGACGGCTCCACCCCGAAGATCGCCTACCGTTACCGCTCGGCGGACAGCGGTGGTCACTTCCGCGTGTACTACGCCTATCCGAGCGGTGGCGGCTGGGTCCGCAAGACCGTGTACGCCGGCGGACAGACCGCGGCCGCCCTCGGCATCACCTGGGACGGGACGGACGGCAAGCGGGTCTACTACGTGACCACCTCGGGCACCGACCGGGTCTTCGCCGCGACCCAGTCGCCGGACGGGGCCTGGACCGCACAGGCCGTCACACCGGGCGTGAGCGCGGACCGGCTCGCCGTACGGCGGAACTCGGACGGTCACGATGTACGGGCTGGCCGTCAAGGCATCGACGTCCGACTCCAAGGGATGGAAGCAGTTCGGTTCGGACGACTACCCCAACGGGAAGCCGAGCCTGGATGTCACGTGGACGCCGTACG
>Ga0164308_10000498_pt1 | contig 21447 bp, 18 predicted proteins | sample Whisoiple_246_MG_FD_109983 | JGI IMG/M metagenome (GOLD analysis project Ga0164308, IMG submission 109983) | Soil microbial communities amended with fresh organic matter from upstate New York, USA - Whitman soil sample_246_MG | ecosystem: Environmental > Terrestrial > Soil > Unclassified >...
AGCGCGTCCCCCTCCTCGCCCGCCACGAACACCGGCCGGCCGGCGTCGCCCGTCACCGGCGGTTCCGGGGCGGGCGCCGGCGCGTCGGGGCCGTACGCGAACCAGCCCTGCCCGGTCTTGCGGCCGTGCAGTCCGGCCGTGACCCGGTTCGGGGTGAGGAAGGAGGGGCGGAGCCGGTCCTCGTGCCGGAAGCCCTCCCAGATCGAGTCGATCACCGCAGCGGTGACGTCGAGCCCCGTGAGGTCCATCAGCTCGAACGGGCCCATGCGCAGCCCCAGGACGTCCCGGGCGATCCGGTCGATCCCGGCGGGATCGGCGACCGACTCCTCCAGCAGCGCCAGGGCCTCGGTGACCAGCCCCCGGCCGGCGTGGTTGACGAGGAAGCCGGGGGTGTCGGCCACGGTCACCGCCCGGTGCCCGCAGCTCTCGACCAGCGCCGTGAGCACCGGCGGGATCCCGGGGCGGGTGGCGGCGCCCGGTACGACCTCGACGATCTTCATCAGCGGTACGGGGTTGAAGAAGTGCAGACCGGCCAGCCGGCCCGGGTCCCGCAGCGAGGCGGCGATCCGGGTCACCGACAGGGACGAGGTGTTGGTCGCGAAGACCGCGGACTCCGGCAGCGCCTGTTCCAGCTTCCCGAAGACCTCGGCCTTGGTGTCCAGGTCCTCGCGCACGGCCTCCACGACCAGCTCGACCTCGGGGCCCGGCGCCCACGGGTCGTCCAGCGGGACCAGCCGCTCCAGGGCCGCGGCGGAGTCCTCGGCGGACATCCGGCCCTTGTGGACCGCGCGTTCCAGCATCGACCGTACGAAGTCCACGGCCGCTGTCACCGCCTCGGTCCGGACGTCGCAGAGTTCCACGGTGTGCCCGCCGACGGCGGCCCACTGGGCGATGCCGCGGCCCATGGCTCCGGCGCCGACGATCCTGATACGCATGGCGGTTACGTCCTCTCGGCAGGTGCGGTCGATGTCAGCGACGGTAGCCGCGGTCGGCGGTGGAAGATGCGGGCGGCCGGGTTCAGCGGAGGTAGACGCGGCCGGGGTCGACGTCCTCGCGCAGGAGGCGCAGCTCGGCCGCGGTCGGCGGGGGCACGGTCGTGACGGAGTCGTCCACCCGGAGGTCCCAGCCGGTGGCCTCCCGCACCTGGTCCACCGTCACACCGGGGTGCACGGCGACGAGACGGAGCTCCTCACCGACGCCGGAGCGCGCCAGGATGCCCAGTTCGGTGATGACCCGGGTGACCCCCGCGCCGAGCGGCCGGATGCCCTCGGCCAGTGCGCGGTCCGGGCCCGGTGTGGTGCAGAAGTCCAGGGCCGTGGTGAAGGAGCGGGGGTCGTGGCGGCGCATCACCACGAAGACCTCGCGGGAGTTGGCCATCACCTCGACGGCTCCGCCCGACCCGGGGAGCCGCACCTCGGGGTTCTCCCAGTCCCCGATGACGGAGGTGTTGAGGTTGCCCCACCGGTCGATCTGCGCGGCACCGAGGAAGCCCACGTCGATGTGGCCGCCCTGCAGCACGCAGCCGAACAGCGCCGGCATCGACAGCACGGCCTCCGCACCCGAGACGATCACGGCGTCGGCGATGGTCTCCGGCAGGTGCGAGGGATGCGCCCCGCAGACCCCGGACTCGTACACGACCTCGATCCGCGGTGCGACCGTCAGGTGCGCGAGCTCCGTGGCGAGGGTGGGCAGCCCGATCCCGGCGAACACCGTCCTGCGGGAGGCGAGTTCGCGCGAGGCCACGACCGAGAGCAGTTCGGACGAGGTGACGGCCCCCGGTGCGGTGGTGGTCATGTTCGGTTCCTTCCCGTGGGACGCGGTCACAGCCGCCTCCCGTAGTTCACCGGTTCGCTCAGCGCCTCGCCGACCGCGAGGCCCGCCCAGAACTCCTCGCCCAGCTTCTCGACGTAACCGGCGTGGTCGGCCGTCCCGTACACCCACTCCGCCAGCCACGCCCGCAGCCGCTCCGGGTCCTTGCTGATGTGCGACCAGGCCCGGTAGAAGTCGTTGTCGCGGTCGTAGTAGCCCTGCGCGAAGGAGGGATGAGCGCCGCGCGGGCAGACGACCACCGCGTCCACGGCGTGCGACGGCACCAGTGTGCGGTTGGGGTCCGAGCGGACCACCTCGTCCTCGACGACCTCCTCGACCACGACGATCGCCTTGTCCGCCGCGTACACCGCTTCCGCCTGGATGCCGGTCAGCCCCCAGATCTGGGTGTTGCCCCGGCGGTCGGCCCGCTGCGCGTGGATGATCGTCACGTCCGGGTTCACGGGCGGTACGACGTAGATCTGCTCCGGCTCCCCGTCCGGCCCGGGATAGGGGGACGTCACCTTGCGCAGATCGCTGTTGACGCCCGGCAGGTCGCTGCCGCCGTAGCTGCGCAGCGGGTAGAACGGCAGTCGCTGGGACCCCGCGAGGTAGCGGCAGACCATCCCGTAGTGGCTGTACTCCTCGAAGGCCAGCGGGGCCGGGTCGGCGCGCTCGATCCTGCGCCGCAGCTCACCGAGCGAACCGGCGGAGGAGTTGCCCACGAACGAGGAGACCAGCCGCGAGACGCAGCCGGCGGCGATCATCTGGTCCACCACGATGTCCGCCGTCATCCGTACGACGGTGAGGTCCTTGCGCCCCTGGCGGATGATCTCGTGCCCGGCGGCGGTGGGGACGAGATGGGTGAAGCCCTCCAGGCAGACGGTCGCCCCGTCGTGCACGAAGGCGGCGACCGCGTCCCTCATCGACATGACTTTGCTGGGCCCGTCGGCCGTATCCGTCCGCTCCACGGTGCTCCTCGGCGAGTGCGTGCTGGTCGCCCTTACCGTGTCAGTGACCATTGATTGCTGTCCAATACCAAATTAAGGTCGGATCAAGACCGTTGGTTAATGAATGGAAGCTCCGATGGAACTGCGTCATCTGACCGCGTTCACCGCCGTCGCCGAGGAACTCCACTTCGGCCGCGCCGCCAAGCGGCTGCAGATGGCCCAGCCCCCGCTCAGCCAGCAGATCCGCCAGCTGGAGAAGGAGCTGGGCGTCCAGCTCTTCGAGCGCAACACCCGCTCGGTGCGGCTCACCAGCGCGGGGGAGTCCTTCCTCGAACCGGTGCGCACCGTGCTGGACGACCTCGACACGGCGGTCCGGGCCGCCAAGGCCGCGGGCCGGGGCGAGTACGGGCGGGTCACCATCGGTTTCGCGGGAGCGTCCAGCCACGAGACGCTGCCGCTGCTGACCCGCGCCGTGCGGGCCGCCCACCCCGGGATCGAGCTGGCCATGAAGGGGCAGACGTACGCCAACGTCGCCCTCTCCCGGGTCGCCGACGGCTCCCTCGACCTGGGGTTCGTACGCCTGCCGGTCACCCAGCCGGGAGTGGCCCACCGCGTCATCGACGAGGAGGAACTGCTGTGCGCGCTGCCCTCCGACCACCGGCTCGCCCGGCTGGAGGCCGTCCCGATCGGGGTCCTCGCCGACGAACCCTTCGTCTCCTTCCCCGCGAACGCCGGCTCCACGGTCCGCGACGTCATGGTCCAGGCCTGCGAGGCCACCGGCTTCAACCCGCGGGTGGTGCAGGAGGCCCCCGACTCGTACACGATCCTGGCCCTCGTCGCCGCGGGCGTCGGCGTCACGCTCACGGTCTCCTCCGTCCGCCACATCCAGCAGAACGGGCTGGTCTACCGCCCCCTCGCCGGTCCGCCCATCCGGCGCCAGGCCGCGCTGGCCTGGCGCACGGACAACCCCTCGGCGGCGCTGCGCGCGGTGCTGGCGGTCGCCGAGGAGGCGCTGCCGACGCCATGACCGCGTGATTGAGACGCATGGCGTCTTGAACGTGAGGTAACTCGATATTGGACCGACTCAGTGGTCCAGTGCGAAGGTCAGCCCACACACCCGAACCCGCCGAAAGGTGTTCCGCCGTGCCCGACCAGACCGATGTCGTCATCTGCGAGCCGCTGCGCACACCCATCGGGCGTTTCGGCGGCGCGTTCGCCCGGGAGACGCCCGCCGCGCTCGCCGCACGCGTCATCGCCGAGGTCGTCTCCCGTACGGGAATCGATCCCGGCCGGGTGGACGAGGTGATCCTCGGGCACGCCTACCCCTCGTCCGAGGCACCCGCCATCGGCCGCGTCGCCGCCCTGGACGCCGGACTCCCCGAGACCGTCACCGGACTCCAGACCGACCGGCGCTGCGGTTCCGGTCTGCAGGCCGTCCTGGACGCGGCCATGCAGATCAGGGCCGGATTCAGCGACGTCGTCATCGCGGGCGGCGTCGACGTGATGAGCGCCGCGCCGTACTACACGCACGACGGACGCTGGGGCATCAAGGGCCCCGGACTCCAGTTGCACGACTCGCTGGCACGCGGCCGGGTCACGGCGGGCGGACTCCACCACCCCGTACCCGGCGGCATGATCGAGACCGCGGAGAACCTGCGCCGCGCGTACGCGATCAGCCGCGCCGACCAGGACGCCCTCGCCCTGCGCTCGCAGACCCGCGCCGCCCGCGCGGTGCGGGAGGGCCGCTACGACGCCGAGACCGTCCCCGTCACCGTCAAGCACCGCAAGGGTGAAACCGTCGTCACCGCGGACGAGCACCCCCGCCCCGACACCACCGCCGAGCAACTCGCGGCGCTGCGGCCCGTCATGGCCAGGACCGACCCCGAGGCCACCGTCACCGCCGGCAACGCCAGCGGCCAGAACGACGCCGCCGCGGCCTGCCTGGTGACCAGCGCCGCCACCGCCGAACGGCTCGGGCTCACCCCGCTCGTCCGTCTGGTCTCCTTCGCCCGCGCGGGTGTCCCCGCCGCGACGATGGGCCTCGGCCCCGTCCCGGCCACCCACGCGGCACTCGGACGGGCCGGACTCACCCTCGCCGACCTCGACCTGATCGAGATCAACGAGGCGTTCGCCGCCCAGGTCCTCGCCTGCACCCGGGAACTGGGCCTCGGTGAGAAGGACCACGAGCAGCGCGTCAACGTCAACGGGTCCGGCGTCTCCCTCGGTCACCCGGTGGGTGCCACGGGCGCCCGCATCCTCGCCACGCTCAGCCGGGAGATGCACCGCAGCCAGGCGCGCTACGGGCTGGAGACCATGTGCATCGGCGGTGGCCAGGGCCTCGCCGCTGTCTTCGAACGCGTCTCCGCCTGACGTCCTCCCACCCTCCTCACCGTCCCCTCTCCACCACGCGACCTCAGGGCGTCTCGGGCGACGCCGGGTCAGCCGTGCCCCCATCCGCTTGATCAACGATGTTCACGGGAGCCACCCATGAGTGCGACCACCGCAACCGCACGCGAGCGAACGAAAGCCGCCAACCGCGCAGGATTCGGAGCCTTCATCGGCTCCACCATCGAGTGGTTCGACTTCTACATCTACGGAACCGCGGCAGCGCTCGTCTTCGACAAGGTGTTCTTCCCCGAACTCGAAGGCCCCATAGGCACTCTGGTCGCCTTCGCCACCTTCTGGGTCGGCTTCCTCGCCCGCCCCATCGGCGGCATCGTCTTCGGCCACTACGGTGACCGGCTCGGCCGCAAGAAGACCCTCGTCATCACCCTGCTGATGATGGGCATCTCGACCACCGCGATCGGACTGCTCCCCGGCTACGCCTCCATCGGCATCGCCGCCCCGATCCTGCTCGTCTGCATCCGGATGATCCAGGGCATCGGCCTCGGGGGTGAGTGGGGCGGATCCGTCCTCATCGCCTCCGAGCACGCGCCCAAGGGCAAGTCCGTCCTGTACGGCGCCTTCGCCCAGCAGGGCTCGCCCGTCGGCAACACCCTCTCCACCGTGAGCTTCCTGGCCATCAGCCAGCTCCCCGACGACGCCTTCGTCTCCTGGGGCTGGCGCGTGCCCTTCCTCGCCTCCGCCGCACTCGTCATGGTCGGCCTGCTGGTCCGGCTGAAGGTCGCCGAGTCCCCGGCCATGGCCAAACTCATCGAGAAGAAGGAAGTCGTCAAGCTCCCGCTGACCGAGGTCCTGCGCAGCCACCCCATGCTGATCGTCCTCGGCATCGGCGCCTGCACCATCGGACTGTCCGCGACGTACTTCAAGTCGACGTTCGCCCTCTCCTGGGCCACCACGTCCCTCGACTTCGACCGCAGTTCCTTCCTGACGATCATCCTGGTCGCCAACATCACCCAGATCATCGTGCAGCCCTTCGGCGCCGTCATCGCCACCCGGATGAAGAGCTGGTCCCGCGCGGTGATCGTGATGCTGGTGCCGGAACTGGTCCTGATGCCGGTGATGTTCGTCCTCATCAGCACCGAGAGCTACGGCCTCGCGATGCTCGGTGTCGCCGTCGCTACCATTCCGCACTGCCTCTACTACGCGGCCCTCGCCGGCATGCTCGCCAGCCGCTTCCCGGCCCACCTGCGCTACACCGGCATCTCGCTCTGCTACCAGCTCTGCGGCACCCTGCTCGGCGGCACGACCCCGATCATCGGCCAGTTCCTGCTCAACCGGACCGGCTCCATCACCGCCGTCATCGCCTACGCCGTCTTCCAGGTCGCGCTGACCCTGGGCTGCATGCTGCTCCTGCTGAAGCGCCCCAACCACGACGAGCAGGCCGCAGAGCCGGCCGCCGCGCCCCGCACGGCGCCCGTCACCGCCTGACCGCCCGCACACCCGGAACGGAGTACCGCCATGCCGCTGACCGCGCACGGCATCCCGGAGATCCTCGCCCTCGGCGGGCGCGACCTCGGCCGCTCGGAATGGAAGGAGGTCACCCAGGAGCTCATCGACGCCTACGCGTTCGTCTCCGGTGACCACCAGTGGATCCACACCGACGTCGAACGCGCCGCAGCCGGCCCGTACGGCCGCACCATCGCCCACGGCTACATGATCCTGAGCTGGGGCATCCCGATGTTCGGCGAGCTGCTCCAGGTGAGCGGTGTGGGGCGCGCGCTCAACTACGGCGTCAACCGGGTCCGTCACCCCGCCCCCGTCCCCGTCGGCAGCCGCGTACGCCTGCACGCCACCGTCACCGGGGTGACCGAGGTCGCCCGGGGCGGCGTACAGATGACGCGGGGCTTCACCTTCGAGCTGGAGGGCTCCGACAAGCCGGCCTGTGTCGCCGAGTCGCTGACGCACTTCTACCCGTAGACGCGCATACGCCCCCGTGCGAAGCGCCCGGCCGGAATCCCGGCCGGGCGCTTCGCACAGGTGCTCCCGCTACCCGGCGCGGCCCGCCTTCTCCGCCTCCGGGGCCCGGTCGGGCTCGGCCAGATGGTCCGGCCTCGCGTCGGGGTCCGTCAGCCGGTTCAGCCGCGCCGGTACGTCGAAGCCGACCAGCAGCACCACGACGACCGTCCCCGCGAACGTCAGTACCGCGAGCGCCTGGCCCAGGTCCATCCCGGACGCCAGGTGCGCCCCGAGGACGGGCGCGACCGCACCGCCCAGCGCCCCCACGTTGTAGGTGAAGCCGAGCGCGGCCCCCCGGCTCGCCGTCGGGAAGTGGCCGCCGATGTAGCGCGGGAGCAGCCCGGAGATTCCGAAGCTGGTGGCCTGCAGCATGAACAGCAGGCAGCCGAGCACCAGCAGGTCGTCCCGTACCGCGAACACCGGGTAGACGAAGGCCAGCGAGGCCAGCAGCGTCAGCGCGTACGCCTTCCTCGCGCCGATCCAGTCACCCAGGAAGCCGGCCGTCCAGCAGCCGATCATGGTGCCGAAGCCCGCGAAGTACAGGACGTCGGTGACCTGGTCGGTGGTGTAACCCAGCTCCGTCTTCAGATAGGTGGGCAGCAGGGCCTGGATCGGCCAGGAGTACAGGAACGCGAAGAACAGCGTCACGATCATCGACACGTACAGCAGCCAGCTCCGCCGTCCGCCCAGTTGCACGGCGAACGCCGCGAGGGCGAGGCCCGCCACCACCGACAGCACCGGCACGAGGCCCTCGCCGCCCGGGGTGAAGACCAGGAAGAGCGAGAGCGTGGCGGCCACCGCGAGGACGGTGTTGACCACGGCCAGGCGCGGGGTCCGGAACAGCGGCCGGAAGGGGTTGGGCTTCGCGCCCCGGTCCGCGACCTCCGCCGTCCACTCCTCGGCCTCCGGCAGGGCCCGCCGCATCCACAGCGCGACGGCGATGGGGATCAGACCCAGGTAGAACATCCAGCGCCAGCCGAGAGAGGGCACCACCCAGGTGTAGACCTGGGCCGCGAGGACGGAGCCGACCGAGAATCCGGAGATCAGGAAGCCGCTCGCCCGGCTGCGCACCCGCGCGGGCCAGCTCTCCATGACGTACGTCGCGCTGGCGCTGTACTCACCGGCCATGCCCATGCCGATGGCCAGGCGGGCGGCGAAGAGGCTGTGGTAGTTCCAGGCGAACCCGCAGGCGAAGGTGCCCAGCGAGTAGAGCAGGATGCTCAGCACCATCGAGATCTTGCGGCCGAACCGGTCACCGAGGGCGCCCAGGACGGCGCCGCCCAGCCAACGGGTGATGAAGGCGCCGGAGATCAGGCTGGCGGCCTGGACCGTACTCAGCCCGAACTCGTCGCTGACCTCGGTCAGGACGAGCGTGATGAGGACGAAGTCGAATCCGTCGAGGACGTAGCCGATCCAGGCGGCGAAGAAGGACTTCCACTGGGTACCGCTCACCTCGCGGTACCAGGGGAGCGTGGAGGGGGGTTTCTGCACGATGCGCTCCTGGTGCGGGGACGGCCCCGCAGCCGGGGCGCCGTCCCTTGTGGTGCGGGTTGCTCAGGACCGGGCGAGGCCGGCGACGAAGCGTGAGGTCAGGGCGGTGGGAGCGGTGATGGCCGTACCGACCACGACGCTGTGGGCGCCACGGGCGACGGCCTCGGCAGCCTCCTGAGGGCTATTGATACGTCCTTCGGCGACGACCGGTACAGAGAGCGCGGCGGAGAGAGATGTCACAAGGTCCAGGTCCGGGCCGGTCTGCTCCGGCGTCCCCGGCACATAGCCCGACAGGGTCGTCGAGACGAAGTCCGCCCCCTGGTCCGCGGCGGCGATCCCCTCGGCGAGCGTGGAGACGTCGGCCATGACCAGGGCGCCCGCCGCGTGGACGGCGGCGACCAGCTCGGCGAACGTGGAGCCGTCCGGGCGCGGCCGGTCGGTGGCGTCGGCGGCGACGACAGCCGCGCCGGCCTCGACGACCGCCAGGGCGTGCCGGACGGTCGGGGTGATGTAGACGCCGGTGTCGCCGTCCTTCCACAGGCCGATGACCGGGAGGTCGACGGCGGCGGTGATCGCGGCGACGACCTCCGGCTCGTTGGCCCGGATCGCCGCCCCGCCGCCGGCCACGGCGCAGAGGGCGAGACGGACGAGGGCCGACGTCTCGCGCATCGGGTCGCCGGGAGGTGCCTGGCAGGAGACGATCAGACGGCCTTCGAGGGTTGCGGCCAGGTTCTGTGCGGTCATCGGGGAACTCCGGGGTGGTGGAGGGGCAGGGTGGAGGTCAGAGCGGCGGCGCCCAGCACGGCGGCGTCGTGACCGAAGAGCGGGGGCTCGGGGACGAGCCCGCGCAGCGGTGGCATGAGCTCCGCGGCGAAGGCGGCTGCCAGCGCGTCGCCGTACAGCGCGCCGATCCGGGGGACACCGCCGCCGACGACGACCCGGTCGGGCCCGAGCGCGTTGGCGAGGCCCCCGAGGACCCGTCCGGCGGCCGCGGCCCCCGTGGTCACGGCGTGGACGGCGGCCCGCTCGCCGTCGGCGGCGCGCGCGGCGACCGTTTCCAGCCGGTCCACCGGGGCCCCGGTGAGCCGCTCGTAGTGCGCGGTGATGCCCGGCCCCGAGGCGATGACCTCCAGGTGTCCGGTGGCACCGCAGGTACAGGGCAGTCCCGCAGCCTCCGCGCTCGGCAGATGACCGAGGTGGCCGGCGATGCCCGCCGCGCCGTGCAGCATGCGCCCGTCCACGGCGAGGGCCCCGCCCACGCCCGTGCCGACCGCGGCGAAGAGCAGCGAGCCGTGACGGTCCGGCAGCGCGGCGAGCTCCGGCCCGGCGGTGGCGCGCACGTCGTTGTCGCAGGCCACGGCCAGACCGGTGCGGTCCGCCAGGCCCGCTGCCAGCGCGGTGCCCGCCCAGCCGCTGATCGAGTCGGTGGCGCTGGTGACCATGCCGCTGCGGGGATCGACCACCCCTGCCGCGGCGATGCCCAGGACCGTGGCCCGCCGGCCGGGGTCCACCTCGGCCGCCGCCGCGGCGAGCGCGTCGAGCACCGCTGCCGCGCCGTTCCGGGCCGGGGTGGGACGGGTGTGCCGGGCCAGCACCGTGCCGTCCTCGGCGAAGAGGGCGGCGGCGATCTTCGTACCGCCGAGGTCCAGGCCGATCACCGCGGCCCGGGTGATCGCCGTGCCCGGGCCGGTGCCCGCAGAACCGTTGCCCGTGCTGCGCACGCTGCTCATCGGACCGGCGGCAGGCCGGCCCCGCGCAGCCGCTCCGCGACGAGGGCGACGGACTCGGCGGAGAGCGGGAGCTGCGGGAAAGCGGTGGCACCGTTCTCGATGACACCGAGCAGCCGGAGCGCCGCCTTGAAGGACCCGAGCGCCGACGAGCTGCGGCCCATGTCCTGCTCCGGACCGGCGTCGACCATGGCGAACAGCTCGACGAGCCGCTCCTGCTCCCGGGCGGCGAGCGCCCAGTCACCGGCGCGCGCGGCCTCGTACAGCCGGACGTAACCGGCGGGGTCCACGTTGCCGATGCCGGGCACGACACCGTCGGCCCCGGCCAGCAGCGCCGCGTCCACGGTGAGTTCGGAACCGGTCAGCACGCTGAAGTGCGGCACGGGGCCCCGGGCCCGGCCTTCGCGGCCGCCGAGCTCCACGATCAGCCTGCGCAGACCGCCCTCGTCACCGCTGCTGTCCTTGAGACCGGCCAGTGTGCCGTCCTCGGCCAGCTCCCGCACCAGGGACGCGGAGAGCTTGGAGTGCACCGCGACCGGGATGTCGTAGGCGAACAACGGGAGGTCGACGGCCGCGCGGAGCCGCCGGAAGTGTCCGGCGGTCTCCTTCGGATGCGTACGTGTGTAGAAGGGGGCGGTCGCCACGAGGGCGTCCGCGCCGAGCTCCGCGGCGGTCCGCGCGTGCTCGGTGACCCGGGCCGTCGTCGTGTCGATGACCCCGGCCAGGACCGGGACCCGCCCCGCCGCCGCGGCGACCACGGTCCTCAGGGCGGTGGCGCGCCGGGCGTCGGTCAGATACGCGACCTCGCTGGTCGAACCGAGGGCGAAGAGGCCGTGCACACCACCGTCGACGAGGTGGTCGACGAGCCGTGTCAGGGACGCCGTGTCGACCTCCCCGCGGTCGTCGAGCGGGGTGCAGACCGGCGGTACGACGCCGTGCAGCGGTGCGGTCAGGGACATGGTGAAGGGCTCCAGCTTGTTCGGGACGCGGGTCGCTCGCGGGCCGGTCGTGGGTCGGTCGCCGCTCGTTCGCCGAAGCGGGAGACGGGACCAAGACGTGAGACGTAAGATGTCCTATGTCTGGACTCACCTTAGACAGACGCCCCGGCGGCCGGTCAAGAGGCACCGGAGGCCGGCGACACCCCAGGAGGACCGTTGTGGCCCGCCCCACCATGGCTCAGGACATCGAGCGAAGGATCAAGGAACTGATCCTCGGACGCCGGCTCGGGCCGGGTGATCCGCTGCCCACCGAGGCCGAGCTGATGGATCTCTTCTCCGCCGGACGGGTCTCGGTGCGCGAGGCGCTCAAGGCGCTCCAGGCCGTGAACGTCGTCGAGATCCGGCGGGGCTTCGGGACCTTCGTCGGCTCACTCTCGCTGTCACCCTTCGCCGAGGGGCTCGCCTTCCGGGCGGCCGTCCGGCAGCGGCAGGGCGAGCCCGGCCTGCTGGAACTCATGAAGGTGCGCGAGGCCCTGGAGACCGGACTCGTCTCGGCCGTCACCGCCGGAGTCCCCGCGGAGGACCTCGCCGTGCTGCGGGGCCTCGTCGCGACGATGGAGGCCGAGGCCGCGGACGGAGGCCGGGTCGCCAGGACCACCGACCGCGCGTTCCACCTGGCGCTCTACGCCTCGCTCGACAACCACCTGCTCAGCGAGGTGCTGGACGCCTTCTGGGCGGCCATGGACCGCGTGCGTGAGGACGTCGACGACGGCCATCAGGACCCGTCCGTCACCTGTTCCCAGCACCACGAGATCGTCGAGGCGGTCGCGGCGGCCGACGGCGCGCGAGCGGTGCGCGCGATGCGCACCCACTTCGACGGGATCAGGAACCGCCTCGAACCTCAGTCCGCGTCCGTGTCCGAGTCCGTGTCCGTGTCCGTGTAGAGACAGCTGCTCGTGCCCGCGAGGGTGGCGCGGCACCAGGCGCCCACCGAAGCCTGGTCCATGGTGGTCCGGTCCGGGGCCGGCTCCACCTGCGCGCGGCCGAGCCCGCGTCCCGGCCCGACCGGCCGGGCCCCCTCGGGGGCCCGCTCGCGGGCGTGGTGCCGCAGCGCTTCGGCGGGGGAGGTGCCGCCCCCGTCCTGGCAGCCGGCCGGGTGCGACGGGGGCGACAACACTCCTGCGGGAGAGGGGTGTTACGGGGTCACGGTCACCGTGCGGCTCCCCGAGGCCTGCTTGCCGTCGGCCTTGTAGGTCACGGTCAGTTCGGCGTTCCCCGAGGCACCCGCCGGGATGGTGACCGGGACCTTGATGTTCGCGCCTTCACCCGGACGTGTCGCCGGGAACGCGACCTGCCCGGTCGTCCAGCCGCCGGGCACCGTCAGGTCGAGTGTCCCGGCGCTGCGGGTCACGTCCATCCGGTTGACGACCCGGACCGTGACCTCCGTGGTGGTGCCCGCCTTCATGGTGGCGGGCGGGGTGATCGTGATGTCCGCGCAGGTGCCGCCGAGCCACTGGAGGTCGAAGGAGGAGTACGTGATGTGCGTGTAGTCGTCCCGCTCGTAGAGCAGACCGAGCCGCCCGTCCGGCAGTCGCGTCAGCGTCGAGTACGCCGTGCTCCCGGGGTCGACGACCTTGCGGATCGGCCAGGTCCTCCCGTTGTCGCAGGACATCTTCACGGTGAGGTTGCTCCGGGAGGAACTGCTGTCCGTGTTGCTGAACAGCAGCCACGAGGCCTTCGGGTCCGATGCCGCCGCGTCCGGGGCGTACCGCATCACCGAGCCGTTGTTCGCCGGGTCCCGCAGGGCGGTGTCCTGGGCGAAGGGGGTGTAGTTCACCCCGCCGTCGGTGGAGTAGGCGATGGTCCGGTAGGGCGCCGAACGGTTGTTGAGCATGATCCGGCCGTCACTGAGCTCGACCGTCTTGTTCTCGTCCCCGCCCGGACCGACCGGGTTGCCCGTTCTCCAGGTCGCGCCGTGGTCGTCGCTGTACGCGCTGACCGCGTAGTTGGCGCCGTTGTTCCGGATCGCGTACTGCTGGATCAGACGGCCCTTGTAGGCGCCGTTACGCACCTGGATGCCTTCGCCGGACGCCGCGAACATGCCGCCCCAGGCGGGGTTCTTGATCTGCTGGGTGATCCGGCGGTGGGTCCAGGTCACCCCGTCGTCGTCCGAGTAGCTGTAGTCGGCCTGCAGGACGTTCGGGTCGCTCTCGTCGTTGCCCGTGCCCGACCCGAAGAAGCCCTGGTTCACGGAGCCGGCGTAGAAGACGAAGATCCGGCCCGTGGTGCGGTCCACCAGCAGGCTCGGATCGCCGAACCCCTTCGGGGCGGCCTCCTTGCGGACCACCTGCTGGGCCTGCCAGGTCGCCCCGCCGTCGGTGCTGCGCCGCAGCACGATGCCCAGGTTGCCGGGCAGGTCGCCGAGCGTGGGGCGGGAGTCGTAGGCGGCGAGCAGGGTGCCCTTGACGGAGGTGGTCAGGGCCGGGATGCGGTAGTAGGGAGATCCGGCCCCCTGGGTCGCGATGTCCTGGGAGGTGAGTTCTCCGGCCGCGGCCGCGGCAGTGGGGGCGCCGGTGGCCGTACCGGCCGCGGTGGCCACCATGACGGCGGCCGAGAGCATGGCGAGGGTGACTCTGCGCTGCATGAACGGTCTCTCTTCTCGTGAGGGGGAGAGGTGCGGAGACGGAGCGGAGCACGGCGCGAGGAGCCGGCGCGTCAGGGGGCGAACAGGTCGCGCACCCAGGCCAGTTGCTCCGCCCGGTGGTGCGCGCCGCCGCCCTCGTGCCCGTTGAACTCGTAGACGCGCAGCTCCTTGCGGCCCGCGTAACGGTGGTAGGCGGTGAAGCAGGTGGAGGGTGGGCAGATCTCGTCGGCCATGGCGATGGAGAACAGGGCGGGCGCGGTCGCCCGGGTGGCGTGGTGGGCCGCGTCGAAGTACGACAGGGTGCGGAAGACCTGCTCGGTGCGGCCGTGGTGGAGCCGCAGGTAGGAAGCGATCTCGGTGTACGGGGGCAGTCCGGCGATCCGCGCGCCCCGGGCGATGTGGCACAGGAACGGTACGTCCGGCATCACCCCGGCCAGGCCCGGCACCAGTCCGGCCACGGCCAGCGCGATCCCGCCGCCCTGGCTGACCCCGGTCACCACGATGCGTGCGGGGTCGACCTCGGGATGCGCGCGCATCGCCTCGACGAAGCGGACCGCGTCGGTGAACACGCGCCGGTAGTAGTGGGTCTCGGGGCTCTCGATGCCCCGCGTCAGGAAGCCCGGAACCGCCCCGGCCGCCCCGGGGTCGGTGTCCGGGGTGACGCCGGCCGCCGCCGACCACCCCTGGCCCCGGGTGTCCATGACCAGGTGCGCGTAACCGGCGCACGCCCACATCAGCTCCTCGTGGGGCAGGCCCCTGCCGCGCCCGTATCCGAGGAACTCCACGACGCAGCCGAGCGGTTCGGTGGCACCGGTGGGCATGTGCAGCCAGCCGCGCACCGGACGTCCGGCGTAGCCCGGGATGCTCACGTCGTAGGTGCGGATCCGGGGCAGCCCGCAGTCGACCTCCTTGTACCGGGGCTTGTCCGCGGCGCCGTCGTGCGGTGCCTCGCCCAGGGTGCCGGCCCAGAAGGCGTCGAAGCCGCCGGGCAGCGGGAGATCGGGCCGGAAGGCGCGGCATTCCTCGAGCGGGAGATCGGCCGAAGGCATGGCTGTGCCCTCCTGGAGTAAGGGAAGAGTCCGGACAGCAGACGTCAGATGTCCTGTTGCTGAACTGGACCCTAGGGAGCCCTGCGGCCGGACGTCAAGGGTGTGCCGGAGGTCGCGGCCCCCGCCCCCGAGGTGCGGGGCGGGGTGCCGCACGGTGATGTCAGGCCGGGTCCGCCACGCGTGACCTGGCCTCGGCGATCCGACGCCGTACGGGGGCGTAGTGCTCGTCCAGCGCCTTCAGGAACGCGGTGACGTCCCCGGCCCGGGCCGCGTCGACGATGTTCTGGTGGGCGGCGATCGTGGCGGTCTCGTCCGCGTGCGTGAAACCGTCGAGGTGCGGCGCGACGATCGTGTAGACGTCCCAGAAGGCCATCGAGAGCTGGCCGATCAGGTCGTTGCCCAACGGTGCCACGAGCAGCGCGTGGAACGCGCGGTCCGCGGCCACGAAGCCGTCCCCCTCGCCCGCGCCGGTCGCGCGCATGGTCTCCACCAGGCGTTCCAGGCCGTCGAGCTGCTCGGTGCTGAGCGAGGAGATGATCCGGTCGGCCATGCCCCGCTCGAAGAGTTCGCGTACGTCGACGAGGTCGGCCATCACCTGGAAGTCGTCGTCGGGGGAGAGCAGGCCGCGGAAGGTGAGGCTCTCCACCAGGGCGGACAGGCTCAGCCGGCCGACGTACGTACCGTGGCCGTGGCGCACCTCGACGATGTCGAGAGCGGCGAGGATCTTGACGGCCTCCCGGACGCTGGAGCGGCTGGCCCCCAGCGCCTCGCACAGCGCCGGCTCCGTCGGGAGCGGGTCTCCGGGGCGCAGCCGCTCGTCGAGGATGTAGCGCTTGATGCCCTCGACCACTTCCTGCCGCAGCAGGGTGCGGCCGGGTCGCGTGCCGGACATATGTGAACTCCCCACCTCTTGACCCCTCTCGATTGTCAAGCTACGTTCCCACGCTATCAAGGCATCAGACATCTGACGTCTGATGCTCACCGGTCAGACGGCGTACCGACAGCTGTCGAAACGGTCGTTTTCTCACCCGTACCGAGCTCACAACGTCCCTTGGAGGACCCGTGCCCGAGCTGAGGCCAGCCGGCGTCGAGCGCCGCACCTTCCTGCGTTACACCAGTGCCATCGGCGCGGCCGCAGCCGTCACGGCGAGCCTTTCCGCGTGCGGCGGTCCCTCCTCGACCGCCGACGGCGCGGCGGGCAAGGGGGACGGCAACGGCACCATCGAGGCCGGTCTGTCGTACCCGCTCTCGACCGGCTTCGACCCGATGATCACCTCCGGAGCCACGCCCTACGCGGCCAACATGCACATCTTCGAGGGCCTGGTCGATCTCGACCCGGCCACGCTCGTGGCCCGCCCCGCGCTCGCCACCGAGATGCCGAAGAAGATCAACGCCACCACCTACCGGGCCACCCTCCGCGAAGGCGCCACCTTCCACGACGGCTCGGCGGTCACCGCCGAGGACGTGGTCTTCAGCTTCGAACGCATCCTGGAGCCGAAGAACGCGTCGCTGATGGCGCAGTTCGTGCCCTTCATCGACACGATCACCGCCGTCGACGCGAAGACGGTCGAGTTCAAGCTCAAGTACGCCTTCGCGCTCTTCCCCTCCCGCATCGCGGTCGCCCGCATCGTGCCGAAGAAGATCGTCGAGGCGGACGTCAAGGGATTCGACGCCAGGCCCGTCGGCTCGGGGCCGTACAAGTTCATCTCCGCGACCCGTGAAGACAAGATCGTCTTCGAGAGGTACGACACGTACAACGGCCCGCACCCCGCCAAGGCCAAGAAGATGATCTGGCGCCTGATATCGGACCAGTCGGCCCGCGTCAGCGCCATGCAGTCCGGCCGTGTCCAGGCCATCGAGGACGTCCCGTACATCGATGTGAAGGGCCTCTCGGGCACGGCGAAGACCGAGTCCGTGCAGTCCTTCGGCCTGCTCTTCCTGATGTTCAACACCACCGACAAGCGGTTCGCCGACAAGCGGGTCCGCCAGGCCCTGCACCACGCGCTGGACACCGAGAAGATCATCCGTACCGCGATGGTCGGCAACGCCGCCGCCGCCACCGGATACGTCCCCTCGACCCACCCCGACTACCACGAGGCCGCGACCGTGTACACGCACGACGTGGCCAAGGCGAAGAAGCTGCTCGCCGACGCGGGCGTGGGCACGCTCAAGTTCACCGTCCTGACCACCGACACCGGCTGGGTCAAGGACATCGCCCCGCTGCTCAAGGAGAGCTGGGCCGCCGCCGGTGTCGAGGCCACCCTGAACATCGCCCAGTCCCCGGCCCAGTGGGCCAAGGTCGACGCGGGCGACTTCGAGGTCATGGTCGCCCCCGGTGACCCCTCCGTCTTCGGGAACGACGTCGACCTGCTGATGCGCTGGTTCTACTACGGCTTCTGGCCGGAGAAGCGTTACGGCTGGTCCCGGACCGCCGAATACAAGCAGGTGAAGCAGCTCCTCGACAAGGCCGCCCAGGCCGCCGACGAGGCCGTGCGCAAGCAGCTCTGGAACCGGATCACGGACATCGTCGCGGAGGAGGCGGCGCTCTACCCGATCCTCCACCGCAAGCTGCCCACCGCCTGGAACGAGAAGGCCCTGCCCGGCTTCGAGCCGCTGCCGACCACCGGCCTGTCCTTCGTGGACGTCAGCCGCGCCTGACGCCCACGCCCGGTGCGGGGCCCGCCCTCCCCGGCAGGCCCCGCACACCGGTCCGGTCCGCCCTCCCCGGCCGCCCGGACCAGCCGCCCGCTCAATCGCAAGGAACCCGACGATGGTTGCTTTTCTCCGGCTCGCGCTGCGCCGCGTCGCGATGATGCCGGTGATGATCCTCGGCATCGCGCTGCTCGTCTTCGTGGTGCTGCAGTTCTCGCCGGTCGACCCGGCCTTCAACGCGCTCGGGGAGAGCGCCACCCCTGAGGCCCGCGCGGCCTTCGCCGAGGCCAACGGGCTCAACGATCCGCTGCCCGTGCGGTACTTCGACTTCCTCGGCCAACTGCTCCACTTCGACCTGGGGATGACCGTCCCACCCAGTCAGCCCGTGATCGACCGGATCACCGCCGCCTTCCCGCTCACCCTGCAACTCACCTTCCTCGGGCTGCTCCTCGCGATCGTCCTCGCCGTCGTCGGCGGAGTCCTCGGTGCCATGTACCGGGACCGCTGGCCCGACCAGCTCTTCCGCGTCCTGTCCATGGCCGGGGTCGCCGTCCCGTCCTTCTGGCTCGGCGTCCTGCTCATCCAGCAGTTCGCGCTGAACACCCGGATCTTCCCGACCGGCGGATACACCAACCCCGCCGACTCGTTCAGCGGCTGGCTCACCACCATGGTCCTGCCGGCGGTGTCGCTGGCGGTGCCCGTCGCGGCCTCGCTCGCCCGGCTCGTCCGCACCTCCATGGTCGCGGAGCTCGACCGCGACTACGTCCGCACCGCACAGGGCAACGGCCTGCCGGTCTTCCTGGTCGTCCGCTCGGTGCTGCGCAACGCGCTCGTCACCCCGCTCACCGTGCTCGGGGTCAAGGTCGGCTACCTGCTCAGCGGAGCCGTCGTGATCGAAGCGATCTTCGACCTGCCCGGCATGGGCAAACTCATCCTCGAAGGTGTCACCGGCGGCGACGTCGCCCTGGTCCAGGGCACCGTACTGACCATCGCCATCGCCTTCCTGGTGGTCAACGTCATCGTCGACCTGCTCTACCTGCTGGTCAACCCGCGCATCAGGACGGTGTGACATGTTCGCCACGGGCCGTCTGGCCACCACACTCTCCCGGCCCGGCATCGCCTTCCGCGCCCTGCCGGTCACCTCCCGCGTCGCCCTCGGCGTGCTGATCTTCGTCGTGCTCGGCGCCGTACTCGCCCCCCTGCTCACGCAGGACCCGCTGACCACCGGCACCCCCGTCCAGGGCCCGAGCGCGGACCACTGGTTCGGCACCGACCGTGCGGGCCGCGACGTCTTCGCCCGGGTGGTGCACGGCTCGCGCTACTCGCTGGTCATCGGCCTCGGCGCGACCGCCCTCGCCCTGGTCGCCGGATCCGTCCTCGGAGCGCTCGCCGCCACCTCGCGCAAGCTCGGCGACGAGTCCGTCATGCGCACCCTCGACATCGTCATGTCCTTCCCGCCGATCGCGCTCGCGGCCGTCCTCGTCGCCGTGTTCGGCACCAGCATCCCGGTCATCATCTTCACCATCGCCTTCGTCTACTCGCCCTCCCTGGCCCGTGTCGTACGCGCCAACGTCCTCGCCCAGTACGGGGAGGACTACGTCGCCGCCGAGAAGGTCATCGGAGCCCGGCGCGGCTACATCGTGCTCCGCCACGTCGCCGTCAACTGCATGGCGCCCGTCATGGTGTTCGCGACCGTCATGGTCGCCGAGGCCATCATCTTCGAGGCCAGCCTCTCCTTCATCGGCGCCGGTGTGCAGGACCCCGACCCCAGCTGGGGCAGCGTCCTCGCCTACGGACGGCAGATCCTCCTGGCAGGCGGCTGGTGGGCCACGTTCTTCCCCGGCCTGGCCCTGCTGATCACCGTCCTCGCGCTCAACATCCTCTCCGAGGGCCTGACCGACGCCTCCGCCGCACCCCGGAGGGCCCGCACCTCCCCCACCTCCGCGACCACCACGGCGCCGGACCCGGTCGAGGCCGCCTCCACCGTCGACGTCGACGCCGCCCTCGCCAAGCTCGCCCGCCACATCGAGGCCACCGACCCCACCATCACACCGGTACGGGAGGACGCCGACGAACTCCTCGTCGTACGCGACCTGGCCATCCGCTTCCCGGACCGTTACGGGGACATCCCCGTCGTCGACCGGCTGAACTTCACCGTCCACGAGGGCGAGACCCTCGGTCTGGTCGGCGAGTCCGGGTGCGGCAAGTCCATCACCAGCCTCGCGGTCATGGGGCTCCTCGCCCGCAACGCCGAGGTCAGCGGCGAGATCCTCTACCGCGGCCGGGACCTGCTGAAGCTCCCGCCCAAGGAGCGTCGCGCCCTGATGGGCCCCGAGATCGCGATGGTCTACCAGGACGCGCTCTCCTCCCTCAACCCCTCCGTGCTCGTCGGCACCCAGCTCGAGCAGCTGACCTCACGCGGCGGTACGAAGACTCCGACCGAGCTCCTCGAACTCGTCGGCCTCGCGCCGGAACGCACCCTGCGCAGCTACCCGCACGAGCTCTCCGGCGGCCAGCGCCAGCGCGTCCTGATCGCCATGGCCCTCTCCCGCAGCCCGCGCCTGCTGATCGCGGACGAGCCGACCACCGCACTCGACGTCACCGTCCAGGCCCAGGTCGTCGAACTCCTCGTCGAGCTCCGCGACGAGCTCGGATTCGCCATGGTGCTGGTCTCCCACGACCTTGCCCTGGTCGGCGACCTCTCGCACCGGGTCGCCGTCATGTACGCGGGCCGGCTCGCCGAGATCGGCGCCACCCGGTCCATCCTCACCGACCCCACCCACCACTACAGCCGCGGTCTCCTCGGCTCCGTCGTCTCCGTGGAGGCCGGCGCCGACCGGCTGCACCAGATCCGCGGAGTCGTCCCCGCCCCTCAGGGCTTCGGCGAGGGATGCCGCTTCGCCGGGCGCTGCGGTGCGGCGACCGACCTCTGTCGTACGACGACCCCCGTACTCACGGTGCGAGGCACCGCGAAGGACCACGGCTTCGCCTGCCACCACCCGGCTCAGGCCGCCGCGAAGAAGCTGGAAGGGAGCGCCCTGTGATCAGGCTCGACGGCGTTCACGTACGCCACAAGGCGCGCAGCGGCGGTCTGTTCAGCCGCGACGCGGTCCACGCGCTCACCGACGCCACGCTGGAGGTCGAGCGCGGCGAGATCGTGGGCCTGGTCGGCGAGTCCGGCTGCGGCAAGTCCACCCTGGCCAGGGTGCTCACCGGGCTCCAGAAGCCCACCGAGGGCGAGGTCACCTTCCACGGGCGCAACCTGTGGGAGATGACGGGCTCCGAACGGCGCAACGACTTCGGCTCGGCCGTCGGCGTCGTCTTCCAGGACCCCTCCACCGCGCTCAACCCGCGTCTCACCGTCCGTCAGATCCTGCTCGACCCGCTGAACGTGCACCGGCGCGGCACCCGGGAGGAGCGCGAGGCCCGTGTGGAGGAACTGCTCGACCTGGTCGGGCTGCCCGGCCACACCCTCGGGGCGCTGCCGGGCCAGCTCTCCGGCGGCCAGCGCCAGCGCGTCGCCATCGCCCGTGCCCTGGCCCTCGAACCGGAACTGATCGTCGCCGACGAACCGACCTCCGCGCTCGACGTCTCCGTACGCGCCCAGGTGCTCAACCTCCTTGTCGACCTGCGCGAACGCCTGGGTCTCGGCATGGTGTTCATCTCGCACGACATCCAGACCGTGCGCTACCTCGCCGACCGCATCGCCGTCCTCTACCTCGGCCGCATCGTCGAGGAGGGACGGGCAGCCGATGTGGCCGGGGCCCCGAGGCACCCGTACACCGAGGCCCTGCTCTCCGCCACGCCCAGCCTGCTGGAGACGACGGAGCG